>WNGL01012005.1_pt1 | contig 16750 bp, 11 predicted proteins | sample 5400591 | NCBI WGS metagenome assembly WNGL01 (sample SAMN13153377, study PRJNA577476) | soil metagenome | isolation source: 80 cm soil or saprolite under Garry oak tree replicate 1 | place: USA:California | collected 2016-06-15
TTATCTGGTCCGCAACAATATCGTCGCCATCGCCGGCATCGATACGCGCGCGCTCGTGCGAGTCCTGCGATCCGCCGGCGTGATGCGCGGCATCATCGCGACGGGCGACGTCGATCCGCGCGAGCTGATCGATCGCGCGCAGGGGCTCCCCGCGATGGAGGGATCCGATCTCGTGCTCGGCGTGACCTGTGAGCGGCCGTTCGACTGGACGCCCCCGGCCCCAGGGCCCGACGATGCCGAGACGTTCGCGCCGCCGGCTCAGCGGACGCCGCGCCGCACGCTGCGGATCGCGGCGTACGACTTCGGCATGAAGTGGAACATCCTCAGGCGCTTCGCCGCGTACCACTGCGATGTGCGCGTGTTCCCGGCGACGGCGCCTGCCTCGGATCTGCTCGCGGCCGGTCCGGACGGCGTGTTTTTGAGCAACGGCCCCGGCGATCCAGCGGCGCTGTCCTACGCGATCGCGAACGCGCGCGGGCTGGTCGACTCCGGCGTGCCCGTGTTCGGCATCTGTCTCGGGCATCAGATCCTGTCGCTCGCGATGGGCGGCCAGACCTACAAGCTGAAGTTCGGCCATCGCGGCGCGAACCATCCGGTCAAGGAGCTCGAGACCGGCAAGGTGGAGATCACCTCGCAGAACCACGGATTCGCGGTGGATCCGGAATCGCTGCCGTCGGACGTGCGCGTGACCCACCTGAACCTCTACGACGGCACGGTCGAAGGGCTGAAACACGAGACGAAGCCCGTCTTCTGCGTGCAGTACCATCCCGAGGCGTCGCCCGGTCCGCACGACGCGGATTACTTGTTCAAGCAGTTCGTCGATGAGATGGAGAGAAGGATCGGGTAATTGTGAAATCTGGAAATCTTGTAATTTCGCATGCGCGCGCTACCGCGCACGCCTCAGAAAGCGACGGCGGGAGCCGCCGCGAAGCCCGATTACCCGATTACCCGATTACCCGATTTCGAAATGCCCAAGCGTACTGACCTCGAGCGGATTCTGGTGATCGGGTCGGGCCCGATTGTCATCGGGCAGGCGTGCGAGTTCGACTACTCGGGCACGCAGGCGTGCAAGGCGCTCAAGGCCGAGGGGCTCGAGGTCGTGCTCGTCAACAGCAATCCGGCCACGATCATGACGGACCCCGAGGTCGCGGACCGGACGTACATCGAGCCGCTGACCGCGGAAGTGCTCGCGGCGATCATCGCGCGCGAGAAGCCCGATGCGCTGCTGCCGACGGTCGGCGGCCAGACCGCGCTCAACCTCGCCGTGGAGCTCGCCGAACGGGGCGTGCTCGAGGCGCATGGTGTCGAGCTGATCGGCGCGTCGATCGAGGCGATCAGGGTCGCCGAGGACCGGCTGCAGTTCCGCGACGCGATGAAGGAGATCGGCGTCAACGTCCCGAACAGCCGCTACGTCCGGTCGCTGAAGGAAGCCTACGAGGCGGTCGACCCGATCGGCTTTCCGATCATCATCCGGCCGTCCTTCACGCTGGGCGGCGTCGGCGGCGGCATCGCCTACAACGTGGAGGAATTCCGCGAGATCGCGCAGCGCGGCCTGAGTCTCAGCCCCGTTCACGAGGTCCTGCTCGAGGAATCCGTCATCGGGTGGAAGGAATTCGAGCTCGAGGTGATGCGCGACCGTGCGGACAACTTCGTGGTCATCTGCTCGATTGAGAACGTCGACCCTATGGGCGTCCACACCGGCGACAGCATCACCGTGGCGCCGGCACTTACCCTGGCCGACAAGGAATACCAGCGGATGCGCGACATCGCGCGCCGCATCATCCGCCGCGTTGGCGTCGAGACCGGCGGGTCGAACATCCAGTTCGCCGTCAACCCTGAGGACGGGCGGATCGTCATCATCGAGATGAATCCGCGCGTCTCGCGGTCCTCCGCGCTCGCATCGAAAGCGACCGGCTTCCCGATCGCGAAAATCGCGGCGAAGCTCGCGCTGGGCTACACGCTCGACGAGATCCCGAACGACATTACCCGCCTCACCCCCGCGTCGTTCGAGCCGACGATCGACTACGTCGTCGTCAAAGTGCCGCGGTGGGCGTTCGAGAAGTTTCCGCGCGCCGACCGCACGCTGACGACGCAGATGAAGTCCGTCGGCGAGGTCATGGCGATCGGCCGGACGTTCAAAGAAGCCTTCATGAAGGCGTTCCGATCGCTGGAGCTCGGGCGCGGCAACATGCTGTTTGCGAAAAGCGGCGCGCGGATCAATGCGACCGCGGCGGTCGACGGCGAGGAAGACGAGAGCGCCCTGCAGCGGTCGCTCGCCGTGCCGAACGACCAGCGCATGTGGTCGCTCTTCCGCGCACTCGAGCGCGGATGGCCGCTCGAGGAAATCCACCGGTTGACCAGAATCGATCGCTGGTTCCTGAAGCAGTTCCAGGAGCTCGTGGAGCTGCGCACCGAAGCGGCGCTCGTGGGCCTCGGCGGTCTGTCGCGCGACGCGATGCGCTCGCTGAAGCGTGCCGGCTTCGGCGACTGGCAGATTGGCAGCATGCTCGGCACGGACGAAGAGGCCGTGCGGAACGTCCGCGAAGCACAGGGCCTCAAGACCTGTTACAAGCGCATCGACACCTGCGCGGCGGAGTTCGAGTCGTTCACCCCGTATCTCTACAGCACCTACGAGACGGAATGCGAAGCGGCTCCGACGCCCCGGAGGAAGGTCATCATCCTCGGCAGTGGCCCGAACCGGATCGGCCAGGGCATCGAGTTCGATTACTGCTGCGTGCACGCGGCATTCGCGCTGCGCGAGGACGGCTTCGAGACCGTCATGATCAACTGCAATCCCGAGACGGTCTCCACCGACTACGACACCGTCGACCGGTTGTATTTCGAGCCGCTCACCTTCGAGGACGTCTCGGCGATCATCGCGCGCGAGAAGGAAGCGGGCGGCGAGGTCGCGGTGGTCGTCCAGTACGGAGGGCAGACGCCTTTGAAGCTTGCGCTGCCGCTGCAGCGCGCCGGCGTCACCATCCTCGGCACGTCGCCCGATTCGATTGATCTCGCGGAAGATCGCGAGCGCTTCTCGCGGCTGCTCTGGGAGCTGTCCATTCCGCAGGCGGCCAGCGGCACCGCCACGTCGGCCGAAGAAGCGCGCGAGGTCGCCGGACGCATTGGATTCCCGCTCGTCGTCCGGCCGTCGTACGTCCTCGGCGGCCGCGCGATGGCGATCGTCTACGACCTGGCCGCGCTCGATCGCTATATGACGACGGCCGTGCAGGCGTCGCCGGAGCATCCCGTCCTGATCGACAAGTTCCTCGAGGACGCGGTCGAGCTCGACGTCGATGCCATCGCCGATGCGACGGGCGCCGTCGTCATTGGCGGCATCATGGAGCACATCGAGGAGGCCGGCATCCATTCAGGCGACAGCTCGTGCGTCGTACCGCCGTACCGGGTCGCCGCGCGACATCTGGATCAGATTCGCGAGTACACGAGACGCATCGCGAAGGCGCTGAATGTCATCGGCCTGATGAATACGCAGTTTGCGATCAAGGACGAGACGGTCTACGTGCTCGAAGTCAACCCGCGCGCGTCGCGGACGGTCCCGTATCTGTCGAAGGCGACCGGTGTGCCGCTCGCGAAGATCGCGGCACGCGTGATGGTGGGGAAGACGCTCGCGCAGCTCGGCTTGACCGAGGACCTTCAGGTCAGCGGCGTGTTCGTGAAGACGCCGGTCTTCCCGTTCGTCCGATTCCCCGGCGTCGATACGATCCTCGGCCCCGAGATGAAGTCCACCGGCGAGGTGATGGGCGCGGCGGCGACGTTCGGCAGCGCCTTCGCAAAGGCGCAGCTCGCCGCCGGCGTGAAGCTGCCCGCGGGCGGTGCGGTGTTCATCAGCGTGAGCAATCACGACAAGCCCGCAGTCGTGCAGATCGCGCGGGATCTCAAGGCGCTTGGCTTCGAGGTGGTCGCGACACGCGGGACCGCGAACTTCCTGCGCGCGCACGGCATCGACGCCGAGATCGTGTTCAAGGTGAACGAAGGGCGCCCGCACATCGGCGACGAGATCGTGAATCAGCGCATTCAACTCGTGATCAACACGCCGCTCGGCCGCGAGTCGTTCTTCGACGACAAGTTCGTCCGGCGCACGGCGATGATGCAGCAGGTCCCGTGCATCACGACGCTGACCGGCGCGGCCGCCGCCGTGCAGGCGATCGAAGCGCTCCACACCGAGGGGCTGACCGTCCGGTCGTTGCAGGAATACCACGCCGACGTCCCGGTCAAGCCCTGAGCCCTCAGCCGTGAGCCATAAGCCGATCTTCGACGTCGTCGGTGTCGGCGCCAACTCGATCGACTTCGTGTGTCACCTGCCCGAGTACCCGGAGCCGGCAGGTCCGCGGTCGAAACTCAACATCACGAGCTACGAGCGATCGCCCGGTGGCCAGACGGCGACGGCCCTCTCGGCGTGCGCTGCCCTTGGTCTTCGCGCCTCCTACCTCGGGACGATCTCGCGCGACGAGAACGGCTCGCTGATCCGGCAGGCGCTCGAACGGCGCGGGATCGACGTCTCGCGCGCGATTGTGCGCGAGGGTCCGAGCGCCTTTGCCGTGATTCTCGTCGCGGACGACACCACCAGCAGCGGCGAGCGGATCGTGCTCTGGAAGCGGCCGTCGGAGATGACGCTCACGCCCGCGAACCTGCCGGCGGACCTCGCCGCCGGCGCGCGTCTCGTCCACGTGGACGATGTGGACATGGCGGCCGCGATCGCGGCGGGACGCGCGGGCATGGGCGCCGGCCTGCCCGTCACGAGCGACATCGAAGCTGTGAAGCCGCACACCGCCGATCTGCTCGATGCCGTGACGATACCGGTGTTCGCCGAGCAGGTGCCGGCCCAGTTGACCGGCGAGCGCGATTTCGAGGCCGCCTTGCGCTTGCTCCGCAAGCCGCACATGGAGATGCTCTGCGTGACGCTCGGCGCGAGCGGCGCCGCGCTGCTGGCCGGCGATCGATTCATCCGCCAGCCCGCGTTCGCCATTCACGCCGTCGACACGACGGGCGCCGGCGACGTCTTCCGCGCCGGTTTCATCTACGCCATGCTGCGCGGAGATACGCCCGACGCCATCCTGCGCTTCGCCTGCGCCGCCGCCGCGGTCAGCTGCACCCGCCACGGCGCCATCAAGAGCGTCCCGACGCTGGAAGAAACGACGGCCCTGTTGGACCAGTCGCCCCTGACCCACCAAAGGGTTTAACAGGAGATAGGAGATCAGGAGAAATTTGGGATTGTTTCTCCTGAACTCCTGCCCTTCTGTGAGAATGTGCTCCCGTTATCGGCGTGACATGGGTACGTCGACGGGGCCGGAATCGACGGTCACGGGCAGCGATCCCGTCCACTGAAGCGGGCTCAGCGCCGGCACGAAATTCCGATCGAGCATGAAGACGCGGTTGACGCGCGTGAGGACGACGTGGCCGCTACCGGCCGGCAGGGCGGTTTCGCCTTCACGCGGCGGCCGCGTATAGGCGCGAACGCGCAGCGCCGCCACGTCCGACGGCGTGACGCCGTCGGGCAGCGGAGCGCCTCCACGAAAACAACCGCCGCGCGCGATCCTGAACCGCACGTCGCTCCGGTCGGTCGGATACCAGGCCAGGTCGCCCCCCGCTCCCTTGACCCCGATATCGAACGCGAGCGTCGCGTCGTGGACGTCGCCGCACGCTTCGATCGTCGCGTAGCGGCGCGGATCCGGAATCTGTCCGCTGCCCGCCTTCGCATCGGGATCGATTCGTCCTTCGCGCACCATCTCGGCGGAGGTCACCGCATACATCCAGGGATTCGCGTCCATGACGGCTTCGCGCGATGTCTGGTCCAGAGACACGAGCTGCGGCGCGGGCGCGAAGGTGACCACGTCCTCGGGACCGTGGTCCGCGACCATGTTGTTGTCGGTCGCCACCCACAGCACCGGATGCGGGCCGATGCGCGGACCGTTGAATGTGATCCACTTGTGCCCGGCCGCCTGGATCTCCTCGCGCGCAGGCGCTCCCGGGCCGGGATCCGTCAGGCCGTAGATGAACTCGATATCGGTCGTGCGTCCCCAGGTCGCCATGAGCCGATCCGTCGGCGTGCCGCCGTCTTCATTCGTAAAGATGACGGTGTATTGAAGCTGATAGCGGCTCGCGCTCTCGCCTCGAACGTTGCTTTCCGCGTACATCGCGAGCGGCGCGTCGCTGAACCGCTCGACGCTGGCGGGCCTGGCGCGAAGGATCGGTGCGCGCGACAGCCAGGGATATTCCGGCGCATCGGCGGCGAACGACTCGACGTCGATGCGGGTGGTCACGGCCGCGCCCGCGCCGCCGGCCGACCGTGCCGCGTCGCGCACGATATCCAGCCGGTGCGCGCCCGCGCGAAGGCTGCCGAGCATGACGCGGTAGTCCGCCGGCCGTTCTCCGCGCGTCAGCAGCAGGTGCTGCGAGTATTGGCCGTCGACCGACAGCATGAGCGCGACGGCCTCGCGTCCGGCCACGCCCCAGTCGCAGCCGCCACAGCCCGCGGTGATGCTCGCGACGGCCTCCCCGTCGCGCACGAGACGGAACTGGTGCGTTGCGACCGGCTGGGCGCGGGCGGCGGCCCCGGCCAGGACCGCGAACATGAAGATCGCCGAAACACGAACTTTTCCTGGACGTTTCATGGGTGTTGCTGCCGTAGGATATCTTCCGTCAGGATTCCCCTTACGGAGGAGATCATCATGATGCGAATGTCGGTCATTGTGGCGCTGCTGGCGCTCGTGGCGCCATCGGCAGCGCTGGCCCAGGTCGACCGGGCAACGCTCTCGGGCACCGTCAAGGATTCGGGAGGCGCCGTCCTGCCAGGCGCGACCGTCTCGATCAAGAATCTGGCGACCAATGTCGCCTCGCAGCAGCCGACGACCGAAACCGGGTCATATCTGTTCGTCAACCTGATTCCAGGAAAATATCAGATCGACGTCGAACTGAGCGGATTCAAGAAAAGTTCGCAGGTCGTGACGCTCGATGTCGGTGCGCGCGCCCGCGTCGACGCGTCGCTCGAGATTGGCTCCTTCAGCGAGACGGTCAAGGTGACCGAGACGGCGCAGCTGCTCAATTCGAACGACGCAACACTCGGTGGCGTTGTCTCACAGGCGCAAATCTCGAACCTGCCGCTCGCGATCCGCAACTGGGACGACCTGTTGGCGCTCGTGCCAGGCGTCGAGCAGGACCGCTACACCGAACAGGGCGGCGGCACGTCGTTCGGCCGCACGGGCGGCGTCAACGTCCACGGCGCGCGCGCGTTGCAGAACAATTTCCTGCTCGACGGTGTCGACAACAACAGCATCTCCGAGAACGTGCAGGAGCTCACGTCGCAGGTCTCGCGCCCGTCTGTGGACTCGATTCAGGAGTTCAAGGTCGTGACGAGTCCCTATTCGGCGGAGTACGGCCGCTCGCCGGGCGGGGCTGTGAGTGTCTCCACGAAATCGGGCACGAACGCCTTCCACGGCACGGGCTACGAGTACTTCCGCAATCAGTCGATGGATTCGATCGACTACTTCTCCAAGAAAGCCGGCGCAACGAAGCCGGACAACCGCCAGAATCAGCCGGGCGGCAATCTCGGCGGTCCGATCGTCCGCAACAAGGCTTTCTTCTTCGCCGACTACGAAGGCACGCGGATCACCCGCGGCGTGACGCGCCTGACGAGCGTGCCGACGGCCGATCAGCGCGCCGGGATCTTCACGTCCGCGGTCAAGGATCCGACGACGGGCCTGCCTTTCGCGAACAATACGATTCCGTCGAACATGATCGATCCGTTCGCCTCCGCGATCCTGGCGCTGGTGCCGCTGCCGAATCAGGCGGGCGCGAATAATTTCTTCCGCACCGCCAACCTGCTCGACAACTCCGACCGGCTCCTCACGCGCGTCGACTGGCGTCCGGGTTCGAGCGACACCATCTTCGCGCGCTACATCTACTCGCACCGCAAGCGTGACATCCCGGGCGCATTCGGCGGCGTGCTCGACGGCACGGGCACGTCGGCGTTCGGCAACCAGACCATCAAGACCAATGCGCTCGTCGCCGGCTGGACGCGCGTGCTGTCCACGCGGATGGTCAATGAGGCGCGCTTCTCCTGGTCGCAGGCCAGGTCCGACGCCGTGCAGCAGTCCTTCGGCCTCACGCCGCCGTCAGCCGCGCAGATTCCCGGCATGATCACGAACCCGATCGTGGCGGGTGGATTCCCTGGTATTTCGATCACGGGATTCTTCGGCGGTTCCGGACTCGGCCGGCTCGGCTCGCCCGACTTCCTGCCGAAATTCCAGCACACGAACCAGTTCGAGTATCTCGACACACTGTCGTGGCTGCGCGGCAATCACACGTTCAAGTTCGGCGCAGACATCATGGCGCCGATGAGGAATCAGTTCTTCGACGTACCCGCGACGCGCGGATCGTTGTCCTTCGGGGGCGGGTTCAGCGGCAACGCGCTGGCCGACTTTCTCCTGGGCTACGTCTCGGGCTTCCAGCTCTCCAACGTCTACGTCGTCGAGCAGCGCCACCAGGCGACGATGGGGTTTGCGCAGGACGACTGGAAGGTCAACGATCGCCTGACGCTGAACCTCGGGCTGCGCTACGACTTCATGACGCCCGCGCTCGAGGCCAGCAACCGGCAGACGAACTTCAATCCGTCCGGCGGGGGCAGTCTCGTGTTCGCGAGCACCGGGTCGCTCGAGAACCGCGCGCTGGTGAAGCCCGACCGGAACAACTTTGCGCCGCGGATCGGCTTCGTCTACAAGACCGACGAGAAGACCGTGTTTCGCGGCGGCTGGGGTGTCTTCTACAATCTGTTCGATCGCGTCGGCAGCGAAGATCAGCTGGCGCTCAACCTTCCCGGACTGATCAACACGAGCCTGTCGCGCACGTCGGGCACGCCGTTGTTCCTGCTGCAGCAGGGGATTCCCGCGAACTTCCTGACGCCGCCCAACCTCGATCCGACCGTCGGACAGCTGAAGCCGATTCGCGTGCGCGCGCTCCCGACCAGCGATCCCGACACGATGCTTCAGCAGGCCAGCTTCGGGATACAGCGCGAGATCGCCGGCATCGTCGCGTCGGCAGACTTCGTGTACACGCGCGGATCGAATCTGGCGACGCTCGTGAACCTCAATCAGCCGTTGCCGAGCGCTGCGGGAGCCAACAATGCGAAGGGCCCGCTGCCCTATCCGAATTTCGGCTTCGTCGAGTGGCGGGCCGACAACGGCAAGTCGCGGTACAAGGGGGTCGATGTCGGCGTGGAGAAGCGCTTCACCGACGGCTACGCGTTCGGCCTGGCGTACACGTACGGCAATTCGAAAGACAACGCGTCCGAGCAGCTGACGACGCAGGGCTCCAACTCGTTCCCGCAGAACAGCCGCGACTTCACGAATTGGTACGGGCCGAGCGACTACGACGTCCGCCACCGGCTCACGGCGAACTTCGTGGTGGACCTTCCGCTCGGCAACAACATCATCGCGCGAGACTGGGTCGCCTCGGGCGTCTACGCGGTGCGCTCGGGCCGTCCGTTCACCGTCAATCAAGGCAACAACAACGTCGGCCAGAACATGTACGGACTGCCGGACATGACGGGCGATCCGAGCGGACCGCAGACGGTGGGGAAGTGGTTCAACACCGCGGCGTTCACGCCGGTTGCGTCCGGGGTCTTCGGCAACGAAGTCCGGAACCAGCTCCGCGGGCCTGGGTTCCAGAGCTTCGACATCGCGCTGCAGCGGCTTATCAGATTCGGCGGGCGCTATGCGGCGTCGCTGCGCTGGGACGCGTTCAACCTGTTCAACAAGACGAACTTCGGTCTGCCGAACAAAGACGTGTCCGCCGCGTCGACGTTCGGCACGATCAGCAGTCTCTCGGGTGACCCGCGCATCATGCAGCTGTCGGTGCGCTTCACGTTCACTCGCGTTTCTTCCCGCCAGCAATAATCGCCAATCTTCACGCCTACCGGATCGCAGCTTCTGCGATCTGCGTGTCCTCTTTTGGATTTCGTGCGGTTGGACATTCAGCATTCAGCGTTCAGCATTCAGCATTCAGCATTCGTCATTCGAATTGCATGTCCGCGCCGGCTCTTCTGCTCGCGTGTCCGCTGCTGGCCGGCGTCGTCGCTGCCGTCATGCTCGGAAGCGGACCGCCGTGGACGCTGATGGCCGTCGCGGCCGGCTGGCTCGTGGCGGCGATCGTATTTCGAAGCGGCCGCACGAAGACATTCCCGATTGCGATTGCGGCGGCCAGCTTCGCCATCGGCACCGCGGTTGGCGGCAGGGCAGAGCACGACGCGGACGATCCGGCACTCCTTGCGTGGTTCCACGCGTCCGCGCGCGACGAGCCCGTGCGTCTCGCGGGCGTCCTGCGCGAGGACGCGGCGAAGACGGCCAACGGCGTCGGCGTGGCCGTCGATGTGAGTGAGATAGACGGACGCGCGATCGCCGGCGGCGTCCGTGTCTCCATCGCCGGAGGAATGGCGATCGACGCCGCGCCGGAGTGGCAGGCGGGCCGTCGCGTCGCGATGACCGCGCTGCTACGGGAGCCGCTCGACTACCGCGATCCGGGCGTATCGAGCGATCGCGAGCGGCTCGCGCGCCAGGGCGTGTTTCTGCTCGGCAGCGTCAAGAGCGCCGCGCTGGTCGCGGTCGCGGGACGAGGGACGCTGCTGAGCGAGACCGCGGGCGCGATGCGCGCGTGGGTCAGGACGGCGATCGCCGGGTCGGTCGGGTGCTGGAGTCAGAAATCAGCGGGCGTCGTCACCGCGATCCTGATCGGCGATCGCGGCGGGCTCGATCCGGAGGATGAGCGCCGGCTGCAGGACGCGGGGACGTATCACGTCATCGCGATCTCCGGCGGCAATATCGCGCTTCTGACGGCGATGCTGGTGGCGCTCGGTCGCGCGGCGCGGTTCCCTCCGCGCGCGACGGCCGCGGTCTCGATCGCGCTGCTGGCCTTCTATGGCTACGCGGCCGGGCTTGCACCCTCGGTGCTGCGCGCCACGGTCGGCGGCATGGTGTATCTCGCCGCGCGCGTCGTCGACCATCGCGGTCCACCGCTCAACGCGCTGGCGGTCGCGGCCGCGTTTGCCGCGGCGACGGCGCCGCTGACGCTGTTCGATCCCGGATTCATCCTGTCGTTCGGCGCCACGGTGGCGATCGTGGCGGGCGCCTCGCGGCTGGCGCCGCCGCCGCCGCGCGAGCGTGACACAGGTCGCGTTCGACGCATGGCGCGCGGCATCTTCTTCGCGGCGCGCACGCTGTCTGCGGCGACGATCTGTGCGGAGATCGCGCTGGCGCCGGTCGGCGCGCGTCTGTTCGGCCGCCTCACCTTCGCAGGGCTCGTCCTCAACTTCGCGGCGATTCCGTTGATGTCGGTCATCCAGATCGCCGGCCTGGCCGCCGCCGCAGTTGCGCCGATGTCGACGCGGGTGGCCGCTGCCGCCGGGTGGATCGCGCACGTGTCGACCGTGGCGCTGCTCGGCTCGGCGCGTCTGGTCGACAAAGCGCCATGGCTCGTGCGCGATCTTCCGCCGCCGGCCTTGTGGCTGATTGGCGTCTGGTATCTCGGGTGGGCCGGAATTCTGATCGGACGGGGAAGAGCCGTCCGTGTCGTGGCCGGGCTGACGGTGTGTGCCAGCGCCGTCTTGATTCTCATCGGGCCGCGCGTGTCGCGCGCGTTCGTGACGCCGTCACCCCCGCCGGGGTGGACGCGCGTCGTCGTCCTCGACGTCGGACAGGGAGACGCGACGCTTGTCTGGGCCCCCGGCGCGCGGCCGATACTCGTGGATGCGGGCGGGGTGGCCGGGTCGGCGTTCGACCTCGGCCGCCGCGTGACCGTTCCGGCCTCGTGGGCGTTCGGCGTCCGATCGCTCGACGCACTCGTGCTGACGCACGGCGATCCCGATCACATCGGCGGCGCGCCGGCCGTCCTCCGCGCGCTTGCGCCATCCCAGGTCTGGGAAGGGATTCCGGTCCCGCGCCACGAGCCGCTGCGCCGCCTGCGCGCGGCCGCCGATCGCGCAGGCATCCCGTGGGTGGAGAAGCGAAGCGGACAGACGCTCACGCTGGGCGCCGCAAGTATCCGGATTCTCAATCCGCCCGATCCGGACTGGGAGCGGCAGAAGGTCCGCAACGACGATTCGATCGTGCTCGAAGTGCGCGTCGGGGACGTCGCGTTCGTGCTGCCAGGCGATATCACGCAGGCGGTCGAACCCTCTGTCGCCGCGCTCTTCGATCCCGCGCCGCTCGTGATCGTCAAGGCGCCGCACCACGGCAGTCCCGGCAGCAGTTCGCCGCGCTTCATCGCCTCCACGCATCCGTCCGCCGTCGTCTTCAGCGCCGGCCGCCGCAACCCCTTCGGCCACCCCGCACCGCTCGTCGTCGATCGCTACCGCGCCGCCGGCGCGCACGTCTTCAACACGGCGGAGGACGGCGCCGTCGTGATGGATACGGATGGGAAGCAAGTGATGGTGTGGACGTGGACAGGGCGGCGGTTGCTGTTGCACGCGCCGCCGGCCCTTCACAAAGATCACTAAGGCACGAAGGCACAAAGGAGATTAATGATGTCTCTCATCGTTCCAACCTCGATCCCTCAGGACATAGAAGACGTTGGCCATCGTGTAATTGGGTGCGGAATCACGGTCCATAGGATTCTCGGTCCAGGGTTCAAGGAACGGATATACGAACGGGCGTTTTGCCTGGAACTCGAAGAGGCGGGACTGAGATACGAATGCGAGAAAAGGATTCTGGTGCCGTACAAGCGCTGGCAGATCGAAGGCCACATAGTCGATCTGATTATTGAAGGCGCCGTGATCGTTGAACTAAAGGCGGTCCCTCGTCTGGCGGAAATCCATCGCTTGCAGCTGCTCTCTTATCTGAGAGCAACAGGCCTGCGATTAGGCTACGTGATGAATTTCAATGCAGAGGTCTTGAAGCAAGGAATCAAAAGGGTCGCTTTGTGACTTCGTGACTTCGCGACCTTTGTGATCGGCCGTCAGACCGTGCAGTTGTTGTCCGGTTAGTTGTTGTCGGTCCGTCGCGGTCCGCCCTCATCTTGCCTCCTTGACACGCGCCCACTCGCCCTCCATCTCCTCCAGCGTTGCGTCATGCACCGATCGTCCCTGCGCGTGCAGGTTGTCTTCGAGGGCCTCGAAGCGCGTCGTGAACTTCTCGTTCGCCTTGCGCAGCGCGGATTCCGGATCGATCCCGAGCTTGCGCGCGAGGTTGGCGATCGAAAAGAGGAGGTCGCCCATCTCTTCTTCCATCCGCGCGGGCCCTTCGGACGCGGCCGCGCGGCGCAGCTCCGCGACCTCTTCCTCGATCTTGGCGACGACATCCTCCGACTTCGCCCAATCGAAACCGACGGCGGCGACGCGCGTGCCGATCTCATACGCGCGCAGCAGGGACGGGAGCGACTTCGAGAGCCCTTTCAGGACCGATCGGCGTTCGCCGGCATCCGACTGCTCGCGGGCCTTGATCTGCTCCCACTGCTGGTGCACCTCGCCGGGCGTGTCCAGCGGACGGCCTGCCGGATCGAAAATGTGAGGATGCCGCCGAATCAGCTTCGCCGCGATGCTGTGGAGCGAATCGGTGACCGTGAAGTCGCCCGCGTCGGCGGAGATCTGTGCGAGAAAGACCCCCTCGAAGATCAAGTCGCCGATCTCGCCGCGCAGCGCGGCCGTATCGCCGCGATCGATCGCATCGAGCACCTCGTGCGTCTCTTCGAGCAGGAACGCACGCAGCGACTCCAGGGTCTGCTCGCGATCCCACGGGCAGCCCTGCGGCCCGCGCAACCGCGCCATGATGTCCACGAGCGTCTGGAAGGCAGAGCCGGCGTTTGGTGTGTGCTGTTCCATCTGGTCCGCGTGTTCCGCGGCCTATGCTAGCATCGCGAGGTGGAGACCCACGAGGAAGACTCAGGCATCAGCTTTGCCGCGTTCGTTCTGTCGCTCGCGACCACGGCCGCCGTCCACTTCGGCGACATCGCGGATCCCTCGACCGGCCAGCCCATGGAGCCGAACGTCGTCGCCGCCGGACAGATGATCGAGATCATCGGCATGCTGCAGGAGAAGACGCAGGGGAACCTCTCGCGCGAAGAAGCGAAGCTCGTCGAAGACCTGCTGTACGATCTGCGAATGCGCTTCGTCCAGGCCCAGCAGGGGTACAAGCGCATCATCACCCCGTAGCCCTGTGCGCGTCACGTTTCTCGGCACGGGAACCTCGCACGGCGTGCCGTCCATCGGCTGCGGATGCGCGACGTGCCTCTCGACGGATCCGCGAGACAACCGCCTGAGGCCGTCCATCTTCGTCGAAGCCGGCGGCGCGTCCGTTCTCGTCGACGCAGGCCCCGATCTGCGCCAGCAGGCGCTCCGGCACCACGTCTCTCGCGTGGATGCGATTGTCTTCACGCATGGGCACGCCGATCACATCCTGGGCATGGATGATGTCCGGCGATTCAATGCGCTGATGAACGGGCCGATGCCGTGCTACGGAGACGACTCCACGCTGACAGACGTCCGGAAGATGTTCAGCTACGTCTTCGACCCCGCGGCGCCGAAAGGCGGCGGGCTTCCGCTGCTCGAGCTGCGCCCGATTGCCGGACCGTTCTCGATCAAGGATCTCGCGGTGCAGCCCGTGCCGCTGTGGCACGGGCGTAAGCCTATCCTCGGATTCCGGTTCGGCGCCTTTGCGTATCTGACCGATTGCAGTGCCCTGGCGGATGCGGCGTGGGCACTGCTGGAAGGGCTCGACGTCCTCGTGCTCGACGCCCTGCGCGAGCACCCGCATCCGACGCATTTCTCGCTTGACCAGGCGATCGAGGTCGCGCAGCGGATTGCCGCGCGGCACACGTACTTCACGCACATGTGCCACGACTTACCCCATGAGGCCACTTGCGCTCGATTACCTGACGGCATGTCGCTCGCGTACGACGGCCTCGTCATTGACCTTTAAACATTCAACATTCAACATTCAGCATCCAGCATTTCAGTGATCGCCCACTACCCTGACGATCCGCCGCCGCGCTGGCACAATCCCGTGCTGGCGCTCGGGAACTTCGACGGCCTGCACCGCGGCCACGCGAAGATCATCGATCGCGTCCGTCGCCGGGCGGGGGAACGCGGAGGCACGCCTGCCGCCATGACCTTCGATCCGCATCCGCCCCGCATCGTGCGCCCCGACAAGGCACCACCACTGCTGATGACGACCGAGCAGCGGCTGGAGGCGTTGACCAGAGCGGGAATGCAGGGTGTCGCGGTCCTGCGCTTCACGCACGATGTGTCGCTCTGGGATCCGGAGATGTTCGTCCGCACCGTCCTCGTCGAGTGGCTCCACATCGTCGAGGTCTGGGTCGGCGCCAATTTCCTGTTCGGCCACGATCGTGCGGGAACGTTCACCATCCTGCGGAGCCTCGGATCGCGCTACGGGTTCCGCGCCGAGAAGATCGACGCGGTGCGCTACAAGGACTTTGTCGTGAGCAGCACGCGGATCCGGCGGCTCGTGTCGGAAGGACGGGTCGACGAAGCCGGCGCGCTGCTCGGGCATCACTTCTTCATCGACGGGACGGTCGTCCGCGGCGCCGAACGCGGACGCGAGCTCGGGTTCCCGACCGCCAATCTCGAGACGTCGAACGAGATGCTGCCTCCGGCGGGTGTCTACGCGACGGCGGCGTCGATCAACGGGATCGCATGGCCGTCGGTGACGAATATCGGGATGCGGCCCACCTTCGGCGACGTCGATCGCGTGCAGGTTGAGACGCACCTGCTCGACGTGGCGCGGGATCTCTACAGCGCGCGCGTGCGCCTGTCGTTCGTGCAGCGGCTCCGCGATGAGCGGAAGTTCCCTGACGCGGGCGCGCTGCGGGCGCAGATCGACGCCGACTGCCGCGCGGCGAAGCGGCTGTTCGGCCGCATTTCCCTGTGAAACCGGCAGTTGGCATTCGGCATTGGCCGGGCTGCCTTTTCGGCGGCCTGATAGAATCGTCTGATGGCTGAGCCGGCGCGCCGTGTGGATCTGCGGCTGACGATCCCCGGGGCGCCACCGTACGACGCCCTCGCCGGCGATCTGGCCCGCAAGTTCGCGGAGTATTCGGGCGCGGATGCGGCCGTGGCGGGCCGCGTCGCGCAGGACGTGGCCGCCATCGCGCGGAGGCTGGCCGCCGCGGGCGACGTGGCGTTCACCCTCGAAGCGCGCGACACCGGGTTGGTCGTGACCGCGGCGTCCGGCAGCCGGAAAGAGCAGACCGTCTTCCCCTTTTGACCTTGCGCTTATACAACACCCTCACGCGGCGCGAAGAAGACTTCACACCTTCGCAGGGCAGCACCGTGCGCATGTACACCTGCGGCCTGACGGTGTACGCGCGCGGACACATCGGCAACTTCCGCACGTTCGTCGCGCTCGACGTCCTGCGCCGGGCGCTCGAGTTCGAGGGCTACGCGGTCCGGCAGGTGCGCAACTATACCGACGTCGACGATCGCACCATCGCGGAATCGGTGAAGGCAGCCCGGCCGCTCCGCGAACACACGCAGCAGTTCGTCGACGCGTTCGAGCGCGACACGGTGGCGTTGGGTCTGGAGGCGGTGGAGTACTCGCCCCGCGCGACCGATCACATTCCGGCCATGGCCGGCATGATTCGCGCGCTCGAACAGAACGGCCATACCTACGCGACCGACGGATCGATCTACTTCAAGATCGCGACCTTCCCCGAATACGGCCGGCTCGCGCGGCTCGATCACAGCGGCATCAAGAGCGGCGCGCGTGTGGATTCCGACAAGTACGAGAAGGAA
>WNGL01004492.1_pt1 | contig 16749 bp, 14 predicted proteins | sample 5400591 | NCBI WGS metagenome assembly WNGL01 (sample SAMN13153377, study PRJNA577476) | soil metagenome | isolation source: 80 cm soil or saprolite under Garry oak tree replicate 1 | place: USA:California | collected 2016-06-15
AAGGTTCGCACCGTCCAGTCGCGGGTCGGCGTTCCGTTCCTGCTCGAGAACATCACCTATCTGTTCGAATGGCCGGACTCGGACCTCTCCGACGCGGAGTTTCTCGGCCTGATCTGCGGCGAGACCGGGGCCGGACTCCTGCTCGACATCGAGAACCTCTACCTCAATGCCCGCAACCACGGCTTCGACCCCTGTGCATTTCTCGACGCCCTGCCTGCAGGCCTGGTGCAGGAGGTGCACCTGGCCGGCGGGGTGACCGTGCGCGAGAATTTTCTGCGCCAGCCCCTCCTCGCCGATTCCCACAGCCATCCCGTGCCCGATGGAGCGCTCGATCTCCTCGACTACGCGCTGGCGCGCCAGGCGCCCTCGGCCATCATCCTCGAGCGCGACGACCGGCTCGACGCCGTTGATGAAATCCTCGACGACGTCGCGCGCATCCGCGCGCGGGTCGCAACCATCCGATCGAGCAAAACCCATGTCGAAACGGCTGTTGAAGCGGCAGGTTAGCCTGCTCGACTATCTGACGAGCGGCGCCGCGATCTTTGGCGGGGGCGGTGGCGCCCTCGATCATGCGCTTCGCGGGATCGACCCGGGCTTGCTCCGCCTCGAGGCGCGCTTCTCGCACGAAAAGCGGATGGAGAAGATCGCCGCAGTCTTCCCGAAGACGTTCGAGCTATTGGCGGACAACCGGGCGGCGATCGTCCAGGAATTCGTCGAGGCCTGCCCGCCGGTCGCCATCGGCCGCATTGAGAACGCCCAACAGTTCTTCGATTTCCTTGCCGCTCGTTGGCGGCGCACGCCTCTCGAGCCGCGGTATTTGCTCGACGTCGCGGCCTGCGAGCTGGCCTGCGCGAAGGCCCGCGTCGGCGCCGAAGATCGGCAGCTCGTGGCGGAGAACGTCGACAGGGACGCAGCGCCAGAGAGCATCCGTCGCCATCCCGGCGTCGTTCTCGTACGCTGCGCCCACGATATCCGGCCGATTTTCGAAGGCGGCTCGGGACAATCCAACCTCCCCGCTCGCGATATCTCGCTCGCAATCGCTACTCCGCCCGGCACCAACCAACCATTGGTGTTCGAGCTGCTTCCAGTCGCTTTTGACGTCCTGGCCGCGCTCGACGATTGGACCGATCCGGCCGCATTCGGAGCAACACCGGAGCTGACAAGGCTCATCCGCGATCTCGCCGAACACGGGCTTGTCGAGACGCATAGGTGAGTACCCGACCAAGCCCCGAGAATACTTCAGTCCCAAGACCGAAGCATCGGCTTCGCCAATGCCGGGCTTGGCACAAAAAGCCTATATTCGACAATGGCTTATGGGATATCGCTGGGTCCTGGCAGGGATCGGTTCGGCAGGACATCAGGCTGATTTACCCAGCGTGCCCGCACGCACAAGATGCGAGCACACACCAACAAGGTGTGAGTGACGGCTCAACCAGGAGATACGACCATGTTCACCAAGACCACGATTGCTCTCGCGATCATCCTCGCCACCGCAACCGGCGCCCTGGCGGCGACGAAGAAGCACAGCATCAACCCGTCTTTCGACGTGTACGACAGCCGCGGCGTGTACGTCGGCTCCGACCCGGACCCCCGCGTTCGCCTCGAGCTGCAGCGCGATGGTCGCTGGCGCGAGTGATTTTCCGGTGGATGACGAAGCGAGCGGCCGATCTTCGGACCGGCCGCTTGCGAAGGCGTCACCGGCCAGAAGCATCAGGGAGATCACCCATGCAAAAGAATCCATTCCAACGCTCCGTCCGATGGGCCCTCGCGGCAGTTTATCTGGGCACGATGATCAACGGCGCGGCAGCAGGCTCCTTCACCCGAGGATGTGCGGCGCGTGATCTGCAGATCCTCAAGTTGATCGAGGAACGTGAAAACGCCAACACGGTCTCCGCAGAAAAATTGAGCGATGCGGTGCTCACGATGATGCATGCGCGGATGGTCTGTTACCAAGGTCGGGTCGTGGACGCGCTGGCGATCTACGACGATGTCGTCCAGAGCATCACACCCAACCCCGTTCTGTTTGGTCAACGGCAATGAAACGGCCGCTGACTTCGCAGCGCCGCGACCTCGCCGCCAAGCTCGTCGCGGACCAACACGCGGCGCGCACGCTCGCTTGCCTGCGCGCCGTGGAGTCCACAAGCGACTCTTTCGTTCGGTACCGCTCGTCGGTACCGTTGGGAGATGCAATCGCCTAATGTTCGTGACCGACGCGCCAGCGCAGCATTGGGGAGGCGCGGCGGTTCAGACTGGGAGCGCCCCGCGGGCGGTGATCGAATGAGACGGCGTGAGTTGATTATGCTTCTCGGCGGCACGGCGGCCGCGTGGTCGCTTGGCGTGCGCGCGCAGCAGCCGGAGGTGCCGGTGATCGGGGTCCTCAACAGCGGGACGCGAGGGCCGAGCTTCGCTGCATTTCGCCAGGGTCTGAATGACGGCGGCTACGTCGAAGGCCGGAATGTCGCGATTGAATTCCGCAACGCCGGGGGGCAATACGATCGGCTGCCGGCAATAGCGGACGATCTTGTTCGCCGTCAGGTGACCCTGATCGCTGCCACCGGAGGCTCGGTATCGGCGCTGGCCGCAAAGACCGCCACCGCCACGATTCCGATTGTCTTCATCGCCGGCCTTGATCCCGTCGAGACCGGGCTCGTGTCCAGCCTCAACCGCCCGGGCGGCAACGCCACGGGCGTCAGCGTCTATACCGCCGATTTGGTGCAGAAGCGCCTGGAGCTGCTGCGCGACCTGGTGCCCGGAGCCGCCACGATCGCCCTGCTCGTGAGTTCAGCCTCTTCCGCGGTCAAATTCGAGAAAGAGCACCTGGAGCAGGCGACGCGCCGCAGCGGACTGAAGCTGCTTGTTCTCGAAGCCGGCAGCGAGAGCGACTTCGAGCCGGCATTTGCCTCCGCCGTCGAGCAGGGGGCTGGAGCGATCCTCATCAGCGCCGATCCGTATTTCACCGGCCGCCGCGCTCAAATCGTCGCGCTCGCGACCCGCTATCGGCTGCCCGCGGCCTACCCGTGGCGCGCCTATGCCGAGGCCGGCGGCCTGATGAGCTATGGCCCTCCGCTCGCGTGGGCCTACAAGCAGATCGGCATCTACGCCGGCCGCATCCTCAAGGGGGTCAAGCCGGGCGACCTGCCGGTGCAGCTGCCGACGACGTTCGAGCTGGTGATCAACCTCGAGACCGCGAAGGCGCTCGGCCTGACCGTGTCAAAGTGGCTCCTGGCCAGCGCCGATGAGGTGATCGAATGAGGCAGGCTGACGTTTCCGGATCTTCCTGAACCAATCGAAAACCATATCTGCGCATGTTGGTGATGCAGCGCAGATGAGATGGGTATAGCCTCTTCGGAATAGTGGGCTGCATCGGGGCTCGGGAAGCCTTCCGGGCGAAGCTGCTTCGCTTCCGGGCACCGTGGCGGACTGCTATAAATCGGGCCAACCGGTGTCAGTCAAAGAAATGTCGATCGAAATAGGATAGGCCATCATCCGAGGAATGGCGGGTTAGAAGTACCATCATCGCAAAGACATGAACATAACGGAGCGCGAGCTCTCCAGGGGAACGCCCGTGGACACCAGGCGCCGCGGTACGGCCTCCCACCGCCGCCGTATCGTTCCGATTGCGGCCGGTTTTGCGGTCCTCGCGGCCAGCGGCGCGCTTTACTGGTATTGGTCGCAGGGGCCCGACCCCGCCCGGATCGCACGCCCGGCTGCGCGGGCGGCGGTGCCGGTGAGCGTCGCGGTCGCTTCCCGACGGGACCTGCCGGTCTATCTCACTGGACTGGGCACGGTGCAGGCTTCGTTCACGGTCGGAATCCATTCCCAGGTCGACGGCAAATTGCAGGAGGTGCTGTTCACCGAAGGACAGCATGTGAAGAAGGGCGACGTGCTCGCCAAGATCGACCCCCGCCTGTTCCAGGCCGCCCTCGATCAAGCCAAGGCCAAAAGGGCCCAGGACGCCGCCATGCTGATCGCGGCCGAGAAAGACCTGACCCGCTCCAAGACGCTGGCGCTCAAGAATTTCCAATCGCAGCAGAATGTCGACCAGCAGCAGGCCAAGGTCGATCAGCTCCAAGCCTCCATCGCCGCCGACGAGGCCGCGATGGAAACCGCGCAAACCCAGCTCGATTACACCACCATCGCCTCGCCGAACGACGGACGCATCGGCATCCGCCTGGTCGATCCCGGAAACCTGGTGCGCGCGTCCGATGCCGGATCGATCGCTAGCGTGGTGCTGACGCGCCCCGCGACGGTCCTGTTCACGTTGCCGGCGCGCGTCCTCGACGACGTGCGTGACGCCATGGCGCGCGGTCCGGTCGAGGTCACCGCGTTCGATCAGGACAACCGCCGCCCGCTCAGCACCGGCAAGCTCCTGCTCATCGACAACGTGATCGACCAGGCGACCGCCACCATGCGGCTCAAGGCAATGTTCGCCAATGACGATGAGAGGCTGTGGCCGGGCGAATTCGTCAATGCGCGCCTGCTGCTGGAGACCCGCAGCGATGTGCTCACGATTCCGACCGCCGCGGTCCAACGCGGCCCGCAGGGCCTGTTCATCTGGGTCGTGACCGCCGACAACACCGCCGAGCCGCGGCCGATCGCGGTCGGCCCGACAACCGACGAGCTGACGATCGTCAGTTCCGGCCTCAGCGACGGCGAGCGAGTCGTGACCGATGGACAGTACAAGCTGCAGCGGAACGCGGCGGTGACTGTCACCTCGCCGCTGTCGGCGGGAGCGGGAAGGCCCCCATGAACCTCTCCGAGCCATTCATCCACCGGCCGGTCGCGACCTCGCTGTTGATGGCGGCGGTGGCGTTCGTGGGCATCTGTGCCTTTCCGTTCCTGCCGGTCGCCTCCTTGCCGCAGATCGACTTCCCGACCGTTCAGGTCTCGGCGACCCTCGCGGGAGCGAGCGCAGAGACCATGGCCGCGTCCGTTGCCTCGCCGCTCGAGCGTCAATTCTCCCAGATCTCCGGCATCACCCAGTTGACGTCGCTGAGCGCGCTCGGCGCGACCGAGGTCGTGATCCAGTTCGACCTCAACCGCAACATCGATTCGGCGGCACAGGACGTGCAGGCGGCGATCACCGCGGCAGGAAAGACATTGCCGCAAACCCTGTCGACGCCGCCGGTCTACCGGAAGGTCAATCCGGTCGATCCGCCCGTCCTCATCCTCTCGGCGCGCTCCGAGACGATGCCGCTGTTCCTCGTCCAAGACAATGCCGACAATTTCCTCATCCCGCAGATCTCGCAAATTCCGGGCGTCGCCCGGGTCGCGATCGGCGGAGACCGCAAGCCGTCGATCCGCATCCAGGTCGACCCGGGAAAGCTCGCCGCGAGCGGCCTCACCCTCGAGGACATTCGCGCCACCATCGTCAACGCCACCACCATTGCCGCCAAGGGCACGATCAACGTCGCCAAGACCTCGTTCACAATTGCGGCCAACGACCAGATCACCGACGCCCGTCTCTTCGACGACATCGTTCTCGCCTACCGCAACGGCGCTCCGATTCGAATTCGCGACGTCGGCCAGGCGGTCGCCGAACCATCCAACCGCAACGTTGCCGCCTACCAAAACAGCCTGCCCGGCATTCTCTTGAACATCTACAAGCAGCCCGGCGCCAACGTCGTCGACACCGTCGACCACATCAAGGCGCAGCTGCCGCGGCTCACCGCCAACATCCCTCCCGCCATCGCAGTCGAGACCGTCCTCGACCGCACGGTGACGATCCGCGCCTCCGTGCACGACGTGGAATTCACGCTGGTGCTCACGATCGGCCTCGTCGTCCTGGTCATTCTTTTGTTCCTGCGCAATTTCTGGGCGACATTCATCCCCGGCATCACCGTGCCGCTGGCGCTGCTCGGCTCGTTCGCGGCGATGTACCTGCTCAACTTCAGCCTCGACAACATATCGCTGATGGCGCTCACCATCGCGATCGGTTTCGTGGTCGACGACGCCATCGTCGTGGTCGAGAACATCTACCGCCACGTCGAGCATGGCTCGCCGCCGTTCGAGGCCGCGCTCAAGGGTTCGCGCGAGATCGCCTTCACAGTGCTGTCGATCAGCTGCTCGTTGATTGCAGTGTTCATCCCGCTCCTGCTCATGGGCGGGATCGTCGGCCGTCTGTTTCGCGAATTCGCGGTCACTGTCACGGCGTCGGTCGCCATCTCATGCCTGGTCTCGCTCACGCTTGCGCCGATGCTTTGCTCGCGCTTCATGAAGGCGCCGTCGCTCGCGCCCGGACGCGTCTACCGCAGCATCGAGGTTTGCTTCAGCGGGATGCTGGCGGGCTACCGGCGCACGCTGGATGTCGTGTTGCGTCACCAGGCGATCACGCTTTGCGTTTTCTTCCTCACGCTGGCGCTGACCGTCGTCATGGCCATCGAGATGCCCAAGGGCTTCTTCCCGATCCAGGACACCGGCATCATTCAGGGGATATCGGAGACCGCGCAGGAAACATCGCCGGCAGAGATGATGCGGCAGACGCTCGTGATCAACGAGCTCGTGATGCGCGATCCCGACGTGGTGTCGATCAATTCGGCGACCGGCAGCACCGATGCCCCCTCGACCGCGAATACCGGACGCTTCTTCATCGTGTTGAAACCGCGCGGCGAGCGCAAAGCCACGGCCTCGCAGATCATCGACCGGCTGCGGCCCCAGCTGGCCCGGCTCCAAGGCGTGAACGTCTTCATGCAGGCGGTGCAGGACATCAACGTGGGGGGGCGCGTCGGACGCGGCAGCTTCCAGTACACGCTGCAGGCGGTCAACATCGCCGAGCTGACCGAATGGTCGCAGAAAATGCTCGAGAAGATGCGCACGCTGCCGGAGCTCGCCGATGCGTCGACCGACCTGTTGGCGAATGCGCCGCAACTCAATGTCAAGATCAACCGCGACCAGGCCTCCCGCTTCGGCATTTCGGCGCAGCTGATCGACGATACGCTCAACGACGCCTACGGCCAGCGCCAGGTGACGCAATATCTGACCCAGCTCAACGCCAACCCGATCATCCTCGAGATCATGCCGGAGCTGCAGGGCACGCTCGCCTCGCTCGACCGCATCTACGTGAAATCCCCGCTGACCGGCGGGGCGGTGCCGCTGTCGGCATTGGTGGAAATCGATTCGAGCAAAGTCGGAGCGCTCTCGGTGACACACCAGGGCCAGTTTCCTTCGGTCACGCTCGGGTTCAACCTTCGAGCCGGCGTTTCGCTCGGCCAGGCGGTCGACGCCATCAGCCAGGCCGCGCGCGACATCGGCATGCCCGGCTCGGTCATCGCCACATTCCAGGGCAATGCGCAGGCGTTCCAGGCCTCGCTGACGAGCATGCCGGTGCTGATCCTGGCGGCGCTCATTGTCGTCTACATGATCCTCGGGGTGCTGTACGAAAGCTTCATCCACCCGCTGACGATCCTGTCGACCCTGCCGTCGGCCGGCGTCGGCGCGCTGCTCGCGCTCCAGCTCGGCCATATGGACCTGTCGGTGATCGGCATCATCGGCATCATCCTGCTGATCGGCATCGTCAAGAAGAACGGCATCATGCTGGTCGACTTCGCGATCACGGCCGAGCGCGACCGTCACCTGCCGCCGGTCGCGGCGATCCGCGAAGCCTGCCTGTTGCGTTTCCGCCCGATCCTGATGACGACTGCGGCGGCGATGCTCGCCGGCGTCCCGCTCGCGCTCGGCAGCGGCACCGGCTCGGAGCTGCGTCAGCCGCTCGGCTATACCATGGTCGGGGGGCTTGCGCTCAGCCAGCTGCTCACGCTCTACACCACGCCGGTCGTCTACCTCTATCTCGACCGCCTGCAGACATGGCTGCGGCGCGACAAGCGCGATCGAGGCCGCGAGGTCGAAGAGATCCGCACCGTTGCGGCGGAATGAAGGGCAAGGCCGGGAGAAATCTCCGAGCAAACCCATACGGATGTTTGCGATTTCCAATAAAAATTTTAATCTTTTTTATTTGTAGTTGGACCGCCGCGAAAACCTGGTTGAAGGAAGATATCTGCATTCTGCCTGGATGACTTGCCAACCCGAGTGGGAACTGACTATGCAGATCGCTACGAACAGGTACTTTTTTGACCGCGTCAGCCGGCAACGGTCGGAATACGACTACCGGGGACACGAGCTGCCAAACCTTGAAAAGGCGCTTCAGCTGGCCGAGCTCATCGCGCTCGATTTGGGGCTCGGGGACGGCAGCGAGTGGACCGGTTGGACCGTCGATGTCCGAAATGCTCATGGTCAAATTTTCTTCTCGATTCCGGTGCGAGCGACCGAGCTGGCTGCGGCGTGAGCCTGAACTTGCGGAACTCCGGCAAGCCCGAGTTACGTTGGCATCCCACGTCTTTCTTCGTCGCGGCGGCAGAGGCAAAACCCCATAGGCGTTAAGTTAAGCCCGGGGCACGCCCACTCTCGGTGTCATCGTCCGCGAATGCGGACGATCCAGTAACCACCGAACTCGGGAAGGGGCATGACTTCGTTTCAATAGCTTGCTCGGTGGTTACCGGATGCCCCGCCTGCGCGGGGCATGACGACGGAGAGATCGAGGCTCCAGCTTATCCTAGCGCCTATAGTGACAAGCCCGGCCATGACGTCGTGGTCTCACTCTCCGGTCACGCCGGCGGCCTTGATCGGCGCCGCCCACTTCTCGATCTCGCTCTCGACGAAACCGGCGAGATAATCCGGCGACCTGCGTTCGGGCGCGACCAGATCGGCGCCCACCTCTTTGAGCCGCTCCTGCACCGAAGGCGTGTTCATGGTCGCGATGGTGGCGGCGTTGAGCTTCTGGACGATCGCCGCGGGCGTGCCCTTGGGCAGGAACAAGGCGTACCAGATGAAGGCCTCGAAATTGGCCAATCCCTGCTCGTGCGCGGACGGCAGCGCCGGCAGGATCGGGGTGCGGTTCTTGGTCAGGATCGCAATCGCCTTCACCAGGTTGCCTTCGATCTGCGGGACCGCAGGCCCGACATTCGCGCACTGGTAGTCGATCCGGCCGCCGATCAGATCCTGCATCGCCGGCGCGCTGCCGCGATAGGGCACGTGCGTGACCTTGAGCCCGTTCGCCGCGTTGAGCAGCACGCAAGCGAGTTGCACCGAAGAACCCGCTCCGGCCGAGCCGTACTGCATGTTTGCCTGGTTCGCCTTCGCATAGGCGATGAACTGCTGCAGATTGTCGGCGGGCAAATCCTTGCGCGCGATCAGCACGATCGGCTGCTCGGCGACGAGCGCGACCGGGGCGAAGTCGGTCGCCGCATTGTAGAGCGGAGTCTTATAGAGCGACTGGTTCTGGGCATGGGTGCCGGAGGTGCCAAGCACAAACTGGTAGCCGTCGGGCGGAGCCTTCGCCACCCGGTAGGCGCCGCTCATGCCGCCGGCGCCGCCGACATTCTCGACGATCACCTGCTGGCCCAAGACCTCGGAGAGGCGCGGGGCAAGGACGCGTCCCAGGGCGTCGGCGCCGCCGCCGGCGGCGAATGGAACCACCATGGTCACCGGCCGGGTCGGCCAGTTCTGCGCGCTCGCCATCATCGCCATCATGGGAAGCGCAAGCACGCCGGCGAGCGCGGCGGCGATGGTCGTCCTCGGCATCGTTACCTCCTGGTTCAAATTCGCCTCTTCCCTTTTGCGACTCTTTTGCGGGAGAGGGAGGTCACTCCCCGGTCACGCCGGCGGCCTTGATCGGGGCCGCCCATTTCTCGATCTCGCTCTCGACGAATTTTTGCAGGTACCCCGGCGACCGGCGCTCGGGCGCGATCAGATCGCCGCCGATCTCTCTCAGCCGCGCCTGCACGGCGGGAGTTGTCACCGTCGCGACGGCCGCGTCATGGAGCTTTTGGACGATCGCCGCGGGAGTGCCCTTGGGCAAGAAGAATGCCAACCAGTTGTCGGCTGTGAAATCCTTGAGGCCCTGCTCCTGCGCGCTGGCGAGATTCGGCAGGCTGGGCGAGCGGTTCTTGGTCAAGATCGCGATCCCCTTCACGGTCTTGCCTTCGATCTGCGGAATCGAGCTCGCAGCGTTGAGGCAAAGGTAGTCGATCCGGCCGGCGATCAGGTCCTGCATCGCCGGCCCGCCGCCGCGATAGGGAACGTGCGTGACGTTGATCCCGATTGCGGCATTAAGGAGCGCGCAGGAGAGGTGCGTCGGGGCGCCAGTTCCGGCGGAGCCGTACTGCATCTTCGCCTGGTTCGCCTTCGCGTAGGCGATGAATTCAAGCAGATTGTCGGCGGACAAATCCCTGCGCGCGATCAGCAGCATCGGCTGCTCGACCAGCAGCGCGACCGGGGCGAAATCGGTCGCCGCATTGTAGAGCGGATTCTTGTAGAGCGTCTGGTTCTGGGCATGGGTGCCGACATTGCCGAGCACGAACTGATAGCCGTCGGGCGGAGCCTTCGCCACGCGGGCGGCGCCGGTCATGCCGCCTGCGCCGCCGACATTTTCGATGATCACCTGCTGGCGCAGGATTTCGGAGAGACGGGGGCTCAAGATCCGTCCGATAACGTCGGTTGCGCCGCCGGCAGCGTAGGGAACCAGCATGGTCACCGGCCGCGTCGGCCAGTCCTGCGCCGGCGCCGGACGCGCTGCCAAGACCGATGCCATCACGGATGCCGCAGCGAGACCGAGGATGCGGCGGCATTTGATCATAGCTGGCCTCCCATGGCGTCGCCCTGGTGAGCGGAGCGGCATGTTCCGCCCCATTGCCGACGGTCTTTGGATCCAGGATAGCACGGACGGCCAACTGGCCGCCCGCGCATTATACCAACCTTCGTATCGAATGACCCGCGGCACCCGCAGGGGAGGGCATTACGGGACGGGAGCGTCCTGTCTGACGTTCGCGGTCGTAAGCTGCTCACCGCCTACGCCGCGGTGGCGCCGCCCTGCGCAGTCCTTCCGCGAGGCTGCGGCTAATGACATAATCCCCGGATCGGCTGCCGCCGACCCCGGATGCAGCACGTGATCCGAGTTTAAGATCCGCAACCAAGGGAGGATAGATCAATGTCGTTTCGTTTGGCCACCACTGCCGCAGTCGCTGCGATCATCGCTATGCCGGGTTCCGCCGGCGCGCAAGTTCTGATGGAACGAAACGTTTCGGTCCACATGGCCTTGACGATCGCGGAAACGGCCCTTGCCGAATGCGGGACGAGGGTATCGGTTGCCGTCGTCGATCGCGCAGGCCGGCTGCGAGTTTTCCTCCAGGGCGATGGGGCGGCGCCGCATAATATCGAGCTCGCCCGCCGCAAGGCCTATACGGCGCGGACTTTCGGGCGGACTTCCATCGAATGGGCGCAGCGCACCGAGACCAACGTCCCCGGCCAGCGGGCGCTTTCCGAGGTCATTCCGCTCCAGGGCGGCGTTCCGATCAAAGTCGGCGAAGATACGATCGGCGGCGTCGGCCTGAGCGGGGCCCCGAACGGCGGGCCGCAGGAAGAGGCCTGCGGCAAGGCCGGCATCGCCAAAGTGGCGGACCAGCTGAAGTAAGTCGGGCTCCATGGCTCACGCGAAAGTTTGGGTGCTGCGGGCGCCGCCTGCGAGCGGGCGACGCCAATGCCGAGCGCCTCTCTGAGCGCAGTCTCGGGAAGAATGCCCATCGACCGCAGATGCTCATACCGGCGACACGCGGCGAGACCTTCGCCCAATGCGCCACACATCGTCCGCAGGGCGGTTAGTGCCGGCAAGGGCAAGGCGGCGATTGGCGGTGCGGACCGACCTGCGAGGCTGGTCTCCCGATGGGTCTCGTCGAAACCTGGCGCACAGTGAAAGCTCCGTAACATTTTTCGTACTCCTGAAATGACGGACGGGGGATGCCCCTTCCTGGAGCCCTGCAAATAGGCTACTGTATGACTTGCTTGCAAAGCATGGTTTCTCTAGCCTGCCTTAGAATTTCTCATGAACGCGGGAGTCATCGATGCTCCGTCGGCTTCCCTCGCTCAATGCCTTGAAAGCTTTCGAGGCCGCGGCGCGGCATGAGAGCTTCACCAAGGCGGCGGACGAGCTGTCGGTGACCCAGGGCGCGGTCAGCCATCAGGTGAAGGCGCTGGAGCTCGAACTGGGGCTGCGACTGTTCAACCGCGAGCGTCAGCGCCTCGTCATCACCGATGCCGGGCGCTCATATCTCGAAGTCGTGCGCGATGCATTCGACCGACTTGCCGTCGGCACCAATCGCGTCCTGCAATTGCAGACCAGCGGCGTGCTCGCGGTAACCACGTCGCCCAACTTTGCGACCAAGTGGCTGGTGCACCGACTCGGGCGCTTCATCGACGCGCATCCCGAAATCGATCTGCGGGTGAGCGGCTCGCATCAACACGTCGATTTTGCCCACGAGGATATCGATCTCGCGATCCGGCACGGCGACGGGCACTGGCCCGGGCTGAGCGTCACCAGGCTCTGCGCGGAAGAGCTTTTTCCGGTGTGCAACCCGAAATTCTTGCGCGGTCGAAGCGCGCTGCGTTCGCCGGCGGACCTCAAGCGCCACACGCTGCTCCATGTCAATGACCGCCGCGACTGGAGCCAATGGCTCGAGGCGGCGGATGTCGAGACGACCGACATCGAGCACGGTCCCATCTTCAACCAGGCACACATGGCGATCGACGCCGCCGTCGGCGGGCAGGGAATTGCCCTCGCGCGCACCGCGCTCGCAGCCTGGGACCTTTGTGCCGGGCGGCTCGTGCGCCCATTCCCGCTCGCGCTCAAAGCGCCGTACGCGTATTGGATCGTATGTCCGAAGTCGACGGCCGATCTGCCGAAGATCTCGATCTTTCGCGAATGGCTTCTTGCCGAGGCCGCAGAGGACGCGCAACGCATGCGAAGAGACCGCAACGACGGCTGAAGGCGCGCAACGCCGCCTCGGCGCGGAGACATCAGCTCCGCGTCTTTGCCCAGGTTGCGCTTGCTGCTACTCTCACGCCCCGAAGCGGGGTTCATCCGGGAGAAAATGATTCGTCCGGCCCGGTGAGCCGTTTCGGCGCTCGATCTGCGGCAGATCAGCGAGGGAGAAACGCCATGCTGACGAGACGAGGAGTGCTTCACGCGGCAGGGGCGAGCGGCGCTGCGTTCGTCGCCATGCGGATGGGCGCGGCCATCGGCGCCCCCTCGACGGTCAAAACGGCGGTCAATTTCGACGTTCCCCGCGGCGCCTGCGATTGCCATGTGCATGTCTTCGGCGATCCCAAGATTTTTCCGTTCGCGCCCAATCGCGCCTATACGCCGCCCGAGGCCTCGGTCGAGGACCTGCGCCAGCTGCAGGCCGGGCTCCACTTCGACCGGGTCGTGATCGTGACCCCGAGCGTCTATGGGACCGACAATTCCTGCACGCTCGATGGCATCCGCCAGCTAGGCGCGCGGGCGCGCGGCGTCGCAGTCATCGACAAGTCCACCCCCGCGGCTGCGATCGATGCGCTGGCAGCGGCCGGCTTCCGGGGCATTCGGCTCAATGTCGAGACGGCGGGAGAGACCGACCCCGGCGCGGTCAAACGCCGGCTCGACGCCGTCATCGAGCCGTTGCGCGGCCGCAATTGGCATATCCAGTTCAACACCCGATTGCCCGTGATCGCGGCGTTGCACGATGATCTCGCCGCGCTTCCCTACCCGGTCGTGTTCGATCATTTCGGCAACGCCAAGGCGGCGCTCGGATTGAGCCAGCCCGGCTTCGAGGCCATGCTCGATCTGGTCAAATCGGGCCGCGCCTACGTGAAAATCTCGGGGGCCTATCGCACCTCCGACAAAACGCCGGATTTTCCCGACTCGACGCCGCTGGCGCAGGCGCTGGTCGCCGCCAATCCCGACCGCATCGTCTGGGGCACCAACTGGCCGCATCCGGGCCGCGGCGTCACGCCCACGGCGATTGCCCCGCCCTATCCCAATGACGACGGCATGTTGCTCAACCAGCTGCCGAAATGGGTGCCGGATGCGGCGATCCGAAAGAAGATCCTGGTCGACAATCCGGCGCGGCTCTATGGGTTCGAGACCACCGCGCTGTAACGCAAGGCCCAAGGGTCGGAGAAAATCGTGCCAGTCATGTCCGGAAGACGCGCCTTCCTCGAGCTCATGAAGCAGGAAGGCGTCGAGATCATCTTCGGCAATCCCGGCACCACCGAGCTGCCGCTGATGGATGCGCTCGCGGTCGAAAACGAGCTGCGCTACGTGCTCGGCCTGCAGGAAGCCGCGGTGATGGCGATGGCGGACGGCTATGCCCAGGCGTCGGGAAAGCTCGCGGTCGTCAACTTCCATGTGGCGCCGGGGCTCGGCAATGCGCTCGGCATGCTCTATGACGCCCAGAAAAGCGCCGCCCCCATCCTCGTCACCGCGGGCCAGCACGATCAGAACTTCAACGTCACCGAGCCGATCCTGTGGGCCGATCTTCCGACCATCGCCCGGCCTTTCGTCAAATGGGCGAGCGAGGTCCATCGCCTGGCCGACCTGCCGCGGCTCGTCCATCGCGCGGTCAAGACCGCTTTGGCGCCGCCCACCGGCCCGGTGTTCCTGTCGCTGCCCACCGACATCCTGATGGCCGAGGGCGCGGTGGACTTGTCGGCGCCGACGCGGATCGCGCCGAGGCTGCGCGGCGACCGGGAGGCGGTCGCGGCCGCGGCGGCGCTGCTCGCGCGCGCCGAGCGCCCGCTCATCATCGCCGGCGATGCGGTGGCGCAGAGCCGCGCCCATGCCGAGCTGGTCGAGCTTGCCGAACTCCTCGGCGCGCCGGTCTACACCGAGTTCGTGCCCAACAGCGCCTCGTTCCCGACCTCGCATCCGCTCTTTGCCGGGGCGATGACGCGCACCGCGCCGGCGGTTCGCCAGATCCTCGAGGCGCACGATCTGTTGTTCTCCGTCGGCGGCGATCTCTTCACCTTGTCGCTGCCTTCGGACACCGAGCCGGTGCCTGCCAATTTTCCGGTGATCCATCTCGACGTCGATCCTTGGGAGCTCGGCAAGAACTATCCGGCCGAAGTCGCAATCCTGGCCGACCCGAAGGGGACCCTGCCCGACCTCACGGCCGCGGTGCGCGAGCGCATGACCGAGGCCGGCCGCGCGCGGGCGCGCGAGCGGCGCGAGGCCGTGACCAAGGCGAACCGCGCGGAGCGCGAGGCGGTCAAGGCCAAGGCTGCGGCGGCCTCCGCCAAGACCCCGGTGCAACCGCTGGCGCTGCTCAAGGCGATCGGCGACATGCTGCCGAAGGACGCAGTGGTGATCGAAGAGGCGCTCTCGTCCGCGCCTGGAATTCGCCAGCTCATCACCAGCGACGATCCCCAGAGCTATTTCGGGCTGCGCGGCGGCGGGATCGGCTGGGGCCTGCCGGCGGCGATCGGGGTGAAGCTCGCATTGCCGGACCGCCCGGTGGTCGCGCTCATCGGCGACGGCAGCGCAATGTATACGTTCCAGGCGCTGTGGACCGCCGTGCATGATCGCATCGGGGTCGTGTTCGTGATCCTCAACAACACGTCCTACCGGATCCTGAAGCAGCGCACGAATGCGCTGCGCGGCCATGCCGCGCAGACGGATAACTACGTGGGCATGGACCTCCTCGATCCGGTGATCGATTTCGTGGGCCTTGCGGGATCGCTCGGGATGACCGCGGCGCGGGCGCGATCGGTCGGCGAGGCGACGGACCTCATCGGCAAGGCGCTGGCCGACGGCGGGCCGGTGCTGATCGACGTCGAGCTCGACCGGAGCTTCAAGCCGCTCTGAGGAGGATCGTAGGGTGGGCAAAGGCGCCGAACAGATGTTTCGGTTGGAGCGCGGTGTTTACGCCTTTGCCCACGCGGGGCGATCGAGCTCGGCCAGCGTGGGCAAAGGCGCGCAATGAACTGCGTTCGCCGAAACAGCTGCGGCCGCGCCTTTGCCCACCCTACTTCGGCTTCAAGCCGCCGTGAGAGACCAGGGAGACATCCGATGCACGCATGGGTCCGAGCTTTGATCAGCGGCTTGGCAATGCTTTGTGCCAGCGTCTGCCAGGCCCAGAATGCTCCGGCCGCGAGCGAGTCCTACCCGAGCCGGCCAGTGCGCATCGTCGTTCCATTCGCGGCCGGCGGCCCGGGCGACCTGTTCGCGCGCCTGGTGGCGCAGAAGCTGTCGGAGCGCCTGGGCAAGCAGTTTTATATCGAGAACCATCCTGGCGCCGGGGGCAATATCGGCACCGGGCTCGCGGCGCGGGCGGCGGCGGACGGCACCACGATCCTGGTGGTCAGCTCGACCTTCATGATCAATGCGAGCCTCTATCCGAAAATCCCCTATGACCCGATCAAGGATTTCGCCCCGGTCACCATCGCCGCGACCACGCCCAACGTGCTGGTGGTGCATCCATCGGTGCCGGCGAAATCAGTCAAGGAGCTGATCGATCTCGTGCGCGCCGGCAGATACAACAGCTACGCCATGCCGGGGGCTGGAACGCCCTCGCATCTGTCGGGCGAAATGTTCAAGCTGGCGCTGAAGCTCGATCTGGTCGCGGTTCCGTTCAATGGCGGTGGTCCGATGATTCAGTCGGTCGTCGGCGGGCACACGCCGATCGCCTTCTCGGCCCTGCCGCCCGCCCTGGCATTGATCAAGGAAGGCACGATCCGCGCGCTCGCGGTGACCAGCGCCAAACGCATCAGCATGCTGGCGGACGTGCCGACGCTCGAGGAAGCCGGCATTGCCGGCCAGGAGGCGGATACGCCGCAGGGCATTCTGGTCCCCGCCGGCACGCCGAGGCCGGCCATCGACCTCCTCCACCGCGAGATCGCGCGCATCGTTGCGCTGCCGGACGTGAAGGAGAAGATGTCGGCGATCGG
>WNGL01011034.1_pt1 | contig 16749 bp, 19 predicted proteins | sample 5400591 | NCBI WGS metagenome assembly WNGL01 (sample SAMN13153377, study PRJNA577476) | soil metagenome | isolation source: 80 cm soil or saprolite under Garry oak tree replicate 1 | place: USA:California | collected 2016-06-15
ACTCCCCACTCATCTACTCAGACACGGTCGAAGAGTACTGGGCGATCAAGAAAGCCACAGGCATCGCTGACATGTCAAACCTCGGCCGTCTCACGATCACAGGAAAGGATCGCGTATCGTTTCTAAACGGTCTCCTAACCAACGATCTCGCACAAGTCAAAGAGGATGGAGGTCAGCACTCTGCACTTCTCAATCCTAAAGCCCGGCTTCTAGCGGATCTCTATCTATATCGACAGCCAGATTCGATACTCGTCGACACGGGAAGCTCGCCCGCGTCCAAGATCAAAGAGAGCCTAGACCGGTTCGTCATAACCGAGGACGTTCAGATCCGAGACGCAACCTCTGATCTTGTTCTGGTAACCATTCAGGGGCCGAGATCGTCTCAGACGATCAAAGAAACACTGGGAATCGAAGTAGCAGACTTGAAACCATTCCACCACAAAGCTCTCGGACCCAGCTTCATCGCTTGTCGGGATAGGACAGGTCAGGGCGGTTACGATATTTTCATGCCGAGCCAGGAGGCCGAAGCTGTCTGGCAAGGATTCCTCCTGAAGGCTGGAGATCCAGGACTCAGACCCGTAGGCGCAAATGCAATGGAGATACTGCGCTTGGAAGCAGGGTATCCGAAGTATGGTGTTGATGTTGACGAGAATACGATTGTCTTGGAGGCAGGTTTCAAAGACGCAATTAGCTTCACAAAAGGATGTTACATGGGCCAAGAGGTCGTCGCCAGAGCGACCCACATAGGCAGAGTGAACAAACAACTCGTCGGACTAGAGATTGACGCGACGGAGCCTCCGTCCACACGCTCGAAGCTGAAAAGTAATGGCGTGGAGGCGGGGTTCACGACCAGTGCAGCTTTCTCGCCAGGATTGGGAAAGGTCGCTGGTCTAGCTTATGCAAACCGAGATTATGCAAAAGAGGGAACTAGACTGTTGGTCGAGTATGGTGACAAGCCTCTTCCAGCCCTAGTGGCTAGGGTTCTCTAGTTCTTGGCTGTCGACTGAAAACAGCCAATGTGCCAAGCTTCCAGTCGAGAATCTGACGATCTTCGGAACACGACTTTCTGTGTATCGTAGGATATGCTCTTCTGGCAGCCAAGGCAAAAGCTTCCGGCCAGCTGAGGGCTTTTGCTGAAAGTGGCTCGCATGGTCTCGGATTCCTTGTCCAGTTGTTGCCTCTTCTGGTCAATGTAGCCCTTGAACTCGACAACCTTATCGCTCTTCGGATTGACTTGGAGCAGTTCGTTGATGGCTTCTTCAGCCTCGGAGAGAGTGTTGACGATCTCCTGGAACTTGCCGAGCATCTTGCTTGTCATAGCGCCATCAATCATCAGGGCGCCGTTGCCGATCGGTTGTATAACTCTCGGGTATGTAGTCAATTCGCTGCTCATTTTGTCGGCTACTTTGTAGCCGAAGTATGCTTTGAGGAATAGCAGACCTTCTGACGCTGGATGCGCATCAAGTCCGTTCGTGACAATTTCTAGGGCAGATGGAAAGTTTGAGTTTTGAGCCTCTTGCATGGCTGGCTCGACGAAATGTCTCTTCTCCTCGGGCGTGCACTTCAACGGGACGTTGAAGGCATTCTCTACGGCGTCCAAGGGCTATCGAGCTATACATACGCGCATCGAAAAAATAGTTTCCGTGCCTTCTGAACAACTCAGAGAGTACTACAACGACGCGTGGAGTCTCCACTAACTAACGATGAATTGAACACAGAAGTCAGCCTTGAAGAGAGGCTTAAGTTATCGCTCTCCCTGCGAGTCTCAGGCAGTCTGATCGTCGAGAAGTCAGCGGGTGTCCCGGAACTTTTCTTCCAGTGTCTTCAGTTCGCCGTGTTCCTTGACCCTGATCTTAACGTCCATGCTGAACATGAGCCCGATCCGTCTGAGGAAAGAGTAGAGGTCTTCTCCGGAGACCGGACCCTTCAATCTGCCAGACTCTATCATGTTAGCAAGAGTATCCTCGACTTGACCAACCTCTCTGGGATAGTGCCTGCGGGCTGTCTCCAAGACCTCAACGCCCCTCCCTTCCAGGATTCTTCGGACAATCTCTCGAGGGCTCTGCTTTGGCGGTACGGTTTGTGTGGCCGTAGTCTTTTCTTGCGAGAGCATCATCTTCTTCCGAAGCTCTAGAGCCTTCTTCTTGCGAAGTAGTTCGATCTCGGAAGACATTGGCGAATGCACAGAACGATGGATAGGCGTCTACATAAGTGCTGGTTCCCTAGAGCCTCGCCAGCCCGATAATCTTCTCATAATCGTAGACGGCCCTTGCAACGACTGTCCACGCCTCTAACGGTCTATGGTCGATCCGATATTTCCGGGACGAGGCTTCGATTGTCTTTAGAGAGAAATGTCCCACGGGAAAGCCTCCAACGAGAGCCACAGGCTTGGCCGCGTTTGCCATCTCCGACGCTACCGTCTCCATCGGCTTCGGCGCGCCTTGCGTCGTCAGAGCCACGACTAGATCCGAAGAAAGCTCACTCAACAGTCTAGGTAGAGATCCCGTTCTCAAAGACATGAGCGGTGCGCCTGAAGATGGGACGACAGATTCCTCGTAGAGCTGTTCAAGAAGGGAAGTGAACCTGTCAGTGTTTCTCGGAAGCCTCGCTTGAGGATTCACAGTAATGATATGATCGTCCCTCGTGTGGACAAAGCATCGAAGGTCACCGTCAGAATTGAGCGGTGAACCCAGGGCGAGAAGAAGCGAAAAGTGAGCTATGTCGGGTCGACCTCTGCCGATACCCGACCGTCCTAGTCGCAGGATTGCGGAATGATGATAACTCTGGTCAAGTATGAGTCTGTGCGGGTCCTTGTTCTTTCTGCGAGCTAGCGCCAAGACTGACTTGTGATCCGTGATTTCATTAGGCACGAGTTCTATGGACGATTCCGCGAGAACGAGTGTCAGTACCAATGCCGGCCACGAGGTCTGAAGACCTTCGGCTCAGGTTATGAGCTTCATGGGACGCCCAGTCGGACGGCGACACTATGGTAAGACGCGAGCTGCGGTTGCGTCTGTGGCACGGGAAAGGATTGAGATCCTCATTGACCAAGCTAGGAGAATGGTGAAAGACAATGAGGTTTTGTCAAGGCGCTATGTGGACCTTGCCCAGAGAATCTCAGAACGGACAAAGGTTAGGATACCGAGCGAGCTGAAGAGGTATCTCTGCAAGAACTGTGGGATAGCTCTGGTCCCGGGAACAAATGCTAGAATAAGACTACATGCTCGCAACTCTGGCATCGTTCTGACCTGCCTGTCTTGTGGGGCCGTGAAAAGATACCCGGTGACCGAGAAAACCCGTTCCAAAGAGCCCCGTTCCGCGATGAAGCCTTATATCGCTCAGACCTTGCCATTCCCGAAGAAAAATTCCAGCAAGGAAAGAGGATCCGTTTAATTGCCCACAGCCTTTGAGGTCCCAGCGAACGAATTTATCGAAACGTTAGCCAAGCATCTGAAGGAGAACGTTTCCGAAATCTCACCGCCCGCTTGGTCAGAATTTGCAAAGACGGGCGCTCACAAAGAGAGACCTCCACAGGATCCTGACTGGTGGTACATGAGATGCGCCTCCATTCTACGCAAACTCTACGTCCATGGACCCGTAGGCGTCTCCCGCCTTCGTGTGCAGTACGGCGGCAATGTTGGTAGGGGAAACTCGCCAGAGCATCACGTCCCCGCCGGCGGCTCCGCTATCAGGGAGCCACTGCAACAGCTTCAGAAGGCAGACCTTGTCGCTATAGAGGGAAAGAAGGGTCGGAAGCTGACAAGGCAGGGCTTAGCCCTCTTGAACAAGACCGCCGCAGAGGTCGCTAAAGAGCTGAAGTCTAGGCCCAGAGAGGCCGCCAGCTGATGTCCGAGGAAGACTATACTGACGAAGAACTCGAAGCCCTGCGTCGGCGCAGACTCGCCGAGATGCAGAGAGCTGCAGTTGACGACCAGCGCCGCTCACAAGCGCAACAACAAGTCGAAAGACAGAAACAGGCAATAATCCGGAGAATCCTCACAGCCGAAGCGAGACAACGCCTCACCAACATACGAATGGTAAAACCCGAATTCGCAGACGAATTGGAGATGCAGCTAATCCAACTGGCCCAGTCAGGAAGACTACGCGGCCAAGTTACTGACGAACAGCTGAAAAAGACCCTCGTACAGCTTGAGGGCCAGAAGCGAGAGATCAAGATCAGGAGAGCGTAACAATGGCACGACACAAACCATCGGGGAAGAAAAAGCATCTATCTCATGCACTCAAACAAGCGCAACCGGTTCCATCTTGGGTAGTAGCCAAGACCGGTGGAAAAGTTCGACGAACACCGAAAGAGAGACACTGGCGAGAAACCAAGATCAAGGTGTAGACGCTCACGAGCAAAGAAAAGAAAGAGAAGAAAGCGAAAAAGTCGAAGAAGCCAAAGAAAGAGAAGGCCTCTTCCAAGGCTGGAAGAAACGCCGGAAGAGATTCCTGAAGAGACTAAGGAGGAAGAGGTTGAGGCGGAAGAGGCTCCCCAGGCGCCGGCCGAGGAAGCTCCAGAAGAGGAAGAGCTGGAAATTGTCGAAGAGAAATTCTACGATCTCAACCTCAACCGCATATGGAACGCGCCACGAGAGAAGCGAACACCGAGAGCAGTAAGGTTCCTCAGAGAATTCGTGTCCAATAGAATGAAGACAACCGAAGTTTCCATTAGCGAAGAGGCGAATAGTATGCTCTGGCAGAGAGGAATTAGCAAGCCCCCGCGCAGGATAAGAATCCGAGTTGTCAAGGACAAAGAAGGAAAAGTCATCGTCTTTCCGGGTGAGGGAAAATGAGACGTGCCCGTAATCCTCTCTGACATATTTGGAGACCCGAACGTTGGAATATTCAGCTTCGCCAACGAAAAAATCGCAGTACTCCCCGCCGGAATCTCTTCTAAGAAGCTAGACAGTTACCGAGAGGCTCTCGGCACAGAGGCCTGCTCCATAGGGGTCGCCGATTCGAGACTTGTCGGGGTATATGCGAGCGGAAACTCCAACGCGATCCTGCTCCCTTACATTGCGACCGAGGAAGAAATCTCCAAAATCCGATCTACCGGTGTACGAATCGCGATAATACAAGAGAAGCGTACAGCACTTGGGAACCTGATTCTCTGCAACGACCACGGTGCAGTCGTAGACCCTCGTCTCAAGCCCAAAACAGTGTCGGCCATCGAAAAGGCTCTGAAAGTACCGGTTCAGACTGGAACAATAGGAGGGCTTCCGCAAGTAGGGTCCCTTGCTACCGCATCAAACAAGGGAGTACTGGCAAACCCGATAATTGACGAATCAGAGAAAAGACACATCGCAGAAGTTCTCAAGGTTCCAGTTTCAGTCGGCACAGTCAACTCTGGCGTTCCCTATCCGAAATCCGGAATCGTCGTAAACTCGAAGGGAGCAGTAGTGGGATCACACACGCTGGGCACAGAGTTGTTAACCGTCAGCACGGTCTTTCAAACGGATTAGGTTAAGTACGGCTCAGCTTTCAACTCGCATCCTCGAGGGTTCAATCATCAGCGAAGTCAAGCGGTTCAAGATCACAGGCGACCTCCGAAAGAGAGGCGAAAATCTTCACTTCAAGAAAGAGATCCGAGCCCTCAAGAAAGAGGACGCGCTTCAGAGCCTATACGCTGACATGGGAAGCCGCCACAAAGCCCGAAAATTTGAGATAGCTATCAAGACCGTAGAAGAAATCCCAGAGACGGGAGATGGAGCTTAGTGGCAGTCGCTAAAAGGCTCGCGGCTCGACCAAAAGATCTCGACGAGCAAATGCGACAGGTTCTCATGGACATACGCCTCCTCGAAGGGTCAGCGCGCGTCCTACAGTCCAGGCTCGACATAGTCACAGCTGCATTATCAGAAACCCTAACAGCCATATCCACCCTCGAAGGAACAAGGGGAAAGACAGGCGAGACTGAAGCGCTCGTCCCAATAGGCTCTGGCAGTTTTGTCAAGACCAAGCTTGCTGACGTTGACAAGGTCATCATCGGAGTCGGCGCCGGTGTCTGTATCGAAAAACCGATCGAAGATTCGATGAAGGACCTTCGTCTGAGATCGAGCGAGCTCGAGAGAGCGCGGACGACGGTAACGCAGCAGCTCAGCCAAGTTCTGGGCCAAACCGAGGACTATAGGGCCCACCTAAACGACCTTGCGGGCAAGAGGGGCGGTGGAACGGTAGAGATTGTTTGACAGACTCAAAGCCCAGTTCTCAAACTTCTACGACCGAATAGCCAAGACCGAGCTAAAGGGAAAAGACCTCGAAAACGTTCTAGACGAGTTTGAACTATCACTCGTTGAGAACGATGTGGCGGTCTCCGTCGCTGAGTTCGTCGGTAATGAGCTGAAACAGAAACTCAAGGACGTACAGTTCGCACGGTTGACGGACCCGCGCGCCAGAGTCAAGGTTGTACTTCAAGAAATCCTCATGTCTGTCCTGCAGAGAGCGGGAACCCTCGACATCTTCTCCCGGATCGATAGTAAGAAGGTTGCTGGACAACCCGCCATAATCGTATTCATCGGGATCAACGGGACAGGAAAAACAACCAGCATCGCCAAACTCGCCTACATACTTCAGAAGAAAGGGCGGAGCGTGATACTCGCAGCCAGCGACACTTACAGGTCAGGCTCAATAGAACAACTCGAAGAACATGCCCGCCGCATAGGAGTCCGCGTAATCAGACACCAGTATGGTGCTGACCCTGCTGCCGTCGCGTTCGACGCGGTCAGCTATGCGAGAGCCCACTCGATAAACGCGGTCCTGATCGACACAGCGGGAAGAATGCAGACCAACAAGAACCTATTGGAAGAGATGCGGAAGATCGTCCGGGTAACAAGCCCCGATCTTACAATTCTCGTAGTGGACGCGTTGACGGGAAACGACGCGGTGGAACAAGGCAAGATCTTCTCGGAGGCTGTCAAGATAGACGGGATCATTCTGGCGAAGCTGGACGCTGATGTGAAGGGGGGTAGCGCGATATCATTGTCTTACATAATGGGAAAGCCCGTGGCCCTAGTTGGAACCGGGCAGAAATATGACGACCTGGAGCCTTTTCAGCCAGAAGCAATCGTCAAGAACATAATGGGCTAAAGAAAAGGATGGTCGACCCACGTAAAGCGGGCCGATATCGGTCCTAGAGGGCTGTTTGCTAATAGCTTGCGACTATTTCGACTGTACTTCGAGCGGGATCGACGTTGCAGGCTCGATGTGTTTCTTGATCTCTTCAACCGTCGGGAACCGACCTTCCCGTTTCCTAGAAAAGATCAGTTTTCCGTCAAGAACTACGTCGAAGATCCCTCCGTCGGACGGCTTCAGAGCGATTGCGAGCTTCTTGTTGAGGGGCATCCCGTAGGATGAAAGGAGCTGATTCACTAGATCGATTGCTGTCGGCTGGTGACCGCAAGGTTGGCAATACGTTATTTCAAGATCCATGGTTTCTTCCCACTTCCATGTAGGCCACCAAGGACAATTTAAATCTGGTTTCGAGCTGTAATCCCGCATCTTTCAATAGCGACGTTCCAGCCAAACGCTCAACTTATGATATGAGCAGTCGGCAAATAGACGAATTGAAAACCTACCGGATCGATAAGGAAAATCCTGTCGTAATCGTCTCATCGACCCAGGATCTCGCCTCCCAGAATATTGCCGAAAATCTAGTAGCCAAGCATGGCTTCTCGCAATCCACCCCTGGGGGAGGGTTCGCACATCGTGACCATAGCATTCGCCTAGTCACAGTTGAAAAGCCATGCATCTACATTGAGCCAACCGACCTTCTGGGAAATTTCTCTTCGATAATATTCGCCTCGAAGCATGTCAGTGCCGCGAACAGGCCAGCGATGACGGTTCATGCTACTGGGAACCTGACCAAGAATGCCGAGTTTGGCGGCCGGCCAGAAGAACTCTCATTCGTAGACCCAGCGAGAATTCAGAGAGCACTCCGAAGGCTTAGGGACGGAGTGGTAGAGGTGGGTTTGGAGATAGATGTGACGATGGAAGCAACCCATCACGGGCCAACATCATTCCCGATTCCTGTGTGCTTCGTCGAAATTGGAAGCGGACCCAGGGAATGGGTGAACCCGGCACTGGGCGGGTTAGCTGCTGATGCGATAATGGAGGCAGCGACAGGTGCGAGTGAGAGTCAGAAGCCTGCGATTGGTTTTGGAGGAACACATTATTCGACGAAGTTCAACAGAATCTGTCTTGAAGGGGAGTATCAAATCGGGCACATCGTACCGAGGCACGCGTTTGAATCGGGAATATCAGACGCAATCATCAAGGATACGATCCGGAAGACGCGTGGTAATCGCCCTGTGGCCCTGGTGGACTGGAAAGGGTTGACCGGGAGCGACAGAAGAAGACTTGTGGCCAACCTCGAAAGTTGGGAATATGAAGTCGTAAGATGCTGAGCATTTGTCGCATGGTTAAATAGGGACCGGAGACCGCCGCTTTTCCAGAATCTAGTAGAGGGTCAGGATTGGGCGCTAGGAGCTTCCTACAGTCAACAAGGCGGCTGTTCCACGTAGCCCAGAAACCGAACTGGGAAGAGACTGCGCTCCTCATCAAGATAAGCCTCCTGGGCGTCGTAATCGTCGGCGGAATAGGCTTCGTCATAAGAGTTCTCTTTTGGCTTGTAGGACTCTACACTCTTCCCCCTGCTCAAGGAGGAACTACAACCCCCTAGGAAAACGAGGCAGAAGATATGACACAACAAACCCAGAAGACATCAATCTATGCTGTACGGACCACAAGTGGTCAGGAGAGAACCGTCGTCGACTTGATGGCTAGCAGAGCCCAAGTCAAGAAGCTACCGATAACCGCGATCCTCGCACCAGAAGTCATCAAAGGGTACATCTTCGTCGAAGCCAACGGACCGCACTTCGTAGACGAAGCAATCGCCGGAACAAGACACGCCCGCACACGGACCAAGGGAGTAGTGTCAATCCAGGCAATTGAACGGTTCATAGTTACCAAACCAGTGATCGAAGAACTCAGTGTAGGAAACCTAGTGGAAGTGGTGGGCGGACCCTTCAGAGGACTGCGCGCAAAGATAACACACGTGGACAAGGTAAAACAAGAGGTCGTCATCGAACTACTAGAGGAAGGTTTTGCAACGCTGCCGATCACAGTCCACGCAGACTATGTCAAGCTCGTAAGTAGAGGAGAGGAGAACACTGGGCGACAAGAAAACCGTTGACGCACTAATTGACGGTGGAAAGGCAACCGCAGGGCCACCCCTCGGACCAGCCCTAGGTCCGCTAGGTGTCAACGTACTCCAGATAGTCAACAAGATCAACGATCTGACAAAATCCTACGCGGGAATGAAAGTCCCCGTCAAAGTACTCGTGGACGTTGATGACAAGAGCTTCGACGTTGAAGTTGGAACCCCAACAACCTCCGCGCTGATAGTGAAGGAATTGGGGGTTGAGAAAGGGTCTGGAACTCCCAAAGCGACAAAGGTTGGGAATCTCACTGTTGAGCAAATAGTCAAGCTCGCAGGGATGAAGAGGCCGGACAGCTATGCGAAGACAACCATTGCCGCTGTCAAGGAGGTCGCGGGAGCGTGCGTCAGTATGGGAGTAACGATCGATTCCAAGGAGCCGAAAGAGTTCATCAAGGACCTCGACAGAGGCTCATACCAGAAAATACTCAGTCAAGCCTAGAGGAGTGACCAAAAACGCCAGTTTCCAAAGACGCCATCGCCAAAGCCATAGCCGACATGAAAGCAAAAACCGAGAAGCGCAAATTCACCCAGTCCGTCGAACTGGCAGTCAAACTCCGCGAACTCGACCTCAAACGACCAGAGTCGAGAATCAACGAGTCAATTGAACTGCCGACGCCGGCAAGCAAGGACGTTAAGGTGGCCGTGATTGCCGGGGGAGACCTCGCCGTACGAGCCAAGAACGCGGGCGCGGACCTGGTCATTGGAAGAGAAGATCTGGACAAGATGGCACGAGAAAAGAAGCAGGCTAGGAAGCTCGCACAGACCTATGACTACTTTGTCGCAGAGGCGCCGCTCATGCCTCAAGTGGGCAAGTCTCTCGGCCAGATGCTCGGACCGAGAGGAAAGATGCCGACACCTGTTCCGCCCACCGCACCCATAGACGAAGTGATCAAACGCCAAAGACGCAATGCGCGCCTGAAGATGAAGGACCAGCCCGTGATACAGGTCAAGGTGGGAACAGAGGATATGCCTGACGATGTCTTGGTTCAGAACATTCAGACAGTAATCTCACGTCTAGAGTCCAAGCTTGAGAAAGGGTCAAAGAATATTTCCGGAGTCTCGGTCAAGACTACCATGGGTCCTCTGGTTAAAGTGACAACAACTCAGGCCTAAGATTTGTCGACAAGGAAAATCGCCGAGTGGAAGAAAGAGTCCCTAGCACAGCTGCAGGGTCTCTTGTCGAAATATCCTGTTATAGCAGCCGCGGACTTGACGAAGGTCCGCTCGTCCCAGATCCATGAGCTGCGAAAGCGGCTTCGCGATCGAGTCACAATGGTTGTTGCGAAGAACAACCTCCTACGCAAGTCAGTTGAGTTCGGAGACTACAAGGAGCCAAGACTCGGCGAGTTCGTCAAAGACCTCACAGGGTCGAACATACTCCTCTTCTCCGAACTTAACCCGTACTCTCTCATCATTCTCCTTGACAAGAGCAAGGTCAGAGTACCGGCAAAGGCCGGAGATATCGCGACCAACGAGATAATGATACCCGCAGGCAACACAGGTCTGCCGCCCGGACCCGTAATCAGCGAATTCGGAGAGATCAGAGTTCAGACAAAGATAGAGGGAGGAAGCATATGGGTCGCAAAAGACTCGGTCGTTGCGCACAAGGGCGACCAGATAACCGCCAAAATGGCGTCAGTCCTCTCAAAGCTCGGTCTCAAGCCGATGGAGGCTGGGCTCACCTTGGTCGTCGCTTACGACAACGGGTCGATCCTGCACGCAGACGATCTATCCTTTGACCTGCCCTCTTACAAGAACGACTTCATCACAGCAATAAACGACGCCCTCAACCTCTCGACAGAAGCAGGCTACATTACCATAGAGAACGCCCCGAGAATCCTCGTCAAAGGGATGAGAGAAGCACTAGCACTCGCTGCAGAGGCAGCCTTTCTGGAAGACGGAACCATCGAGTTCGTCTTGAAGAGAGCTGTAGCCAACGCGACGGTCCTCGACAAGATCATACCCGGCCAACAGGCCTCCTAGCCATAGCGGTCTGTTTCTGTCACTAGGTGAAGCGGAAATGCTTAAGTGTATCAGAAAGAGTCCCGTGAAATCTCACAAGGAAATTGGTCGAAGGCTAACATGCCAATGAAATACGTCTATGCAGCGCTTCTGCTTCACTCGTGGGCCCAGCCCGTGACGGAGGAGAACGTCAAGAAGATAGTCTCGGCCGTGGGAGGCCAAGCGGAAGAGTCTCAGGTTAAAGCCCTAGTTGCAGCACTCTCCGAGGTCAATATTGACGAGGCGTTGAAGTCTGCTAGCTCGATGATGATGGCTCCGGCCGCCGCACCTGCTGCGGCTCCTGCCGAGGGAAAGAAGAAGGAAGAGAAGCCTGCTGAGGATGAGAAGAAGAAGGAAGAGGAAGCCTTGGCTGGGCTCGGGGCTCTATTCGGATAGAGTTGTTGGGAGGCTCGCGGTATAGCTCCGCACGGCGTTCTTGGGAACGTTTCCTTCTAGCCTAGTCCGCATACCAAACGCTTTACCCGTCACTCGTAACATCGAGGGGACCCTATAGATGCCAGAGATCGGCCCGGACGAGTTCGCAATCCCGTTCTTTGCGGAGCAGGGATTCACTAGACACAAGTGCAGTTCCTGTGGGAGCAATTTTTGGAGTCAGAATCCAGATCAGCAGGCATGCGGTGAAGCACCCTGCGCCCCCTACACTTTCATCGGGAATCCTCCAACGACGCGACACTACACTGTTCCCGAGATGCGAATACAGTTCATGGACTATTTCGCCGAAAAGGGTCACACTCGCATTCCACCTTATCCTGTAGTTGCGAGGTGGAGGGATGACGTCTATTTGGTTGGTGCTTCGATTTACGATTTCCAGCCATATGTCACAGAGGGATCGATGCCTCCGCCTGCCAATCCCCTAGTGATCAGCCAACCTTGCATTCGTTTTACTGACCTAGAGCTTGTCGGTCCGACAGGAGGCCGACACCTGGCCGTATTCGAAATGGGCGGAGCGCACGCGTTCAACTATCCAAACAAAGAGCTGTACTGGAAAGATGGGTGCGTCAGATATCACCACCAGCTATTGACTGGAGTTGTAGGGGTACACTCGGAATCAGTTACCTACAAGGAACACTTCTGGTCGGGAGGGGGAAACGCCGGACCAGACCTTGAGACGATCGTTGCAGGACTGGAAATAGCGACACTGGTCTTCATGCAATATCGAGTCCAAGGCGACCAACTGATCCAACTTCCAATCAGGACAGTAGACACCGGATACGGCATAGAAAGATGGTCCTGGCTGTCTCAAGGGTCTCCCAGCGGATTCCATGCCGTCCATGGTCCAGTCTTGCAACACGTACTGGACCTGGCAAAGATCAATGTTGAACAGCCGATTATCGAAGCTTTCACTCGCGCTTCGAGCATACACGGATGGGCCTCGCTAAACAAGAACCGAGAATCATACGTCCAGACAGTCGCAGACCAGACACGACTGCCTTTAGACGGTCTTCGACAGAGCTTCTCTTCGCTGGAAGCGGCTTACGCAATAACGGACCACATGAAAGCCGCCACCTTCTTACTTGCTGAAGGGATCGTGCCCTCAAACGTGGGAGAAGGATATCTCGCGAGGCTGATAATTCGTCGAGCCGGCAGATTCGCAAGACAGCTTGGAATCTACCAGGAAATTCCGTCCATAGCTGAGGCTCACATCAAGCTCTGGGGAAACGACTTCCGAATTCTGCGGGACATGAGATCGGAAATTCGCGCCAGTCTCGAGAGCGAGATGAAAAAGTATCAGGATACAATCTCGCGAGGATTCGAGGCAGTTGTCAGAATATCAAAGGATCTAGGTAGCAAGGGCGTCGACAATATCTCGGTTGAACAGCTGGTCGAGTTGTACGATTCTCAAGGACTCCCGCCTGAGATCGTCAAGGAAGGGGCGGAAAAGGCTGGGGTCGCGGTCGAGATTCCCGACAACTTCATGACACTAGTGGCGGAGAGCCATTCAAAGCCGAAGACACAGGCTCCCGAGACTAGCCAGGTAGCCGATATTGAAGCGAAACTGGCCGATCTGCCCCCGACTCGAACACTATACTACGATGATCCCTACAAGACCACTTTCAAAGCGAAGATTGTCGCCAGAGTCGCGGAGAACGCGATAGTACTGGATCAGACAACGTTCTATCCTCAAGGTGGAGGACAACTTGCCGATCAGGGTGAGCTCAAGTTTGGCGAAAAGAAGGTAAAGGTCATTGACGTACAGAAGTTTGGCGACAGAATAGTCCACTATCTAGCCCAGCCCATCGATTCCGATGTCGACCAAGTAGCAGGTGAGCTCGACTGGCACCGCAGGCAGAATCTTATGCGACATCACACTGGAACACACGTGCTGTTGGGCGCGGCACGAAGGGTACTGGGCGATCATGTGTGGCAGGCCGGTGCTCAGAAAGAGGTTGAGAGCAGCCGCCTCGACATCACCCACTACCAACAGATCACTCCCAAGGAACGCGAACGAATAGAACGCCTGGCCAACCAGACTATTCTCCGAGACCTTCCAGTCAGGATCAACTGGATGGCTCGAGAGAAGGCCGAGGCCAAGTACGGGTTCAGGCTCTATCAGGGAGGTGCCGTTCCAGGGTCTAAGATTCGGGTCGTAAGAATTGTTGGGTGGGATGCGGAGGCTTGCGGAGGAACGCACGTCAAGAGAACGGGTGAGCTTGGCGTGTTTCGGATCGAGAAGATAGACAGATTACAAGACGGCGTAGAGAGGATAATCTTCTCCGCTGGCGAGGCAGCACTCAGACGGATCAACCAAGAAACCCAAGAGCTCGCTACCACAGCAGAACTGTTGAAGACGACGCCGGATCAGCTAACGAAACAAGCAAAAGCGCTCATCGCAGAAAGAGATACTTTGGAGAAAGAACTGGAGAAGATCCAGGCCAAAGAGCTGGATACACGCCTACGCCACATGGAGAAGAACGCGAAGACCGTAGGCCCGATCCGGCTTATCATTGAGATGATTCCCAAACGAAGAGGAATCGACCCGATCCAAATTGCAAACAGACTGAAGGGAACCGACAAGAAACTAGTTGCGGCAATAGTCGAAGTATCGGACAGGGTCCAGATAGTCGTCGCTGCAGGTGATGAAGCAGTCCAAGCCGGCATCAATGCATGCGAGATCGTTTCCAACGCCGCCAAGACAGTCGGTGGAGGGGGCGGAGGCCGACAATTCTTCGCAACTGGAGGCGGGCCTGCCAAGGACAAGGCTGAGGATTCTCTGAGAATCATCGAAGAGACAATTCAGAGACAATTGTCAGCGCCCACAACCAAGGAAATGGCTTGAAACTTGGCCAACTTCAACTGGCGCGCCGTCGAGAGAAAATGGCAAAGGAAGTGGGCATGGTCAAGGATCATTACCGCGGCTTACCCCTACCCAAACTCTCCCCAGCACATCGGTCATGCTCGAACTTACACGATAGCCGATGCCAACGCGAGATTTCACAGGATGCGCGGATACAACACGCTGTATCCCATGGGATTCCATTACACTGGGACACCACTCTACGCGATGGCGAAGCGGCTAAGCCAGAACGATCCCGAGATAATCGAGACCTTCACGAAAATCTACGGCATACCCACCTCCAAACTGGACAGTCTGAAGGAACCGAAGAAGATGGCGGACTACTTCCGCGACGACATAAAGAAAGGAATGATCGAGATCGGCTTCAGCGTCGACTGGCGCAGAGAGTTCACGACGGCAGATCGGCTGTACAACCGCTTCATCCAATGGCACTTCCGATGGTTGAACCAGCATGGATTCATCACGAAAGGGACTCATCCGGTAGCCTGGTGCCCAAACGACAAGAACCCTGTAGGAGTCGTGGACATACAGGGAGGAATCGAGCCGGACAGATGGGTCATTAGCAAGAAAACTGTGGACACGTTGGAGCACCAAAACCACACGGTCAGGGTCGAGAAACAATTCTCCGGGTCCGATCTCTTATGGAAGACGGTTATCAATCCGCTGACGAGTGCTAGCATCCCGATTCTTCCAGCTGATTTTGTTGAACCGGACAACGGGACAGGTATTGTTATGTCAGTTCCCGGCCACGCTCCATATGATTACCAGGCTCTGATCGATCTCAAAGCGAGGTCCACCGGGTCTGGCGAACCGGATGCCATGATCAAGAAGATCGAGCCAATATCCATCATACGACTGGAAGGTTTCTCAGAGTTTCCAGCCGCAGACGAGATCAAGAAGTTCGAGATAAAAGGACAGGCCGATCCTCGTCTGGCTGATGCGACCAAGGACCTCTACTCGAAAGAATTCCATAATGGGGTCATGAACGATAACGCGAAACCCTACTCGGGGTTGTCGGTCGAAAGCGCTAGGGAAGCAATTGTCAAGGATTTGACCAGTCTTGGCAAGATGGCGAGCCTCTCTAGTCGTCCACGTAGTCGATAATCAATGGTTCATCAACTACGGAGATGAAGAATGGAAGAAGAAGGCTCACCAATGCCTGGACGAGATGACGATTCTTCCTGAAGAACGACGCAACGAGTTCAACTACACAATAGACTGGCTCAGGGAACGAGCCTGCGCACGCAAAGTCGGCCTCGGCACCAGACTACCGTGGGACCCGGATTGGACAATCGAGGCGCTGTCAGACTCTGTGATCTACATGGCATACTACATCCTGGCAAAGTATCTCACAAAGGAATGGGTCACTTTCAAAAAGTTCGAGAAGGACCCTGATAGGCTACCTGACTCGTTCTTTAGCTACCTCTACCTGGGCGAAGGAGCTTCAGAGGAAGTGTCGCGCGAAACCGGAATCTCCAAGAGAATCCTAGAGTCTGCCCGGAAAGAGTTCACGTACTTCTACCCAGTTGACATGAGACACTCCGCGAAAGACCTGGTTTCGAACCATCTCTCATTCTACATGTTCCACCATACCGCACTCTTTCGACGGGAAATGTGGCCAAAAGGGATCGTTGCGAACGGCTTCGTGCTGATGGCAGGCGACAAAATGTCAAAATCGCTGGAGAACATTATCCCACTGCGTCAAGCGGTTGCCAAGTTTGGTGCTGACCCGTTAAGAATAGGGACCTTAGCAACAGCCGAGCTAAATCAGGACACAGACTTCAGCGAGACCCTCGCTGCAACCATTCAGGACAGGCTGGTCAACCTGATGTCCCAGTCTGCGCTGATACCAGGCGGCATCGTTCTCTAGATGGTACAGAACTATGTTTACGACCTCTCTCACTCTCAGTCGTTCCATTGCCCCGGTTGCCGTTTCGACTGCAGCGTTTAGACGACTGAGCATCCATCGGTCCAGTGTGGAGTAGGTTGTCCTAGCTGTTGTCTTTCGTCCCAATTTTCGAGATTGGGACATCAGGTTGACCAGCCTATCCTGAATGGTTGCAACGAGGGTCTCGCTAAAGTCAGTGTCCTGATTTAGCTCGGCTGTTGCCAAGGTCCCCATTCTTAACGGGTCAGCACCAAACTTAGCAACCGCTTGACGCAGTGGGATAATGTTCTCCAGCGATTTTGACATTTTGTCGCCTGCCATCAGCAC
>WNGL01004495.1_pt1 | contig 16744 bp, 18 predicted proteins | sample 5400591 | NCBI WGS metagenome assembly WNGL01 (sample SAMN13153377, study PRJNA577476) | soil metagenome | isolation source: 80 cm soil or saprolite under Garry oak tree replicate 1 | place: USA:California | collected 2016-06-15
GCCTCTAAACGAATCCTCTTCTTAGGCTTGTTTTGACAGCAAAGTCAGCGACGACCTACCATGCTCGTCGGCCGCGGTCCGACGACCTATAGACTTAGCTTATTCGGGTAAAGATATGAAACCCTTCGCGCTTTTGTTAGTTCTCACGCTTGCCGTTGTTGCTGTAAATGATCGCGCACTCGGGCAATCCCAACGCGTGAAGGATGCCGCGGGTGTCGCTCGCAATGGCGAAGCTAACAAACCAGCCGCCGAAAAGCTTTCAGTGGATCTAAACGACGCACGCACAGCCGCGCAACTCTTCGAAGACGCGGACAAATACACCGAGAGGAAGTTTGCCGAGTTCGAGAAGCGCCGAATGCCTTTCGACGCGCGCTTGTCAGACAAGATCAAACAGGAGCAGCGTGATCTGGCGGCGAGTTATGCGGCACTGTTGGCGGCGCGCAAGCTTGAGGGCCAGGATGTTTATTATCTCGGTCTGCTCTACAACCTGGCGCGTAGTTTTGACGGGACGCTGGAAACAATGCGCCGGTTTCTCGCGGAGAATCCAAAAGCAACCGGTGAACCGGCGCAAAATGCGCGCGCGATTATCGTGATTCAAGCGGCAAAAAAGGGATTGCTCGACGAAGCCAACGGCCGTTTGCAGGAATATGCGAAGGATCAACCGCAACTGGCTGAAGATCGTTACGCGTTGGAGAACTGGGTTGGCGTCGGTTACTTCAAAATCAACGACTACGAACACGCATTGCCGCACGCTCAGGAAATGTGGAGCGCGGCCAAAGAAACTGCGAAGAAGAAGAGGCTCTTCGAGCGCGACACCATGCTCAACGATGCGCTTGTGTTGCTGTCGGAAACGGATCTCAAGTTGAAGAAAAAGGATGACGCTATCGCCGCCGTGTACGAAATGAACGCTTTATCGCTGAGCTTGCCTTCCGGGAATCTGCACAAGCTGGTGCTCCGCCGTTTGATCCAGATAGATCCTTCGATTGATCCCTTCAAAACGCTCGGCGAAACCAGCGTAACCGAGACCGCTCCCCCGGAAATTTCGGCCAATGAGTGGATCGATCAGCAGCCGGTGAAACTCTCCGATTTGCGCGGACGCGTGGTGCTGCTGGATTTCTGGGCAACATGGTGCGGCCCATGCCGCGTCACTTTTCCGCATCTGCAAAAATGGCATGAGAACTATAAGGACAAGGGGCTCGTGATAATTGGCCTGACGACTTTTAACGGTCACGCGGAAGGCAAACAGTTGACGCGCACTCAGGAGCTTGACTACTTGCGCGATTTCAAAAAGAAGTTTCACTTGTCATATGGTTTCGCCGTTGCTGATGCGTCCGAGAACGACCGAAATTATTCAGTCTCGAGCATCCCCACGACATTCTTGATCGATCGCCGCGGCGTGGTGCGGTTCATCAGCGTGGGATCGAATGATGAAGAAAGCGCAGCGTTGGGGAAGATGATTAAGAAGCTGATCGAAGAACCGGCAACGCTAAATGCGGATGGCACCTCGCGGTGAGCAGATCGCGGATTTGGCACTGACCTAATGTTTCGTACAGAACCTAATGTTTCGTACAGATCGGGCCAACGGCTCTTACCAATTTCATTCTTGCGCGGGCGAGCTCAATGCCCGTCGGAATCTTTGCCATACGCATGACCAAGCGCAGGGCCTCATTTACGGCATCCTCAGTCGGAAATGCTTGAGCAACATCAGGAGCCAACAAAACCACGTTAGTTCCGGCGCGGTAGCGAGCGACGTACTTGCCACGTATGCCGCCCTTAAGTAGCTTGGTTAAGTCATACTCGGGACGTAATTCGTCCTCGATATCAGATGAAATTTCCTTCTTCATAAGCACTTCTCTCCGTGCGCGTTAATTCGCGAGCGTTCTTAGACTATCAGCAGAGATCGAGTAGGTCCAAACATCCTCAATGCGAGTCTGCTACACTACGGCGTCGCGGTCACGATCACTAATTGGAGAGTCCAGTGAGACAGAAAAAGAGACATCGGATATGCAAATACGATTGTTCATTTACAAAGTTCACATCTGGCTTGGCTTGATCGTCGCGATTCCGATGTTGGCTTGGGCTTCGAGCGGGCTCTTGTATGCGTGGCCGAACGCAGTGGAAGGCGGCAAGATTGAGAGCATCGATGCAACGCGCGTCCGGGTTTTACCGTCAGAGGCTTTGGCAAAGGCGAGCGAGTTTGCCGGAAGGAATTTGCCAACGACGGCACTAACACTGCTGATGCGCGAAGGACGACCGGTTTATCAAGCCATTGGCGGTATGGGCGCTAACTCTCTGCTGATTGATGCGGAGACAGGGACCGTGATCAAAACACCGCCGCCAGGAATTTTAACCCGATATTTTCGTCAGGCGCACTTTTATTTCTTTGCTGGATCATGGCAGGTTCCGATGCTAATCGGGTTCGCTGCGCTCGCAAGTCTATCGGCGATGTCGGGACTGTATTTGAATTTGAAGCTGAGGTTTGGGAGACTATCTCGACGAAGTTAAGCAATGCAGATTTCATTTGTTAATATTTTCATCGCGTTTGCCGGCGGGCTGCTCTCATTTCTTTCGCCATGCGTCCTGCCGCTGGTTCCAGGATACATCTCGCTGATGTCCGGTATCAGCATCGATCATTTGAAGAACGTAGGCAGCGGCGCACGCCGAGCCGTGATCTTCAATTCGCTGGCGTTCAATGCCGGATTGTCCGTGATCTTCCTCGCGCTCGGAGGCACGGCGGGGCTGGTCGGTTCAGCGATCATAAGCAATCCGTGGGTGCGCATTATCGGGGGCGTGGTGATCATCGTTTTCGGTTTGCACCTGATCGGGTTGCTGAAGATCAAGTACCTCTACAAAGACACGCGCCAGTTCTCGAGCGAGAAACCGCGCGGCATGCTCGGATCGTTGACGCTGGGGATTGCTTTCGCTGCCGGTTGGACTCCATGCATTGGCCCAATCCTGGGTGGCATCATCGGATTGGCGGCCACGAGCGGAGGTTGGAAAGGCGGACTGCTACTTTCGGCTTTTTACTCCGCAGGTCTCTCCGTGCCTTTCTTAGTCACCGGTCTGGGCATTAATCAGTTTCTGAGTTTCTACGGAAAGTTTCGTCGCCATCTGCACAAGGTCGAAGTTGTCTCCGGCATCATCCTGATTTTGATCGGCTTGCTGGTAATGAGCAATCGCGTGACGCTGTTGGCAAGTTCGCATTTGGCAGCATGGCTGCCGAATTTCGAGTCTCATTTGAAACCGATCGGGGTTCCCGAAACTAAAGCGCCAGACAACGCGAGTGTTAAGCAAAACTTTCCGTCTGCTCCTGACGTGCAATTTACTAAGCTTGACGGTAGCCCTCTGCACCTGAAAGATTTGCGCGGGCGCGTAGTGCTTTTGAATTTCTGGGCGACCTGGTGCATTCCCTGCCGTTCCGAAATTCCTTCGTTGAGCGCCATGCAAAAAGATTTCGATTCGCGTGGCTTGAGTGTCATCGGAGTTTCGTACGACGACACTGCCGATCTGGTTCAGCAATTTCAGAAGGACATTCCGCAAAGTTATCAGGTCGTGCTCGGCGGTCGTGAAGTGGGAGCAGATCTTCCGGCGGCTCCCTTGCCGACGACCTACATCATCGATCGTGAGGGTCGCATTCGCGAAAAAATAATCGGTGAAAGGACTCGCACCCAATTCGAGTCATCAATCAAACCGCTGCTTGAAGAAAGTCAGGCGACGGCGCAAAACGACAAGTAGGTTTCTTTGCGACTTGGCGCCTTTGCGTGAGACTGCCCTTTGTCGCGGTGACCGTTAGGAAATGAAGGGTTAACGCAAAGGCGCAAAGTACACAAAGTTTGGAGTAAAGCCATGAAGAGATTGGTGCTGATTCTATTAACTCTGATAATTATTCCTGCGGCGCTCCGCGCTCAGGGCAATCACGAATATTCGCCACTGCAAGAGAAGACTGTCAATTATAAGAGCTGGACTCTTAATGACCTGGTGAGTAATAAACCGGTCAGCCTGCGCTCGCTGATGCAGGGCAAGAAGTTGGTGATGGTGCTTTACTTCGCGCCCTGGTGTCCGAACTGGCGCAACGAAGCGCCGGTGGCTGCGAGTCTCTACGATAAATACAAATCGCAGGGGTTCGAGATAGTCGGCATCAGCGAATATGGCGCGCGAGATGATACCCGCAATTTCTTTGGCCCGACTGGCCCGCCATATCCCGTCGTCGTCGAATCCGAAACGCGCGACGATCGCGAGAAGACTCCGCACTTTGGCTATCGCCAATTGACCGGTGACACGCGCAAATGGGGTTCGCCCTGGAACATTTTCCTCGAACCTTCGAAATGTGACCCGAGCGGCGACGTGCTCACCGAAAAAGCCTGGATCGTCAATGGCGAACTGATCGAAGCTGACGCGGACAAATTCATTCACGATCGTTTAGCCGCGAATGCGGTGATTACACCGTGCAAGCAATGATCTGAATTTAGAAACCTACTTAGTTTGCTGTGACGTAAGACAACCTAAAGGTTGAACTCTAAACTGTGATCGCAAAGTTCAGAGTTCAACCTTTAGGTTGTCGTTTTGGTTAAATACAAGGCGGGGATTTGCCGGCTTGATCAAAATTTTCCCTTGACACTCTTTGTAACCCAAGCAGAAGCGGGCAAACGCCTCGACGCCTTTCTGGCAGCGCAGATCGAAGGCTGGAGTCGGGCGCGTCTGCAACGGCTGATTGAAGATGCTGAGGTGCTGGTCAATGGTCACGTTGTTAAGCCTTCGTATAGACTTCATTCGAAGGACGAGATTGACGTGGACCTTACCCAGCTACCGTCAACGGCCTTTCTCCCGGAAAACATTCCGATCAATGTGATCCATGAGGACGAACACCTCATCGTAGTGAATAAACCCGCGGGCATGGTCGCTCATCCGGCCGCGGGCGTAACCTCAGGCACGCTGGCAAACGCACTCGCTTTTCATTTTCAAAGACTCTCGAGCACCGGCGGCGAAACTCGGCCAGGCATCGTCCATCGTTTGGACAAAGGCACGTCCGGTTTGTTGGTCGTCGCGAAGACGGAGAGCGCGCATGAAAACCTCGCGGATCAATTTCGCGCGCGACAAGTTTTCAAGTCTTATGTCGCGCTGGTCCACGGACAAGTCGAGAGAGACACCAGCCGGATCGATCAACCAATTGCCCGCGATCCTCGGCATCGCACGCGGATGGCAGTCGTTCGTGGTGGCCGACCTGCGCTTTCGATTTACCACGTTCGCGAGCGTTTCGATAGGTTTACGCTGCTCGATGTCGAACTGAAGACCGGGCGCACTCATCAAATTCGGGTGCATCTCGCCTGGATAAAGCATCCCGTAGTGGGCGACGAGGTTTATGGCAGTGGTCGCGATAAGACCGTTGCCGATCCAAAACTTCGTTCTGAAATTGCCAAGCTGGGCCGGCAATTTCTGCATGCCGCGCGGCTTGGCTTTCGTCATCCAGGGACTCAAGAGCAAATGCTCTTCAGAGCGCCGGCGCCACCTGAGTTACAAAATTTTCTCGCTGAGCTGCGCTCAACGGTCAAGTCTGGCTGACTCATTCTGCGAACTGCTCGGTTGCGATGCAGATTGAAAGCCCATGTTGACGGAATTTCCGGCGTTCCTGCGTTTGACACCGGCGCGCGCCCTGCCTCAAGATAACCCTCGTTCCCCCGAAAAACTGGTAACTGCGATTTGCTCGATTAGAATGATCGAGGACGCTCTCTGTGTCAGAAATCCGACGGTAAGGAAGGACTACCATTCTTGCTGACGCGGCTTGCGACGTTCGCACTTTGCCAGAGCTGTTAATAGTTAACGTGATGGAGGAGCAGAGATATGTCCAAGGTTTTTGTGACCGGGCTTTTCAAGACGCGGGCTGCGGCTGAAGCTGCGGTCGACGCAATCATCAAACGCGGCTACACGCGCGACGACATTAGCGTGTTGATGTCGGATGCCACCAAAAACAAAGAGTTCGCCGTAGAAACCCGATCGCATGCGGCGGACGGCCTCGGCATTGGCGGCGCTATTGGTGGAACGGTTGGAGCAGTATTGGCCGCAATCGTGGTCGTTGCGACTCCAATCGCAATACCGGGCGGTTTGTTTGTTGCTGGTCCAATCGCAGCGGCGCTCGCCGGTGCGGGTGCTGGTGGCGCCACAGGTGGATTAATCGGTCTGCTCATCGGCACCGGAATACCGGAACATCGCGCGAAGGTTTACGACGCCGGCCTTCGCGGCGGCGGAATCCTGCTTGGGGTCGAAGCAAAGTCCAAGGAGGACGTCGACAAGCTGGCCACATTACTCGAAGACATCGGCGCCGAATACGTCCGCACCGAATAGATCGAGCTCACATCGTTTTCTGCTTTTCAGTGAGAGCGATACCCATTTTCTCGAGCGTTTTCTTGTTCAGCGTTCCGGTCACTTTCAGACCTTCGGCTTGCTGATACTTCTTAAGTCCGGCGCGTGTGTCAGTATCAAGCTTGCCGATCTGCTCGCCAGTATAAAAGCCACGTTGCTTAAGAATGGCTTGTGCTTGCTTGATTTGATCCGCAGTGGCGCGAAAGATCGGTTTTCGATTGGGCGCCTTGTGGCTGTTCGATGCAACGTTCGAGCTAGCATTCGTGTTCTGATTCTGGGCAACAGAAATCGAGAGTAAAAGGAAAAGCGAGAGTACCAGGAACGGGAGCTTCTTCATGTGATTCTCCTTGTGATTTTCGGGAGCCGATGAGCGTCCGAAATTGATAAAGCCTAACTAGTAACTAAAACCGGACGTTGATGACGAGCAGCTATCATACTATCGCTGTCAACCTATGATGCGTGCCCGATTAAACTCTTCCCTGTCCCATCTAACCCTTCTTCTGAGAGTAACTTAAAGCGAGCGTCAAATATGGTTGGTAAATCTTAAACACATCTGTTATTATCGCTTAGCCCTGAGTCTGAGGGCATCATATAAAGAACCCACCAGCCCTCGAATCACTTTAGAGACGTACCAAGCGATGAACCGATACGCCCCCGCTGCTCTCCTGTTGCTGCTAACTTGCGCGCCCGCGCTAGCCCAGAGCGCATCTTATTCTTTCGATAATTTCGACGTAGTGAATGGTGTCCGGATTTATTCTGAACCGGCCAAGAGCCGTGCGCCAGTTCGCCGCTCGCAACGAAAAGTCGAAAACACAACTGCGACTAAGCCAGATCGAGAAGTCATCTCAACAGTGCTGGTCTATCCGGCAATGGCAGACGGTGGCAAGACTTCGTCGCTGCATGGATACACCACCGGCAGCGCCGAGGTCGACAACTATCTCGTCAACTCAGGAACCAACAACCGCGTCGACCCTCTGCTGCTCTATTCAATCATGCATCAGGAATCAAGTTTCAAGTCGCACGCCGTCTCGCCGAAGGGAGCGCGTGGCCTCATGCAGTTGATGCCAGGGACCGCTGCCCGTTATGGAGTCTCGAACATTTTCGATCCTAAACAGAATATCGAAGGCGGCGCGCGCTACGTGCGTTTTCTACTCGATCTCTTCGATGGAGACATCAATCTTGCCTTGGCCGGCTATAACGCCGGCGAGGGCGCCGTGGAAAAGTATGGTTGGCGAATTCCACCTTACTCGGAAACCCAGGAATATGTCCGGCGCATCTCGCGACGATACAGTCTGCTGCGCGATCCCAACGCCGCGCTTTATGCGCCGCGAATATCTTCGGCCCAGGTCGCCAGGCTTCGCGACAAGCCACCGGCACCGCTCACAATTTACGAGAGAACAATTCTTACTGTGCGTTTGCCTGACGGGAGATTGCAGTTAATGAGTCAATAGACATAGCGTCCAGCGGTTTTTTAAAAACGAGGCGGCCCGTTTGAAGTCGGTCTGCCTCGTTTTGCATTTCCGAGACGCGGCTTTCTTTATGTATCATGGGCGCTGTCCGATAAGCTTCAGCTTGTCGTACGTGGAACAATTCACGTTTCTTAAGCAGCGTTCGCGACAAGCTAAAGCTTATCGGACATGATTGGAGCGATAAGTCATGCGCTGTGATAAGTGTGGATCGTTTCTCGACTCAGACAGTCGGTTCTGCAAGACCTGCGGCGCTCCCGTTCACGATCCGGAAGAGACCAGAATCGCGCGTCCACAATCTTCTGTGCCGACCCGTCTTGATGAGGACAACGATGTCGAGAGCGTAATTTTTAGAGTACGTCCGACGATGCTCTTCATAAAGATTGGATATGGAGCCGCGATATTGGGTGCTATTCTCCTAACGATTCTGCTGGCAATGATCAAGATTGTGGACATTCCCTGGTACGTTTCGCTTCCCATCGCGATGGGTCTGCTGCTGATTCCTGCTTACTATCATCTAAAGCGCAACATGATTCGCTATACCGTCACCGATTCGAAAATTGAGATCGATTATGGCCTGATTGCACGCACGACTCGGAATATTCCGATTTCCAAGATTCAGGACGTAACGGTCTCAGCGTCGATCTGGCAACGCTTATTGGGGTTTGGCGACATCGTAGTCGACAACGCCAGCGAAATCGGCGGAACGACAACTCTGCACAACATCAATAATCCTCGCCACTACGCAGACCTGCTTTTGCGGCAGCTACCACGGGGGCATTAGACTCTGACACGACATCGCATAGACTCGCGTGGGCTTCAGCTTGCGAATGAGTCGCGAACCAAAGTCTGCGTTACTTGCCACAACCTTCTCAGTCCTGGGAACATCGCATGGTTAGTGGGTTCTAATGAAAAGTTTTGTGATCGACATGTACCGTTTCCGCGGCCGGCTACTTTCATCGCTAATCGGTTTAATTGCATCGTGTTTGGTCGTGGTCTCAGCATCGGGCGCTACGGAGCCGACGATTGCAGAAGCGGCGAAGTTTCTGCCCGATAAGATTGAGAGTCTCCAAGCGAGCGGGCCGGCGGCATTACCGATCGACGGCATTTCCAAACGCGCAACGCTTACAGATTTTGCTGTTATCTCCAATGCTTCCCGCTCTTACCGCGATGATGCCGGCCATATTTTCACCCTTGAAGTTGCGCGAACTGAAAATGATTCGTCAGCTTACGCTTTGCTGGCTAGATTGGCTCTCGGCGTTGGCGAAATCAAGACAGACACTGTGGGAATAGCCAGCGTTTTATCTTCCAGCCGAATTGTTTTTTGCAAAGGCAATAGCCTGGTCCAAATTGAATCGAGCCAAGGCGGACCTGGCGATCGAGATCAGTTGCTCGCACTCTCGCATGGCTTTGCGGAAACTTTGCCGAGCGGCGATGACGACATTCCGGTGCTGGTTAAGCATCTGCCAAATTGGGCCGCAGTCGTAAGTCATTCTTCTTACGCGGTTACGCTAAACGGCCTGAAGAACATCGCGCCCCGCCAACCGATACTTGATGCTCTAAACTTCGAAGGCGGCACCGAAGCCGTAGCAGCTAATTATGGCCAATCGCAGCTCGTGATTGTTGAATTCACCACGCCGCAAATTTCAATTGATAACGACCAGCGAATCCTGGCTAAGATTCAGGAGCTTAAGAATCAGGGGCAATCGGCGCCGTCTGCCTATCGTCGCGTGGGAAACTATTCAGTCTTCGTTTTCAATGCATCGGATGAGAAGACCGCTAACGAGCTAATCGATCAAGTCAAGTACCAACAAGTGGTTCAATGGTTGGGCGAGGATCCTCATCTTTACGAAAAGTTGCAGCGTTATTTCGTCAACACTTCGGCGGGGGTGCTGTTCGCGGTGATGGAAAGTTCTGGCCTGTCTCTGCTTGTTTGTCTTGGTCTCGGCGCGTTGCTCGGTGGGCTTCTGTTCCGCCACCGCCGCGCTCAGCAAGCCGCTTCGTATTCGGATGCAGGCGGAACGGTTCGTCTTAATCTTGACGAACTGACCGACACAAATTCGCAAAGGCTACTTGACTCGGGCACGAGTCCCGGCTCCAATTCGCGCGCCTCCTAATCTTACTTACCTCTGGGGCGTCGTGATGTTGACATTGACGCTCGTTTGCTTTTGGCGAAACAGACCGCCGCGGTAGGCAAAGAATGCTACCACTATCACAATTACGAAAATCACGAGCACCGCTACCACGCCGGTACTACCGCTGCCATTACTAGCCATCGTCAAGACCCTCCTTAATCAAACGATTCAATTTGAGCTCGCTATGGCGAGGCCTGTCTTTGCGGCGACGCCTGAGGCACACTCACATTGACATTAATCTGAGTCCTCTTCCCGCCGAACAAACCGCCCCGCCAAGCGAGAAACGCCAGCAGTATCACAATCACGAAAATCACCAGTACGGCAACTACGCCGGTACTGCCGCCTCCGCCACCGTTGTCAGCCATCTCAATGCTCCTTTAAAGGAAGCTATATCGGGAAATTCTATTTTCGAGGGGGTTTGGAAAAGAAGAGGGTTACTTAGACATTCTTAGCACATGCCAACAGCGAACGTCAAAGAGTGAGTAGATAAAAAAGCAGGTGACAACGAATGTGTCACCTGCTTCAGAGATTCGACAAGCTTAAGCTTGCCGGACCCGTTATTCGCCGCGACGGCGTGGACGACGGGGCCGAGTTCGTTCTTGTTTCGGCTGTGCCTCACCCGGTTGTACAGTGGGTGTCGGCGGCGGCGGCTTAGCGCCTGGTGGACAGATCCAGATTTCAATGAAATCGCTATCACGATAGCCGCCATTGAGGATGGTGATTCGCCGAGAATCGATTCCGCGCTGCGTCACCAGATAATCCGTCGTGCGTCGAATCAGCATATCCGCTTGACCGCTACGGCTGGTACGTCCGGCATAAACGATGATGTAAGCTTGCGCGTCTGGTGAGTTCTGCAATTCAATCGCCAGATTATCCAAACGCGCCTTCTCATCGTCGAATGAAATCACCGGAAACTGATCGAACTGTTTACACTCAGGCGGAGGCACGATCTTGAGCGTTACGTTAGTTGAAGCCTGTGCCCGTTGCCGGCACAAGGGATCGCCTGAGCCATCGTCGGCAACCAGGGTCGCTGTAATCCGTTGACCGCCAAGACCGGTCGAATCCACAGTTATGGTCGGAGTGCCGGCGCCGCTGATAATCCTTGCTTGAGACGGCGTGATGGTCCAGGTGTAATTGAGGGCGCCTGAACCGGCGTAAGCCACATCAGATGTGAACGTGATCAAATCGCCATCGTTCACACTTGCCGGCGCAGAAAGATTCACCGGATAAGGGCAAGGAGATTTGGTAACGGTGTATTTCTTCGGATGGTAATTAACATTAACGCAGAGCTTGCGGCCACGTTCAATCTCAAAATCCCGCACCCAACGGCCGCCGTTCGGCAGCATGATCTCGATATTGTGATGACCGGGTTCCAGTTCGATCACGCGCACATCGGTAGAAGTGTTGCCCTCGGGCTTCCCGTCAATGCGCAAAGGAAAACCGCCCGGATTGGTCGTGATCTCAATCTGTCCGTACTTGACCTTGCGCTTCTTTTTAGCGTAGGCGGTCGTCGACGTGCAGGCCAGGCCGAATGACAAAGCGATCGCGAGTGTGATCGCAACTTTGATGATGCCTGAGTATGAATGAGCGGCACGCATGTTTTTCTGGTTCATCGTTACACCTCCGTCGTGGCCGCGGCTTGCTTGCTCGCGCGCATTTTAGCGTAACGACGACGAGCGCCCGCACTCAAAGCGACGATACCTGATCCGAACAAGAATAACGATGCCGGCTCAGGTACGGACGGCGTTGGCGTCGGGGTCGGTATCTCAGGAGGTGGCGGCACCCTATGATGATGATGACAAACGCCAGTCAAGCAAATCAAGGGAATCAACGCCAGGAAGGGCCACTTCGGAAAACCACCACCAGCGGAAGGAATCTCCCCACAATCGCAAATCGTGCCATCGACTTGATCCTGCTCGAAGACTTGTACATCGGTTTGTTGCTGCTGAGGAGCAACCTCAGTTCCGGACACAAGCGAAGGCGCGACTGCCTCGGTACTGGTACCGACTGACGCAGCCGTCGATTGGCCATCGCCTGCGACAGCAGGGGCAACCGAACCCAGGGACGGCGTTGCAGCGGTGCCCGAAGTTCCTGAAGCGGTCGGCTCCTGCGCTACTGCTCGCAAGCGCAACCGCTGAAACTGGCCACCATTTTGCAGGTCGCCCATCACATTTACGACATCGGCGAATTTGATCGGGCTGGCCTGGGCCGGCACTGCTATTAACAGCAGCAGGCTAAGCATCGTTCCAATAGGCCGGAAAAAACGAGTCCTCATCTGGTTAGGCAACTCCCTCCTCAAGACGTTGGGGCTGGTGTTCTTGCTCCGCTTTGTCATTAGGCACTCACTGAATTCTGATTTCCGAAGGCACAACTCGAAGCGACCTGCCGCGAGTACAAGTCTTCAAGAACCCGCTAAGGCTTGTTTGACCTGTTAGGGAAACACAGCGAATGGAAAGCGTATTCCAGTTTCAGATAAGGGTTTAGCCGGATTTTGGTGCGAATTGAATGGAGAAGAGGCGGGCCCTGTCAGCCAGAACCCGCTCTTCTGTTCAGTCTCATTCGTGACTGCTGGCGGTTTCGGCCTCGCGGTTTTCGTCGCGCAGCACGGCCTTGCGGGACAATTTGATTTTGTTGCCGTCTTTGCCGATGCATTTGACCATGATCTGCTGGCCTTCCTTCAACTCGTCGCGTACGTCGCGGATGCGACGGTCAGCGATCTCAGAAATGTGAAGCAAGCCGTCAGTACCGGGGAAGATTTCGACAAAGGCGCCGAAATCTACAATCCGGCTCACCGTGCCCACGTAGGTTTGTCCGACTTCAGCTTCTGCGGTCAGGCCGCGAATGCGATTGACGGCAGCTTCGGCGGCGGCGCCATCAGCGGTGGCGATTGAGACGGTGCCATCGTCCTCGACATCAATCTTCGCGCCGGTTTCCTCGACGAGCGCGCGAATCACCTTGCCGCCTGGTCCGATGACGTCGCGAATCTTATCCGGATTGATTTTGATCTTGATAATTCGTGGGGCATGGGGCGAAATACCGGCTCGCGGGGCATCCAGCGTTTGTCCCATTATATCCAGAATATACAATCGTCCTTTCTTCGCCTGCTCAAGAGCTTCGGCCATTATCTGAGCGTTGACGCCGGCGATCTTAATGTCCATCTGCAGGGCGGTAATTCCATCGCGCGTACCCGCAACTTTGAAATCCATGTCGCCGTAATGATCCTCTGCGCCGGCAATGTCGCTAAGAATCGCGTATTTGTTTCCCTCCATGACCAATCCCATGGCCACGCCCGCGACTGAAGATTTCAAAGGCACCCCCGCATCCATCAGCGCCAGGGCGCCACCGCATACGCTGGCCATTGAAGAAGAGCCGTTTGACTCGGTGATGTCCGAGACGATGCGGATCGTGTATGGAAAAACTGTGTCGTCCGGAAGGACAGCTTCGAGCGCGCGCCGAGCCAGGGCACCGTGCCCGATCTCTCGACGGCCCGGACTGCCGAATCTTCCCACCTCGCCGACCGAGTACGGCGGAAAGTTATAGTTAAGCATGAACCGGCGCTTTACTTCACCTTTCTCCAGATCGTCCATGAACTGCTCGTCTTCCTTCGTCCCCAGCGTCGTAGTAACCATCGCCTGGGTTTCGCCGCGCGTAAACAGCGCTGAACCGTGCGTCCGCGGCAGCCAGCCTATTTCGCAATCGATCGCACGAATTTCCGAGAAGCGTCGGCCATCCGGCCGGCGACGATGATTCAGAATGTCGTCGCGGAAAATCTTTTCCTTCAAGTGATTGAAACACGTTTTGGCCATCGCGCGCCGTTCGGGTTGATCTTCCGGATATGATTCGACAACTTCTTTTTTCAGAGCGTCGACGGCGGCGTAACTCGCGCGTTTTTCCTGTCCGGTGGTATCAAGCGCAGCCCGCAGACGTTCGGCATAATTGCGCTCGATTTCGCCAAGCATCTCTTCATTAAGTGGGATCGGCTGTGCGGGGCGCTTTTCAATTCCGAGTGCTTTGTAGAGTTCTTTCTGCCAGCGACACAGCCGATTGATCTCCTTATGCGCGAGCATTAAGGCCTCGACCATAATCGCTTCGGAAACTTCCTGAGCTCCGGCTTCGACCATCACGATAGCTTCCTCAGTGCCGGCAACGATCAGATTTAGTTTTGATTCGCGAATTTCGTCGTAGGTCGGATTGACGATATAGCGGCCATCAATCAGGCCGACGCGGACTCCGGCGATCGGATTGGGAAATGGAATGTCGGAAAGATAAAGCGCGCAAGATGCGCCCGTAATCGCGACTACATCCGGATTGTTGTCCGGGTCGGCCGAGACTACTGAAGCCACGACCTGTGTTTCGTTGCGATAGCCTTCGGTGAACAGTGGCCGGCACGGCCGATCAATCAGCCGGCTGGTTATTACTTCCTTTTCATTCGGCCTGCCTTCGCGCCGAAAGTAGTTTCCGGGAATTCGGCCAGCCGCGAAAAATGCTTCCCGGTACTCAACCGTGAGCGGGAAAAAATCTATGCCTTCACGGGGCGTGAGCGCTCCTACTGCCGCACATAAAACCATCGTGTCGCCATATCGGATCACACACGATCCGTCCGCCTGCTTGGCAACCCGACCAATTTCCACGGTGAGGTCGCGATCACCGACTCTGATTGATTCCTTTAGATACTTCTTAACTGTCATTTTTGTTCGTCTCCTTTTGACGACGCCAGCGATTTTGGGCCGGCACGCAACGTCTCATCCGCTACGATTTGGTTATTTGGAGTGCGCCGGCAGAGCGTAGCGGCGACGGCGCTTTAGATGTCTTCATTCACTCTCGAGTTTCGATCAATTAATTGAAAGCGCCGTCGCGGCTACGCTCTGCCGGCGCACTCCAAAAAGGCTACTAACAGCGAAGGCGGCAGAGCCTAGCCGTGAAGCTCTCGCCGCCTTCGTCATTTTATAAGGCCACACGCGCCGCCTGGTTACCTGTATCGCCGTCACGTTCGGCTCGGTCACAAGCTCTTCGATAGACGCGGGCTTTTTTCTATTTGTCAGAGATTCGAAGATTTTCTCTCGTTAAGTTTCGCTTGTGTATTTCCTTCGTTGATTGATTGCCGGTCCTACCGACGCAATCCGAGTCGACCGACTACTTCGTGATACTGCTGTATATTCGTTCGCTTCAAGTAATCGAGCAAGCTTCGCCGCTGCGAGACCATCTTTAGCAGCCCGCGGCGGGAATGATTGTCCTTCTTGTGGGTCTTGAAATGGTCGGTAAGTTCGTTGATGCGCCGGCTGAGCAGCGCAATCTGGACCGGAGCCGAACCCGTGTCGGCCTCATGTGCGCGAAAGTCGCCTACAATCTTTTCTTTTATGTCTCTGGTTAACGCCACGGCTAAAAATGGCCCTCCTTGATCGCAGTAAACCATGCGAGGTAAACCGCGGAAAGTTCAAATTACGACCCAGAAGTTAACACTTCGCCCGCGCCGCTGTCCAGCCGCCAAATTTGCGGTCCGATAAGCCTCAACTTATCGAGCTACATTCAGCCCGTGCGCCCTCAAACTTTGTCTGATAAGATTTTGCGCGCTGTTCCTGCAAAATCAATGAGTCAAAGAATTCTAATTCTCGGTGGGGGATTCGGTGGTTTATTCACCGCCCTCGGTCTCGGCGGAAAACAAGACGTCACGCTAGTGAGCGATGAAGATCACTTCCTCTTCAAGCCGATGCTCTATGAGTACCTGAGCGGCGAAGTAGAGGCCTGGCACATTGCGCCTGACTACAAAGAACTGCTCGTTGAAGGCACAAGCTTCATTCGCGGAGAAGTCACCGGAATAAATCTCGATACTCGCGAAGTTACACTGGTAAACCGTTCCGAGGCCATTTCGTACGACGTGCTGGTAATTGCGCTCGGCGCGGTGACGAACTATGCCGGCGTCGAAGGCGCCGAGCAGTTCACTTTGCCGTTTCGCGCTCTTAACGATGCGAATCATTTGCGGCGACGGATGACCGAAGCCCTGGACCGCGTGCCACCGGCCTCCGCGCCCCAGGACACCCGACGGAAACTAACTTTCGCGGTGGTCGGCGGAGGCGCGAGCGGCGTCGAGTTGGCGACCAAGATGGCGGATCTTTTGCGCGATGCGGTGAAAAGACGCGCGCTTCACGGAGAACCTCGGGTTCTGGTAATCGAGATGGCCGATCGGTTGGTACCCGGAATGGGCCAGGAGATTCGCAGGTATGTCGAAGATGCCTTGGAAGTATCGCGCGTCGAGGTCCACACTGAAACATCCGTCGTCAAAGTAACCGCAAGCGGAATAACCCTTGAACACCAGAACGCGCACACTGAAATTGAAACTGCGGCCGTCGTCTGGGTTGCGGGCGTGCGCGTGAATCCGTTGATTGAGCAGATCGCCGTCGAAAAAGATCGTCGCGGATTAATAATCGTCGAGCCAACGCTGCAAGTTCGCGGACATGAAAATGTCTTCGCGCTCGGAGACATTGCCTTTTACCAGGATGTCGTCCCAACGCTGGCGGGCACCGCTCAGCTTGCGTTCCAACAATCGAACTTACTTGCGCGTAATGTAAAGGCGTTCGTCGAAGGACGCGAATTGAAGTCGAAACATTTCGTGGAGCTTGGTGAAGCTGTCAGCCTGGGCACCGAGCGTGCTGCGGTGCTCTCAGCCGGTAAAGTGATCGGTGGGCCGTTGGCGCGCCAAGCGCGCTTTGCCATGTACACTTCGCGCCTGCCTACCTGGCATCATCGCCTGCGCGTCGGAGCCAGTTGGTTCTTCGAAGGAACCGAGCC
>WNGL01004687.1_pt1 | contig 16744 bp, 18 predicted proteins | sample 5400591 | NCBI WGS metagenome assembly WNGL01 (sample SAMN13153377, study PRJNA577476) | soil metagenome | isolation source: 80 cm soil or saprolite under Garry oak tree replicate 1 | place: USA:California | collected 2016-06-15
AAATAAAGCCCGTGGCCGTCGGGATACATGCCGGGCCGCTTCGCCCTCTGCACCTTGAGTGCCGTCAGCCGCTCCGTTGTCCGCGCCATGTCCGCCTCTCGTTGGCTCCACAAGCATACCCATGTGCGTCTTGCGGACTTTGGCGAACGATGGCGAATGTGTAAAGAAGGGAAGTGTGCCAGAAGTGCCACATCCACAGGGCTTTTGTGATCGTTGGCGAACGAGAGCGGAGGACGGCGAAGAGACTGGCTCGCGGAACTTTATTCCTCCGGCTCGGTGGTAAATTGCAGCGGATAGCCCTTGCGGCGGCCGGCTTCCGTTCCGCGCGTGGCCTTGGTCTCGGCAACATCTCTGGCATAGACGGCGACCACGCATACCCCGCGCCGGTGGGCGGTCATCATCACCCGATAGGCCTGATCCTCGCTCATGCGGAATTCCCCCTTGAGCACCGTGACGACGAATTCGCGTGGGGTGTAATCGTCGTTGAGCAGAATGACCTTGTGCAGGCGCGGCCGTTCAGTCTTGAGCCGAACCTTGGTGCGCGGCTTGGTGGTGATGTCGGTCATCGGGGGCACCTTCCGACAACGGCGCAGTTGGACAGCGCACTATTTTCGCACGTTCGCAACGTCGCGTGCAATTGGCGGCGAACCGCCGCGCATGACCTCGCGTGCCGTGCTCCGAGACGACTTGCGCCTCGGCCTCGATTCGCCTCGGCCTCGATTGACCCACGGGCCGACATTCGGTGAGGAGGCCGCGAACGTGGTCAATGTTCACATCCATCAATTCAAACGCGGCGGCGCGGTGGTCGACGCCGCTGCGCTCGCGCAATTCCAGGAGCAGTGGGCCACCTACCGCAAGCTCATCGCGAGCAATTGCCTCTCGCACCGCGAGGTCGGCGGCATCCTGCGCGACACGCTCAACGAGATGTTCGCGTCGCCGTTTACCTTCCTCGACATCGCCTGCGGCGATGCCAGCATGATGAAGACCGCGCTGCGCGGAACCAAGCTCCGCCACTATCACGGCATCGACCTGTCGCAACCGGCGCTCGAGCTCGCCGCCGCCAATCTCGCGGGATCGCCGTTCGAAGTCGATCTCGACCATCGCGATTTCGTGGAAGCCATGATGCGCAGGCCCGAGCATGCCGACGCGGCCTGGTGCGGCCTGTCGATCCATCACTTGTCGAGCGCCGACAAGCTGCGCCTGATGAAGGCGATCCGGGGCGCAACGGGCGGGCGCGGCATCTTTCTGCTCTACGAGCCGACGCGGCGAGACAATGAGGATCGCGCCGCGTTTCTCGACCGCTTCTTGCGCACGAACAAACCCCTGTGGACGGCGTTGACGCCCGCCGAATGGGACCAGATCTGGCACCACGTCACCACCTGCGACTTCCCCGAGACGGCGGCGGTGTGGTGCGAGCTCGGCCGCGAGGCCGGCTTCGCGCAAGCGCGGCAGGTCTTCGTCGATCCGACCGACTTCTTCCGCCTGTTTCGCTTCGAGGCCAACGCGGCGGCGGCGTGAACGGCGGCGACGGCCGGTCGGCGGCCGAGCGCACGATCAATCCCGTGGAATGCTGAATTCAGTGCGTGCAAGGATCTTTCAGCGCGCAAAACGGTCTCGCCGCTTCGAACGCCCGGCTTGCCCGCAGAACAAGGGCGTCCGCCCCGATCGCGCCGACGATTTGCAGCCCGATCGGGAGCCCGTCGCGCGTCATCCCGCAGGGAATGGACGCCGCCGGCTGCTGCGTCAGGTTGAATGGACAAGTGAAAGGCGACCAATTCGTCCACGCCTCGCCCCAGTCGCCCGATGGTGGCATCAGACGGCCCGCCTCGAACGCGGGCAGCGGCATGGTCGGCGTCAGGAGGAGGTCGTAGCGCTGAAAGAAGCGGGCAAACGCGGCATGCAATTCCGCGCGCTTGAGCTGCGCGCGAATATGGTCAATCGCCGAGGTCTCGCGCCCCTGCGCCGCCGCCGCGACGAGGCCGGGGTCGGCCAGGTCGCGGACCCGTTCGCCATAGGGCTGCAGGAGCATCGCGAACGCTGGCCACCACAACGTGTTCCAGGCCGCGATCGGGTCTCCGTCAAGGTCCGGATCGGAGTCATCGACGCGGGCGCCGAGCTCCTCGAACACGCGCACCGCAGCCATCACCGCCGTCTCGACCTCTCCGTCGACGCGCTCGGCGTATCCGAGGCGCGGCGAGTACGCGACCCGCATGCCAGCGACGCCGTCGTCGAGGCCGGTCCGGAAGTCGGGCGTGGACGACGTCCAGGCATAGACATCGCGCATGTCGGGAGCCGCCATGATGGTAAGAGCGAGCGCCGCATCGGCAACGGATCGCGTGAGGCAGCCCGCATGCGCAAGCGTCCCGAGCGGCGAGGCCGGCCACGCCGGCACACGCGCGCGCGTCGGCTTGATGCCGTAGCTGCCGCCGAACGCGGCCGGGATACGGATCGACCCGCCGCCGTCGGTTCCGAGATGGATATTGCCCATGCCGAGCACGACGGCGGCCACGGCGCCGCCGGAGGATCCGCCCGGCGTTTTGCGCGTGTCCCACGGGTTGCGCGTCACTCCGGTCAGCGGGCTATCGGTGACGGCTTTCCAGCCGAACTCGGGCATCGTGGTCTTGCCGATGAGGATCGCGCCTTGCTCGCGCAGGCGGGCAACCGCCGGCGCATCATGCGTCGACGGCGCATCCGACGTGAGCCTGGATCCGAACCGCGCGGGCATGCCGGCGACAAGGAGGTTGTCTTTAATGCCAACCGGAACGCCATCGACGAGACCTCTGGGCGCGCCCGCCATCCAACGGGCCTCGGCCTCTCTTGCGCTCCTGCGCGCGCCCTCGCGATCCACGCAGCAATAGGCGTTCACCACGCCGTTGTGCCGATCGACCTGATCGAGCACGGCATCAACCATCTCGACCGGCGAGAGATCTTTGCGCCGATAACGAGAGAGCAAGTCGGCGACCGACAAGAAGGCGGTGGCATCCTTTGGAGCTTTGGTTATGATCCGAGCTCCTTCGTTCGCATCAGATCGCATTGCATGAATAGCATATCGTGGCACGGCGCGGTGCGCTCGAAAGTAAGCTCATCCGGACGAGGGAGGAGGGCATGACAAACCGCCGGCAATTCCTGAAGCTGACGCTTGGGCTTCCTTTTTCCTCGGGAGCACTGCCGCTCGGGCCGGATCCGCTCCACGCGCAAGAACCGTGGCCGACGCGCACGATCACGATTGTGGTCCCGTTCCCGCCCGGCGGCGTCGCCGACTTCGCGGCCCGCCCGCTCGCCGCCCATATCGCCGACACGTTGGGACAGAGGGTCGTCGTCGAGAACAAGGGTGGAGCGGGAGGCGGGATCGGGCACGCTTACGTCGCGCGCGCCGAGCCCGACGGCTACACCATCATGACCGCGCTGCCTTCGCTTGCCGTCATTCCCGAAGGCAATCGGCTGGCGGGCAAGCCGATCCCCTACGCGATGGACCAATTCGTGCCGCTCGCGCGGATGTTTGCCGATCCGCCTATCCTGGCGGTGAAAAACTCATCGCCGTGGAATTCGTTCAATGATTTCATCGCGGCGGTCAAAGCGAACCCCGGCCAGATACCCTATGGCACGTCCGGGCATCTGGGCACCGTGCATCTGGCGATGGAAATGTTTCTCAATGCGGCGCAGCTCAAGATGGTGCACGTGCCGTACCAGGGCGGCGGCCCGTCGTTCAACGCGCTGTTGTCGGGCCAGGTGCCTGTGGTGCCCACGCTCGAGTCGACCGCCAAGGGCCAGATCGATGCCGGAAAGGTCCGCATCCTGGCGCAATGGGGCACCGAGCGGCTGCCGAATTTTCCGCACGCGCCGACGCTGCAGGAGGCTGGATATCCGGACGTGATCTATATCCTCTGGACCGGCGTATTTGCGCCGGCGAAGACGCCCGCGCACGTGACGCGCATTTTGCGCGACGCGATCCGCCCCTTCATGCAGGACAAGGCCGTGATCGAGCGCTTCGTGAAGGCCGGAAGCCAGGTCGCCTACCTCGATGGGCCGGAATTCTCGCAGTTCCTGGAAGCCGACACGGATCGCCTGCTCAAGGTGGTGCGCAAGATCGGCCTCTCATAGCCGCGCATGAGGTGGGGGCCGTGATCAACGACGACAATGCAATGCGGGAGCTGGCCCCTGTTGCTGACGGCCTGCCGGGACTCTACAAACAAACGAATGCTGTCGGCGGTGTCGCTGCGACCCGTCCATCCCAGCGAGGTTCAAATGACATCACGTCGTAGCTTGTGCGGCGCCATCGCCGGCGTCGCGTTCGCTGCCGCAGCTGCGGCGGCTGAACCAGAAGCATGGCCCACCCGGGCGATGCAGGTCATCAGCCCGTTCACCGCGGGCAACGCCAACGACACTGTCGCGCGCGTCGTGCTCGACCAGGTTTCGCGACAGCTCGGCCAGCCATTCGTTATCGAGAACAAGCCGGGCGGCGGAGGGACGATCGGTCCTGCCATGGTCGCCAAGGCGGCGCCGGACGGCTACACCATTTTGCTGCATTCGTCCTCGCTGAGCTCGCAAGTCGTGCTGCATCGGACTTTGCCCTACGATCCGATCCGCGACTTTACGCCGGTGGTCATGTTCGGAATTCAGCCCAACGTGCTGGTGGCTGCGCCGTCGACGGGCTTCAAAACCGTTGCCGACCTGGTAGCGGCGGCGAAGGCGAGGCCCGGGGCGTTGACCTTTGCCTCGGCGGGCATCGGCTCTGCCTCGCACATGGCCGGCGAGCGGCTGCGCCTCGCCGCGGGGATCAACGTCCAGCACATCCCGTTCCGCGGGGCGGAGGGGCTCGCCGAAGTGATGGCGGGGCGCATCGATTTTTATTTCGTCCCGATCGCGCCGGCGGTTCCGGTGATCGCGGACGGCAAGGTGGTGGTGCTGGCGGTCAGCACGCCGAGGCGGGCACCCGCCTTGCCGAACGTGCCGACGATTGCAGAAGCCGGCTATCCCGGCGCGGAATATCTATTCTGGGGAGGATTGTCGGTGCCGCCGAAGACGCCTCGCTCCATCGTCAACAAGCTGCACGACGAGACCCAAAAGGCGCTGGACATGCCGATCATCCAGGAACGACTGGCGAAGCTCGGCGTCCTGCCGCAGCCGATGAGCGTCGAGCAATTTGAACGGTTCGTCCGGGATGATCTCGCCGCGACGGTGAAGCTCGCCAAGGACGCGAACATCGCACCGACGAACTGATCTGCGATTCCGCCGCCATTGCCGGACTTGACGCGTCGAGCGCGGGACGACCTGGGGAAGCGTAGTCGCCGCTGGCAGTCGGCGCAGCTAGACTTTTTTCTGCCTGAGCTGGACGACGCTGGCCGGCTGGTAGAGCAAGACTTCGACCGTGGCCAGCAGCTGATCGGCGCCGAACGGCTTGCCGAGCACGACGGCCCCGCGGAAGCCGGGCGGCAAAGCCTCTCGTCCGTATCCGGTCACGAATGCGAACGGACGGTTTTTCCGTGTCAGCAAGGTCGCGAGCTCATCGACCGGCTGGCCAGCGAGATTGACGTCGAGCAGCGCCGCGTCCCAGTCTGACTCCTCGATCAGCAGTTTTGCGCGCTCGAGGGTCGCGGCCGACCCGACAACCTTGCATCCCGCCGCCGTCAAGGTCGATTCCACATCCATCGCCACCAGCGGCTCGTCCTCGATGAGGAGGATCCGCTTGCCATGAAGCGTACGGCGTTCGCTCGCCGCTGCGAGCAGCGAAGGTCCGCCCGACGTTTTCGGCGCCAACGCATCGCCGGCAGCAGATCGAGCCGTTTCCGGAAGCGGCAATTTGATCGCACAGGTCAGGCCGTCCGTGCGGTACTCAACGGACGCTTCGCCACCGTGCGCCCGCACGGTTTGCTCGATCAGCGTGCGGCCGAATCCGTGCACGCTCGGGGCGCTGACCTTTGGACCATTGCTCTCCTTCCACGACAACAGCAGGCTGCAGCCGCCGTTCGTGCGCACTTGCCAAGTGACCGACAGCCGCCCGGTCGGCACGGACAGCGCGCCGTGTTTGCGCGCGTTGGTGGCGAGCTCATGCAGGACCAGCGCCAAGTGCATCGCCGCTTGCGCATCGAGCACGAGCAGCGGCCCCGAACACGAGATCCGGTTGTCGTTGGGGGCGCCGATCAGGACCTGCTCGCTCACGAGCTCCATCACGTCCGCGCCCTGCATGCTGGTCCTGGTGAGGAGCGTGTGCGCCTTTGCCAGGGCCTGAAGGCGGCCGGTGAAGCCCGATACAAAATCGGTCGGGCTCTTGGCGCGAACCAGCGACTGGCTTGCGATCGCCTGAACCGTCGCGAGCGTGTTCTTGACGCGATGCGCAAGCTCATCGGTCAGGACCCGCTGCAATTTCTCCGCCCGCTTGCGGTCCGTGATGTCGCGGCCGACCTTCGATGCGCCAACCACCTTTCCCGATCGGTCGCGCAGGGGGGATACGGTCAGCGATACGTCGACGCGGCGACCATCCTTGGCAACGCGCACGGTCTCGTAATGCTCGATGCGTTCGCCTCGTTGCAACCGCGCGAGGATCTCCTTCTCCTCGCCGTGCAATTCGGGCGGGATGATCCGCAGGATCGGCTGGCCGATCATCTCGCTCGCGTCGTAACCGAAGATGCGCGACGCGCCCGCGTTCCACGAGGTGACGCGGCCATCGATGGTTTTGCTGATGATCGCGTCGTCCGACGAAACGACGATGGCCGCCAGTCGCGCCGATTCCAGTTCCGCGTCGTGGCGCTCGGTGATGTCCATCAGCAGGCTGATGGCGCCGATGAGCCGGCCGGACGGGTCGCGCAGCGGCGTCGGGAAGGGAAGGAACCGCACCCGCGTGCCATCAGGCCTTTCGGCGATGACCTCCACGCCGCGCACCTCCCGGCCCTCCTTGAGGGCGACCGCCATCGGGCACTGGTCATGGTGCAGCGGCCGGCCGTCAGGCCAATACAGCCGCCATGAGCCGCACCATTGACTGCTTCCGATCTCGGGATGGTGGCCCCACAGCTCGGCCGCGGCGCGGTTGTAAAAGGTAATGCGGCCGTCGGCGTCAGTCGTGTAGACCGCGACGGGCAGCGCCTCGAGCAGATTAGTCCCAGTGATCATCGCGGGTTCCCTCACGAATTTTGCCAGCCCGGCCACCGAGGTCCAGTCGCTATCCCTGGTAGTCGCACCCGACCAAAACGTGTCCTCGCAGATAAGGTTCCGGCGCAAGCAGCAACGGCGCGACCGCGTCCACACAAAGTATGATGTGCGCTGCAACGGATCAGATTGTGCACTGCAGCAACCCGCGCGAGCATGTTCACGCGTCTGCCCGCTCACGTAACGGTGCGACTAGGGAAACGAGGCTTGCCGGGGGATGCACAATCCCCCGATGCCGCCAGCCTCTCGCGCCGAGCCTGCGACAGAACTGCACCGTTTGCGGCTAGCGGCCGAGTCCCGCTAATTTCACGCGGCCTCAGTTGTCGGATCGATCATCTTCTTCACTTCGGTGATCTTCGTCGCCGGAAAGCCGCTGACCTCGGCGTGCTTGCGGATGATGGCCTCGTCCTTGGCGAGATAGACGCAAAAGGTCTTGTTGTCGGCCACGTAACTCTCGACCCACTGAATGTCAGGACCGAGTTGACGCAGGACCTCGTTCGATTTTGCCGCCGCCCCACGCAGCTGTTCGCGCTCGAACGTGCCGACTTTGGGAATATCCCGTTCGATGATGAATTTGCGTAACGCCATCGCCCTCCTCCATTGTTGGGAATGTGTTGCCCTCGTATGAGCGGCTTGAGGCTTGCTGAAATTCGCGAGTCTGCGCGACGGCCGCCAGGCAAGATCACGACCAAGGTGTTATCTAGGTCAGAACGGGGATCGGCGCAACATTCGCACACGTCTCGCCGATTTGAGAGCTTGGCTTGGGGTCGATCGCCGCGTGCGGACGCTGCGAGTGCAATGGCAAGCTTGCAATCCGAGCCGGTCACGACAATTCCGCCTTCAGCACCGCGAACAGTTTCTCGACGTCCTCGTCCGTGTTCCACACATGCGGGGTCACGCGCATCGCCCGACCGCGCACGGAGACATAGACGTTGGCCGCGGCGAGACGCTTCGGCAGATCGGACGGCACGCCGCCGCTGAAGCGCAGTCCGAGATAGTGACCCGCACGGTGGTGGGCCGGCACGCTGGCGATGCCGAATTCGGCGCGCGCCCGCTCGGCGATGGCGCCCGTGCGCAGCCGCAGCGTCTCAAGGATACGCGGCACCGTCCATTCCAAGATCAGCTTCAGCGAGGCTTCGGCCACCGGCATCAGCGCAAAGTTGCTGCGCTCCCCGACGTCGAAACGGCGCGCGCCGGATTGAAAGTCGTGGCTGTAGTTGACCAGGCCGGCGAAATCCTCGGAGCCCTCGCGCGCGATCCAATTGTGCTCGATGGGACGACCGCGTTGCCAGCGCGGCGCAACGTAGAGAAACCCGAGACTGTACGGCCCGAGCAGCCACTTGTAGCTGGCGACGCCGACAAAATCCGGATCGACGCGCTTCACGTCGAACGGCAGCGCGCCGACCGACTGGGTGGCATCCACGCATAGGGCGGCGCCGACGCTGCGGCACGCAGCTGCGACCGCCTCGAGGTCGATGAGCCCGCCATCGGTCCAATGACACTGCGGGACGGCGACGATGCCGGTCGATGCATCGATGAACGAGAGCAGCGCCGACGTCCAATCGTCGTCGCCGGGGCGCGGGACCGAGACAAAAGCGGCCCCGGCCCGCTCCGCCAGATCCATCCACGGATAAACGTTGGATGGAAACTGTTCCGACAGCGTCACGATGCGTTGCGTCCTTCGGATTGGAATGTTGTGCGCCGCCTGCGCCATGCCGTAGGACACCGCTGGAGCGAACGCGACATCGTCGGCGTCGGCATTGATGAGGTCTGCAAACAGTTTTCTCACCGACTCGCTCGACGTAAAGAAGTCGGCCGCTGCAATGGTCCACGGCTGGGCTTTGCGCCGCAAGCCTCGATCACCCGCAACCAACGAAGCTTTCGGCAGCGGCGATATGTAGGCGCAGTTCAAAAACGCGACGTCGTCCGGGATCTCGAAAAGATGACGTTGGCTCGCAAGTGCGCGCCCCACGGTGGACTCTGAATTGGTCATCGCGATCAGCCGTCGTTCTCACGTGTCATGACGCGAGCCGAACGTAGCGGAAAAGCTTCGAACGAACACAGGTTTTTCTTGGATTCGCCCGAGGCGGGATATTGAAGCAACTGCCGGGCACCCCCGACGTTGTTCGCGCATTGGCAGGGCACGGACATCGCCGATCAGCGACATGCCGATCAGCAATCTTCAAATCCCGAGCTCATGGTGAAGAAGAATGATGGGTTTGTTCGGCACCGCCGTCTTTGCGGGGTTCGCTGTGGCCCGGCGGCAACTTTGAAATTCCCTCGGCATTGCCGCCGACCGGGACGCGCTATTGCGACAGAAATTGAATCGCGCGTTCGCGCAAACGTACGGGATCGCGCTCGCCTTGCTGGGCGAGCTCGATGATCTTCTTGGCGATGATCTCCGTTGCGGGGTCGGCTCGATCGGCCAGGCGCAGCGTGCGCAAGGTGTCTTCGAACGCGGTGGTGAGGACCGTGATCTCGTCCGGTCCAAAGACATGATTTTCCAGCAAGCGACGGATCGGCATGGCATTGGCTCCCGATGTGTTTGCAACTTTGTCCAGGGCGGGAGCCGGCAGCCTTCCCCATCATCGCCTCGCAACCGAGGCCGATTGACGCCGCGAGATTAATGGAACTCCATGGGGCCGTCGGTTCGCTTGCCGACATAAGCGCCGTGCCGTCCTAATTCCGACACCCTTCGCTGCAAACTGGGGCCCCGTGGGTTCTGACGATCCCACGTTTCGTCTCGACTTGAGCCCCGCCCTGGCGGGGCTTTTTGTGCGGGGCGCTCTCCCGCAAGGTCGATGATTTTCCCGGTTAGGCCCATCCGATCCGGGCCGATCCATGATCGACGAAGGAAACCGGCGGAACCAAACAATACCAAGCCGCGTTTCGGATACGTGCTTCTCAGCGTCAGCAACCGTACCGACTGTCGCGATCACGCGACCTAGGTGTAGTTCTTCTTGAGCGTGGATTCCCGCATTTCCGAGTCGACGATGGAGACCGCACAAGGCGCGGGCCCGAACGCTTTCGCCCACGAGTGCCCCGCAGATCTGCATACCTGCGCGCAATTGCCAGAGTGATGAAATGACGACCGTGCAACATTCTCATATTCGCAACGGGCTTCTTGCCGCCCTCGCCCCTGACGATTTCGCCTTGCTTGCCCCCCACTTCGCGAGGTGCTGCTCCTCCCGGGCCATTTGCTGCATCAGCCGGGAGAGAAGATCGAGCAGGTATACTTTCTCCAAAACGGGATTGTTTCGCTCATGGCCGTCTTGGAAGAAGGAACGAGCGTCGAAACGGTGAGCATCGGGCACGAAGGCGCCATCGGCACCATCGAAGGATTCGGTTCGCTGCACGCGTTCACCTCGGCGAGAGTGCAGGTGTCGGGATCGGCGCTGCGAATACCCGGCCCGATCTTTCGCCGCAGCCTCGACGAAAGCGCAAAGCTCAAGGAAGGCATCAACCACTACCACATGAGCGTGATGGCCCATGTCCAGCAAATAACCGCCTGTAATGCCCTGCACGATCTGACCAGCCGCCTGAGCCGAATTTTGCTGCTGTCAGCCGATAGATGCGCCGATGATATTCAGCTCAGCCAACAATCGCTTGCCGAAATGCTCGGGGTACGCAGATCGAGCGTGACCACTGCCGCTACGCTGCTGCGTGATGCCGGCGCAATCGAGTATCGTCGCGCCGTCATCAAAGTATTGGACCGCGAAAAACTGCAGGAGATGGTGTGCGAGTGTTACTCGACGATCCGTCGCGCCATCGACACGGGATTCAACGGCACCCGCGCAGTGAGCCGACAGGAATTATCGTCGACGCAAGCCCCAACCTCCGCCTGAGCGTCGTGGCGCACGCGCTCGCGGAGCCGCACGAGGACGGCGCCGAAATCTAGACCGCGGGATGCGCCGAGGATGCCTTAGATGCCTTAAGGTATTTCAGATGCCTTAAGGTATTTCAGCGTATGCGTTTAAGGTATTTCAGCCGCCGAATTCTTTGCCGTATCGCTCGGCTCGGGGGACAGGGCCTGATCCATACATGCCGACCAAACGGCGAAAGGAAAAACGACCCACAGGAGGATGGGCATGATACACCTCCAAAACCTCCCGCACTCGCATAACGATCCTGACGCGATTCGGTTCCATCGGTGCGCCGCTCACATTAAGATCCTGCCACGAACCGTGAAGCGATCGGCCATCGCGCGAGGCGGCGCCCGCGCTCAACCGGCGCGGCGTGCGGGGCGCTCGATCTTGGCAAACCGGCGAGAGACGGATTTTGCCAAAGGGTAAGAATCCTTGCCGAAGGTCCAAATCGGTGCAAATTCATGGCGGCGGCAGCCGGCCAATACCAGGGCCGGCTTTCCGTTCTTGCCGCTTTCATTTGCGAGTTCGACGGCCCAGTGAATGGCTTTGCGCTTATCGCCAAATGCGCGCTCCAAGTCGCGGGACTTTACGACCCACTTCTCGCTCCGTTGCAGCACAACGAACTGGATGAGCTCGGACATCTAGTGAAGTCCGCCAAACAGCCAAATCAGAAGGATGATCGGAATCGGGATCCCGATCAACCACAGCAGAAGACCGCGGCCCATGGTGTTCTCCTCTTCACGTTGCTCTCAACACTTTTGCATCGTCTGAACGCATTGCCGGTGGCAAAGTTCCCTCGCCTGGATATGAGCTGATTAATTTTTCACCGATCCTGCTGGTCATCACTGCACACCGGCCGTTCAACCCGCGCTGGGCATTAAACGAAAGTTGGAGAATGATGGGGTTCGGTACGCAACCGGACATTCGCGAGCTGCCGGATGCTTCCGTCGAGGTACCCTAATTCTTTTTCTTGAAAACCCTTTCGCAACGCCTCACCAATTTTTTCGCCTGCGCCGGCCCCTGCCAGCCGAGGAACTTCAATGTCTTGGCTTCCAGCTCGTCGGTGGCCACGAAGAATTTTTCCAGCTCTTCTTTGACCTCGGGCGGCAGGTCCCCAACGCCTTGCAGCTCCCGCTCGCGATGCGAATCTTTCGGGACGGCGATGACGCGATCATTGCGGATCTGATCATGTTTGGTTTTTTGTATCGTTTGCAGCACGCCAATGAGCTTGCAGCGCAGCACCAGGCCAGGCGTGGTCGCCGCGTCATGAATGACCATCACATCGAGCGGATCGCCATCCTCGGCTCGGGTCGACGGGATGAAGCCCCAGTCGTAGGGATAGGACAGGCCGAGCATCAACGACTTAGAGAGAACGAAGGTCTTGAGCTCGGGATCGAATGTGAGCTTGGCCCGCGCTCCGCGCGGCGTTTCGACCACCACGTGGACGAGTTGGCGCCCGGCCCAGGCGGGGAGCCTCGCTAGATTTGGCATCGCAATCCGAACGGGTTCACGCCGCGACGCCGGCGCCTCACTTCCCGCGCAGCGCATCCTTCATGCCGCCAACGGCGTTGCGGATTTTCCCGCCGAACTTGTCGGCCTTTCCTTCTCCTTCGAGCTTCTTGTCGCCGGTTGCCTTGCCGGCGACCTCCTTGATCTTACCCTTGGCCTGTTGAACCGAACCTTTGATGCGATCCTTGTCCATTGCATGTCTCCAATCGTTGTGACCGGAGAACGATGATGCCGCCGACAAGGTTCCGCGCCCAGGCACCAAGCCACCACAATCAGACAATGGCAGTCACGCCCATCGCAATTGCCGCCGCCGCCATGGCCGCCGTCGCCATCCAGCCGACCAGTCGCAGGCCATCATGGACGGGAAATTTCCCCATCACCTTTGGATTGGCGGTCATGTGCATCATGGTGACCATGACGGGCACTGCCACCACGCCGTTGATCACCGCGCTCCAATAGAGCGCCTTGATCGGGTTGATCGGCGAAAAGTTGAGTGCGACCCCGACCATGGTCGCGATCGTGAGGGTGGCATAGAACGCCTTGGCCTTTTCCGGCTTGCGGCCAAGTCCGACGGGCCACCGGCGCGCCTCGCCGATGGCATAGGCCGCCGAGCCCGCCAAGACCGGGACCGCGAGCAGGCCGGTGCCGATGATTCCGAGGGCGAACAGCGTGAACGCAAACGGCCCGGCCACCGGCCGCAGCGCCTCGGCCGCCTGGCTCGAGGTGGCGATGTCGGTTACGCCGCCGGCGTGAAGCGTCGCCGCGGTGGTGACGATGATCGCGAGGGCCACGAGGTTGGAGAAGGCCATTCCGATGTAAGTATCCAGTCGGATGCGCTCGATGGCGTCCGGCCCCTGCTGGGGCGCCTTCACGAGCGGCTTGCGTTCGGGCTCGACCCGGATGTCCTCGACCTCCTGCGCCGCCTGCCAGAAGAACAGATACGGGCTGATGGTGGTCCCCAGCACGGCGACGACCGTCGTCCAGAATGCGGCGTCCGGCAGGAACGTCGGAAGCAGGAAACCGCGCGCCGCCTCGGCCCATGGAATGTCCACGACCATCACCGTGCCGAAATACGCAAACAGGGCGAGGGTGAGCCATTTCAGCACGGCGACGTAACGAGCATAGGCCATGAACACCTGCAGGATTGCGCAAAACGACCCGAACGCGATCACGTAGATCAAGGAAGGTCCGCCGATCAGCAATCCGAGCGCGTCGGCCATCGCACCGAGGTCGGCGCCGATGTTGATCGTGTTGGCGACGAAAAGAAGCGCGACGATCCCTTGCAGCAACCAGTTGGGATAGTGCTGGCGCAGATTGCCGGCGATACCTTTCCCCGTTGTGCGGCCGATCCTGGCGCTGATCTGCTGGATCGCCACCATCAACGGGTAACTGAACAACATCGTCCAAGAAACCGCGAAGCCGAACTGGGCGCCGGCTTGGCTGTAGGTCGCGATCCCGCTGGGGTCATCGTCGGACGCCCCAGTGATGAGCCCCGGTCCGAGCACGCGTATGAGTCGCGGCGGTTTCGGATCGGGCGCGGGAGCGGGACGGATCCGCCTTGCTGTTACCGACATGCAATGTTTTCAGCGCCGCTCGGCGAGAAGGCGCAGACGGAGCTCTGCGCCGTCCCTGATGACGAGCAACGTACAAACCGAGGCTAAAGTTCCTTGGATCCCGCAATCCGAATCGCTCGGCCTGTGCCGAGTGTAAGCGCCGCCCGCGTCCCGCCCACGCGCGTCGAGGTCAGGACGCGTCGCCGCGCCGACTTTACGCAAGCATCGGCAACGATGAGGCTCGCGGCGGTGGCTAATGGCTTACGCTCGAGTTTTTGCCTACTCGGTCTGCGCCAGCCTCTCTTCCGGCAACGCCCCCGGAAGCGCGCGAACAGAAATGCGGGTCCATCGGGAACATACCCGCGCTAAAAACGTTCTGTCGCTGTGGAATCCTCACCGGAGGAGGAAGCCACGTTTCGATTATTCCGTCGTGAGGCGGCGACCGGAGCATTCATAGCGTACTGAAGAGTGTAGGCCAGAGAGAAAATCCGGTGAGACGAAACTAGGGAGATGACCGTGCTCGGAACCATTCTACTCATTATCTTGATCCTGATTCTCATCGGCTCGCTGCCGACCTGGCCCTATAGCGCCGGCTGGGGCTACTATCCATCCAGCGGCCTCGGGCTGATCCTTATCATCGTTCTCATCCTCGTCCTTCTGGGCAGGATCTAAGGTTCTTCCGATAAGTTCTGTGGATCGGCTTTCTCTCGGCCCGCGCGAAGGCGGCGCGGAGTGCGACTCGCCTACCTTGGTCAGCAGCCGGGCATCGCCCGGCTGAGCGCAGCGGATGTCGTCGTGATTGCGCTATCCGGGGTCGCTTGCGATCCTACCAGATGATCCAAAGCGTTCTCGACCAGGCGATCGGGGTTTCTCTCGCCCCGCTTCGCCATCTCTATAATGCGTTTGGCCAGCAGCTCCCGGGTCAAAGCAGCCTGGGACTCCTGCGCGAGTGCGCTGCCCGAGGTCTTTACTTTTTCCCAGGCGGCTTCAAACGCCGCGCCTAGGAGCTGCGTGGTCTCGCTGTCGAAAGCGGCATTCGAAAGTAACGCAACCATCGGCACGAGCGACTCCTTCCGTGACGGGCAATCGTTCAAAACCGCGGCGGCAAGATTTCCGTTTGCACACCGTCGCACTGCGTGCAGACGTACGTGCACAAATCGGCTTGCTTGAGGGTGGGATGAGCCTCGATGCCGAACAACCGCATTTTGACGCCGCAGCGAGGGCAATTTAGGACGCTCGGCGCTTCGATCGGTTTCATAGTGGCCGCTCTCATGTTTGTAAAATAACTATTACTTGGGACATGTCAACTTATACTTTCATACGACTGCAAATATCTCATTGTCGGAATTGATATACTTATTAGTATTTGCCTAACCTCGCACGATTTGCCGTTTATTGGCCTAGAGCGGTCACGGCTAAAACCTAGCAATCGCATCAAATGATGATATTGACTAACACGACGGCGGGTACTAACTTTGCTCAGACGACTCCTAATTGGAGGGCATCACCATGCCGGACCGATTGCGAGCAGAACGCCTTCAGATCATGCTGTCCCCGGAAGAACTGATCATCCTCGACGATTTCCGATTCAAGAGGCGCATGCCCAGCCGAGCGGCCGCGGTGCGCGAGCTGCTCAAGCGAGGGCTCGCCGCGGAAGGATTTGCAACGGCTACCTACGGTTCCAAATCGAGCGAATACGGCGTCGTCGGCAAGGCGCCGGCAGGACGCCGCTGATCGGGGACTAATGCCACGATAGGCTGCGATGCACTCGGCGATCGCACGGCTTCAATCGATCGCGAGGCCGGCGGCCCTGATCGGCGCGGCGTTTTTCTCGATCTCGCTGGCGACGAATTTTTGCAGATAGTCGGGCGAGCGGCGCTCGGGCGCGACGGTCACCGCGCCCACCTCCTTGAGCCGCTCCTGCACCGAGGGCGTGTCCATCGCCGCGACGGTGGCATCATGGAGCTTCTGGATGATGGGCTCCGGGGTGCCCCTGGGAAAAAAGAAGCCGAACCACGTCGAGGCCTCGAAATTGAGCCCCTGCTCCTGCGCGCTGGCGAGCTCCGGTAGCATCGACGAGCGATCGCGCGACAGGATCGCGATCGCCTTGACCAGTTTGCCTTCGATCTGCTGCTTGGCGGTCGCGCTCAGCGTGCAGAAGTAATCGATGCGCCCGGCGATCAGATCCTGCATCGCCGGGCCTCCCCCGCGGTATGGAACGTGGGTGACGTTGATCCCGATCGCCGCGTTGAGCAGCATGCAGTCGAGGTGGCCGGTGGAGCCGGCTCCCGCCGAAGCCATTTGCATCGTCGCCTGGTTCGCCTTCGCATAGGCGATGAACTCTTGCAGATTGGCGGCGGGGAGATCCTTGCGCGCAACCAAGAGCGTGGGCTGATCGGCGATCAGCACCACCGGCGCGAGATCGGCAGCGAAATTGTAGAGCGGATTTTTGTAGAGCGTCTGGTTGATGGCGTCGGCCCTGCTGCCGAGCACGAATTGATAGCCGTCCGGGGCGGCCTTCACCACGCGCGCGGAGCCCACCATGCCCCCGGCGCCGCCCACGTTCTCGATGATCACCTGCTGGCCCAGAACCTCGGAGAGGCGCCGGCCGACGATGCGTCCGAGCACGTCGGTGCCGCCGCCGGGCGCGAACGGGACCACCATGGTCAGCGG
>WNGL01006160.1_pt1 | contig 16743 bp, 29 predicted proteins | sample 5400591 | NCBI WGS metagenome assembly WNGL01 (sample SAMN13153377, study PRJNA577476) | soil metagenome | isolation source: 80 cm soil or saprolite under Garry oak tree replicate 1 | place: USA:California | collected 2016-06-15
AGGTGTTGTTGATGAGCCGGGCAACGGGTGAGCCCGGCTTATTTTTGCGCTACAATTGCTCTAAAAGCCTCTTTACATCGTCTTCGCTGAGCAACAGTTGCAGCATCGGAACGCCTATCAAAGTTGCTAGATGACGCACGACCGCTTCAGCTTCACTGCAATATGCTTCCTGTACCTCCTTGCCTAAAATATCCCAGTGCCTCCCAGGCTCACCAAGATATTTCAAACAACCTTCATACGCTGCTTTACCGAGTATCTGTCTTACTTCTGGGTTCATAAAATCTCCTCGTTGTACACGCATTCTGCGCAGAGCCACACAAACGGATAGACAATCGTCTGTCCTTGCCGCTTGGGCTTGCGAACCCGGCGACACACACGCTTTTTGTTGCAATGCTCGCAGTGGGTGCGAGCTTCGTGAACAACATCCGCTTTCATAGAACCTCCTCGCTTATTGGTGTCGGAAGAGTGATTGTGACACCTTCCATCTTGGCCACACTCTCCATACGCTCTATCCATTTGTTGTTCGCGCGCATAAGCCTATTTCCCTCTTCACAATGAGGCCCTTCGGCAAACCAGCCAACGCACTGTTCGCAGTCACTATCTACATGCTGCCAGTACTGACTCGACACCATCTCGTAGATGCTGATAGACTGCTTCAAGGTATATTCCGGTACTTCTGCTTTCATGCTACCCCCTCTCATCACCTTGAAGGCGATAATCACGCCACTCTTTGGCAATTTGTGCCTGTTCTGCCATCTCCGCCTCCCAGAAGCGTTGCTCCCTAATCTCGTTGATTTGTGCCTCTACCTCGCTCTTGACCTCAAAAAGTCCAAGTTGACCTCGCAAGGGGATAAAAGGTACGGTGTGACGCTGGGTCAGAACGAAACCATAGCGTCCACGAAACCAGGGACTATCGGACTGTGTAACGACTTTGTGTAGGGCAGCATAACCAACAATTCCGCCTGTTTCATAGCCCTCTTGATTTTGAGGCATGATAGCAGCTATGCTCTCACCACATACACGCTCTGCATAGGGAAGGAAGAGCGTTTTATCATCAGAAAAGAAATTCGAGTCAATTTTCTTTCCAGCGTGAATGAGAAGAAAGCCGCGATAATCGGTAGTCCAGTCTCTATTCTCGATGTCCTTGAATCCATTCACGATCAACCAACTCCATGGTTGGGATATACTAAGTGCCTTCATATCACCTCCTCCGGCCAAATGGCCTCTATAATCTGCTCTGCCTGCTCCTCTGCACACACACTCGACTCACACCGTCGATGTGCCAGCCAATGCTTTTGTAGCGCATCTGGTGGCCGCCTGGCTGTCTGTATCAGGCCATAGACGATGCATGCGAGTGCCAGCGCGGCACCGATGATAAACATATGCTCATTGAACTGGATGCTATTCATATACTCACTTCCTGCCTGCAATAATACCTATCCAATGCCTCTCCAATGGTCAGCTTGCCCTGCTCGATGGGCTGTACCATATGTCTCTCGACATGCTTCGGGTCAAACCTGCACATACAGTCCTGGTACTGACAGAAGGGCATATCATCGCTATGCTCGCACCAAGGTATGCGCCAGATGGCGTAGCTGGGAATGATGGTGTGGAAGGTCATGATGCCAGATCTCCTTCCACCACGAGGTTGGTGAATAACGTGTACTCTGGCTTAAAGCCCAGCGTCACCTCGCCCACAGGTCCATTGCGATGCTTAGCAATAATGAGGTCGGTTTGCCCTTTGCGCTCGGTTTGCGGATTATGCATCTCGTCGCAATACAGGAACATAACCACATCACTATCCTGCTCAATTTGTCCTGATTCTCTCAAATCTGAGAGTTGCGGTACTTTGGCTGCCCGGCTCTCTACCTCGCGATTCAGTTGCGCCAGTGCCAGGATAGGTACGTCAAGCTCTTTGGCCAGAGCCTTAATCGCCATACTGATTTCAGCCACCTCCAAGTGCCGTTCCCTCACACGCTTTCCATCATCAGTGAAGGCACGCATGAGTTGCATGTAATCAATCACGATGAGGTCTAAGCCGTATTTGGCTTTCAACCGACGAGCCTTGCTTCGCAGTTCCGTGGTACTCAAAGCCTGTGTATCGTCAATGAGGATGTGGTGATGTTCCAATTCCACAATGGCATACTGGGCGCGTTCCTGCTCGTCCGTCGTGAGTTGCCAGGGGGTACGCAGCCGACGGCCATCCAGCAGCGCACGCATGGAAACGAGACGTCCGAACAGTTCCATCTTACTCATTTCCATGCTGAACACCGCCACTTTCTTGCTGTGATGGAAAGCGGCATTATAGACCATGGAAAGCGCAAGCGAAGTTTTGCCCGTGCCTGGGCGACCGGCCACCACAATCATATTTTGAGGCTGGAACCCACCCAGCATGAAGTCGAGCAAGTGAAAGCCGCTGGGTACGCCACTAATCTCACCACGATGCTTTGAAAGGGTGGAGAAACGCTCAAGGTAGTCGTAGGACACCTGCGCGAGGGTCTGGAAATCCTGCTCATGGGCGCCCGCTCCAATGTCCGCCAGGGACTGCTCTAATCGCTCTAAAACAGCATCAGCATCTTGCTGCTCATGTGCGTCGTTCATGCCACGTTGGCAGGCTTGCATAATCTGACGCCGTTTGGCGCTCTGGGCAACAATGCGAGCGGCCTGGGCTGCGTCATCCTGTAAGCTGACGCACTCAGAGAGATGAATGAGATAGTTAAACACCTCATCGTCGTGAATGTCCATCTCATGTTCGATGGCGACTGCATTAATCATCTCGCCTTTGTCATAGAGGCGTTTCATCGCTGTATAAATCTCAGGATGCCGCTTGCTATGCACATAGAAGTCGTTTGGCTCAAGGATGAAATGCTCTTAGGCACGGCATTTGTCTTTGCCTGTTCACGCTCTTCCACCTCTTTGAGCAAATGCCAGTTGTTGTACATGGTCTCGAATGTGATCGGCTTCTTTCGTGCCTTGAGTTCAGCACACACTTTATCCACCTGTTCACGCGTGGGTTTCATGCGCTTCATCAAGTCTTTTGCCTCTTCGATGACCCACTTAGGGCGAGGGCTCGCTCCATACTTGCTATCCCAGTAGTCAAGCAGTGCCTCCCATCCAGGCTTTCTGGCCGAATTGACCTGTGCTTTGTCATCAGCTGGTGGTGAGTCAACCACGTTTGTATCGGGGGGAAAAACACCACGTACGCCTTGTTGGAGAACAGGGGGGGAATCAGGCGTACGTGGTGCGTCGGGGGCACTACTCGTAGCAGCCTCAGCACGACTACGAGCCTGTTGTGTAGGTGCTGACTGCTCTGCTACTTGCTCAGAAGAAGATGAATTTGAAAAAGAGGGGTGTGTGTCTTCGCGTGCAGGTGACACACTCTCTTTGTTTTTCTCTAAGTGTCTTTCTATAGTGTCTTTCTCTGTACGAGGGTAAGATTTTTGACCTCTGGGGGTAAGTTCCTTGACCTCTGGGGATAAGTTAGTTACGGGGTAAGTTTCTTGCCCCGTAAGTTTCTTGCCCCGTTCACTGCCTTCATGCATTTTCAGCCCATAGGACTTCTTAACTCTGCCTTTGTCTTTCTCATCAGTGATGCATACAAGATAACCATGCTTGATAGCACGCTTCAACCCATCCTTAACGCTGGGCTCACTTAACCCTGTTCCATTGTCCATACGGGTACGATCTTGCCGTCTTCTGCCATGCATGAACTCATCTACTGAGATCGTCTTATAGCCACCGTACTCTTGGTATCCCCAGGTATGCCGGATAATATACTGGATGACTTTCAATTCGGAGAGGTTGTCAATCTCTGCACAAATGTCTGTCCAGTTGTTTGGCATCGGGAAGTAGTTTTTCTCAGGGATAGAGAAGCCTGCAAACTCTTTCCCTTCTGATTTATCGCTCATACACATCCTGCCTCACTTTCCACACCAAACAGTCCAGGCTGACTCACCATCTCCTGCTCATGTCGTTGAGCTGCCCAGAGCAGGTACATGCGAGCGTTGGAGAGATGCGCCATGATTTGATGGTACTCCGGATAGAGTAGCCAGCCGCTCTGGTAGAGTTCCAGGGTCTGTGTGCGTGCGTCCTCGATGGGGATATCGAACTTAGTGGTAATGTCTTTTGTCATACGGCCACCTCCTCAAAGAGAGTGGCCTGGGTGGATAGAGAACAGAGGAAGTTAGTTATATTGCATACAGAATAAACAAGTTCCCGGACAAACTTCCTATAATGAAGATTTCCGTCACTCGCCCTTCCACTTTTGGAAGAGCTAAAGAGAATGGTACTCATAGTAGTCACCTTTCAAAACTAGTCCCCCTTGCTACTTCTGATTTAGCTTGACACAACCGGCGTTGTGCCGTAAAATAGAAGTAGACACCGTCGGAGGATCCCTTTCACTGCAAGCCAGTTTTCCGCTCGTTGGCAAATTTGCGGGAGCTGGCTTTTCCCATGCCTTGAGAAATTACGGCTTACGGCGTCTCAAGCTCGCCCTTCGTGTGTGTTTCTAGCCATTTCTTGAGCGTATCTTTGTTGATACGCCACTGTCCTCGGAAGCGGGTAGCTTCCAGGCTCTTGTCTTTAATGCTGCGATACACGGTATCCCGTGAGACACCATACTGTTTCGCAATTTCAAGCGGTGTCATCCACTCGCGCTGTTTCTCTTGTTGCATCCCTGCATCCACAACCATTTCACACCCTTTCTTATCTCAAGAATTTATCTAATGTTCTTCAGGAAACTATATTCCTAATAGAATAATACCATAAATATGTGTCATGTTGCATTATCTTGCGGACGATGCGCAAGATGCTTTACAATGCGTACGCAATTCTGATATAATGGTGAAACTGAGTACGGTACAGGCCCAAATAGCCTCTGTATAGCGTTAATTCAGTAGCCATAGATTGACTTTCGTAGTCAATCGTCTGCAAAGTAGCTGCCGACGAACTTGACAGGGACGAAGAGCAGCTACTTTATTTTTCTTTCTTTTGGCGCAATCGCTTTTTATACGCTTCTACATCCACTTCTCGTACACGCCATTGACGACCCTGTTTCCTCCCAGGTATTTCACCATTTATAACGAGCTTACGCGCCGTATCTTCACTGACACGCAAGCTCGCAGCCACTTCCACCAAGGTTAATTCTCGCTCTGTAGCCATAATTGATACCATATCTCCGCTCCTAAGTATCGTTTTCGTTGGTTGAATATTGCCGTTTATAGTATATAGAGTACCATACTGTTTAACCTTTGGCAAGAGGCTGCCGGTGATATTGGCGAAAAATGAATAAACTGTAATTTATTTTTGTGAGCTGTCATCTGGTCAACCTGGTTGTCCTGTATTCGCGTGGCTGATGCCCTTCTTTCGCGATGAGAAGGGCAAGAGTGGGCATGGACACGAAAAAAGGTAGCAGCATGTTGAACTCTTGCAGCAGGGCTTCAATGCGTGATAGGGCTGCGAAAAGGCGGATGTCATCGTTAGCGTGCATTTTTTTGTATTTCTCCACTTCGTGCGTCTGATAGGATAGACAGTCAAATGTACAACGAACAAAAGAGTGTGTGTGTCCATCCTTCCCAGCAGAGAGCCAGCGATCTCCCCTTCGCTGCGCTCTCTACGCCTTTTTGTTCAGTTAGGGCAATACTCGAATGTGGATAGTACTGAGGGTGGACGCAAGAATATAGAACATTTGAACCTTCTCATGCGGCCTCGATATCGGGTATACTTTTCGTCAAAGGGGGATATATGGAAGAACTCGTCAGAACCCGTTGCACTCAAGGATGGCTCCTCATCACCGAAACGTCCATTATTGTGGAACTCACCACTTTTGGAAAGACTCTGAAGTCAGAAATGATGCTGCGTTCGGCGTTTGTTGACCTGGATGCAAAAGCGGTAGGGATGACTCTTTTCTATAAAAAACCAGTCATGAATCTGGTGTTTCATGGCCAAGGCGGGAAGGTCATCAAGGCTGGTATGGTCAATGGGGAGGATGCGAGCGCGATTATTACGCTTCTGACAGGAAGGTAGAACGAACGAAAAGAGAGTGTGTGTGGCACACAAGGAGAAGCCGGATCAGGCGCGATCCGGCTTCTCCTTGTCAATGTGATATCATCTTATTCGCACGGGACAATGCCAAGCTCTTCAACACGTAAACTGTCTGGAACGAGTTGTCGCTTCCCTTGGGCGTAGAGAATGTGGTGTACGAAAGCAAGGGCATCTTGTTCAGAGAGTTCACATCTCATCAACAATTGTTCTGTATTGTTGATGCGAAGAGTCTCCCTTTGAGTTTGATAGGCTACCCTCCACATTTTGAGCGGGGTACCTTGCGATGCAAGTAGGATACCTGCCTTACGGCGCGGGCAGGTATCATCATGCCAGAGCAATCCCGATTGTCCTACAGGCGTGTCCTCGCTCGCATTACAGAACTGGCATCGTTCGCCTGGTGAACGGACACCGGCTAATGCTTCGAGTAATTCTTTCTCCATACGCATCCCTCCTTTGGAGAAAGTATACCAGATGTCAACCGCCTTGGGTACAGGTGACACCTGATGCATAGACGCATGACCACAAGTCGCCACCAGGCAGATTGTTGCTAGGAATAGTGTTCCAATATTGTTGTGGCGGCTGGTGTTGGTCGAGTGTATCCGGTAGCCTTGTTTGACCACGTAGGCTATAATTGCTATCCACCCAGTCTGAATTATACCAGTGACCGCCCCATACCATATGGTCTTGCACTGTACCGTACCATTGCATCTTATCGTCTATTGAGCTGTACGCGAATGTGAGTTCTGCCTCAGCGCAATCAGTAAAATTAGAAACAAACCCCCTTATAGTTACCCACAGGTCATCATAGAGACCATCACCTTCACAATCAGTGCCACTTATGGCAGAGATGTAAGTAAGGTGGTTCTCATCACCAGCTGGTATGGGGAAACATCTGGCAGTGGCATTTAAGCCATGTGAGTCCTTGGCGTAGATGAAGTAGTTCCAGAGTATAGAACTATTGCTTCCACCACAATAGTTCGTGCTTGCAGGAAACGTGTTGCTCTTTGTGCGTGCTTCACCAATAGCTAAACTCTCACTGCCAGCTTGCCCTTTTAAGTATATATACTTGTTATAGTACGCTACGCTATCAACAAATCCTGGTTTATCGACGGTAAACTGGACACCTCCTCCATTCGTTGTTCCGTTCCAGATTTGGTCAGCAAAACAATTTTGATTGTTGCAGTTATAGCTTGCAGCAGGCATAGCCGTATGTGCCGATGCACTGACATTGCCGAGCAGCACACACACCAGTGCCATGACCACGGCAAGTGAAGAGATGAGAGGTTTACATTTCATAAATACCTTCCTGTTCATAAAGAACAAACATCATGATGTGAGTACATACACATGCCAGTTCTTAACTACATAATGATGTATTCTTGTACATACAACATGATAACGAACGGGAAGGGCAATGCTTAACTTCTTTGCCCTGTCAATACCTTATTTTTTACGGCCTGGATTGGTTCTCTGTGGTTCAATATCCAGATCGAATACCTTTTCGACAGGATAGAGGTTTGCTCTTGTATTTGGTGAGCCGTCCTCTTTCAATGGGTGGATCGGATCGAGCTTACTTCTATGTTTGCGGATGTTGCCTGGGGTGTACGTGTGTTCAATCTGCCGCTCGCGTTTGGCTCTCCATGAAAGAATACGAGCAGCTTCCTCTGCATCAACCCTTCCATCTATGGTTTTAATGTTTAATTCTTTCAGGACATCGTTAATGTTCTTCTTTGTGTACAGAACTGGCATACGTTCCCTCCTGCTCCTGCGCGTTATGGTATCTACAAGGTACAAGTATATCATAGCGAAATGAGTTTTTCAAGAGGGTGAAATTGGTCACAAAATCAGCTAAAAGGTATTGACAAGGTAACGACAGTATGCTATAATTATCCTAGATGAGACGAGACAAACCTTTCAAAATCTACCTCGTCTCACAAGGAGAATACTATCATGGTAGTTGCGAGCTTTACGAATGTCAACATCGAATACGACGTCACGATTGAGAATGGCCAGGCAGTCAGCTGCACATGCCCTGACCATCAGTACCGCGGACATAAGCCCGGACATATCTGTAAACATCGAATCAGCGCAAACAGCCAGATCCAAGCCGAGATTGATCGCGCTGAGACCTTCCTGGCGCTGAAAAGGCGCGTAGAGAACAAAGAGCGTGAGGCACGCGAGACGGCAGACAGCTACATGCGGATATTCAATAGCCCCTGGTAGGGGATGCGATGAGGGGAGTAGCAGGTCGCTACTCCCACACGCACACAGAGAAAGGACTCGTAGTCATGACACAGCAAACCAACACCACCACAGCCAGCCAGGTCGCAGCCGTCAATGCGCTTCTTGAAGCCGGTGAGCCGGGCAATATCAGCGTAGATACGTATTCGGGATACATCGGATACCGTCCGCAAGCCGTTGTAGACGCGATGAACGAGGCCTTTGGCTATGGCGGCTGGGGCTTCGAGGAGCTGGAAAGCACGATTGAAGGCGCGGACAAAGCGACTCTTGCCGTTGCCAAGGTGAAAGTTTGGCTCAAAGGCGTTGACTTCCAGCCCACCGGATGGGGGCAAGGAAGAGTCACAAAAGGAGACTTGGGCGACGCCAGGAAATCAGCGCAGACGGACGGACTCAAGAAAGCCTTATCGTATTTCTCGATAGGCAATCGGGCCTATCACGGCTTGCTCAAAGAGGATGGTGCACCATCCAAGGACTCACAATCACGCCAGAATGGGCACCAGATGGCGCGACCATCTGGGCAATCCAATGACCTGGCCGACCAGCTCAAGGCCACGACGGCTCGTGCTCGTGCGCTGGGTATAGATACCAATGAGAAGTGGGCTTCTCTGTTGCGCTATCTGGAAATTAGCAAGATACGTGGCACTGCGGAGATTGACCTGATTGAGAGCTATCTCTCTGGTGTGGAAGAGAAGCAAAAAGAAGCCGCTGGCACGAGCGGCAAGTAGGACAGAGTGGGGCATCTCGCAAGGGACGCTCCTGAAAGGATTGAACCATGAAACTTTCACCAAATATGCTCAAAACACTACAGAACTTGCAACGAGGCAAAGTAACAGCATTTGGTTACACGTTTGATACGCTCGGCCCGACCTTCCTGAATGGACACAGTGTCAAAGCATTGATTGCACGAGGGCTCTTAGAGTCATGTGGAGAAGTGCCTTGGCAGACGTATATGGATGGCGGTGATCAAAGAGGGCATTATGTGCCTGTTTATCGCATCTCTGAGGCAGGAAGACAGATATTGAAAGGAGAAGATGATTGTTGCGTACATCCTCTCAAAATCAGCGATGCTCAGAGATCTGTGCTGCAAGCCATGGCTGAAAATTGGAGCTTGCACTCTGAGTATGAGGTAGAGAAAGGAGAGACCCGACTTGGCAACTCACCCTCTCTTTGGCCTGAGCATTTCTTTTTGCATAGCAGGTACAAGAGTGTTCTTCCCTCAACATTGCAAGCCCTCTTACGACTCTCACTTGTCGAGGAAGAACGACGGTATATGTCTGGTAATTCTGTGCAGGGAGATCGCCAGTGGGAACGCTGGACGATTGTCTATCGGCTTAGTGAGAAGGGCAAAGATCTTATAGGGGTACCACGATGCTACCTTTGTGGAAAAGAAGCTGAGTCACAATGTCCCGATTGCGGTAAATGGATATGTTATGAGGATAGGCGAGACTTTCCTCCTGACTTTGATGAGCATCTGTGTTATCCGTGCGTCGGCAAGCGTAACGATGCTCTGTTGGAAAAATAGTGTCTAGTGGGGCGTCTGAGCTACGGGGCGCTCCTGAAAGGATTGAACCATGGCGAATTATGGTAACACAAATCAGAGGTACAAATTGAGTCGTCTTGTTAATGTAGAAGCCCATGGAAGCAAGGTGGTCAACAAGCTTTCATGCGGTCATGAGTATGAGGCAGATTGGGGTACGCCTGAAAAAGCGCAAAAGGTCGTAGGTTGGTCGCAGCGCGACCTAGGCAAGCGGCAACGGTGTAACAAGTGTTGTAAGTAGTCTCATAGTGGTGAGCAGGCGACCTACAGTCTGCAAAGGAGTTGAGATGCTGAATTTTATACGATGGGAGTCGAAGCTGAATGATTTGTGGATCGGGGTCTATTGGCACGATACGGTAGACCAAGGACCACGGAGTCGGGACATCTGGATATGCATTATCCCGTGTTTTCCGATCCACATTTCATACTGGCTGGATAAATTTTAAGAAGGAGTTGTTATGAATACCTCTGAATTGTGGAAATCTGGAATCAACGATGAGTATTGCTGGGAGCATGAAGGCACTCACAATGGCGGGTGGGAGTGCCTTCGTTGCAGGTTAGAGGTGACGCTCGGTGAGTTCTTTGCCGGGATAGCTAAGCTTGTCGAAGAGACATTATTCCAAGCCTTTGAGCACAGTCTCATTGAGTGGACGCCAGATGATGGCCAGCCTGAAAGCTTTGATGCTGAGTGTGAGATTGAATATCATCCTTCCATGGTGGGTATCCGCAACGATGACGACTACCTTGTGACCTTCAACAAGCAACTCATGTGCTTTATCAATTCTGGCACGATGCAAACCTGGACTTCCACCAGGATTGACACGCATAGCGCACTGGAAAGCTAACCTTGCCGATCCCGTGACTGCTCGTGGTCAGATTTGGGCTTACTCAAATCTGACCACTTTGCTGCCAACAATTTCGCTCCGTCGTCCTTCGTGCCGACCAGCGTCCTCAGATAAATATCGGTCGTTGCTAAACTCTCATGGCGTAACAGATGCTGTAGCGAGCGGATATCCTCGCCTTGAGAATATCTTTCACGCACAGATGAATGGCGAAACATATGTATGGATATATGCTCTATACCTGCCAGTCGTGCATAATGCTCAAGACGGCGCACAATCCCTGCCTCTGTCAGCGCACGCAACTCTCCTGGTTTCACATTCCCTCCCTGTCCTGCTTCTCGCCCGATGGCCACAAATACTGGGTCATCTGGCTTGATTGTATCCAATCGACCCGACGACTCTAAATAGCGCATTAGGGCCTCTACGACTGGCGTAGGCAGCTCTATACTGTCATCCAGATACGACTTCCCTTTACCACGAAAGTGGAACTGCCAGCCTGATGAGACGGTTGACGAGCGTTGGATGTCCTTCCAACGCAATCGCTGGATTTCGGACCGTCGGCGAGCGGCAAAAAAGTAGAAGCAGAACAGCGCACGATCTCGCAGCCCCAACACAGTATCTGGAATCGCACCAAAGAATGCTCTCAGTTCGTCGTCAGTCAGTGCGCGGTGTGTCCTCTCTGGCTGCTGGCGATGCACTCCTGTAGTCGGGCTAGGATGCTGCAAAAGAGTGTGTGTGTGGTCTCCGCTCCTGTACGTCGCGGCATACTTGTAGAAGCTGCTCAGCACACTCAGCCTGAAGTTGGTTGTAGCAGGAGTGACTGTACCGTCAGGACTGCGTGTCCAGGTCTTGTCTGAGGCACCATAGATGAAGTCCTCGACATCCTGGCGGGTGTACTGCTCAGGTGACTTCGTTGCATCGCAAAAGAAGCGCCTCAGTACGCCAGCGTAGGCCACTTGTGTCGCGTGCGAAGGCGAGCGTGATAGCTGGCGCAAGAAGTCCGTATAGCACCGTTGCCACGGGCTATCATGGTCAAATAGGTGTTCCTGTGGCATAAGCACCTTAGATGGGGAAACGGGCTACAGGGACGGTACATTCAAGTAAACGTACAAAAGATGTGTATTTTTGGAAGTCAGAGTGTGACGAGCGGAAGCAAAGCAGGTGTGAGCCACAAAAAAATCCGCCAGTGCTAGCCTAAGCTAGCTATCGCGCCTGGCAGATTAACCGCGCTTTCCCCAATGTAGGAGGGAGATCAATGACAAGTCTCTCGAACCGTATCCGTTCCATCCTTAGTATACCATATCTGGTGAGCAGGTTAACATTCCGCTCGCTCACACGTTCTACCAACAAAGACGTACGCGCTCCTTGCGTGCGGTAGCTATTCATGGTATATTTCAGACAAAGGGTGTGTGTCCTATGCTATGCAGCGATACTGGCGGCCATCAGGCCATTCGTTTTGAACATATTGATACCGATACGGGCGAACATCTCAACAAAATCATCGGGATGATTAAGAGCCTGTTTCACGGCAACGGACGTATCACCTTGACGCTGTCCGGCGGCAACGTCTCGGAGTTCGAGACGAGCATGAAGACACCGAATCGTCGCAGCAAGAAATTAGCTTAGTTTTTCTCTTTTTCCTGTGCTGATAAGCACTCTTCGGAGCAATTGCGGGCGCAGATCGTACTACTACGATCTGCGCTTTTTTGTTGGCTTATTATCGGTTGCGCCCCTGAACTGATAATAAGGAAAATGTTATTCACGTTTGCGATAATCATGAAAGGGTGTGTGCCATGAGCCAAAGACAGCGTCATCACATCGATAATCGTATCGCCCTCCCCATTGATGATAGCAACCCTGACAGCCTGCTCATCACTGATCCGATGCCACAGATCAGGAAACAGGCTCATGCCCTGCGCAAAGTCCCTGGCTTGCGTCGTTTCACGATGGTAGAGAAGCTCGGTTGTAACCCCGTCTTCCACTGCTGGTGTGGCGCGTGCCTGGAAATCAATTACCAGCGCGAAGGGATGCTCATACACGAAAGCAGCGAGGCCATGACGAACGAACTGGCGGCATTCTGTCGAGAACATAGTGAGTGCGAGCCGTTCATCAATGGCATGCAGGAAGAGCGTGATAGCGGAGGAATTGATGGATGAAAGAGGATAAACAAAGTTAGTTAATGTCACATATGAGTATATAAAAGAAAGGCAACCATTTATGGTTACGACAGCAGGAAACATTACCTTTGAACAACATCAGTTTATGTATCTACAAGAACAACATGCAGAAGTTGATGGAGTGCGTGCGATTATCGCTCTCTCACATACAGCCGCCGCTATGCGGTATGGTGTCCCTGTGAAAATTGACACGGGAAAGTTTCGCCCTCGTAAGGGTACTCCCATTACAATCTGTCCTCAAGGCGTGATTAATAAATATCCTTGGGATAAGTATTGTCGTACTTATAATCCACAGCATGATCATAGTTTCCTGAGTCGAGCCTTTGTACTGACGTATCCGGATTATAGCGACTTCATTATGAGGTTTTACACAAAACAGTATAGAGACCCATCTCCTGAAGTTCACCAGCATCTTCTTATCATGTCTCAACTGACCGTGATTGAAAAAATCTTTAAGGAAAAGTATGCTGTAGGTGAAACAGCTTTCGCCTATCCTTTTGTTTATCAACTCCTTCGTGAGTGTTATCACTTTCGTATCGATTATAATATCCGGCGTAGGGCCGTGTATACTGCTGCACGTAAGCATAAGTGGGATGAAGTTAAGACAGAACATATGCTCATTCAAGCAAGGGAAGAGCGTCAGGGAGCGATTGAATTGTTACGGCTTGCCCCTCTTCCTACTCCTTTAACACCACTCCCCCCAGGCGTTCCAAGAATTATCCTGTTAGGACAAGGAGATGATCATGCAAGCGTATAACGTGCCCGCCTTGTTTGATGAAACCTCGTTAACTGGGGATGAATCTATCTATCTATCTCGGAAAGAACTCCGCATTAAAAGTATCCTTATGCAATCTGCTGGCGAAGTTGGGCAAGAACTTCAGGAAGTACGACAATGGTTTGTCGATCAACATAAATGGGGTTTTGAGGCATGGGTACAAGAGAAGTTTGGGTATACCCCTCAACATGCACGTAACCTTATGAAAATAGCTGAACAATTAGATCGAAACTATAGTTTCGATCTAGATATGCCTATGAAGGCCCAACTCCAACTTGCCAAAGCGCCGGAGCCGAAGGAAGCCGTAGATGAAGCCCTTATCCGTCAAGAGATTGAAGGGAAAATCACGGAAAAGAAAGCTAAGGAAATTGCGAACTATCAGCGTGATGTTCAGATTGCACGCGATGAAAAGCGTTCCGCCCTTGACCGTGCGGCTGCCCTTGATCGTCAACTTGCCTACACAAACCAACAACTCTCTATAGCACAACAAGCCGCACAAAAACCAAAAGTGGTAGAGAAGGTTGTTGAGAAAGTCCCTCCTGACCTTCTCTTGCGAGAAAATGGTTTGAGAGACCAGATAAGTCGATTAGAAGATAGGCAGCGACAACTCACCCGTGAACGAGATAGTTACCGTAAGCAGCTTGATGAAGAGCGATCTACGAGTTACGCCCGTCAAAGAGAACAGAGGGAAGGTGAGAATGCGGATCGTATTCGTGCCATGTTTGCTGAGGCGACACGAGACTATATCAGGTTTTCACGGGTATTCTCATCTCGCTTACCATCCCTCTCTGATACTGATGTGTTTGAAGCTGACGACTGGCAACGTTTAAGCGAGGCAAAGGCAGTTGCACTCCATATGGTGAAAGAAATTGATAAACTCACTTCTCATCCTAATGAACCTGTACAACGTCCCTTTATTATTGACGCTACGGTTGTTGATGCCCTATGACAAAACACATGATACAAGCTGAGTTTGCAGACACCGATGTTTTCGATTGGGCTGAGGAATGGGCAAAGAAGTACTTTAAGGATATGACCATTATGTATCCTCCGCTCTCTTGTATAGACGGAGTATATACATTTTCTTTCTTTTCTGGTGAAAGTATCCTTAATGGAAAGAAAGGTCAAATAGCCTTTGGTGTACATGCAAACTCTTATAGTACAGGGAAAATAGGAGTACATTTAGTAGGAAGTCCTACGTGGGTTGTTTTAGAACCTAATGGCATGCAAACTGAGCGTGATAGCGGAGGAATTGATGCATAAAGAAAAACAGCCCCAAAGGGCTGCTCAAAGGCTTGTGCCTTCCACCTCCGAATTATCGGATTGCCGCCAGTATAGCATAAAGAAAAGAGTGTGTGTGTAATGCGACATTGGTTACTCTATCTGGCGACGATTGTGTTCGTATTGGTGCCAGCGCTCTGGTTAGCCTGGCTGGTCGGGAGGTGAAATCTCATGATGTTAACTGATTTCGGTAATTGCCCCATTTGTGGGGCGCTGTTACAGAAAATTGACTCGTGGCCTCTGACCGTTTCCTGTCCGTCTGGCCACTACAAGATGTGTTTCACGACAGCCGCCGGAACGGCTGGTATGTCAACGTCTCCCTTGAAGAAGTCAGACGTCGAGGTCCCCAAAGCTTTCCGTGATGCTTTTTGTGATGAGGAGACGCTTGAGCCATGAGCAAAGTTGCTCTACAAGCCAATGTATGCTATAATATGAGCAGAAATATTGTTGTGTCAGAGGGTACGGCTAATACCCTCTGGCTAGTAACTCACCTGTTGCGGAGGCGAATTACCATGGATAGTTTATCACCTCATGACCTCATGTCACAAAAAACCCCCTACTATGTCTACACGTTAGCGTATCCCGAATTGATGGGCGGATCTGTGTTTTACGTCGGGAAAGGGAAAGGAAATAGGATATATGAGCATGAAATACATGCTAGGCAAAGCGCGTGCTGTCCTTCTCATAAAACCAATGTGATCAGAAAGATATGGCGTGAAGGCGGAAAAGTTGTCAAAAAGAAACTCGCTTTCTTTGAAGATGAGGCACATGCATTTCTCTATGAGGTTGCCTTGATTTTCTTTATGAGGCCATATGATCATCTCGCAAATCTTACTGATGGAGGTGAGGGAGCAAGTGGGCGGACACATATCTGCCCAGAAGAGTTGAAACGTAAGTACAGCGAGATGTATAAGGGGAAACCTAGAAAGCCCTTCTCAGAAGAGCATAGAAGGAATATAGCTGAGGCTAAGAAAGGGCTGCCTCTTCCTGAAGAAGCCTATCGGAGGGGACGTGAGGCAGCTAGTAGTCCTGCTAATATAGAACGCTTACGGCAATTCAATGAGTTACGTGCAAAGGGAGACCTTCGACACTCAGAAGAGACTATCCAAAGAATAGTCGAGACAAGAAAAAGCAGAGGATACCGCCATTCAGAAGAAACGAAACAGAAAATAAGTAGGGCAAATCGTGGACGCATGGGGTCAAATAGAGGGAAAGTTACATCTGAAGAGACGAAACGAAAGATGCGGGAAGCTGCTTTAGGGCGGGTTATGTCTGAAGAGTCACGTCGTAAGATGAGCGAGTCGGCAAAACGAAGAGCACAGAAGCGCGGCATGGAAGGTGGTGACTGAAGTATGAGCAAAGAGTTTTACAGTTTAACACTTAAAAAAAGGCGTAAAGGCCAGCGCATGACCCCAGCACAGCGCATAGAAGCACAGGCTACGTTTCTTGCAACCTATGAGAAAACGGCTAATGTGCTAACAGCTGCTGAACAAACAGGAATATCACGCGTCTTAGTGTACTACTGGCTCGAACATGATGAACAGTTCTTGCTCGCCTATGGGCTTGCCGAGCAAGCCGCCAAACTCAACATAGAGGCAGAGATACACCGCCGGGCGGTTGATGGTGTGGAAAAGCCACTCGTGAGCATGGGGCGCATGGTCTATGAGGGGAAAGGCAAGGAGCGTAAAAAAGTCGTTATCCGTGAGTATAGCGATGTGCTGCTCATGTTTTACGCTAAGAAAAAAATGCCGGAGTATCGTGAGAAGGGCGTGACGATTAACAACGTCCTTCCCAAAGTTTACGAATTTGATCCTTCACAAGACGGCGTGGAGGATCGTTCATGACGAC
>WNGL01006846.1_pt1 | contig 16743 bp, 13 predicted proteins | sample 5400591 | NCBI WGS metagenome assembly WNGL01 (sample SAMN13153377, study PRJNA577476) | soil metagenome | isolation source: 80 cm soil or saprolite under Garry oak tree replicate 1 | place: USA:California | collected 2016-06-15
GCATCTACCTTCAGGAGAAGGGGAGTGGGGAGCGTATGTCGAGCGAAGCCGACATAGCGATGCGGGAGGGGAATGGTATTCGTCCCTACGAGGATCGGCGACTGAGCTTGCTGCTGACGGGGCCTCGTCGTCTAAGTAGCATCCACTTTGACCCGGCGGGTGCCCAGGAGTTTGACTTCTTCGACCTGAAAGGCATTCTGGAAACACTGCTGGAACGGCTAGGCATGGCTGCTAACGAGATTGAATTCGTCGCCCCGTCCAACAATCCAGCTTTTACAACTTGCGCTGAACTAAAAATCAATGGACAGGGTCAGGGTATCCTGGGGGAACTTCACCCAGAAGTACAGTTGAACTTCGATTTGCCCGCTGCTGCTCGCGTCTACGTGGCCGAAGTGCGTATTGATCCGCTGATCAAGCCCAGTTGGAGGCTACAGCCAATGCAGCCGATCAGCAATTACCCACCGGTAGTGGAGGACCTGGCTTTTGTGGTAGCCGAAGAGATCACCGCCTCACAGGTGCTGGAAGCTATTCGCAAGGCGGGCGGCTCTCTGCTGACCAAAGCTGAACTCTTTGACATCTATCGGGGTCAACCTGTTCCAGAGGGACATAAATCTCTGGCCTACAGGCTTACCTACGATAGCCTGGAAAGCCCCCTGAGCGAGGCGCAGGTGGTGGCAATACGCAACAGAATCATTCGCCAGGTGGCCGAATCGGTGGGTGGCATTTTGCGAGAATGAGCAATAGCATAGCTCCCATAAAAAAGTGGTTGGTGCGGTCGGGTCGGCCTGAGGCCGACCCGACCGCACCAACCACCTTCAGCGAGCGCCGCAGGCGCGAGGAATCATGAGCCTGGAATTCTGTGCGAAAAATTTGAGGTGACTCATGCAAAATCAAGACATCGTTCTCAGTGACAATGAAATACAAATGCTTCAAGCTCTTGCGAAAACAGCAAGTGACGCTGCGGCACCTGTGGAAGACCTACTCATAGATAGGCAGCTTTCCTATGCGCAAGGTCTCTCCGCAGTGGGATATCTGTGCGCAAAAGGATTGGCCGAAAGCGTTGAAACAGGCACAGAGCAAAAGTGTGTGCTCAAGAAACTCGGTCAAACATATGAAGCCGAGGGGCTACCGGAGCAACGCCTCTGGCAACGCCTCAGCGCAGCAGGCTCCCTCACCTTTCAGGAAGTCAATCAACTCCTTCCATCCTCCGAAGCCAAATTTACTATCGGCTTGTTTCAGCGCTCCGGCCTCATCGCTATTGCAAATGGCCGCATCACAGCGCAGAAACAGAGCCTGCCAGCATCAATCGACAACCTGCAGCGCTATTTGAAACAGGTGAAAGAAACAGCTTCAGGTGATCCACAAAATCCTGCCGAAGCCGAGTCAATCAAGCGACGATTAGTTGAATATGAGCAGAGACCTGTATTTGGCTATCGCTTAACCACTCTGGGACAACAGCATGCTCGCCTGTACTCAGAAACCGAGATGCGGGCAATGGTCGGGGATGTGACCCGCGAGATGCTGCTCAGCGGTGAATGGCGCAACAAGCAGTTTCGTCCCCTGAGTGTCGTAGCCCCTCCTGAGATTCGCCTGGAGCTACAGCACCCACTGCCGCGTTTCCTCGCCTATCTGCGGCGCTCGCTGGCATCCGCCGGTTTTAACGAAGTGGCAAGTCCAATCCTTGAGAGCGAATTCTGGAACCTGAATGCCCTTTTTATGCAAAAATATCACCCTGTGCGCAGTTCCAAGCACCTTCTGGCAATCGAAGGCATCTCTTTACCGGAAGATTCCCCTGAAATTGAAGCTCGCACGCAGGCTTGCCAGCAAAGATTTGCGCAGGAATATCAAGGGAAGGGGACATCAGGCTCGCGCGGCTGGGGTAATCTGGATGGCTTCAACAACGATCAAGTTGTGATTCGCAGCCATAGCACCCCTGTCACGGTCAGACAACTGGCCTATGCGCAGCATCTCCCTGTTCGGCTATTTGGCTTCTCGCGCTGCTGCCGCGCACGGCCAGAAAGGCCGGAGTTTCTGCAGATGGATGTGCTGGTTGCCGATGTCGGAGTGAATGTCTCCACATTAATGGGTATTATCAAGCAAGTGTGCTTGGCGATTTTCCCGGATGCAGTAGATATTCGAGTGGAGGCTGCCTATTTCCCGTTTGCAGAAGTTTCGGTTGATATACTGATTGTGTATCCCGACGGCAGGAGCGTCCAGGTAGGTTCTGCTGGATTGCTGCGCCCGGAATCGGCAGCGATCCTTGATATCTCGGTACCGGTCGCGATCATCGGCTTTAATATTAGCCGCCTGGCTCGGTTCTTAGTTAGAAACCCGAAGGCATCCGATCCGAAAAAGACACTCGATCCGAATAGTATTGGCTTCGACGCATTTAATGAAACGGAGATTCCCATTCATGCCCAACGTAGATTTTGAGCGTAGATTGGTTCCCATTTGGCTGGCAGAAGTGATGAGCTCGCCAGATTCCAGGCGCAAGCTACTCACCGTAAAGGCAAAACGTGATTACGAAGACCAGGACATCGTGCGCGTGAACTTTTTGGACACGTTTCGGCCTGAACTCTGGTGTATAGAGGGCCTGGCACGTCATCTCGATCCCCTTCTTGAACGACACTACGGTTTGGATCTGATCGAAAACCTGCCCAGGATATCGGCACGTTTCTTGAACGTACCCCAGGAAATGACCGCCTGGGTGCTCTATGTGCAAGTTGATGCCGATCGCGAGATTTTCGACGATAGCTACTTCCTCAAAAAGGTACAGGATCAGATCGGGTTCGGCAGTCGTCAGAATATTGATGTCAGTATTACTCCAGGAATGGAACAGGCGATTTCCATCAATCCCGTTAGCGATGACGACAGCGAAACTCTAGCGGCTCTGACTTTAGCGCCAGGAATGAACACAGTTGTCGTTACGGAACAGGATCAGCGCATAGGAGCCTGGCTCCTGTTTACATTTCTTTGTAACTATCTTGATAGAGGGTATAAGGCCATGGGCTATGCAGCTTCGATAGTCGAGAAAGAGGTGTTCGCCAAATGGAGCACATTTGTCCTACGCGATCAGCAAATTGTTGAGATATTCGGTTTTCAGCCCGACCACGAAAAATTCCGCACGACCCTACAAAGTCAGTATTATCAAATGCACTATGACGCAGCATCACAGTCATGGTACATCTCACCCCCCATTTTTCGCTTTGACATCATCCACCCCATCGATATTTTAGAAGATTACCTGGTTGCCACGGGCTACGACTTCGAAGAGATAAAGCCCAGGGTACCTGCAAGGAGCACCCCTACAGACTATGGAACAGGCTCTCAAACCAAACGGAGCGAGCTGGAAGAACGATTAGTAGACTACATGCAGGTGTACGGTGCCTGGCAGACCGTGGGCTTATTGCTTGACTCCTACGAGAATCTTGTTGAGCGCATGTGTCATGAAGGACCTCCCATGGTATTCTTTCTTTTCAGCGAAACCGCGTTTCTGGACGAGAAGAGAGTCGCCCATTCGCAGTGGAAAATGGGCATTTTGCTTGTCGGAACCGATCATCCTTTTAATAATGCCCATACCCTGCTTGACGCGCTCTGCTATCATCTACGCTTAGGGCACCCACAAGGGATGCCCCTACAGTTGAAAAGAAGCAATAGCCAGGTCCTCATTCCAGGCCGACAGGTGGCGGTCTACGTGGGAGACACACCCATTGGGCAATTTGGAGAAGTCCACCCGGAAATCTTAACGCGCTGGGAGTTGTTCTACCCTACCAGCTTTATCGAGCTAGATTTAGACTCCATTACAGAGTTATGGGGTGGTACCAAAGCCTGATGACTAGAATAGCTCTTTACTGGCATAATGGGCGGGGTCTCGGTCATACCGTTCGCAGCGCAACTCTTGGCCAGGCACTGCTGGATCGCATGCCCGGCAGCGCTGTGGTGGGCATCACGGGGGCATCAAAGGGCCTGGAACTGCTCCCTCCAGAGATGGACCTGGTAAAAATCCCTTCGTACCTGGCATACGACGAGGAGGGAGGTATCCGAACCTCGCCAATCCTCTCTATAACCAAAAGTGAGTTCCAGCACCTTCGAGAAAACCTGATAGCGACCTTCGTGAGAGACTTCTGCCCAGAAGTATTCATTGTAGATTATCACCCGCAAGGGAAAAAAGGTGAGCTGGTACCGACAGTTATTAATTCACCCACGACAAAAAAAGTGTTGGGATTGAGAGGCATCCTGAATACTCCAGCGGAGACGAACAGTGAATTCTTCAACCCGCCCACAGTTGCATTTATACAGGCGTATTTTTCGGCAATCCATGTCTATATTGATCCGCGTGCCTTCAGGCTTGAGGAGTACTATTCAATTCCCGATTCGGTCAGCCATTTGCTGAAATATACGGGCTATGTGACACGGCCCACCGTAGCAACCAGAGCAGAAGCGCGCGCTCTTTTAAATTTGGATGCCGATGCCCGCATCATCGTCATCAGTTTTGGGGGAGGGCAAGGAACCGAAACGCTCTGGCAAGCGGTTCTGAACAACCTCTCCAGAGTTCGAAGATATATTGACTTTGCCTACCTGGCAGCAGGACCTTATCTCGAGGTCGACGCCTATGAGCGCCTGCGTACGCAAGTCTCACAACATCCGAATTGGCAATGGACGAGGCTGCTTGATCCGCTACCACTCTGGATAAAGGCAAGTGACTTGTTCATCGGTTCTGGCGGCTACAACTCCTTAGCTGAAGTGATAGCCGCAGGTGCAAATGCGCTGATCATTCCGCGTCACCGAAGTGACCGCGAACAAGAGTTACACTCGATAAGGCTGGCCAATATGCATCTTTTGCGCGTGGCTAGCCTCGAGACGATGGTGAGTGAAGATGTAACCACGTTGCTAGAGATGTGTCTTAGAGAACCATATCCCTATGAGAAACACTTGAACATTGCTACTGATGGTGCACAGCAGAATGCCCGGTTGATAGAAGCGATAATCCAATGAATTATACACACCCTCTACGCATCGCGCTAACCACCTGCGATAACATCTTTGAAGCAGGCGGTGTAGGGACCTCTATACTCCGCATCGCGCGTGGACTCGCTACTCATTTTAATATCCAGGTCGATATTCTCATGCTCGATTCTGGCGAGCAATCTGAATTTAAGCCGCAGGGGAAAAATGGCATCACGCAACTGGAGCAACAGGTTGAGGGCGTAACCATTTTCAACCTCCAACCCTGGACAGGTGGGGAGAGTCCTGCGCAGCATTGGGTCGATATTCACTACGCACTTCTAGAACTAGCTGAAGAGCGGCAATACCAGTTGATGCATGCCTTCTATGCCAGCATCACAGGCTTTCCTACGGTTTACGCAGCCCATGAACTGCATCTTCCGTCTGTCGTCAGTATTCGGGGCAACGATATCGTCCGGGATGTCTTCCACACAGAGCGCTTTCATCACCTCAAGTGGGCGTTGGAGAACGCGACTCAAATCACAGCGGTGAGCCAGGAAGGGCTGAATAGAGCGCGTATCGTGGCTGCTTGCCCCGATAAAGGGAGGGTAATCCTGAACAGTATCTGCCCTGAGGACTTCGCAGAAGGAGACGGGCGACCGCAAGGGTCGCCCCTACTACGTCCCGTCATTGGTTCGCTGGCGGTCTTCAAGAATAAAAAGGGATTAGAGGTGCTGCTATGCGCTTTTAAGATGGTTTTGCAGCAATACCCAACTGCTCACTTGCTGCTGGTTGGCTACATCATTCCTGCAGAACAAAGCAGATTTGAGAGCCTGGTTGCTAAATATGGTTTAGGCGATAGAATCACTATCACAGGACGTGTGCCCAGGCATGATGTAATACGTTACCTGCGTAATATGGATGTTTTTGTGTTCTCATCCCTGCACGAGGGATGCCCCAATGCAGTGCTCGAAGCGATGCTCGCAGAACGTCCCATTGTTGCCACTCGTGCAGGTGCCATTCCAGAGATGATAGAAGATGGAAAACATGGGTTGCTCGTTCGTCCTGGGTCAGCCACAGAGCTACATGAAGCCATAGTGAGCATGCTAGGCGCTAACAAAGAGTTATTTGCGCAGCAAGCACGAGCACGAGCTTTAACCCAATTTGCTCCACGCCGGGAATTAGAAGCCTACCTGGAGGTCTACCAGGAGTGCCTGAACCTTACTTGATCCTATGCCCGTACTTAATTCTGTACCCATCTTTCTCGTTGTTGAAAATCCAGCCAACCACCTCGCCTATGCGAATCTCATCATAGATATACCCCTCGATAGTGATGGCTGCTGACCCGCGTCCATGGATCAGTTGTCGGGCATTTTCCATCTTTTGGAAGCGCTCCAGCCAGAGCGCCATATTCTTGGGACGCAAGTCGACCCAGCCCTTTTCCGCCCACATATCCACGGCAGCCTCGGTGATGCTTACTTCGGGCTCGAGCGTTTCTGGAATGCTAATGCGCGGGCCACGAATGATTTGCCTGCCTTCGGGTAGCAGAATAGGTAAACCAAGCGAAATGATAGTCTGGCATACCTGCTCGTCTGACTGTACGCGTGCATAAAGTTGTGCGGACAGTTGCTCGGGCGTATGTGAGAGCACCTCCCTTAGTGTTCCATATTCCAGCTTCAGTAACTCTGCCTCCCAGAGCAACTTGGACAGCTCCGGCGGGCCCAATTGCCCCAACGCCACACTGTGGGTGTTTGTCTCTTCCTCTAAGCGTGCCAGCGCATCTAGCGCCTGGTGGCGGAGATATCCCGCCCTGTATGTGGGATTCATCACGGCCCCATCAATTGCAGCGATAACGTCTCGGCCAGTGTTGCTGCCTTGAATCTCCATCACCACCTCGTGCGCGATCTCCTCCGGGGTGATAAACTCCATCTGGCCCATAGCCGTAATCGTCTCAAACTCGCCCCTGGTAAACAGGCCGTTCTCGCCCGTGTCGATTATTGGAAGTTCTAGCTTCCCCAGGTTTTGATACTCACTCTCCGGCTCGCGCAGCAGCAGGTATTCGTCCAGCATCTCGTTTCGGCCCGCATGCCGATTCACCATCTTCCCAGACTTTCCACGCTCCTGAATCGCACGATAGGTGACATCCGCATAGCCAATCAGACCGCCAGGCTTAATCTCCTTTACAATCGGGCCACCCGCTGTGCGAGCCATGAGAAATAGGAGGCCAGTATGTGCAAAGGCCACGGCAGTCTTGGTTAGCAACTGGGCGGACGGCTTGTCCTCGCTGTGGGTGTAGGGGATGTTGAGGCCCATGCCACCGGTGCCCGTTGTGCCGATTTTGAGATAGAGTCGCGTGCCGACCTCTACCATTACCTTGTTGAGCAGCAAGATGTGACGAATAAGTTGTGGCAGGGATTGACTCAACAGCAGCGTATAGATGGCATGAGCGGTCTGTTCCGAGTTGTCGAGAGCATGCCTCAAATCATCCTGTTGAATTGTCTCCAGCAGGTCGTCGATCTGCCTCCTGGCCTCGTGCGAAGTGGTATAGGCATCTTGATAACTGATCGCGGTCGCGGTGTTGATGCTATCGATAATCACATCGGGCCGATGCTTGCGAATGATTTGCACCAGGTAGGAAGACTCGTAAGCATCGTCAATCCTGTCAAACAGGTCCGCAAACAGCGCTTCGCGATGTGTGGAACTCTCTAATAACTCCCTGGGCGGGTCGTTTGCATACGTGTCACGCACAAAGATGTTGCCGTGCTCCCCAGCCCATTCGATGGGTGTATTGCTGGGAGCCTTTTGGAGTTCATCAAGTGCTTCAAGAACGTTATTGCTCGACAGTGAGGCAATGACAATTTTTCTCGGTGACAGCTCTGGGTCCGTGGCAATGCGATGGGCAATTTGCTTGCCGACCAGGCCTGCGCCGCCAAGAATGAGGAACGTTTCGTTACGGGGCATCCTTGCACCTCCTTGAAGCGATAGATAAAAGGATAGGATTATTCCTATTTTATCATCACAAATGTCTGTGTGGACAGGAATGCACCTCAATGCTACAATAGAAGTAGAGCAAAGTGACGACTAACCGTAAGTGTGCTAGAAAAACGGCAGGAATGATATGAAGACAGTACATTGGACATCAAAAGACTTAGAGGTACTGCCAGATGATGATGGTACACGCTACGAGATCATCGACGGAGAACTGTACGTGTCCAGACAACCACACAAACATCACCAACTTGTCTGTACCAGAATATGGGCTATCCTCCAGACGTGGAGCATTCAAACGGGAAATGGAGAAGCGGTTGCCGCACCAGGGCTGATTTTCACAGATGATAGTGATGTTGCTCCTGATGTCACCTGGATGAGCAATGAGCGCCTTGCCACCACCTATCAAGGTGATGGGAAATATCATGCCGCTCCTGATCTTGCTGTAGAAGTTCTTTCACCAGGCACTACGAATGAACAGCGAGACCGTGAATTCAAGCTCTGGCTGTACTCTCGACGAGGGGTTTTAGAGTATTGGATGGTCAACTGGCAGGAGCGACGCCTTGAAATCTATCGACGGGAAGAAGGTCAGCTCAAACTGCATGGCACACTCTATCAGAGTGATATCATACAGTCTCCATATCTGCCCGACTTTACGTGTCAGGTCAGCGAGTTTTTCTCCGACATAACAAGAAAACTTCCTCGTGCTCAAGAGCAACAAGACAAGACAGATTGAGGATGCCACCTTTAGATGTTCAAGTGTGTATACACATAAAGGCCGATGAGGAGGTGGCTGAATGAGTCATGTATTCCAACTCTCTGAGCTTCACTCAAGCTGGCTTCGTTCGGGTTCCCAGACCGTAGCGAGCGCAGGGCAAGCAACGCTTCTCTCCACGGTATCTCATGCCGACTTCACTTGAGTAAAATCGTAGAGTGGTACAGTGCGTGTTGGTGGCGGGGCTGTGCGCCTTAGGAGCTCAATCTGGCGTACCGTCTCGGGCGTGAACAACACATCACCGCAGACCGTACAGACTTCTGCTGGCACATGATCGATCACGATAATTCGTTTCCCTTGATGCACTGTATGCACAACCTCGCGCTGCTCGTATTCACCTGGGCAGCCATCAATACTGCATTTCATTTCTCCCTCCTTTGCGTTGGGCTAACCCACTTGGGTGGGGTAGGCTCATACACTGTAAAAATACAAAGGGGCGCGATCACTCGCGCCCCTCCAGCTAATCTCTGAACATCCCGCTCCCCTACCGTTTAATCTTCAACGTATTCACAAAGTTGGCCGCAAGCAGTTCATACGCTTCGGCATGGTACTCCTCGATGCGGCCAGAGTCGCACAACGAGGTCAATTGGGCGTCGATGGGCAACTGGGCCAGCAGGGGAGCACCGGTCATATCGACCAGTTCGGGCCCGTTGCTTGGCCCGAAGATCTCGTAGCGCTCGCCATCGGGGGTCTCGAAGTAGGCCATATTCTCCACTACGCCAACAATGATGCCTTTGAGTTGGCGCACCATGTTGATACACTTCTTCACCACCATCGTTGCCAGGAGCTGTGGTGAGGAGACGATGACGATGCCGTCAACTGGCAGTGATTGCAAAACAGTCATTGGTGCATCTGAAGTGCCAGGCGGCAGGTCTACCAGCAGGTAATCAAGTTGATCCCAATCCACGTCGCTATAGAATTGCTTGATGGCGCTGGAGATCATCGGGCCGCGCCAGACAACCGGGTCGCTTTCATGCTCCAGGAACATGTTCATCGACATGACCTTGATACCACTACGGCTGACCAGGGGATCAATCCCTCCGCTAGCAGACTTGTTTGGCTGGCCCTTGGTGCCAAACATACGGGCAATGCTGGGCCCGGTGATATCGCCATCAAGGATGCCAACACGCAATCCCTGACGCCGCAACGAAACGGCCAGTAGGCCTGTGACCAGTGACTTACCAACACCACCTTTGCCACTCATGATGGCAATCACCTGTTTGATCTTGCGGTCTGCTCCACCAGGAGCCATCATCAATGGAACGCCACGCCCGACGGGAGCCTTCTTGGGAGCAACCGTGATTGGCTCCCCATGAATTGCGGCATTGAGGTCTTTAATCAAAATTTCTAGCTTTTCTGGAGGAAAGCGGTGTGTGCGTGCCCCACCTGCTATGCTTTCTCGCGAGCCGACTGCGCACGCTGTACAAGGGAGACCATGCCCATGAAAGACTTTTACCGTCTCTGGGTGCCCGGTGACCACGGCGTGAATGATCATATCAGCAGTTATTGTTTCTGCCATGTATGTTATCCTCTCAGCGATATACGAAAACAGCTCCTATACGCTGCTCTTCTTTAGGTTTGAGTTCGAGATAACGAATTTAATTCCGACCTCTGGACTCTGATATCATTGCTATTATAGCACATTTTGTACGTATGTGCCTATGCAGGAGTCAGGTAGTCGGGTAACCCCAGGGCTGGTACCCGCTCTCTTCCTGACGCTTTTTGAAATGGGGGCCAGACCACCCCACCCCGAGGGAAGGAAGAATGTGTGTCCAATTCGGTCTATGCCCGACGTACCCCACACCCCGCTCAGGGGCTGTCGCCCCTAAGAACCCTGCTTACACTAGCACTCCTTCGTCATCTAGTTGTTTGATCTCCGCGTCACTCATACCAAGGATGTTCTTCAGAACGTGTTCGGTATCTGCTCCCAGGCAGGGGGCAGGTCGGTGGATATAGCCTGGCGTCTCCGACATCTTGAATGGGACACCTGGATACAGTTTTTCACCTACAAGGGCATGGTCAAAACTCTCCATGAAGCCACGGACCTTGATATGCTCATCTTGGACAAACTCGCCGGTGCTGAGTACTGCACCTGCTGCCACACCTGCGGCTTGCAGTCGGCGCATCACCTCGTAGTGGTCATATTGCTCGCTCCATTTGCTGATGAGTTCATCGAGCGCCTGGCGATGCTGAATACGGGCGGTATTTGTGGCGAAACGCGCATCTTGTGCCAGTTCTGGCTGACCTATCGTGGCTGCCAGTGCGGCAAATTCCTGGTCGTTCTCTACGGAAATAGCACACCACTGGTCATCTCCGCTACATGGATAAATATTATGCGGGGCGAAGAAGCGATGCAGGTCACCGTTGCGCTGCTGAATATCGCCATTCACGGTGTATTCGATGACGGCAGTATCGGTCAGCGCGACAGCCGTGAGCGTCTGTCCAAGGTCGATCCACTGCCCTTGACCCGTGCGTTTGACATGCCGGAGCGCGGCAACGATGGAGAACGCGGCGCTCACCCCACCGGCCGCATCGGGATAGCTTGTCCCTACACGCGACGGCTCACCATCCGGCCAGCCCGTCAGGTGAACGATACCGGCCTGGGACTCCTGCATCGGCCCATAGGCGAGGTAGTTCTTATAGGGACCCCGGTGCCCAAAACCGGCCATGGAACAGTAGACGATACGCGGGTTAATCTCGCGCAGGCGGTCATAGTCAAAGCCGATCGCTTTCATACCACGCGCACTGAAGTTCTCCAGCACAACGTCACTGATGGCGACCAGGCGGGTGATGATCTCGCTGGCCTTTTCGTTTTTCATATCCAGGTTGATACTGTACTTGCTGCGGTTGTGCGTGTTCCAGTAGCCGCTTGAATTGAGGCGGCGATCCTCAAAAGCAAAAGGAGGGTAGTTGCGCACCAGGTCTGTACGTTTGTGGCTCTCGATCTTAATCATCTCCATGCCCAGATCTCCCAGCAACTGCCCGCAGTATGGCCCGGCAAACACCCATGAGAAATCCACACAGCGAAATCCAGCCAATGCATCCTTTGTCATCGTTGCAATTTCCTCTCGCTATATTACGCCAACAGCTTGCAGGCGTGACAGTTCGGCTTCGCTGAGGCCAAGACTGCCGAACACTTCGGCAGTATGTTGCCCCAGGAGTGGGGCCGAGCTACGCATCACACCCGGCGTCTGAGTGAAATTGATTGGTGCCCCAATATCTTTGAATGACCCAATCACTGGATGCTCGAACTCGGCAAAAAAGCCTACCTCATTCAGATGGGGATCATTCGCTAAATCACGGGCGTCACTCGTCATGGCGATAGGACAGCCAAGCGCCTGTCCTTTATGAAACAATTCTGTCTTGCCATACTTCATGTAACCTGCTACTAGGCGCGGCTCAAACTCATCGGCACGGGCCCGGCGCTGAAACCGATCCAGCGTAACCAGCAGATCCGCCAACTCCTGATCTTCGGCAAGCAAAGCTGCCGCACGCGAGTCTTTTTCCCCAGTACAGCACATGCCGATATAGCCATCCTTGCAGGGGAAGACGGTGCAGGGCCACGCAGTGCCGTGACGACTACCAGCACGTTTGCGCACCACACCAGTGTAGGTGTACTGCTCGATAGCATTCTCCAGCACGTTGGCAACACACTCTTGCGCCGAGACATCCACGTGCTGACCGACACCATGCAAGTCACGGTAGAGCAGGGCAGCAGCAGCGGCATAGGCGGCATGCATAGCAGTAGCATGCTCTGCCTGCTGCCCTCCCGTCATAGTAGGGGGATGATCTATCGGCCCGGTGATGCCCATCAGGCCGCCCATAGCGTCCTCTACGATGTTCGAGGTCCTGTAGTTCGCATAGGGGCCAGTCTGCCCAAAACCGGTGATGGAGCAGACGACGAGGCGGGGATTGAGCGCGTGCAGTTGTTCGTAGCCCAGTCCTCGTGCCGCCAATGCTCCGACAGGCCAATCTTCGATCAGCAGGTCGGCCCGAGAAGCCAGGTCACGCAGGAGTTCCTGTCCCTGTGGCGTCTCCAGGTTCAGGGTAATACTTTTCTTGTTGCGGTTATGGTGAGCAAAGTGCAGGCTCGTCTCAGGGTCTTTTTTGCCCCTGGCAAACGGGCCAACCCCCCTTGCTGAGCTGCCACCTGGCGGCTCAACCAGGATCACCTCAGCACCGTAGTCGCCAAACATTTTGGCACAGTGCATCCCACGAATAGTACTGCTGAGATCGAGTACCACTATGTCGCCAAAGAGAGACATTTCTGTAGGGGATACAGCATCTTCAGCCATGGTATGTTCCTCTCCGTAAAGTATACAGAAACACGGTTCCGCTACGCAGAAAACTCAAAAATATGGACATAGTATACCGCCCCTTCTCTATTGCACGCAAGTCTTGCATGATCGCTGAAAGTACGCTAGTATATGCCTACCGAAACGCCTTGTGTATGAAGGGGAAAAGATATGGAGACAGACAACGAATCCCTGTATCTCAAGCAAGTATCACTCTTTGCCGAACTGGCTGATGAAGATGTTCGCGGACTGATGGCCGTAGCACGGCGACGCACATTTCGCGCCGGAGAGACTATTTTTCACCGCGATGATCCAGGTCAGGTGCTCTACCTGATCAAAGAGGGTAAAGTCAAAATCTCTCTGATTAGTCCCGATGGTCAAGAGATCTCGCTCGTCGTCTTTGGGAAGGGAGAGTATTTCGGAGAGTTTGCTCTTATCGATGGGTTACCTCGCTCCGCTGATGCTATCGCATTGGAGAAAGTTGAGTGCTATACCCTGCAGCGCAGCGACTTCCAGAAGGCCATTATGAAAAATCCGCAGATAGCTATTCAGGTGATGGAAGTGCTCTCCAAGCGCCTGCGTATCGCCGATCAGATGATCGAAGACCTGATCTTTCTGGATGTGTACGGGCGCGTGGCGAAGAAGCTCCTGGAGTTAGCCGACGCCCACGGCGTGAAGGTCGAGGATGGTATCCGCATTGATGTGCGCTTGACACAGCAGGAGCTTGCATCCATGGTTGGAGCCTCACGCGAGAGCGTCAATAAAGTCATGGGCTATTTTACCGAGAAGAACTTTCTCAGCACCGATAAGCATAGAATCACCTTGCATCGTATGGCCGAACTGAGACGACGAATTTACTAATCAGGCCTGCCAGGAGCAAGGCCTTTCCTATTACCTGGTATCAGACACCTGGGTCATGCTGTTACTGTCCATTCTCGCTGTACGTCTCAATGGAGTGTTAGATTATATCTTCTGGTATCCGAAGGGTTTACAATATTCTTGGAAAAAGCGATCACGGTAAAAGACGATCAATTGAAACAACAGAGCGAACTGGGTACCTTGAGACCGCCTGGATTAATCCCCAGTCCTCCATCTATGAGCACATCGGGTCGCATCCTTGCGTTAATCTCTGCTATGCGTCCCCGACAATGGACAAAGAACCTGGCCATTTTCGTTGGTATCGTATTTGCCCAACGACTACTCACCATCTCGTCATTTGAGCGGGCTGCACTCGCTTTTGTTATCTTTTGCCTGGCTTCTAGCAGCATCTATCTATTGAATGACCTGCTCGATCTAGAGAACGATCGGCAACATCCGCTGAAATGTAATCGCCCGTTGGCATCTGGCACCCTGCCGATTCGCTGGGCTATCGTCACTATAGGTATACTCATAGTGGCAGCTAGCGGACTGACACTCCTGGTCTTCACCATTCCTCTCAAGCCCCAATCTGATATCTTTGCCTCCATAGGTGGCGCAAATATGCTCTTTGCGCTTACCGTGGCTTCCTACCTGATCTTGATGGTGCTATATAGCGTCCGTCTAAAACATGTTGTTCTACTTGATGTCTTTATCATAGCTGGTGGCTTCGTGTTACGTATACTGGCAGGAACTGTGGTCATTCCCGTCTTTATTTCGCCCTGGCTCTACCTGGTAACTATTCTTTTGTCGCTCTTCCTGGCTTTGAGTAAGCGACGTCACGAATTGGTACTTCTTCAGGGGGAAGCCAGTAACCATAGGCAGATTCTCAAAGAATATAGCATACCCATGCTCGACCAAATGATTACTATTGTCACCACAGCCACGCTTATAGCATATAGCCTCTATACGGTCCAAGGACCCGTACATGATCATCGGCTCATGATTACTATTCCACTCGTATTATATGGTATGTTCCGCTATCTCTATCTCGTCCATATGCGTATGGAGGGTGGGAGTCCTGAAGAAGTGCTACTACGTGACCGACATATGCTTACAACCGTTGTTTTATGTACAGCGGTAATTATTGTTGCGCTTTATGTAGTACCGTAGTAGGGGAGCCGATGTTTGTTTACTCGTAGGATACGTACTGGTCTAGTATTTTCACTGGTGCTGGCATTTGCCGTCATGGTTGCCATCGCACTCTATGCGGATGCTCCGCGTATGCTCAGGGCATTAGCCAGTTTCCGCTGGGAATACCTGCCATTGATCTTAGGACTAACACTCTTTAACTACTTTTGGCGCTTTATCAAATGGCAGTACTATCTGAGACGTCTTGAGGTGAAAATCTCCTGGAGAAAAAGTCTGCTGATCTTCATCTCTGGACTCTCTATGGCGATTACTCCCGGGAAGGTGGGCGAATTACTCAAATCCTATCTGCTGAAGCGCTCGACTGGAGCACCGATCAGCCGCACGTCGCCGGTGATCGTAGCCGAGCGGCTGACCGACGGCATTGCGATGCTTGGGTTGGCGGCAACCGGCCTGGTGCTCTACCGCTTCGGCTGGGAATTGCTCCTGGCATTGCTGGTGATCGTGGTGGTGGGTATTCTAGTGATTCAAAATCGCCCTCTGGCCCTGGCATTGCTGAGCTTCGGGGAACGGCTGCCGGTCGTATCACGGATCGCTCATTTGATTCGTGCATTTTATGAAAGCTCCTACACCTTATTACAGTGGCGGCCATTACTTCTTGCAGTTCTCCTCGGCCTGGTTTCATGGTCAGGGGAGTGTGGTGCCTTGTATTTCGTTTTTACGGGACTGGGAGTAGCACCTGGCTTCGATTTATTCATCAAGGCCATGTTTATTCTGGCTGTTTCATCGCTGGTTGGATCGGTCTCTGGTCTACCAGGGGGCCTGGGTACAGCCGATGGAAGCATGTTAGGACTGACTCGGCTGCTGGTATCAACCTCAGCAACACTGGGAGGAGCAGCTACACTGCTTATTCGTTTCTGCACGCTATGGTTTGGCCTGGGACTCGGTGTGATCGCCTTGCTCATATTCCGCTCTACGCAGCATACAAATCCTTTCATTGATCGAGGAGATGGTTGGGAGGAACAGAAAGGACAGAAACAAGAGACCGATAGCACATTGCCTGTGGATGGACGCCAATCAGACTTACGACTGGCGTCGACCTCGGCGAGCACTGGAGAAAAAGCCGTATGAAAACGTTAATTATTATCCCAACGTATAACGAAATCGAGAATCTCCGCCCACTCTTAAACGAGATATTCTCCTTTGCCCCTAAAACCGACGTGTTGATCGTCGATGACAACTCACCAGACGGCACAGGGAAGCTTGCCGACGAGATACATGATGAGAATCCACATGTACATGTATTACATCGCCCCGGCAAACTTGGCCTTGGGACCGCCTATATTGCTGGCTTTAAGTATGCTGTAGAGCACGACTACGATGCAGCCTTTGAGATGGACGCCGATTTCTCGCATGATCCCCGTTATCTACCCAACTTTCTCGAAGCAATTGAGCATGCAGACCTGGTGATCGGTTCGCGTTATATCCCCGGGGGCGGTACTCCCGATTGGTCACTGATACGCCGCCTGATCAGTGGTGGAGGGAACATTTTTGCGCGTTTCATGCTGGGCATTCCCGTCCGCGACTGTACTGCTGGCTTTCGCTGCTACCGTCGGGAGGTCTTACAAAGTATTGACCTGGACACCGTCCAGTCGCAAGGGTATGCCTTCCAGGTAGAACTGGCCTATCGAGTCATGCAGCGAGGGTTCAAGATCGTCGAAACACCCATTATCTTTG
>WNGL01006183.1_pt1 | contig 16730 bp, 16 predicted proteins | sample 5400591 | NCBI WGS metagenome assembly WNGL01 (sample SAMN13153377, study PRJNA577476) | soil metagenome | isolation source: 80 cm soil or saprolite under Garry oak tree replicate 1 | place: USA:California | collected 2016-06-15
CCGAGCGAGGTGAGCTCCGCCTCGCGCACGCCGGACAGCACCTCGATCTCGGCGCCGATGGTGCGCTCGGCGAGCTTGATGAATGGCGCGCCGTTCTTAGCATCGCGCACCGCCGCCGTAGCGATGGCAAAGATTTTCTCGACCTTCATCGTTTCGCACAGCGCGCGAAAACGCTTGAGCGTCGCGAGTGCGTGCTGAACCGCGTCGGCGGCGAGCAATCGCGTCGATTGCACCTCGCGACCGAGGCCGCACAGGGCTTTTTCGTTGAACAGTTCGGTCGGGCTGCGCGTCAGCCCCTCGTAAACAACGAGGCGTACCGAATTCGAACCGATGTCGACGACGGCAATTGGCGGACCGTGATCAAGACGTCCTTGGGCATCGGAGTTGGCGCGCGGCATGGAATCAAATGCTTAAATCCGCCTCAAATAACAGGCGCGGCTCTATAACTAGGTGAATTCGTGCCCGCCAGACTTACCTGACCAGACTTGCCTGACGTGAGTTACGTGACATGGCCGCCACATGGCCGCCGCAACCTACGCGATTCGCGCGCGCGTCACATGCGTTCCGGCCGGTGGCGCAAACGCGGGATAGAATCCTTGGGCGACTTGCCGCGGCCGGACAGGCTCGGATTGGTCATGAAATAGGTCGTGGAGTTGAAGTTCTCCTCGCCCTGACCCGGTACGATGCGCGAGGACGAACCGTCACCGTGCAGCTGCCAGCTTTGCTGGTTGTCCTTGAAATTGGCGACCATGATCTGATCGAGCACCTGTTCGTGCACAGTCGGATTAAGGATCGGGCACAGCACTTCGACGCGGCGGTCGAGATTGCGCGGCATCATGTCGGCCGACGAAATGTAGACGGCCGCTTTCGCATGCGGCAGGCCATGCCCGGCGCCGAAGCAATAGATGCGGCCGTGTTCGAGGAAGCGGCCGACGATCGATTTAACGCGGATGTTCTCAGACAGGCCAGGAACGCCCGGCCGCAGGCAGCAGATGCCGCGCACCACGAGATCGATCGGTACGCCGGCATTCGATGCTTCATATAGCGCATCGATGATGTCCGGATCGACCAGCGCGTTCATCTTCATCCAGATCGCGGCCGGCCGGCCGGCTTTGGCGTGCGCGATTTCCTCATCGATATGCTGGTGAATGCGCTTGCGCAGTGACAATGGCGAAACCGACATGCGCTCGAGTTCGGCCGGCTCGGCGTAACCGGTGACAAAGTTGAAAACGCGGCTGACGTCGCGCGCAACGATCGGATCGCAGGTGAAGAACGAAAGGTCGGTGTAGATGCGCGCGGTGACCGGATGGTAATTGCCGGTGCCGACATGGACATAGGAGGCGAGCGAGGCGCCCTCGCGCCGGACCACCAGCGACAGTTTGGCGTGGGTTTTCAGTTCGATGAAACCGAAGACGACTTGCACGCCGGCCCGCTCCAGGTCGCGCGCCCAGCGGATGTTGGCCTCCTCGTCGAAGCGCGCCTTCAATTCGACCAGCGCGGTGACGGACTTGCCCGCTTCGGCGGCCTCGGCCAGCGCTCTGATGATCGGCGAATCTGCCGACGTGCGGTAAAGCGTCTGCTTGACTGCAACTACTTCGGGATCACGCGCGGCCTGCTGCAGGAACTGCACCACCACGTCGAAAGATTCGAACGGATGGTGGATTACCATGTCCTTCTGCCGGATGGCGGCGAAGCAATCGCCGCCGTGATCGCGGACGCGGCCAGGATAGCGCGGCGCATAAGGCTCAAATTCCAGATCGGGCCGGTTGAGACTGGCGATCTGGCCCATCTCGTTGAGCGCAAGCACGCCGTCCACCGAAAAGATGCTGTCGTCGGAAACATCGAGCGCGCGCTGCACAAAGCGCCGCAATTCGTCGGGCATCGTCGCCTCGATATCGAGCCGGATCACCGAACCGCGCCGCCGCCGCTTGAGCGCCGTCTCGAACAGCCGCATCAGGTCTTCCGCCTCTTCGAGGATTTCAACTTCCGAGTCGCGGATAACGCGGAATGCGCCGAGCCCTTTCACCGCGTAACCGGGAAAGAGCTTGGCGATGAATAAGCTGGTAACGCCTTCGATCGAAATCAGCCGCGCCTCGCCGCCTTCCCCTGCCTGGGGCGGCCGCACGAAGCGTTCGATGCGGTTCGGCATGCGGATCAGCGCGTTCATCGCCTTGCCGTCCTTGCCGCGAGCAAGCTGCAGCGCGATCGTGAAGCCGAGATTGGGAATGAACGGGAACGGATGGGCCGGATCGATTGCGAGCGGCGTCAATAGTGGAAAAACATGGGCAAGAAAATAATCTTCGAGCCAAACTTTTTCCGCGCGCGTGACATCGGGACCATCCACAAGCACGATACCGGCCGCCGCAAGTTCAGCGCGCAGCGTGCGCCATTGCGCCTGTTGGTCTTCGACAAGCACCGCGACGGCTTCGGCGATGCGAACAAGCTGCTCCGCAGGGGTGAGCCCTTCCGGGCTTTTGGTGCTGATACCTTCGCGCAGCTGCGCGCCAAGACCGGCGACGCGCACCATAAAAAACTCATCCAAGTTGTGCGCCGAGATCGACAGGAACTTGAGCCGTTCGAGCAGCGGGTTGCGGCGGTTCGCCGACTCTTCAAGGACGCGGCTGTTAAAATCCAGCCAGGACAACTCGCGGTTGATAAAGCGATCGGGGCTGGCGGCGAGGTCAGAAGCGGGCTGCCGCTGATCGGGTTCCTGCGGGCGCGGCATTTCCAGCCGCCGGGCGGCGACTGATTCCCGAGGCGATACAGCAACTTGGCTCATTTCCATTGCCGATCCGTGTTCGTCCAACGCTAGTTTGACCACTTTCGTTACAATCCGATGAATGCCGCCATCCGACATAAGGCGGCGCGGCACGCCGTCCCGTCAAGCCCGGCGCATCGACCATCTAATCCGACCAAAATGGGGGCGATCCACCCGCGTAAGTCAGTCGCGGTCGCGGAACAGTTCCGCGGCCAAGGCGCGGCTTGGCGGCCGGCTTTGCCGCAAGGCCTCTTGGTCCAAGGCGATAACCGCGCTGCGAGCGGCTGCAAAGGACCGCTCGATCCGGCTCGCGATATAACTGACGAGGCTGTCATCCAGGATAAGCTGGCGATCGGCGGCAAGTTTCACCATGACGCCGCGCAGCATCGCGTCGTCGGGCGCTTGCAACAGCGCAGTCGGGATCGCTCGCAGGCGGGACACCACGTCTGGCGTGGATATCTGCCAGGCCGACGGGGCGTTTCGCGCCGTGAACAGCAGAAAAACCTGCTCTTCCCGCGCGAGATTAATCAGGTGAAACAGTGCGCGCTCGTCGATCCCAGAGCCAGCATCCTCAATCACGAGCGCGCCAGTCGCTAACATTGCCGGCACTTCGAAGGCACCGATGTTTATTGCCGAGACGGTGCGCGCACCTGCGGCCGCCGCCCAGACATTCGCCAAATGGCTCTTGCCCGAGCCTTCGGGTCCGATCAGCGCTACCGCGCGCGACGGCCAGTCCGGCCAGGCATCGATCAACGCAAGCGCCGCCTCATTGCCCGGCCCGGGCAGAAAATCTTCGCGTGCAAAGCTTTCCGGATGGTCGAGCGCAAGCGCAAGCTGGCGGGGACGAGAGGACGTCTTGTCCGAGGCTGTTGCGTGCGAAGACATTCCCTGACGATCCACTGGCCTGACGATGCACTGGCCTGACGATGCACTGGCCGCTTAAGGCGGCCGATTGCCGGTATAGAGCGGACTTGCAATATAGCGCGCCAGTGCGAAGCGAATGAGGACACCGGAGGCTGCGGCCAAAGGCACCGCCAGCAACAGTCCGACAAAGCCGAACAGATAGCCGAATGCAAACAGCGCGAACATCAACCAGACAGGATGCAATCCGACGCTTTTGCCGACAAGCTTTGGCGCCAGCACATTGCCTTCCATGAATTGGCCGAACAGAACGATCCCCGCGACGATCGCGATCCGGCCCCAGTCCGGAAGAAATTGCGCCAAAGCGACGCCGAGCGAGAGCACGAGCGCGGTCAATGAACCGACATAGGGAATGAAGCTGATTAGTCCCGAAATGACCCCGATCAGCAAGCCGAAGCTCAATCCCGCCAGCGTGAGTCCCGCCGCATAGTATGAGCCGAGGATCAAGCAGATGCTGGATTGACCGTGTACATAGGCGGAGATCGTCGCATCGATCTCACGGCCGAGACGGCGCACCGTCTCACGCTGCGTCAGCGGCACCAGGTGATCGATACTTATGATCATGCGATCCCAATCGCAGATCAGATAAAACGCTACCACCGGCGTGATGATCACTACCGAGAAAATTGAAATCAGTGCTTGGCCCTTGGTCCAAAGTGAAGCCAGCACGGCAGTCAAATATCCCATCGCTTGATTCGTCAGATTGCCTACGGACTTGCCGGAGCCAAAGAGGTTGTCGCCGATAACACGCTTGATCCATGGATGGGCGGGATCGCTCACCATCGCCTGTAGGCGCAGCGCGTAGGCCGGAGCGTTATCAATGAAGGCGGAGAATTGCTGTGCCAAAACCGGCGCGATGAGCAGCACCAACAATGTAAGCGCGGTAACAAAGCCGCCGAGGATGACCAGCGCGGCAACAAGCCGGCTCATGCCGCGTTTGGTCAGTCGATGAGCCAGTGGATCGAGCGCGTAGGCGATGGCGATACCGAGCACAAACGGCAGCAGGATGGGACTGAGCAGCCACAGCAGGCCGATCAAAATCGCCAGCGCGGCGATCCAAAACACGATGTTGCGCTCGAATCGCATGGCGCTGCCTCAAAACTTAACTCAGTGGCCGGCGCCGAAGGAGTTCATGTGCCGGACCCATTCGGCGAGATAGAAGGCGATCGAAAGGAGCGTCAAGAGCGCGACCGCAGCCATGGTCAGTCTCGACAGAAGAGTAAAATCAAAGCCGAACGCCTGCTCCGCCAGGACCAGAACCGCCAACAGAATTTGCGCCACGGTATTGGCTTTCGACACGAGCAGCGGACGCACCGGCATTGGCCTGCCGAGCAGCCAGGCCAGCATGAAGGCGCTGATAATCATGATATCGCGCGAGACGACGAGGATAACCAGGAAGATCGGCAGCACGCCGACAATCCCCAACGATACATAGATGGAAACGATCAGCGCCTTATCGGCCAGCGGATCAAGGTAAGCGCCAAGCTCGCTCTTCATGTGGAAGCGCTTGGCGAGGAAGCCGTCGACCGCATCGCTGATGCCCGCCGCAAGGAACAACGAGAAGGCGATGCGCATCTCGCCCAGCGTGATCGCCCAGACCACGATAGGCACCAGCAAAATCCGGCCCAAGGTGATTAGATTTGGGATGCTCAAACTGTCCCCAGCCTCCAGTACGCTTGCGCGGACCGGCCGCGCGTTGCCCCATTCGCCAACCACGCCGTGATATCCAATTCCCGGCGCGCCATTGTTTGCAAGCCAAATTATAGCGGCGCGCCGGCCTGCTTGCACACCCCGCGATTCCGACGTAGGAGGCGCGAGCAAAGCCTACAGTGCCGAGCAAGGCTCGGCCGTCCGCATTGGTGATTTCGTGGGAGATGCACGCTACGCGGGCGCTGGTGTCGACATCGATGCTGGCAACCGCCTGGTGGAATTGATCAAGCCGCTGGTGCGCGCGACGGCGCGGTCCGGGGCTGGTGCCGAAATCGGCGGTTTCGGCGGGCTTTTCGATCTCAAAGCTGCCGGCTTCACGGATCCGATTCTGGTTGCCGCGACCGACGGCGTCGGTACCAAAGTTAGGATCGCGATCGAAACCGCGCGACACGATACGATCGGCGTCGATCTTGTCGCCATGTCGGTCAACGACCTTATCGTGCAGGGCGCCGAACCGCTGTTCTTTCTCGATTATTTTGCCTGCGGCAAACTCGATCCGGCGATAGGGGCGACGGTGGTAAAGGGCGTCGCTGCGGCTTGCCGCGAAGCCGGTTGCGCGCTCATCGGCGGCGAGACTGCGGAAATGCCTGGAGTTTATCAGGCGCCCGATTACGACCTCGCCGGATTTGCGGTCGGCGCGGTCGGGCGAAACGACATCCTACCGCGTGCTGACATCGCTGCCGGCGATGTTGTGGTCGGGCTCGCCGCGAGCGGCGTGCATTCCAATGGGTTTTCATTGGTCAGAAAGATCGTCGGCGACGCCGGCCTGAAATGGCAGGTTCCCGCGCCGTTCGAGCCCGCGCGGAGCCTGGGCGAGGCGCTGCTAACGCCAACGCGGCTTTACGTGCGCTCTTGCCTAGCCGCGATTCGCGACAGCAAGGCGGTCAAAGCGCTGGCGCACATCACCGGCGGCGGCTTAATCGAAAATATCCCGCGCGTTCTGCCGCCCGGACTTGCCGTCCGGCTGCAGCTCGATCGCGTGCCAGTCTTGCCGGTATTCAAATGGCTCGCCGCAACAGGCAATGTCGGCGAAAAGGAAATGCTGCGGACGTTCAATTGCGGCATTGGCATGGTGGCCGTGCTCGATCCGCAAAAAGCGGACGCCGCCATCGCATGCCTGACCACGCATGGCGAGAAAGTCGTCCCGCTTGGCGAAGTCATTGCGGCGGAAGCTGGCAGCGCCGTTGCTTTTACCGGACATCTTGATCTGTCGTGGCCGCCGCGATGACGAAAAAGCGCGTTGCCGTGCTGATCTCCGGGCGCGGATCGAACATGGCCGCGCTGATCGAGGCGGCGCGGGGCAAAGACTACCCAGCCGAAATCGCGCTCGTACTCTCGAACCGGCCTGATGCTGCTGGGCTCACGCGCGCCCGCGAAGCAGGCATCGCCACGGCAGTCGTCGATCACTGCCGGTTTGGCGACGACCGTGAAGCGTTCGAACGCGCGCTAGACGACGAGTTACGGAAATATCGGATCGAGCTGATATGCCTCGCCGGCTTTATGCGGCTGTTGACATCCTGGTTCATCAGACGCTGGCGCGGCCGCATCCTCAACATTCATCCGGCATTGCTGCCGCAGTTCAAAGGCCTGCACACGCATCGCCGCGCGCTCGATGCCGGCGTGAAGCAGCACGGCGCGACGGTGCATTTTGTCGTCGAGGAAACCGATGCCGGACCGATCGTCCTCCAGCAATCGGTGCCGGTAATGGAAAGCGATACTGAAGAGACTTTGGCAGCGCGCGTTCTGGAGATCGAACACCGAATCTATCCGGAGGCCCTGCGCCTTGTTGCCGAAGGCCGCGCCAAATTTGCTGGCGCCCGTGACGAGGCTCCCGCGCGCTGATCATTTCGTGGGTCATTCGAATAAAAGACGCGCAAATAAAAGACGCGCAAATAAAAAACCCCCGGTGTGAGACCGGGGGCTACGAGAGGCCGGACAGATCGGCCTTTGGTTCACGCAACTTTCAAGTTTTCCGCCGAGGTTCGGCCGCGGTTTGTGACCAGTTCGTACTCGACCGTTTGGCCCTCGTTGAGCGTGCGCAAGCCGGCACGCTCGACGGCAGAAATGTGAACGAACACATCCTTGTCGCCGCTCGACGGCTTGATGAACCCGTAGCCCTTGGTCGGATTGAACCACTTGACGGTGCCCTTCTGCATCGTCTGTCTCCTGAGTCATTCCAGATGTCAGCGAAGACACGACCGCAGAGCATGCACATCGCGTGCAATTCTGCGATACGCGCCACAAGCCAGATTTTGGGGGAAAAGTCCGAAGCGGGGAAGTCCAAGGCGATCGTGTCGGCAAGGCAGCACCGGCCGGATGGCCAAAATCCGATTGCGCGTTCAGCAAGCAGTAAAAATGCGGCGCAAGCATGGCTGCGCGCTAAAGCATGATCCCGAAAAATGGAAACCAGTTTTCGGAAAAGATCATGCTCAAAAAAAGCATGATCCCGAAAAGTGGGAACCGGTTTTCCGAAAAGACCATGCTCAAAAAAATGGAGCGGGATGACGATTCGACGAAATCCCATCGCGCTCTAGCGCCGCTTTGCCCATATCTGAAAAAATTTAGCGATGAAGAGTGCGATAGGTCCGTCGTTTCTTGACGGGCTGCTGCGCGCATGCGATTGCCGCCACCGCTGCCATAATCCGCCGGCCGCGATTGCCAGCGCCGCACCAGAAACGGACGCCGCGAATTCGACTTGCCGCGCTACGGTTCCGCCGAGCGCAGCGAAACGCGCGGAGAATAGTGGATCGGTCGCCATGGTCTGCCCGCCAATCCAGCCGAGCAGTGCCGCGCCGGCCCATATCAAGACCGGAAAACGATCGAGCAGCACCGCGACGAGCGCTGCGCCGACGACGAGCAACGGGATCGAAATGGCGAGCCCAATCGCCAGCAAGAAGAAATCGCCGCGCGCGGCCGCGGCGATGGCGACCACGTTATCGAAGCTCATGACGATATCGGCGATCACGACGAGCAACACCGCGCGCCACAGATGCGCGGCTGCTTCGATTTCGCTCTTATCGGGGCCTTCCGGGACGAGAAGCTTGGCCGAAATATACAAAAGCGCCGCGCCGCCGATCAGCTTCAGGTACGGCAGCATCATGAGCGAGGCGAGGACCACGGTAAAAACGATCCGCAAAAGCACGGCGAGGCCGGCGCCAATGATGAGCCCCCAGCGCCGTTGCTGTTGCGGCAGTCCGCGGCACGCCATGGCAATCACAATGGCGTTGTCACCGGACAACAAAGCATTGATGAAGATGATCTGGACTACGGCAAACCAGAAGGCCGTATAGCCGAACTGATTGATCCCCGCATTAAACCAATCTCGCCACAGAACCGGACTAAAATATTCGGCGATTAGAGTCACCGCGCGGCGCCTCAGCCGACGATCTCGTTGCCGGCAAAAAACTGTGCAATTTCGCTAACCGCGGTTTCGGGAGCATCGGAGCCGTGCACCGAATTCTCGCCAATCGATTTTGCGTGGAGCTTGCGAATGGTGCCGGGAGCGGCCTTGGCCGGGTCGGTCGCGCCCATGATGTCGCGGTAGGCAGCCACCGCGTTTTCACCTTCAAGCACCTGCACCACCACCGGTCCGGAGATCATGAAATCAACGAGCTCGCAAAAAAACGGCCGCTCACGATGCACGGCATAGAACGTTTCCGCCTGCTCACGGCTCATCTTGATGCGCTTTTGCGCCACAATGCGCAAACCCGCTTGTTCGATCATCGCGTTGATGGCCCCCGTCAAATTGCGGGCGGTGGCATCGGGCTTGATGATCGAGAACGTGCGCTCGATCGCCATCACATCATCCTTGGGGATTGCAAGCGGCGTGGGACTGCGCGGGCTTATAAACCTTAGCTCGCGCGTGGCGCAAGCGCGTGGAAGCGGGATGCGAGCGGATGAATGTGCCATGAACGCGGCTCCCGCTCCGCATTCAGTTTCATAAATCGCCAATAAATCTGATCCTCAGCAGCGGTTCAGATGTTGTCCAGTAACTTCATGCATGAACCGCCAGGCCACAAGCCTGGCCGACAACGATGACGTGAAAACGCCAAATCAAGGAGATCGCAAATGCTGCGTAAGACAATATTGGCGGGCGCCGCCGCCCTGACAATCGGCGCCGCCGCGCTAGCGCCAAGTAGCGCATCCGCCTCGTGGGGCGGACATCACGGCTGGCATGGAGGGCATGGCTGGCATCACGGTTGGTTTAGGCCGGGCTTTCGCGTTTACGCCGGTCCGATTTATGGCGGCTGCTTGGTGCGGCGTTTGGTCTATACGCCGTACGGACCGGCGCTGCGGTGGGTGAACGTTTGTTATTGAACGCTGTCTTCGGCGAGCCGTCCCCAAACAAACGCCCCGGCCTTGGCAAGGCCGGGGCGTTTTGTGTTGACCCGATGTGTGTCAGCTCCCGGAGCGTCGGCAGCGAGCGTGCAATCAATGTGCCTATGACACCGCCGATTGCAACTTCGAGAGGCCGCAGTTCCGGTGATCAGACAATTCCGCGTGAGCAGCTCTTTGTCATTGCCGCTATGAAGCTCGATCACTTTCCAACGATGGACGATCCTTGTATACGAACCGGGAACAAAGCGAACACGCTCGGAGAGAAAAATGGACGCAAAAACTGACGAGAGCGCCGGCAAGTGCCCGGTCATGCACACTGCTTTAGCCAGGACGAATCGTGACTGGTGGCCAAACCAGCTAAACCTTCAGGTTCTCCACCACAACTCCACCCTGTCCAATCCGATGGGCACGGCGTTCGACTACGCCAATGAATTCAAGAGCCTCGACCTGAATGCCGTGATCAAGGACCTGCATGCCTTGATGACGGACTCGCAGAAATGGTGGCCGGCCGACTTTGGCCACTACGGCCCGCTCTTCATCCGCATGGCGTGGCACAGCGCGGGCACGTACCGCATTGCCGACGGCCGCGGCGGCGCCGGCGCCGGCCAGCAGCGGTTCGCGCCGCTCAACAGCTGGCCGGACAACGCGAACCTCGACAAGGCGCGCCGGCTGCTATGGCCGATCAAGCAGAAATACGGCCGGAAAATCTCCTGGGCCGACCTAATGATTCTGGCGGGCAACGTCGCCCTTGAGTCGATGGGCTTCAAGTCCTTCGGTTTCGGCGGCGGCCGCGCCGACGTCTGGGAGCCCGAAGAGCTTTACTGGGGCCCGGAGGGGACGTGGTTGGGGGACGAACGTTACAGCGGCGAACGCGAGCTTCAGAATCCGCTCGGCGCGGTGCAGATGGGCCTGATCTATGTCAATCCGGAAGGGCCGAACGGCAAGCCGGATCCAATCGCGGCAGCCAAGGACATCCGCGAAACATTCTTCCGCATGGCGATGAACGACGAAGAGACTGTTGCGCTGATTGCCGGCGGCCACACCTTCGGCAAAACCCACGGCGCCGGCGATCCGTCACTGCTTGGTCCGGCGCCGGAAGGCGCCTTCATCGAGGATCAGGGCCTCGGCTGGAAGAGCAAGCATGGCACAGGTTTCGGCGGCGACACCATCACCGGCGGTCCGGAAGTCACCTGGTCGCAGACGCCGACGAAATGGAGCAACCACTTCTTCGACAACCTGTTCAACAACGAATGGGAACTGACGAAGAGCCCGGCCGGCGCCTATCAGTGGAAGGCGAAAGGTAGCGCCGCCGCGATCCCGGACGGTCACGACAAATCGAAGAAGCATGTGCCGACCATGCTGACCACGGACCTGTCGCTGCGGCTCGACCCGGCCTACGAGAAGATCTCCAGGCGCTTCTACGAGCATCCGGACCAGTTCGCGGACGCATTTGCCCGGGCGTGGTTCAAGCTGACGCACCGCGACATGGGCCCGATCGTGCGCTATCTCGGCCCGCTCGTGCCGAAGGAGGCGCTGCCGTGGCAGGACCCGATTCCCGCCGTCGATCACAAATTGATCGATGAGCAGGACATTGCTGCTCTGAAGGCCAAGATCCTCGCCTCCGCTTTGTCCATCTCCCAATTGGTTTCGACGGCCTGGGCGTCGGCGTCGACGTTCCGCGGCTCCGACAAGCGCGGTGGAGCGAACGGTGCGCGCATTCGCCTCGCGCCGCAAAAGGATTGGGACGTCAATCAGCCCGCTCAGCTGGCGAAGGTGCTGCAGAGACTCGAGGCGATCCAAAAGGAGTTCAACGCTTCGCAGTCCGGCGGCAAAAAGGTCTCGCTTGCCGACCTGATCGTTCTCGGTGGCTGCGCGGCGGTCGAGAAGGCCGCGAAAGGCGCCGGGCACGACGTGAAGGTTCCCTTCACGCCGGGGCGTACGGACGCGTCGCAGGAGCAGACCGATGTTGAATCCTTCGCGCCACTCGAACAGACCGCTGACGGGTTCCGCAACTATCTCCGCGGCAAGCAGCTCATGTCGCCCGAGGAAGCATTGGTGGATCGGACGCAATTACTAACGCTGACGGCGCCGCAGATGACGGTTCTCGTCGGCGGCCTGCGCGTCCTGGGTGCAAATGCCGGCCAGTCCAAGCACGGCGTCTTCACCAAGCGGCCCGAGACGCTGACGAACGACTTCTTCGTCAATCTGCTCGACATGAGCACACAATGGCAGCCGTCTGCTGACTCTGACAGCGTGTATGAGGGGCGCGACCGGAAAACCAACGAGGTCAAGTGGAGCGGCACCCGTGTCGACCTGGTCTTCGGTTCGCACTCGCAACTGCGCGCGCTGGCGGAAGTCTATGCGTGCGCGGACTCGAAAGAGAAGTTTGTGAAAGACTTCGTGGCGGCGTGGACCAAGGTGATGAACCTCGATCGCTTCGAGCTCGCCTGATCCCTGCGGAAAGCTTTTCGAGGTCTTCGGTTTGGATCATGAGCGGACACTGTTGCGTCGCAGCGGTGTCCGCTTTTTTCGAAGAAAAGAGCTGAAAGTCCGCCGGCAGGGCCGGCTATTCCTTGGCGGCTTGTTTACTAGCTTTAGGGGGAGATGCCGGTTTTTTCTTCGCGACCTGTGCAGATGGCAGCGCGGGCGCTGCCTGCACCCGTTCGACCTCGGTGAGCCCGCCGCCGGCGAAATGATAGATGCCTGGCCGCGGACCGCTATTAAATGTCAGGACTGCAGTGCGGTCGCCATTCGGACCCTTGCCGATCTGGACTGCGCTGGGTGATCCGGCGCGGAACACGACGTCGCATTCACTCATGCCAAGCGCGACACCGCCGCCGAGCAAACTACTAGTGTCGGCTGCGGGTGGGAGGCCGGGAGCCTGGTTCGCCGCGGCAGCTGCGAGCGCTTGCTGGGGCGTTTGTTGGGACGCTTGCGGCGTCGGACAGGAGCCGTTGCCATCGACGAGATCGTTGGCGGTGATCGGCCGCGCGCGCTCCTTGGTTGCTTGAAGTTCGGAGAAAGTATAGCCGCCCTTGCGGCTGACCAATTCGAACGGCTTGGCGAACCAAGCATCCTTGTTCTCATAGTCAACGTTAGCGCAGCCACAGAGCGCCAAAGCGGTGGCGAGCGCCACGATGATGCGGGTAGCATTGGCTCGAAACTGCACCACGGTCCCCCCTGCAGCCCAAACGGTCAGCAGAAATGCGCCGGTTTGTGTTGCCAGCATGGCGGCTCACCTATTTTAGCGAAACCCAGCAGTTTCGGCGATAGCTATTGCATGTCGAGAGGTGACGTGCGACAGCGCTGGAAATCGCGGAAAAACAATATCTTGTGCGCCATAACCATGTCCACGCGGCGGCGCGTCATTGTGATCACCATCACAGACGTGGTGGCTCTTCGACGAGAAAGTCTGTTGGGGAATGGTGTTCATATCCGGGAATGACGCCGGAACTTCGCCCAGAGTGAGGGACTTTCATGCAACTGCAATTCGTCGGTTGCGGCGACGCGTTCGGCTCGGGCGGGCGATTCAATACCTGTTTTCATCTCGTCGGCCGCAATCTCAACACGCTCATCGATTGTGGCGCGACCTCGCTCGTTTCGATGAACAAGCTTGCGATCAGCCGCAATGAAATCGCGACGATCCTGATCACGCATTTTCATGCAGACCACATCGGCGGCCTGCCCTTCTTCATCCTCGAAGCCAATTACGTCCTCAAACGGAAAACAAGCCTTACGGTCGCCGGACCGCCGGGCCTCAAGTCACGCTATGCTGCCCTGATGGAAACCACGTTCCCCGGCGCGCAGGCGACGGACTGGTCGTTTCCTTTGACGCTTCGCGAATTTGAAATCGGCAAGCCCAACGACGTCGGCCCTATGCGGGTCACGCCTTCTCGGGTGCTGCACGACGAGCGCGCCGGTCCGTGCCTTGGATTGCGGATCGAAGCCGAAGGCAAGGTGATCGCCTATTCCGGCGATTCGCAGTGGACGGATTCGCTCATCGAGGTTGGGCGCAATGCCGACCTATTCATCTGTGAGGCCTATACACGCGACAAGCCGGTCGCCACGCACATGGCGCTGAGTTTGCTCGAACGCCACTTGGACCAGATCCGGCCGAAACGACTCATCCTCACGCACATGAGCAACGATATGCTGGCGCGCCGCGGCGAGCTGCCGTTCGAGACCGCCGAGGACGGCATGGTCGTTGAGATTTAGGCCGTAGAGCCGGCGCTTTCACTGCGCTCAAGCGAAGCGCACCGCATAGATCGGCGGCAGATGGGCGTTGACGAGGTGCCAGCTTCTGCCGCCATCATCGCTTGTCCACAGCGCGCCGGTGGTGGACCCCATCGCAAGGTGCTCCCCGCTTTCGTCGACATCCAGGCCGTGCCGGTAGACGAGGTCGTAAGCGTCACGCTGCGGCAAGCCATGGCCCGCCATCATCAGTTCGCGTGACGCACAGCGCGCCTTCGCGCGGCATGCGAATCTCGTCCTTGATTGCCGGAACGAACCATGCCGTTTGCGCGGAGCGCGGATGCGCCGCCACCGCAAAACCGAAATCGTCGCCAGGCGGCGACAGCCGGCTCCAGTGCGCGCCGGCATCGGCCGAGCGGTAAATTCCGGCGTGGTGCTGCATCCACATGACGTCGGGCGCTGCGCCACAGCGCACCACCCGATGCGGATCCTGGATTGCGCTGTCTTCGGCCTGTTCCGGCGGCACGTAAGGCGCGAACAGGCCTTTGCCGAGCGCCGACCAATTGTCGCCGCTGTCCCGGCTCTCCCACACGCCGCCGCAGGAAATCGCAAGGAATACGCGATTTGAATCGCGCGGATCGGGCGAAATGCTGTGGATGCCGGCGGCATCATACCCGCCGCCGAACCAGCGCTTGCGCTCGGGGACGTTCCACAGCGATGAAATGAGCTGCCAGCTTTCGCCGCGGTCGTCGGAGCGAAACAGGCCCGCTGGAAGGGCGCCAATCCATAAACGATCCGGATGCTGCCGGCCGCCAGTCTCGATCGTCCAGATTTGAAACAGCGACGGAGCATCGGCGGCATCGGCGGGAAATGCCGGCGCGGCGAGCTCGCGCCAGGTTTGGCCGCCGTCGTCCGAACGGTGAAGTTTGGCGCCGAAATGGCCGTGCTTGAGCGCGGCATAGATCGCGCCGTCGGCCGGCAAAACGTTGGTCACCGCCACACCCGGGAAGCCGACTAGCTCCGCAGTCCAGCCCGAATGCTTGCGTTCAAGCGCAAACAAGCCTTTGCGCGTCGCTATCAGCAGATGATCGTTCATGACTTCTCCGCTCGCCTTACTGATCAACCGCCCGACAATGCCTGCATCACATAGAGCTTGCTGTCAGGGCCGATGCGCCGCATCAGCGCGGCCTCGTGCGCTAACCGCTCGCCGTCGGCGAATATACAGACATGCTTGCGCAACGCACCCTGATCGTCGAGCACGTAGCTGCGCACATGTGGCTGCGCGGCGAGTAAGTTTTCTAGAGCCTCGCCGACCGTGGCGCCCGCCGCCAAGATCGGCCCGTCCGGGACGATATTGCGCAGGTGGCTGGTGAAATAGATTTCGGCCATGACCATTCCGGCACTAAAGTATGATCCCGAAAAGTGGATACCGGTTTTCGGAAAAGATCATGCTCAAAACAACAACCTAAAGCGAAAGGGCGATCCAACTAAAGCCATTTCGCTTTAGTCCGGAATCCCGGATTTATTGCGGCATTCAGCCACCGAGCGCGGCGGCAATAGCGGCGAGCGCGGCGTCCGCTTTCGAGCCGTCCGGCCCGCCGGCTTGCGCCATATCGGGACGTCCGCCGCCACCCTTGCCGCCGAGCGCCTCGGCGCCTTTGCGGACCAGATCGATGGCGTTGAAGCGCGCCACGAGATCGTCGGTGACGCCGACAACGATTCCGGCTTTGCCATCGCCGGTCACGCCAACGATGGCGACCACGCCCGAGCCAAGTTTCTTCTTGCCGTCGTCGGCAAGACTGCGCAGATCCTTCAAGTCGATGCCCGCAACAGCGCGCGCCATCAGCTTCACGTCGCCGACCTTGCGCACGCCGTCGGCGCCATCGCCTCCTTCGCCGCTGCTTGCGCCGCCTGCCATTGCGAGCTTCTTTTTCGCCTCGGAGAGGTCGCGATCGACGCGTTTGCGCTCTTCAAGCAAAGTATTCAAACGGTCCATGAATTCCGTCGGGCTCGCGCGGAGCGCGGTCGCGGCCGATTTGACGATTTCGCGATATTGACGACCCTCTTTGCGCGCCTTGGTGGCGGTGATTGCCTCGATACGTCTTACGCCAGCGGCAACGCCGCCCTCTGCGACGACCGAAATGATGCCGATATCGCCGGTCCGCTTGACATGCGTGCCGCCGCACAATTCGACCGACCAGCCCATGGTATTGCCGCCGCCGGATCTTCCAGGATTTTGGCCCATGGCGACGACGCGCACCTCGTCGCCATATTTTTCGCCGAACAAGGCGCGCGCGCCCGACGCAATGGCGTCGTCGCGGCTCAGCAGCCGCGTAATTACAGGCGCGTTCTGCAACACAACATCGTTGGCGATATCCTCGACGCGTTCGATCTCTTCGCCGCTCATCGCTTTCGGATGGGAGAAATCGAAGCGCAGCCGGTCTGGCGCCACCAGCGAACCTTTCTGCGCGACGTGCTCGCCAAGCACCTGCCGCAGCGCCTCATGAAGCAGATGCGTCGCGGAATGGTTTTGCCGGATCGCGCCACGCCGGGCATGATCGACCTCAAGCGCCACCTCGGTACCCGGTTGCACCGTTCCCTGTTCGACCGTTCCGATATGAGCGAAAACGTCGCCGGCATATTTTTTGGTGTCGGTGATCTTAAAGCGAATGCCATCCGCACTCATGACGCCGGTGTCGCCGATTTGCCCGCCCGATTCGCCGTAGAAAGGCGTTTGATTGAGGAGGACCACACCACTTTCGCCTTTTTTAAGGGCGCCGACCTCCTTGCCATCGCGCAGCACCGCGGAGAC
>WNGL01005694.1_pt1 | contig 16728 bp, 16 predicted proteins | sample 5400591 | NCBI WGS metagenome assembly WNGL01 (sample SAMN13153377, study PRJNA577476) | soil metagenome | isolation source: 80 cm soil or saprolite under Garry oak tree replicate 1 | place: USA:California | collected 2016-06-15
AAAAGGGATCGCTGCGCCAGCCCGCAAAGAAGCGATAGTCGCCGGCCTGCGTCACCTGGGCCTCCCGCCCCATCGAGACTGGCGCTCCCTGGAGGATAACCTCCCCGCCCTCGCCCGTCCCGGCGGCCTGCGCGCCCTCCAGGCGGCGCAGCGTCGCCGTCTGCGCCCTGCCTCCACTAGACGCGAAGCGCACCTGGTAGGCGATATCGGCGATGGCATCGCCGTCCGTGTCGATCTTGATCTCGTAGAGCCCCTCAGGCGCGAAAGGCTCGGCGGTCGTAGGTCCAGCCTGGATCACGTCGAAGGACGGGTGTACGTCCATCATGAGGATCGACTTGCTGGGATCCCCCGGCTTGGGGAAAGCAAACAAATCGGTGTAGTCGAGGCGGGCGTCCCCATAGGGAAACCCGAATTGGGGCCCCGGCGAGATGGTAGAATAATGGTGCGACATGGTTCATCTTCTCCTTTCGGTTCTAGGTTGGGCCGAGCACAGCGCTCGACCCTCTCGTTTGGGCCGGACCCCGTCAGACGACACCTCACAGCTTGCAGGATCCCTGGCCAGGGATGCCGGCCAGGGCTCGCTGCCGCGTGCCTGATGGGGCCCGGTTGCTTGTCAGGCCAGGAACTGCAGCAGGGCGTGGTTGACCTGGTCGGCGTGGGTCCAGGCGATGGCGTGCGGGCCACCGGCGATGACCACGGTCTGCACGTCGCTGATCAGGCCGGCCAGCCGTGCGCCCGTCTTGGCGTAGGGCAGGACCTGGTCGTCATCGCCATGGATGACCAGCATCGGCACCTCGATCTTGGGCAGGTCGGCGCGGAAGTCGGTCTGCCACGTCGGGATACAGGCCACCGCCGCGGTGGCCGAGGCGGTCACGGCGAGGTTCCAGCTGGCCTGGTAGGCCTGGTCGCTGACCAGCGTGCCGCGCAACTTCTCGATGTTGTAGAAGTTGTCCAGGAACCCCTTCATCCACGCCGGGGCGTCCTGCCTGGCGGCCTCCATGAACCCCTCGAACAAGCTCGCCGGCAGGCCCTCCGGGTTATCGGGCGTCTGCAGCAGGAACGGCGGGATCGGGGAGACCAGCACCCCCCTGGCGACCCGCGCCGACCCGAACTGGCCCAGGTAGCGGGTCACCTCGCCGGTTCCCATTGAGTGACCGACCAGGGTGACGTCGCGCAGGTCCAGGGTTTGCAGGAGCGTGTGGAGGTCGTTGGCGAAGGTGTCGTAGTCATATCCGGTGGTCGGCTGGCTGGACTTGCCAAACCCGCGCCGGTCGTAGGTGATAACCCGGCGACTATGCTCCAGCAGCACCGGGACCTGCTTATCCCAGGCACGGCCGCTGAGTGGGTAGCCATGGATCAGGACGACAGGCCGTCCCGAGCCGTGGTCTTCGTAGTAGAGCTCGATGGACCCGGAGTTTTCTTTTCCAACAGTGATGTACGGCATGTATGTCTCCTTTTCTCTTATGCGGCTCTGATGGCAGAGCCTGGTTCAAACACTTGCTCGCGAGGCGGTCGAGATCGATCGCATGAAGGTTGAGGGTATCTCTGCATCCTTTGTCTCACACATTCGCTTCTTCTGAAGGGAACTGCCCCATCGCACTACAACCATGATAGAGCCACGACCTTTGAAAAACCTTTTGGGAGAGGGATCAGACCTCGCCAAGAGTCCCTTGACTGCGGCCTGCACCACGGTGTGTAAAAAAAGCGAGCACAGATGGGATTTTCCCCTGCAGAAGACGCTCCATCTTTTTACAATGGAAGCTGCACATGGAGGGAAAGGAACGGATTGCGCAGGGCGCGCGAGGGATGAAGCACGTCAGCGGGAATGATGCTCAGCGCCGACTTTTTGAGGCCTGGCGCAAGAAGTGCTCACGAAGCTCAGTGTCGAGATTGTCGGCCAGCCTCCGTACAGCATCTTCCGCCCGTCGCGCCTGGCGCGGTGCATGGGTCACGTTTGCAGCCGCTGTCCACGCTCGCCAGGTCCAGGCCAGGTAGCCCAACCCCTCCGCCAGCTGGGCCGCAGTGATGAGTTCCGTCCTGGCTGCTTCAACGTTGCCCAGCCGTGCCAGTGCGCGACCCTTGACCAGGTGTCCCCGCATCTCGTACTTGGGTGCCCGATACGCCGCTGCATCAGCAAGACACGCGTCGGCTGCCTCCAGGGCGGCGGCTCCCTCCTCGCGGGCGAGGGAGAGCTCGGCGCGTACGTAATGCAGGCGGTTCTGGTAGCGGTACCGCGCATACTCGGCCTCAGGCATGAGCTGCACTACGCGCTCAATCGCTTGCAGAGCTTGCTCTGGGGTGTTCAAGGCCAGATGGTCCTCAGCCAGATTCAGCAGCGTTTGAATCAGCGGTTCCTTGAATGCCAGCCCGCTCATGGACTGCACGATATCCAGGCTTTCGAGGTCTCGTTCCAGCGCCTCGTGCCAGAGGCCGAGGTCGGCGTAGAAGGCACCATAGGTATTGGGAATGCGGCTGCGGGCAAAAGCCTCTTGCCCTTTGCCCGCCGACTCAGCTGCTGCCAGTGCGGCAAAGGCCTCGTGATAGCGCCCCAGGTTGGCCAGGACGGTGGAACGCACCCATCGTACGAAGATAAGGATCGTCTCCTCGTGCTGGGCAAGCGCGAGATCCTCACCTCGCTTCAGCGCTTTGAGGGCAGCGGCCTCTTCGCCCAGATGGTGCCGGACAATGCCGATGCGGTAGAGCACCATCGCGGGTGGCTCCTCGCCGAGCTGCTTGAAGACAGCCAAGGCTCGTGCTGCGTGGCGCAGTGCCTCGTCCAGGTGGCCCAGGCTGCCGTGCGGGTTGGCGAGGAAGGCATGCGCGCGACCAACAAGACGCAGGTCATCGAGACGCTGAGCAAGCGCTAAAGCACGCCGTCCGTGTGGCAAGGCCTGGGAGGGCACCCACGCTGCCCAGTTGGCCAGACCCAACCAGTGGACAACCTCGGCTTCGGCCCGTACGTCTCCGCGAGTGCGGGCCGAAGCGAGCGCTTGCGCGAGGGTGTTCACCGCTTCATCTGTCTCACCGAGGACAATCAACGCCCGCGCTCGCTCTATGAGCAGCGCTTCGTAGCGCGTCGGCTCCACCAGAGCAGGGTGGGACGCGAGGACTGTCAGCGCCCGCTTGAAGTGGGCAGCGGCCTCGGCATTGGCGTACAACAGGAGCGCTTGTCTCCCAGCTGCCGTTGCGTAGCGCACTGCGGCTGCCCACACCCCGGCGGCCTGCGCGTGGCTTGCCAGTTCAGCGACAGGGACCCCTTCAGATTCCAGCGCGCGCAGCGCCCGCCGGTGAAGCACCTCCCGCCGCGGTGCTGAGACACTGGAATAGACCGTCTGACGCACGAGATCGTGTGGAAAGCTCAAGAGGCCCTCGTGCTCAAGCAGGAGCCGACGCGCCAGGAGTTCCTCGACATCAGACACCAGCGCTGCCTCGTCTCCGAGCATCGCGGCGAGCAGTCCCGGACGGAAGGGGCGCTCGAAGACCGATGCCGCTTCCAGGAGACGCTGGGCAGCGAGCGTAGCCGCGTGGCAGCGGCTCAGAATGGCCTCCTCTAAGCGCTCTCCCGCCCTGGCCCGCAGGCGTTCCGTCAAGAAGAGCGGATGGCCACCCGTGGTTGCCCACAATTCCACCGGGTCCGCCCCGTATGGGAGCAGGGCATCAAGTACAGCGCGCGGGAGCGGCTCCAGTCCGATTCCACGCAGTCTGCCAGCCGAACGCGCCGCGTCAACCAACTGACGCACCGGAGTGTTGTCGGCTGCCTCAGCCGGGCGCAGTGCTGTGAGCAGCAGGATGGGCGAAGTGTCGGCTCGTTGCAGGAGATGTCCCAGTGCCTGGACAGTAGACGCATCCACCCACTGGATATCGTCAAGGAACAGGACCAAGGGAGCGAGCGCACGCAGGACAGCTACGATCGAATCGAGCAGGCGGAGGCGGGTCGCCTCGGGAGGGAGGGTGATGGTTGGCGTGAGAGAGACTTTTCCGTCCAGTTCTGGTATCAGCTCGACCACAGCCGGACCAGCCATCAGCGCACGCTCGGCGTCCTGGGCGTTCAAGGGAGTGAGCAAGTTGGCGAGCGCCGCAGCGAGGCCTGAGAACGGGAGATCACGCTCCAGCTCTGTGCATTTGGCACGCCCACAGCGCAGTTCGCTCTTGTGCAGGAACTCCGTCACCAGCCGGCTCTTGCCGATGCCTGCCTCGCCCTGGACCGTGACCAGCAAGACACCCTGCTCACTGGTCCGCCAGGCATCTTCCAGGAAAGTGAGTTCAGGCTGACGGCCCAGGAAAGGAACATCGATGTGCTCCGTCTGTCTCGTTCTCAGAGATGGAAGTGCCTGAGGGAGGAGTTGCTGCACCGGCGTGTCCTGAAGGATACGGCGGTACAGTTCCTCGGTTTCCGGCAGGGGACCCGTTCCAAGCGCCTGGGTGAGCGCCCTGGAGCAGCGCTGAAAGAGGTAGAGTGCCTCGTGCTGCCGACCGAGCGCATAGCTACACAGCATCGCCTGACGGTATGCCTCCTCGCAGGTCGGATCATGTGCAATGGCTTGTTCGCAGAGGTGTAGCCCCTCATCGAATTTGCCCCGCGCGGCGCGCATCCCGGCGGTTGCCACCAGCAGGTCGCGGTACGTTCGCGCGAGGCGTTCGCGGGGGCCAAGTGTCCAGGTCGCCTGAGGTTCGTCTTCGAGATAGGCACCCCGGTAGAAGCCAATGGCGGTCGCGAAGGCGTGGTCAGTGCATTCCAGGTCTCCCTCGTCGCGAGCGTGTTGCCCCTCGACAATCAGCGCCTGGAAGCGATCAACGTCGATCTCGACCTCGGAGGCATCGAAGAGGTAGCCGGGGTGGACGCGGCGGAGGTAGCGGGAGTCTCTGGCTCGGACGATGGTTGGCTCCAGATGTCGGCGCAGGACGCTGACATAGGTATCAAGGGTGGCAGCGGCGTTCTGGGGCAATTCGTCAGGCCACAACAGGTCGACAATGCGATCCTTTGAGACGACACGGTCCCGCTCGTTGAGCAAGATTTCGAGGAGTTGCTTCGGTTTGCGCCCACCCAGATCGTCGGGGCCTACCCAGCGTTGGCCATCCTCAATCTGCAAGGAACCGAAGAGCCGAATGTACATAACCATCTCCCCTGTCGTGCAATCAGCTCGCTCATACGGCGAGCGCCTTGCTTTCCTTCATGATGACCGCCTTCGCCACAGCCTGCCACGGGTCTCTGCAAAGAAAGGACAACACAGTACACCATCGTGGAGAGTCCGCCTGTCTCATGACGCTTCCTTTCATCCTTGTGGTGGTTGAGTGTTCACCTCTCAACCGGGATACCTGCTCCTCATGCCATTGCTCCATCTCATTCCCGACGTTTGGTGGAGATTTAGAGCAAGATATCTTTGAGTTTGTGCTTCATCTGCTCACGATTCGGTTGCGTGTAGCGTGCAGTCGTTGCCACCGCTGGCGTTCCTTTTTTGGTGACATGTCCCAAGCTCACGGCTACCTCCTCCAGGGTAAAGCCGGAGGCACGCAGCCGATGGCCGAAGTCATGCCGCAGGTCATGAAAGGTGATATCGGTGATCTGCTCCCACTGCTGTCTGGTTGCCCGCTCCTTGACGGTGCGCCACCAGGCATGCAGCCCTCCCTCGGTGAGTCGCCTGGGGTGATCTCCCTGCCGCCTCGTGTGAGCATGCTCTCGCTGTGAGAGGAAGACAAAAGGGTAGTCCGTCTGGATCTGTTTGCGCTCCTCTTCCAGATAGGCTCGCAGGGCTTTTCTCGCCTCGTTCATCAGATCAATGGTGCGCAATTGCCCACGTTTGTAGCCAACGGTGATGTGGCCGGATTTCTTCGTGAGATGGTGGACCTGGTCCAGTCGGAACCAGCACACGTCGCTCGCGCGGCAACCAGCGTAGTAGCCGAGCGCAAACATGGCCTTGCCTCGCAGATCCTCGCTTTCGATGAGCTCCTTGAGAAGGTAACGCTGGGAAGTTTCGAGTTCCCGCGGCGCGAGAAGCTGCTGCGCCGGGAATTCGATTCGACGGGTCGGGTTACGCGTGATGACCGCTTCGTCGACCAGCCACTCAGCAAAGCTGCTGAGAATGGATTTCACGCGCTCACGGTGGCTGACACTCATGCCTGTGAGCTCGCCAAACAGGTAGGTCTGCACAGTGGATTGGGTAAGATCGAGAGCCGGGTTAATAGACAGCTCATGTCCTGGAAGGTTCGAGAGCCAGGTCAGAAACGGCCGGAGAATAATCGTGTAGGTATTCCTGGTCGTTTCTCGTTTAAAAGCGAGCCGTGAGGCCCCATAGCGGTCCATCCAGGAGGTAGGCTCGTCCGTTTCTCTTGGAATCTCTTGGTCCACCATACGCTGTTTCCTGCCTATCCATGCCAATTTCTTTTAGTTCACAGTTTCTCGGGCTCATTTTGCCTGTGTGATGAGGCAAGTGAGCTTGGAGAATCTCCTCATCCTGACCCAACTGTGAACTGAAGCGTATTTCAGTGCAGAGTCCATCTCTTTGCATGAGTCTACCATAACCAACCTCTTGTGCGCAACATGACCAGATTCCTACTGTTTTGCCGCTCGTTTGCCTTGTGCATAGGATACCCGTAGGATGGGATGCTAAATTGACCCACCTCTCTGGTCAGATGACATGACCAGGGCAATTTTTGTGGGCAAGGAGTATGATGGTCTATGACCTCAATTGAACGAACTGCGTATCCTCGTTTTACTCGCGCACCCTCGGTCAAGGAATTGCGCGAGATCTACACGCCCACCCCGACTGATCTCGCGTTTGTCGCGACCACGGCGCGTGGACCAGCCCAAAAATTTGGGCTGATGATTTGCTCAAAGTGTACCAGCGGCTGGGTTATTTTCCGAAACCGGAAACCATCCCTGGTGCGCTTGAGATTCATAATTGTCCCCTCTGTCAGGGTCTTTTGTGAACATGGTGTTGTGCCTCCTTTGGGGCTGCTGGCGCGCCAGGAAGCAAGCAGAGGGTGAGATGGGCGAGGCAGGATGTCCCCAACTGGGGAAGTTGCGTCCCCGCCAGGGCAGGATGTCGCGAGGGGCGAGGCAGGATGTCCCCCCAAAATGAGGCAGGATGTCGCTGTACACCTTTTGACACAACATAAAACCGCCTGCTTGCTGGCTCTCTCGCCGCTTGCTTGCCGTGAAGCGGCCTGTGGTGAGCCAACAGAGAGACGGTTCGGACAAGGGAGCGGGAGACGGGGCTCGAACCCGTGACAGCCTACTTGGAAGGCAGGGTGTCACACTATCGCTGCCAGCTTGCTATGAACTGGCTTAACTGGCTCGTGTAAACCATACACTTCAAATGTGAGCGTCCCTGACAAAAGATGTCACGCGCATTTTTTGGCGCTTTTGGCAAAAGATGTCACGTGCAAATTTGGTGCCTTCGGCAAAAGATGTCACGTAATGACGAAGGCAGGATTTCCCGAGCTCAGAGCGCTCGAGAACAACTTTACCAGAACTTTTGTACAAATGCAAGGGAGGCAGGAGGTCTACCCTTTCATCACCATCTGCATAGTCTCACCGAAGCTCTTGTCATTTATCCTAATAAATTGACTACTTGTCAGAAAATATGCCAGGTCGCCAAGCGCTTTCAGCGGATGGGCTTTCTCTCATAATGTGGCGTGACAACTTTTTCTTGTATCGAGACATTCGGAGCTCATCTCTTTCGCGCGTTTTTGTTGGCCCAATGCCAAGAAAGGTGAGAGAAGCGCCATGTTATGGTTTTTATATGCCTCGCTGATGAAAAAGAAGAATCTCTTCCATCCGTGTCAAAAACCTTGGTTTGCTACACTGGATCAGGTTCCTTTGAGCTTCTCAGCAGCTTCGATTGGGCTCGCACCGTAGGACGTTTACGCACTCCCACCACATTGGTTCAATTATCTTACCCAAATGCTCATCTATGATAAAATTATTATGCCGAGGGGCAAACTCTGGAAACAGTATGGGCCGCTGCAGGTGTATGCCCCGCCCAAGGAGTACATACTCGCGCTGAAAATCCTGGCGGGACGCGAGCAAGATCTGGCGGATTGCAGGCTTCTCCTGCCACAAACACACATTCGCACACGCCAGCAGGCCCAACGGGTGTTAGATCGCTATATTCTGCCTGACGCACAACAGGACGAAGCCGAAACCATCGCGTCCTCACTCGACGTGCTGTTCGGGTCCGAAAGGGAGCGGGAGCCATGATGGCAAAAACGCTTCACACCATGGCACGGGCATATCAAGACATCTGTGCTGGGGAAGACCCCTGGACGGCTCTTGGGAACTTTAAGAACGCCTGGTAAGATTATGCCAGGGACACCCGTGCCGCCTTAGTCAGTGAGCCACTGAAAAAGCCGGACCGGGACACCGAGCATACGCGCCATTGGGCAGCCTTTTGCGCGGCTTCGGTCGAGTTCCTCTGTGACCGCTATGGACTATCTTGCCCAGCGTGGGTGTTTGAACCTACCTCTACCCTCGCCACCCCCTGGTATGGAGACACCATCGTCAACCTGGCCGACGCTGTCGTCCTCCAGCATCGCAGGGAAACAACCCCATCCCCTTTTGCGCGGCGCAATGTCTTTTGTGGCAACCGACTCTATCAGAACAAGTATGAACTGAACGAATGGCTCCAGGAAGCACGCAGCAAAGGCATGAGTGATCCGCGCGACGTCTGGCGCTATGCGAGGCAGAAAGAAACGGCTCTGCATGGCGCATGATCTCCCTCGCCTCGCCATTGCCTCGTCGATTGGTGATGAGTCAATGCACTCCATGGATCACGCGCCAAAATGTCCATTGGAGTTTGAAGAACGCAAAAAGTCAGCGAAACAAGTGATCGCTCATCTGCTCAGAAGGCGAACCAAACTGCTGCTCATCCATACACCCAAGGAAATTGAGGTAGTAGCATCGCATGCCTTGCCTCTCAGAGGAGTGGAACAGCGCCTGATTGCCAGACGGCGAGCAGAGCAGGTGTAGACGGGATATACCTGGGTAATAGGCGGAAAAGCCGTGGTGAGCTGCGCCAACGGGTCAACCAGAGCCATCCTACATACTGCTCAACCCTGGAAAGAAGGCGGGGAAAAACGGAAAAAGGCGGGATGAAGGATGTGCTGACGACAGTTCCAGCGGCAGAAGAGCAGGTCTCGCTTCTCAGCACTTCAGCCGGAATGAGGGAGCAAACCCCCTTTCTCACACTGGGTGATCTCTCCTGGTCTACTTCCGTGCGGTCACGAGATGGGCTTGCATGGGGAATGCAAGCCCATCAGAGTTCACATAGGGTTGGAGCGCTGCATTGACCTCACTGATCAGTACCGAGAGAGCTCGCAAATCCATCCTAGCAACAGGGTTTTCGAGATGCGAAGGGAGCATTTCGAGCCAAATAAATTGCTCGAGCGACGCAAAGCGCACGGTCAGAACGGCGGTGTGCAGGTGAACCTCGCGGAACAGTCTCCCGGCCAGAAGAGATCGCACCTCCCAAGCCTCTCCCAGGGCAAAACAAGAACGCATGGCCGAGGCAGCTGCCATATCGAGGTGACGCTGGAGCGCTCTCACCAGCGCAGCGTGGCCAGGATTCCGCTCCAGAGGCGCCCAGACGCTGAGGATCACTCGTCCCTCAGGCACCAGCACCCGGTGCATCTCACTGAGTGCAGCCGGGCGATCCGAGAAGAACTGCAGACCTTGCTGACACAACACCACGTCAAAGGTTTCATCTGTGAAAGGCAGGGCGAGTGCATTGCCTTCTTGCCATCCGATCGACGCCCCTGGCAGTTCCGGCAACGAGCGGGCGACAGCCAGCATGTCTCCATTGAGATCAAGGCCGATGACTTTTCCTGTAGGACCCACGTGTTGAGCGGCCTGACGTGCCACGATCCCGGTGCCACAGGCCACATCCAGCACGTGTTCCCCTGGCTGGAGCCTCGCTTGCTCGATGAGGAGGGCTGCCCAGGGGGCGAAGACAGCGGGAACCAGGCCGCGTTCATAGATCTCCGCCCCAGTTCCATGTCGTGGTTGTTGCTCCTGCTGATCCATAGCGTCTTCCTTCTCGTTCTCAACAGCAAGGTGAGGGGGCCTGTCCGAGAAAGGACATGGTGCCTAGCTCTGTCCCCGATTGTTTGTCATGCTCTTGTGATTTGCTGCCATCGGCAAAGGAGAACGTTTCGACATTGACTTCCAGGCTCACTTCCTGCTTGCCGTCTTCAGTCACGTACTGGTGCGGGGTGAAATGGCCTTGCACAAACAGCATGGACCCTTTGGTCACCGAGCGCTGAATGGTTTCAGCTTGGCTGCCCCAGGCATAACAGAAGAGCCAGATGATGATGTCTTCCACGCAGCGCTTCGTGGTGACAGCAAGCGAGAACTCAGTCACCGGCGTGCCATCTTTGGCAATACGCAGCTCCGGGTCACGTTCCACACTGCCGATGGCTTGCATCTGTATAAACATGGCATTGCTCCTTTGACGCATATGGCTGCGCCCCGGCCTTTCATCGCACGTTCCATGCCAGGCGGCACAAGTGCCTTCCAACTCCAGCCTCATTGTGTCCGCAGTTGCCCCTGGAGACAGGCGATGCGTTCGGTGAGACGGGTATGGAGGGCCATCAGCACCGTCATCTGATGTTCGATGTCCTGGAGTTTGTCTTGATAGAGCGCCAACAGCTCCTCTTCACACACCGGCAACGGGTGTGGGAAAGGGGAGGTTTCGGTGCAAGCGAGAATCTCTTCGATCTGCTCGGTGGTGAGTCCGAGACCCAGGTACATCTGGATGGTGCGCACTCGTTCAACGGCCTCCTCAGCGAGGTCGCGATAGCCATTCGGGAGGCGCCGAGCACAGAGCAGCCGTTTCTGTTCATAGTAACGTAAGGAGCGTATACTCACTCCTGTACGGCGGGATACTTCGCTAATACGCACGGGTCCCTCTCCTTTCCTGAAGGCTTAAGAAGTCCCCCGGACTTCCTGCCCTCAGTATAAACTATGACATCAGTGTCAGAGTCAAGGGATTTCTTGTTTGATCTGCGGAAAGTTTGGCCCTTCCTCGCGGCACGAGCGCTCTTTTGCTGCGCTATAGAGAAAATTTCGTCAAGCGTTTGCCACAGTTCTTGCCTCAATGGTACATACCAAGGCTGCTTTCTTTTTCTCTTGATGGGAACTTATAGAGCAGGAGTTCCCTATCATCAGTCACGATTTGTTCTCCTTCTGAGTAATAGGTTCGACAGAGACGATCAGCACACCAATGGGGCTGAAGATACCACACGCTTCTGTTCCTCACGTTTGAGCGTGACCAAGGCTGTTCTGCCTCGGAGCGTGCTCAATACACAGCCTTGACATTCTCGCCCATCTCTGGTATCATTATTTTGGGTAGGTAACTGTATCATATAGGGAGGTATCATATGTATAGCGAAATCTTGATTCTCGCCATGCTGCGGCAGGGTCCCCGGCACGGCTACGAGATCAAAAAAGATATCGACCGGGCGCTGGGCGGCATGGTTGTCTTGAACAACAAAACGCTCTATCTCGCCCTCAAACACTTTGAAGAGATGGGCGCCGTCACCCGGCAGGTCATCCCCCAGGAAGGCAAGCCCAATCGGCATCTCTACGAGCTGACCGAGCGCGGGATCGAATTGCTGCACGCCTCCCTACGAGATTTTCCCGCAGGGCTCGCGAGCAATGACGCCGAGTTTTTTACCCGTGTCGCCTTCTTCGACTTGCTGGAGGTGCCAGAGCGCGAGGCGATCTTGACCACTCGCCTGTCTTTTCTGGAGGGATGCCTCTCGTACCTGCAGAGCATGCAACATCTGGCAGAGGGCGAGGAGTGTGCGGACGCTTCTGGCATCTCGATGTCCCCTGCGCAGCGGGTCCTGGCCTTTCATACCCGGCGCATCCACGACGAATATGCGTGGCTTGCTACCTGGCTTGAAGAGATGCAAGCATCCAGGTGAATGCGTCGCGAGCACTCGGTCCGCATGGCGGCACGCACACGCCTTACAAGGAGAAACGGTATGTTTCAATACGAAGCAATGAGTGATGAAAAGGAGAGCAGCGCTCCAGGTTACGTGAGCGGTGAGGAATCTCTTTTTAGCAGCAGCGCTGGGCAAAAGCTCACCCAAGACGCCCCTGGCCAGGCTCCCACCGTCGGTCAGCGTTTCGTGCTGGCCCTCGTTTCGCTCGGTATGCTGATGGGTATGACGACGCTGCTGACCATCCTGGCCACTGCAAGGAGCGCTCCCGCCTGGGAGGTTTTCCTTTTCCTCTTCGTCCTCACCCTGTTCACGACGGCGGTGGTCAGCATCAACGTCGCATTTAGCCGCAGAGTTTGGTGAACCATCACGAAGGAGGAACCGATGAACGAAGACCCGCCATTTCTGGTGACCGCTTTTGCCAACCGTCTGAGCAAATCCAGCCCGAAGGCGAGAGTCCGCCCCACTACCGACCAGGCGATTCGCCCTCGCCGCGATATTGGACCCCTCGGCACGGCGGCGCGCCTGCTGGTGGGACTCCTGCTCGTCGGCCTCATCGTGTACGGCCAACTGGCATCGTCGGGGCATCTTGCGCCCGTCACCTGGGTGCTCGGCCTCCTCGGCTTCCCCACCCTCGTGCTGGCCTGGCACGTCTGGCGGAGCCGCCGCAACCCGGCGCCCTTCTCCGACACCAGCCCTCTGAGCTTCGTGCTCAGCCTTGTGCTGCCCCTGGCCTTCTATCTCACGGGGTGGTACGTGTCGGTCCTGTGGTTCACCAGCGACGCCACGCTCATCTTCGTTGGCGGTTCCCTGCTGCTCGCTGCGCTCCGAGGCTCCTCTGGATGCGAGTTCCTGGCGCTCTCCAACTGGCTGCTGCGCCGTCACGACCGGATCGCCTGTGCCGTCTTCACGCCCATCGACTCCCTGGAACGCTGAATGAGTTGCCCCTCCCTTTGAAGGAGTCTGCAATGCTTCAGCCAATCACCGTACCTTTAGAAAAGCGAGAGGAGCGAGACGATGGAGAACAAAGCGAGCGATGCTGCCGGGGTGCAGGAGATCTCCTCCCCGCGTTTTGCCGCATTCTACAACTGGATGATGGGGCGGCCCCTGGTCAGGCGGATGTTCGATCCGCTGCGGCAGGAAATCCTCGGCCAGGCACAAGGAGCCGTGCTGGAAGTGGGTGCCGGTGGAGGCCAGAACTTCCCCTTCTACGATCCGGCCCGCGTCGTGCGCGTGGAGGCGGTCGAGCCGGACGAGGCCATGCTGGTCGAGGCCCAGCGTGCGCTTTCGGCAGGTCCCGTTCCCATCACGCTCACCCGCGCGTCGGTCGAGTCGCTTCCGTTGCCCGATGGGCAGTTCGACAGCGCCGTGGCGACCCTCGTCTTCTGTTCGGTGCAAGATCCCGAGCGCGGCCTTCGCGAGATCTGGCGGGTGCTCAAGCCGGGGGGGACGCTCTTGCTGCTCGAACATGTGCGCGCACAAGGACGCGTTACCGCCTGGGTGCAGGATGCGCTCGTGCCCCTTACGACCCGCTGCATGGGTCATTGCCATTGGAATCGCGATACCCTGGGTACCGTTCTGCACACCGGTTTCCAGACCATGCAGGTGCGCCAGCTCAGCTCAGGACTCCAGCCGATGCTGCTTATCTCTGCGAGACGTCCTTAAGCGCAGTAGGAGATGAACGCCCGCAAGGAAGAACAACGTTCTGCTCGGAGAGGGGCAGCAACGCTGTGAGACGAACCGACATGCCAGAGGAAACGCATGTGTTACGAGCAGTCGAGTGATCGAGAGGGGAGCAGCAAGAGCGTGCCTGAAGAGAACGCCAGGCTCATTGCGCTTTACCAACAACAGGCCAAAGGCTATGACCAGAGCGGTATCCATGGGCTGGACGCCTTTCGGAGAGAGGCGGTCAGGCGTCTCGAGTTGAAGCGCGGCGACCTGGTGGTGGATCTTGGCTGCGGAACTGGCCTCAATTTCCCCTGGTTGCAGGAAGCTATTGGTGAGACGGGCAGGATCATCGGGGTGGATCTGACTGATGCCATGCTTGAGCAGGCCAGACGTCGCGTTGCCGCAGAGGGCTGGAAGAACGTGGAACTCGTGCAAGCCGATGCCACTCACTACCAGTTCCCAACCCAGGTGAATGGCATTCTCTCCACCTTTGCCCTCACCTTTGTCCCGGATGGAGCGCGAGTGATCCAGAATGGCTGCCGGGCGTTAGCACCAGGACGACGCTGGGTCGTGTTGGACATGGCCTGGCCTGCCGCGTGGCCAGTGTGGTTCCACCCCCTGCTGTTCTTCTTGCGCCTCTCGCGCTATAGCATCACCGGGGAGGTGATCAGACGACGCCCCTGGCAGACCGTCTGGAGCACGATGCAGCAGTCCCTGGTCGAGGTCGAGCGGCAGCCGTTCTGGATGGGGTTCTTCTATCTGGCCTGGGGGACACAGCCCCAGCCCACCTCGCGTGACGGGACGGCTCACGGGCCCGTCACGCAGGATTTTCGCTGGATACGCACTCCAGGAGCGCTGGACGAGCGCGGTCAACCCAGCGCGCAAAAGGCGAGCCAGCACCACCCTCATCCCTCCTCATTGGCAACCGTCTTTTGCGCCGGGAGACGGCACCCGTACCGCACCACACGCACGCGCAAGAAGAGCGTGACACCGAGCAGGACAATTGAGGCCAGCCCCAAAAAAGGGCGCAGGGGGTTGAAGATGGTCATAGCCCCTCCCAGGCCCAGCAGCAGGACGACCACTTTATTGCAGACGGGACAGCCCACGGAAAAGAACGAGAGCAACGCCCCTCCGAACGCTCGTCCGGTACCCGCGATGGAACGTTTTCCCAGTGCCGCTTTTTGAGACGGCATGGGATAGAGCGTCATGACGGCAAGTAACGGTCCGAGCAGCAGCGCTGAAACGATCCAGATCACATAGTCCTGCGGGCCGGTTGGCACTATACGGCTGAACAGGGGGTTGGGAACAAGCCTTGTTGGAACGCCAAGCAGCAGCGCAGACCCGGCTGTGTACAGCGTGGAGAGACTCCAGAAACGCAATCCGAACATAGTTCCTCCAGGAATCTTGCGTGACGGTATGGAAGAGATGTCTCCATTCACATCAAGCGCAGTGCCAGCCTGCAGAAGTCAACGAGCGCAACACTGGCGACGAACAACATTACGTCGAACACCGCAACACTGGCAATAGACATCGGCACGCGGTGGACAGAGAACGTATGCTCGCTGTGCGAGGGATGCCAGCCGTACAGGACAAACAGGAAAACAGCCAGCGTGAGCAAGACGACGGTCGTGGGCCAACTCCAGGAGAGGAGAGCCATGCTCCAGTTCACCTTCATCCCGGCCAGGCGCAGGACCAGCACCGCCAGCACAACACCGGCGAGCAGCAGCGCCTCTCGCCCGGCGCGAGTGCTGATGCGTGGGGCGAGGAAGCCGCCCAATTGGAGCAGCAGAGCAAGCAGGCCACTGCCGGCGAGCAGAAACGCCGCGAACAGGGTGAACGTAAACACTGGGGCATGCGTGAGCAGTTGTGAAAGCAGTGCAGTGGTACTCACCACGCTCAGCGCGTAGACCAGCCCGCGAAGGACCACGACCCCTCTACGAAAGACTTGGGGGCGCATTTCCCGCGCCCAGGCTTCAGCGAAGGCCAGAGGATTGGGACCAAGCACCGCTTCCAGGGATTTGCCATCGGAGACGGCTTGCTGTAAGTGCTGATCCAGTTCGAGCTGCATCTGGGTGATGTGCTCGCGTGCAATGCCGCGCAGTTCCCAGTAGCCCGCGCAGGCCTCAACGAGATCAGCGATCTGTTGCTGCGTATACCGATCAGCTCTGTGCATCAGAACGTGCTCCTTTCAGGATGCGCTCGACCGCCTGGGCAAACGTCTCCCACTCGGCATGCCATCGCTCCAGTTGTTTGGCCCCCGCGGGCAGGAGACGATAATACTTGCGCTGAGGGCCATCACGCGACGCCACCAGGTAGCCCTCGATGTAACCGAGGTGTTGCAGGCGGCTCAAAAGCGGGTAGATGCTGCCCTCACTCACCAGATCCAACCCCTGCCGGGCCAGTTGCTGCACCAGCTCGTAGCCATAGCAGGGTCGCTGTGCAATCGTGGCGAGCAGGCACATATCGAGCGTGCCTTTGAGTAACTGCGTCGAACGGGTGTCCATGAGCATCTCACGCTTTCACTCTCTTGCAATACAGTGTACTGGAGGCAGTATAACACACAGTATCTTGTTTTGCATACTGGAGGCAGTATAACACACAGTATCTTGTTTTGCAAGAGAGTGATGGTCGAGCATTTCCAGGTGAAGATCGAGCACTTCTCTTCCACGACGCATCTCGGCCGATTCACGTGATGAAGAGTCTCATGCCATTCTGATAACCAAGGAGCGAGTTACCTTGTAGGAGATTTTTTGGGGGTCTTGACCCTCACTGGTCTTTTTCTGAACCCCTTTCTCATGTGGGATTATCTTCATGTTGATGCCAACAAGCAGGCAGGGTTGATCATGATGGACACTGTTGGTAAAGGCTCTCCCGCATTTCTCATGCTCGGCAGTTGAAAGAAAGTGGGATGAACTGGCTTCTTGAGGTGTCGAGGGCATCACTTGGAGAAGAGATCTCTCTCACTGCTGCTCTACAAGCCCTTCTTCGGGAATCAACAGCATTGCTGAGCGCGGTTTTTGCGGAAAAGCCTCTCTCATGAGAGTGTTTAGGAGTGTTACGGCTAGTGTATAGATTTCGTTTTGGGAGTAGGGAGCAGAGAGCAAAAGGCTTCGGTAA
>WNGL01010589.1_pt1 | contig 16722 bp, 21 predicted proteins | sample 5400591 | NCBI WGS metagenome assembly WNGL01 (sample SAMN13153377, study PRJNA577476) | soil metagenome | isolation source: 80 cm soil or saprolite under Garry oak tree replicate 1 | place: USA:California | collected 2016-06-15
ATACATTTACTGTAATCACGAACCCTTCCCCCAGTCGTTCAGCCACCGGCGAAACGAATCCTCGCTTTCGCCGGAAGGTTACCAAAGACTAGATTCTTGATGCTGATGTCTTCTTCCAGACCGGGCGAATGAAATCTCTTTCTGTCTCCAACGCATTTCCAGCCGTTTATCTCAGCTACTGCTTCAAGAAACTGAGAATTGCCTCACAGTCTCTGATCGAGTCCACCGCCACTAATGATAGCCCGGATACTTCACTATCGTAATCGGCTTTGGTCCTCTTGCGCCTAAGCCGTTGTCCTTTATCGTGAACACTGGCGAAAGTTCGGCCGCCTTTCCTTAAAAATGCATCCCACAAATCTTTATGCAGGTTCCCGGTGTCGATCATTGGAATTCCTGCGTTATCGCAAAAACTCCTCGCCGTGTTGTAAGCGGCATAATACGCACGGCTGATAGCGGAACGCAGTGCCGCCTCCTCTGAGCGGCTACCGAGGTCTCTTGCCAGAACCAGATACTGGGACCAATCAAACGCCGCCATCAGCGTATTCCAAGTCAATGTTCATAGCGCGTTTCACTTCGTAGGGTTGATCGAGCCACCATTCTTGATCTAGTCGCTCAAGTCCGCCTGACGCGTCATCCAAATGAAGCGGAGTGAGAATGAGTACGAATAGTATAGGACCGCTCTGATCCTCTTCGGGATCAGTGAAGACTTCCAGAGATGTCAGAGTGTCGGAACCAAAATGTTGATCGATCTCTTTGCGCGCCTCAATCAGAACGTCCACCAAAAAAAGATTGCGCTCCAAGAACTGAATGACCCTTCTGCTGTTCTTAAAGCTGAAGTGAACTGACACGCGCTCCCAATCATCTTCGTTGAGCGCCGCTGGCATCTTAAGTTGAACAATCTCATCTTGAACGGAGGGAAGGCTCATGGGTAAATCATCATCTTCGTAGAAGCTTCTGTCAAGATGGGCTCAATAGCGAATGGACCCTGAGGATTCGCTTAGGCCGATACCAATTCGAGCGAATCTTGCTCTTCCCCTCTGAACTGCAATTCATACAGCCGCGAATAGAGCCCGTCGCGGGCAAGGAGCTCTTTATGAGTTCCCTGATCGATAACCTTGCCGTCGTCGATCACGAAGATCGCGTCAGCCCGAATCACCGTGGCCAGACGGTGCGCGATTACGATCGAGGTCTTGCCTTCCATTAAGTTTTCGATCGCATCGAATACCAGCTTCTCCGACTCAGCATCGAGTCCGGCTGACGGTTCGTCGAGAATCAATATGGGCGAGTTGCGAATGATGGCGCGTGCGATTGTAATGCGCTGACGTTGTCCGCCTGACAGGGTCATGCCGCGCTCTCCGATCATCGTGTCATAGCCATCGGGCATGCGCTCGATGAACTCGTCGGCGTTAGCGAGTTTGGCGGCGCGAATGATTTCGGCGCGTGAGGCTTCAGGTTTGCCGTAGGCGATGTTCTGCCAGACGGGCGCGCGAAACAGCAGCGTCTCCTGGAGCACGAAACTGATTTGTTCGCGCAGCGATTTGATCTTGAAACGGCGAATGTCAGTGCCGTCGATTCTGATTTCGCCGGATGAAAGATCGTAGAAGCGCGGTAGCAGGCTTACGATTGTCGTCTTGCCCGCGCCCGTTGGGCCAACCAACGCGGCCAACTGTCCGGGCTCGATTTTGAGGCTGAGGTTGCGGAGCACGGTCTCGCCTCGATCATACGAAAAGTTGACCCGATCGAATTCGATCTTGCCTTTGAAGCGCGGCGCGCGTTTAGCGCCGGGCAGGTTTCGCGTCTGTAATTCGTTTTCAAGGACTTCGCGGACGCGCTCCCATCCAACAGAAGCCCGCGAAATGGTGTCGGTCATCTTCGACAAGGCGCGGATTGGTTGATACATCTTGCCGAGATAAAGCAGAAAGACGAGCATCTCACCGGAAGTGAGCGTACCGGTCAACACGAGCCGCGCGCCGTACCAAAGCACCAGACACGTTCCGCAAGCGACGATGATTTCGACCAGCGGCGGCAATTTCGCTTTGACGTTTCTCGCTTGTAAGGCCGTCTCGACGCTGGCGCGGCTTTCTCGCTCGAACCGCCGCTGCTCGTAGTCCTCGCGCGCAAAGGCCTTGACGACGCGAATCGACGAGAGCACTTCTTCCAGCACGTTGACAACTTCGCCTTCTTTGAGACGCATGGCGCGCGAGGCTTGCTTGATCCGATGCGTGTAGCGATATACCACCAGGAAGAGGCCCGGCACGACCAGCAGTGCAATCAAGGTGAATTCCCAGTTCAAATAGAACATCACCAGTACCATGCCCACCAACGTGAGCACATTGACCAGCATGCCGAGCATCACGTTCGAAATCAGGCTTTGGACCGCATCGATGTCGCTGGTCACCCGGCTGATGAGATCGCCGGTGCGTTTGTGATCGTGATATGCCAGCGACAGTCGTTGAATATGCCCGTAAAGCACACGGCGCAGGTCATGCATAACCCATTGACCGACGCTGGTGGTGAGATATTTTTCGAAATAAGAACTGATGGCGGCGACAATTGCGATTGCAATCACGAAGGCCAGAGTGAGCGTGAGCCAGTGGGGATAAAGCAGGTCGGTGATGCGAATCTTTTTCTGCATTTAGTGGTCGTTACAGAACCGCGAGCGGTAGCGACCGGCCCTGTACTCGACGAAGTCCGCCCACAGAAGAAACCGGTCGCTACCGCTCGCGGTTCTGTAACACCGTTAAAGACTAACCAGTTCGTTGATGCGCGCCTTGACTACGCGCGTCAAAGCCTCAATCTGTTCCGGACTATAGTTCGCCGCACGGAATGCGTCGCTAATCTGCTGATCGCTCAACTGCGACAGAATATTTCCCAACCACTTTGCCTGACCAACAGTGATGTCATTTATCAGCTGCTTATTCTTGCCTTTGTAATCGAAGCGAACCATGCCGTGCTCGACTCCGGTAATAAACTTCGTGTCGGCGACGTATTGATCTGGCCGATTGCGCGTATGGCCGATGAAGTTTCCTTCCTTACCAAAGCTGGCGCCGAGATCGGTGTCAAAGTAGCGCGCTTCTTTCTCTCCGGTGGCCTCGTCGGTTACGAGCAGGATGTTGTTGTTGTGGTTTTGAATGTCCCAGTTATTAATCAAGGCCATCAACACCTTCAACCCTTGAAGTTCATTGGTGCCGACAAACGGATTCTTTGACCAATCCCAACGCTGGCCCAGCCGCTTTTGCCCTTTGGGCCGCGCTTCGAATCTGGCGTTGTCGAAAGAGCCTTTGCCTTCGATATCAACGTGCGGCACCAGATATGTAATGTCGGCAAAATATCCGGCTGCCCAGATGAGCCGCGTGGCGGCAGTTTCCGATTGTGCCTCGGGTCCCACCTTCACCACCCATTCATTTCCAGCGCCGTCACGGACGCGGTACTTCTTTGAATAGCTGCGCGTCTCGTCGGCGACAAAAGTGACTTTGGAAAGGTCGGGCTTCATCGCTTCGCCGCCTGACCCGAGAAAGAGATCGCGCGAAGCGATGTCCGTCGGCTCGTGCCACAACACGGGTTTCGCGTCATTGGGAATTGGTTTTGGATGACTCTTTTTGCTTTTTTGGCCTTGAATCGTACCGGTCAACAACATCGCCATGCCGATCAGGATTAGGGCCGGGCGCTTGAAACTATTTCGTTGGAACATCTCTTACACTCCTGTCAAATGCTAAAGAAAAACAAGAGGGTTACTTTGTCGATCCCGCAGCCGGGCGATTTCCAAGCTCGGCAACTGTTCAATTCTCGTTAGACCACCTGCTCACGCATCGGTATTCCACGGTCTTCAAAATAGATCTGACTGTCGAAGTCCTCGTCGCCGGCGCCGCGACTGACGCGTTTGTAGCAGCCGTCAGCCGACAGCTGGCGCGCGTTCAGGTTATCGCGCAAGTAAACGTCAAGCACGCGTTTCAAATAATTGCGCAACTCCGGGTCGTCCACCGGGCAGACAACTTCAACGCGGTGGTCGAGGTTGCGCACCATCCAGTCGGCGCTGCCGATGTAGAGCTCTTCCTTATCGTCATTCGCGAAGTACATGATGCGGCTGTGTTCGAGAAAGCGGCCGACGATGCTACGCACACGGATGTTCTCAGAGAGTCCCGCCACACCGGGCCGTAACATGCAAATACCGCGAATGATCAAATCAATCGAAACGCCGGCCTGCGAAGCTTCGTAGAGGCACTGAATAATGTTTGCGTCAGCTAGTCTATTTAGCTTCGCCACGATACGCGCCGGCCGTCCGGCCTTTGCATGTCCAGTCTCCCTTTCGATTAGCTCTGTCAATTTTTCACGCAAATTAACGGGCGAAACCAGCAGCTTCCGATAATGCTTTTGCCGCGAATAACCGGTCAGGTAATTGAAAAAGTCGCTGGCGTCTTCGCCGATCTCTTCGTTTGCCGTGAAGAGTCCGAGGTCCGTGTAAGTCGATGACGATGTCGGATTGTAATTTCCGGTGGCGATGTGAACGTATCGCCTTAGGTTTTGGCCTTCGCGCCGCACGACCAGGGTCAGCTTGCAGTGCGTCTTCAAACCGATTAGTCCGTAGACGACGTGCACGCCTGAACGCTCGAGTCGCCGGGCCCATTCGATATTGTTCTCTTCGTCGAAGCGGGCCTTCAACTCGATCAGCACAGTTACCTGTTTCCCCTGCTCGCCCGCCTGCCTGAGAATTTCGGCGATTTCGGATTGCTGTCCGGTGCGATATAGGCAGATTTTTATCGCGCGAACATCTTCGTCATCAGCCGCTGCCCGAATGAAGCTCGTGACCGCCGAATAATCGGTGTAAGGATGGTGCACCAGGATGTCGCGTCGCTTGATGCCATCAAAAATTGATTTGCGCTCTCGCAAAGGCTCAGGGATCGTCGCGTGCAAAGGCCGATACTTTAATTCGGGCCGATCCAGCTCGCACAACGGCGTGAGATCCAGAACATTTAGCGGGCCATCAACCGCGTAAACGTCATCAGGCTCGACTCCGATCGACTCCATCAAGTAAGAAAGCATGGCGTCCGGCATGTCGGCCGACACTTCTAACCTTACGGGCGAGCCGAAACGCCGTTTTCGCAATTCCTGCTGCAACGCCCGCAAAAGATCATCTGCTTCTTCAGCACGAATCTCGATGTCCGCATCGCGCGTCACGCGAAACGCGTGCGGCTGACTGACCGACATTCCCGGAAACAGAGCGCCGAGGTTTGCCGCGATCACATCACTAAGGAACACATACTTCGTTTTCTTGCCAACCTGAACCAGGCCGGGAAGTACCGGCGGCACCTTGAGCCGGACAAACCTTTCGCTTCTTGGTGAGGCATCGTCGAGAGACTGAACCATCAGCCCCAGGTTCAAACTGAGACCGGAGATGTAGGGAAATGGGTGTGCCGGGTCGACGGCTAACGGCGTTAGCACCGGAAACACCTGGCGCAGGAAATAATGATCCGCCTCGTCGCGTTCCGCCTTCGATAACGATTGATAGGGTGCCAGGACAATTCCGTTGGCCTCAAGTTCAGGAAGGATCTGTTCCTTGAGACTACGCGTTTGCTCGGCAATCAACGGCACCAGGCGTTTCCTGATCTCCGTTAGTTGCTCAGCCGCGGTCATTCCGTCCGGCGATGGTTGGACCCAACCATGTTCGAATTCTTCTTTCAAGCCCGACACGCGGACCATGAAGAATTCATCGACGATGTTTGAGAAGATGGTCAGAAATCGCAGCCGGTCCAGCAATGGGTTGCGATCGTTACTTCCTTCCTCGAGAACCTGACGAAAGAACTCGATCAAGCTCAGCTCGCGATTCAGCAGACGCTTTTCCGCGGGCGGTGCCAGCGATAGTTTGGCTTTCGCGGGCTGGGTCGCGCTGAGCCGCCTTTTGCGTTGAATGTTCGAGATTACTTGCATGGTGATGAGATCTGATTTCTGATTTCTAAACGTACGCTTATACACAGTCTCCAAACAGATTTCCCTGTTCCTCAGCAACCAGTGTTCCGAGGACACTGTTCGGATCACCTAAACTCAGCTATAAGTTGTTTGTTGGGATTACGAGAGATAAATCAGAAGAGACTTGCAATGTTGGCGTAAGTTTATCGTACGAATTTACCGTCTCCGGCAGTGCTAAATCGAACGCTGCATCAACGATATGGAGTTGTTAGTCTCAGCGAAGAGTACGCCTGGGAGAAGTTGCGTACGAACGACGCGCAGGGACACTGACAAATTGATTTGACTCGACGATGAAAGCAGTCAGTCGGCCACCGTAGACGCACGCGGTGTCCAATCCAATCGCGCGGGCGGCGATGCGCGGTGCTTTTGCCGGCCAGTGACCGAATAGAACGATCTTCCTGCCGCGATAGACTGTGTACCAGGGAACGCCTCGTCGGCTGGAAGGATTCGCGCCCATTGTGCGTATCTCAGTCAAATCACTCGTCATCTGTCGCCGCAGAGGCACGCCCGGACGCACGCCCGCGTGCACCACCAAATGCGAGCCCAGATCGATGGTGAATGGAAGCGATTTTAGAAAGTCAGAATAACGCTCGCGTTGGACATCGAGTTGAGTCAGGGTTGCCCTCTGCTCTTTGGTGAGGGGGATTGGCTCACCGCGCAAGTGTTGCCGCAGCTTTCGATCGTGATTGCCGATCACTGACGAGAAACGTTTATCCTGAATAAAGAGATCGAGGACTTCGCGATTCTTGGGACCTTTGACGATCAAATCGCCGACGGCTACGACGCGATCATCTCGGCGCAGACCAATCAAGTCAATTAGATCCTTTAGCTCGTCAAAACATCCATGTAGGTCACCGATGACGATTGTGCGGCGCATCTGTAACGATTAGTCAAACAATTGGTGTACCGCGTCGGTGTTCCAGTCGGCGAGATTTGGGGTCACGACCTCAGCGCCCACGGCCCGCAACGTTTCCGCAGATACTGTATTCGTCACTCCGAGGGTGTGCATGCCGGCAGTGCGGCCAGCCAGAATTCCTGGCGGTGCATCCTCAATTACCAGACACTCAGACGCGCGGAGTGGCAGCTTCTGATTCGCTCGCCGCGCTTCGTTCAATAGCTCGAGGGCGCGCTGGTAACTATCAGGGGCAGGCTTGTGTTTCAATCCCGGCTCCGCGCTGACAAAAACCGAAAAGCATTTATCAAGAGCAGCGAGCTGCAAAACGTGCTCGATCTCGCTGCGTTCGGCCATGCTGACCAGGCCCAATGCATAACGTCGCGCCGCCGCTTTGACAAACGTCACGACACCGGGGTGAACGGGCAGGTCTTCGTTAATGAGTTGTCGATGTAACGCGTGTTCGAAGTCGATAACTTCGCGTGTCTTTTCGTCAGTCACCGTTTTTTCAGCGCGCGCGTAGGCCGCTCGCACAAAGGCGACATCGTCCATTCCCAGGCACGCAAAATAATCGTTGTCTGAGAAATCGAGGCCCTCGCCGTTAAGGACTTCGCGATAAGCTTTCAGATGGATTCGTTCGTCATCGATGATGACGCCGTTGAAATCGAAAAAGATCGCGTGGATCATTTGAGGAAGTGAAATTCGTGTCAGAAGCCCGCGCGTGAGCAAGGGCAACTGAGCCCTTCCTAACGGTCGGGCTTCTGACACGACCGCCATCTACGACTCACCCCGACACTCTCCCACTGGGAGAGTGAGTTCTTCAGCCCACCGCCGCGGAATCGTTGACAGCGGGGAGACTCAATTTATCGATCTTCTCGTTCTGCTGCGTGAACAGTTGCGGCAGACGCTCGCTCTCCAAGACATCCAGGCGGCGCAAGACTTCGGTCAGCGCCAATTCGTTTTTCAGGTTCACTTGATAGTCCAGATCGGCGCGCAGGCGATCTTTTTCCGACTGGCGATTCTGCGACATCATGATGATCGGCGCCTGCAATCCGGTGATCATACCGAGCACGAGATTGAGTAACACGTAAGGAAAAGGATCGAAGCCTTTGCCGGTGAGCAGCCAGCTATTGAGGAGCACCCAGAAAATCAAAAAGCCGATTGAAGCGCCAATAAACTTCCAACTGCCGCCGAATTCAGCGATCAGATCGGCCGCGCGATCGGCCAGCGTCATACGCTTTTGCTGTTCTTCGTTGACGTTGCGCGACACGCGTTGTTGCAGCAGTTTGTCCGTGCGGCGCAAACGCCCAAAGCTGGCGCTCAGCATTTCCAAAGCCACCTTCGGATTATCATGAATAAAACCCAGAAAGTTTTCTCGGGACAATACAGCCAACCGCGCATCTTCCGAGACGGTGGCATCGGCCGAGCGTTGCTTGCCATCGATGATCGCCATCTCGCCAAAGAAATCGCCCTGGGCCAGTTCCGCCAAAACGATCTCTTTCTGGTCATCGTCGCTGATCGTAATTCGCACGCGACCGCTTTCGATCAGGTACATGGCGTCGCCCTGGTCGCCCGCGCGAAACAACGCGGCGCCGTGCGGGACTTCGCGCACACTTAGCAGATTGCGAAGATCGCCGGCGGCTTCATCGTCCAGCGACCCAAACAACGGGACCGAACGAATCGCCTCCAGCGTCATCTCTTGACGGGTTGGTGTTGACATAACTATCTCCTGTCAGTGGTCAGTGGTCAGTGGTCAGTAGTCAGTAGTCAGTAGTCAGTTGTTCATTGCAAGCGGAGTTCCCTGTCCATTGTAGGTCATCCGTTGCTACTCGAGTTGTCTGTTTGCTGATTAAACCGAGCTTGTACTAACTACCAACTACCAACTACCAACTACCAACTATCAACTACCAACTACCAACTACTGACTTACTACTACTGGCCACTGACCACTGACCACTGACCACTAACTACTAACTCTTCCGTCTTTCATCATGATGATTCGATCCGCGTAACTGCTTGCCAGGTCATGATCGTGAGTTACCAACAACACAGTCAAGTTGTCCCGATCAACCATCTCTCTGAGCAATGCCAGCAGCTCACGCGCGCGCGTCGAGTCTAAATTCCCGGTTGGCTCGTCGGCAAGCAGAACCCGCGGCCGATTCCCGAGCGCCCGCGCGATGGCTACTCGCTGCTGCTCCCCACCCGACAGTTCCGCCGGCCGATGGTCCATTCGATCGGCCAGCCCGACCCGGTCCAGCAAATCTCGCGCGCGCTCTTTGCGGGGCACACCGCGCAATCCACCGAACGCCAGCGCCAGCCGAACATTCTCGGCCGCAGTCATCGTCGGAATCAGATTAAAATTCTGAAAGATCATGCCGACGGAAAATCGTCGATAGCGCGCCATTTGTTTCTTGGTGAGCGGCGCCAGCGGCTGAGAATCAAACAGGACGTCGCCACTGGAAGGTTGATCAAGTCCGCCAAGTAAATTCAACAGCGTCGACTTGCCCGAACCCGAGGTCCCCTGAATCGCGACAAACTCGCCCTCATCGGCACTCATGCTGACACGATCCAACGCGGTCACCTGATTGGTTCCCATCTGATAGATGCGTGTGATTTCGCGAGTCTCGATTAAGGGCACTAGTTAAAAGGAAGGAAAGGCTACAGCAAGCGAATTCCGACTCTCAAGCGGCTAGTTTGCGGCGACGTGAACGAAACGCCTTTTGTAGTGCGTCCTCCATCTGATGCAGAGTCTCACCCGAATAATAGCGGGACCCACAATTTGGACATTCCTCTGCTTCCACATTCTGAAAAGCCATCTTTACCCAGCGACCACTGGGCAGCCGAGAATGGTGAGTTGGATTGGTCAAGACCGTTTTAGTTCTCGTCCCGCATTCATCACAAGTGATATGGAGCGGCTTATTCTTCTTCGATTTCATATACAGTGATCAAAACAAGCTGTCGCGCTTCGAACCTCACTGGAACTTGAACCATTCTACCATCTGTTGTTGCGCCCTCAACCAAATATCGTGTTCCACGTGGATCAGCTGTTAACTTGCGAACAATATAACCGCTCAAAATGGCATTTTCAATGTCATCGACAGTGAGACGTAGTTGTAGCATTCTCTCTCTGAGATGTGGGCCGGCTAGGTATCGGTGATCGATTATTTTCTGGCTGATTCGCTGGAGGATGGATATGTCCGGCTCAATTTGTTTGGGTACTCCCGGATCTAGATGCTACCGATTTGGCGAGGTGACGCGCCAAAGTTCGAACGTTTCTTCGTCAAAACCCTTCAAAGCCATTTCGAAACGCGATGCCACTAAATCATTGCTCGGATCGCTCAAAAGCTTTCGCACCTCCGGATCGGAATAGACCGCCTCCGAAATCACCACATCGGCTCCGGTTGACTGTCCTTCCAATCGCGCCGCGAGATTAACCGTCGATCCAAAGTAATCCAACCGATCGTTTAGCGTCACCGCAATACATGGCCCAACGTGAATTCCGGCTTTCAGCGTCAACGGCTGCGTTCCGCCGGCAGGAAATGCCAATCGTTGCTGTGCCTTCAACATTGATTTCAGGGCCGCAACCGGTTGCCGAAAGACGGCCATCACCGCATCGCCGATCGTCTTCACCAGCGCACCGTCTTCATCCGCGACAAGTTCTTTCAACACATCGAAGTGACTCATCACCTGACCGAATGCGGTTGCGTCTCCTATCTCTCGATAGAGCCGCGTCGAACCCTTTAAGTCCGTGAACAGCACTGTCAGCGTGCCGACGGAAATTTGTTCCCCGGGCCGCAACGCTTCGGTCGCAAACAGATCGCGAAACACTTGCAGCGCGGTCGCCTCTGCGGCGGTCGCCGCCTCGTCAGTCCATGCGGTGCGTTCGATTATAAATAGCTGCTCGGCGTCGCTCGCATTCTCGAGCGTCAGCATGGCGCCCTTCGCAATCATCAACTCTTCCCCAATCCAGCCATCGGCTCCGACGCGCAAGGTCACGTTTCGCGGTCCATCTTCGGTCGCGCGCAGTTGCTGCCAACCCGACAGGCCTAAGGCGCGCAATCGGTATCGCCCTTCTTCCAACGATAAGTCGATCGTTCTACTGGATTTGGGAGGTAACAGTTGTTGGGCCACCACATGTGGGGTCACTTGCGGCCCGCCGATGCAAAAGTTCTCGGTCTCGATTTCGCGAATCGATCCGTTCGGTCGGAAGGTAAGCTCGATCGATTGTTCAAAGTTCACGGAAAAATCGATGTTGCACCCCGGACAATGAACGTTTGAAGCAATGTCTTTCAGGGAGTCCCTGGCGGCGCCACCGCGACACATGGGACAGATCAAGTTCCATTGCAAGTCCAATATTCCGACTCGGGTGGCGTAGAGACATGCTTCCAGGACTGCTCGTTTTGATTGCTTCCACTGCCGCGCCAACTCGTACGGTCTGATTCGCGCCAGCGCAAAATCGTCTGCGTTCTCAATTGTGTCGACCAGTAATGCGACCAGCTCGCTTTCAATCCCCTGCGCCGCCAGCTTCTCGCTGAGATCGAGCAGCCGCGCTCTGCCGCCGGGAACGAATTCAACGTCGCGTGAAACGCTGATGGTGCGTCCTTGTTTGGCGAGTTCATCGTACTCTCGAAAAGCGCGAGCAAAATTGCGCGCGCTGATCACGCCAATTTGGATTGGGATTGCGATCAGGCCAATTATGTTCTTCGGGCGGGCCCATACTTCATAGACGAGTTTCGTGCCGGATGATTGTTTCTTCCGCGGTGATGAATGATTCCCCACCGCTTCCAGCGGAGTTAATTCAGCGCGGACGTGCAACTCCGCCACCGGCCCTTTGGTGTATCGACGCACCACACCGAAGCGTCGCGGCCGCACCCACTCGAACGGCTGCTCTTCCCACTCGATCGGAATGCCAAACGTCGAAAGACGCAAACGCCGCCGCGCATTTTTCAATCCTTTGCTTTCACTGATAACCGGTTCAACCGCTGGTACGCCGGTGTCACGATTGAAGCGATTCGTATCCGCAACCAGCGGCCAGAGTTGCTCGGGCGACGATTCGAGATCGTATTCCCAACGGTAGTGAAATTCTCGCGAGAGCATAATGCCGTTTCAAACTGAGTTGATACCGTCTATGGTTGCACACTCCAAAAAGGTTAGCGGTTTCCTCTTGATTCGTGCACAATTCGCGAGATTAACTGTCCGAGGGAACTATTCGCAAGGGGCGAACTTATCTTGATACTTGGAACCTCCCTGTCAGTGAAAGGCGTCCCAATACGGCTGACCGAAGAGCGTTGGGAGCACATCCTTGATCATCACGCGGAATTCTCCTACAGCGACTATTCCCTCGTTCTTGAAGCGATTGAGAACCCGGAGTATATTTTGATGGGGCGCAATGCTAGTCTCATCGCAGTTGTGGCCCTTGGCCGAGCTACTTATTTGCACGTATTTTACAGGGAACTGGGCCAGCGTGACGGTTTCGTAATAACGGCAGCTATTCGGCGCGCAATTGATAAAGCGAAGATTATCTGGCGACGATGAAAATCTCTAACGAGAAACAGCAAACCAAATTAATGGACTTAGCGCGCAAACGTGTACAGTTGCCTAACGTCCCAGTGGAACTTGACTATCAAGACGACGTAGACATCCTTTGCATTCGATTCGGCCAACCGGTCAATTCTGATTCTATTAAAGATGACCCGGAAGACGGAGTAATCGGGCTCTACGAGGATGAGAAGCTCGTCGGCGTTGAGATATTGGACATCACAGATCAGATGGACGCCAAATTGACAGCTCTCTCACAGCAATTGCATCAAGAACAATTGGTTCGCTGAGTCTCGGCGCGAAATCACACGACTTTGTACTCCGAATCGACGTCCTCATCCGAAAACGCCACCCGATAATTCTTCGATTGCAGTTGTTTCGTGATTAGCAAGTCATCTTTTGTCTTCAAAAGATCCGCGCGATTGTAAACGGACAGCTCAAAATTGTAGCCGTGCGTGATCGCGTCTTTCGGACAAGCCTCGACACAGAAGCAGATGCAGCGGCCATAGTCGATGTTGTAAACCTTTGCATAGCGCTCATCGACGCCGGTGCGTTCTTCGGCAGGGCGTGGATCGTCGGCCGCCTCGATGTAAATGCACTCGGACGGGCAGGCCGCGGCGCAAAGAAAACACGCGACACACTTTTCACGACCAAGCTCGTCAACGTGCAGCAAGTGCTGGCCCCGATAACGCGGCTGTACGGTTATCGGCTCGTCAGGGTATTCAACCGTCTGCTTGCGCTTCGGGATATACGAGAGGGTGACTCCCATCCCCTGAATGATGGCTTTGGTTGATTCGATTACTTCAGTAATTATTGACATTGGTCGATTCGCAATTCGAAATCCGCAATTCGCAATTCTTGACCATCTTACTTCACTTGATGCGACGATGTCGCCTGCCAGCGATGGTCACGCCACACAAACGTATCGACGTAGTTATAGGAATTGACTGTATCACCGTCGATCCGATCGAGGTGATAGCGTAGGGTGGCGTGCTCGCCCGCTAGCGTGAGCACAAAGTTGCTGTAACGCCACCGTCTCCCAGGTTTCGGTTGGATGGTTTGCAGATAATTCTTCTTGGTTGCATTACTGTCGCCTGCATATTCAGTCGCCAGAATTTTGTCCAGAGCTTCTTTATCAGCTTCCGCGTTGGCCCGCTCCCATTCGTCCTCAAGATCCTCTAATTGAGATTTGACTTCGGTGGAGTCGGTGGGCACGTCGCTTTCATTCGTCGGCGAGCGCGTCGGCTTCGGACTTGGCAAAGGACTCCAACCTGGCGTCGGGCCGCCGCCTTTCGAATCTTTCGAATGAATAAGCTGCGGCACGATCACAGCGACCGCCACAATCACTCCGAACCCTAAGAGCAGGACGGCCGCCATCGCTAGAAGCCAGGGCCAGACACGGCGTTGCGGCGAAGCGGGCGGGTATTGTTGTGGCATCGCTGGCCGCCACGGATCACTTGGCAGTGCCGATCGTCCCGATGGTTGATTGTAAGGACGGGTGTCCGGGATTTTGGCTCCGCGATCCGAGCTGGAAGGCAGCACGAGCGTCTCCTCCGAGTCCGGACGCGTCGTGGCAACCAAAGGCGTGCCATCATCCAGACAGAAACTCAGCGTGTCATCTTCGAAGGTGCGTTTACAGGTAGGGCAGCGCTTCATACTTCGCGCCTTTCTCCTCTCAAAGGCATTTACTGATTGGCCATCGCAATCACAAATAGAATATAGACGATGAACCCAACGCCATAAATCAGGATCGCCAAACTACCCGTTATTATTCCTGTCATAGCTTGTTGCTTTCCGGCAACCGTATCCGGGTTTTTCTTGATTTGTGACAGAGTCATCGCTCCCAGCACGATCGCCACGATGCCAGGGATTGGCCCCAGACACGCGATGCTTGCAATCCCTATGATCATTGAGGCCGTGGCCATGCCTTTGCTCTGCGGCTGGATGTAACTTGGCGGCGGCGGTGGCTTCCATGCGGGCGGCGCGGGCTGCGGAGCGGGCACCTGCGAGCTGCCAACAGGTTCTGTGGAAGGAAGATTCCGCACGGCCTGATCGATGGGAGTCGCGACTGGCGGCGGACTCACAATCGCTGGCAAGGGTTCGCTCGTCGCTCCCTGATCGTCCACGAGCGTGGTGCCATCCTGAGTGCAAAAACTCAGCCAGTCTTCTGCAAACGTTTGCTTACAAGTGGGGCAGCGTTTCATTTTTCGACGTTAACTGGTCACCGGTTAGGCTCAATCTGCAACTGATCGACATGTTCCGATTGTTTAAATGAAAAACTGACTACTGACAACTCATACTGAAGAACCCTACAATTTAGCAAATCGCCGTCAGTGATTCACCCCTTGCATTAGGAAGGTGAAGCCCCAAAGCAGCACGATCAGCGCGAGAAAAATGAAGTACAGCGAACTGGTCGCAATCCCGATAATGGCCAGCGGTTTCCCACGGTATTTGGCTGGGTCATTCTTGATTTGCACCAACGAGATTGCGCCCATGATGATCGATATCGGGGCGGTGATCACGCCGAAGTAGCAACACCAGCCGACGGTGATGCTGACCACGCCGAGGATTAGCGATGTGATCGCCAGTCCCTGTTGCGGTGAAGGACTGAAAGCCATCAGCGGAGCCGGAGCTGGTTGCCACATGGGCGCTGGTGTTTTCGGTGGTTCGAATTGAACCGGCGGAGTGTAACTACCTGGCAAATCGAACGTCGTTTTTCTTAAAGGGTTCGTGTCCGGCGCGTCGACTCTGATCGTCGGCGGCGGCTCTCGGGACAAGGGTGTGAAATCAACGAGCGAGGTGCCATCGTCAGTACAGAAACTTAGCCAGTCTTCCTCAAACGTCTGATTACATGTGGGGCAGCGTTTCATTTTTCTGAGACTTTTGAGATCTGAAATTCTTGAGATCTCCAATTTGGTCTTTGGTCTTGGTGCTTGTGCCTAGATAACGATCATCAACTCGAAGATCACGGTTCAGAGTTCAACCTTTAGGTTGCGTCTTCACAAGCGCAAGCTGAAGCTTGAACTCTGAACCGTGCAAGGCCAATCTTTTAAACTAACTCCAGCTTACTAAAGAAATACGCAATCTCGATTGCCGCGTTCTCGTCAGAATCTGAGCCATGCGTAGCATTCTCGCCAACAGACGCACCGAACTCTTTGCGGATTGTTCCTTCATCGGCCTTTGCTGGATCGGTTGCGCCCATCAAGTCCCGCCAAGCCTTCACCGCGTCTTCCTTCTCCAAGACCATCACTACGCACGGCGCGCTGGACATGAATTCAGTTAAGCCTTCATAGAAAGGTTTGCCGCGATGAACTTCATAAAAGCCTTCGGCTTGTTGCCGCGTTTGATGAATCATCTTCATCGCCCGAATGCGAAAGCCGCCGGCGATGATTCGATCGATGATCTTGCCAGTGTTCCCCGCGCTTACCGCGTCGGGTTTGATGATTGCGAGTGTTTTGTTCATCGCTCTACGGCCTCTGTGAGTCCCAAAGCAAACCTCAGCGCCCGATTGAGTTCCAGCAGCTTGCTAAGCGGCAAGTAACCAACGAAATCCGTGAGCACAGATTTCGGCAGGCTCACAAATCAAACGATTACGGCTAACGACAACGAAGACACGATACTTCTTAGGATCTCTTCGTGACGGTTTATAAATTCGGTACAGTTCGCCACGTTTCACAGCGGTATTTGGTAGTCGAGAACATCGAACGCTTCCCTGCTAAGCTCGTCAGCATGTCGGTTGATGATCTCCACATCCCTTTCGTCGGCATCGCCGCGTGTGATGTTATTTACATAGACGTGCAAGGCTTCTTCAATTAGCTCAGATCGGTGATTTTCACCACCTGATAAGTTATCTACGGCGTCGAGCAATTCCTTGTCGAGTCTAATGTGTGCTTCAACTTTCATGAGCCAAGATTAGAGATTCACGGAACGGCCGTCAACTGGTTCAACCCGACCAATTGGCCATCTCGGCGGCCTGGGCGGGCCATTAGACGAACGTAGTCCTATTAGCGAGAAATCAAGATACGCGCGAAAAAACCATTCGATCTCCCATTCACGAAACTCCCAACTCGCGGGTTCCGCCGGGAGGCCACTGCAACTGGAAATCCTGACCAATAAAAGCGCTCAACTCCGCAGTCATCTCTCTGGCGAGCTGCTCCAAATTATTGATCGTGTATTGTGAAGGGAAGTTCATTCTGCGGTCAACTCATCAAAATCCTACAGATACTCCAAGCGCTTCCTTCATCGCCGATCCAATATTCGCCGGAGATTTTACGACGTGAATTCCAGCGTCAGAAAGCGCGGCCATCTTCTCTGCGGCAGTTCCCTTC
>WNGL01007794.1_pt1 | contig 16721 bp, 11 predicted proteins | sample 5400591 | NCBI WGS metagenome assembly WNGL01 (sample SAMN13153377, study PRJNA577476) | soil metagenome | isolation source: 80 cm soil or saprolite under Garry oak tree replicate 1 | place: USA:California | collected 2016-06-15
AAACGCGCTCGCCAGCGGTGTGAACAGCTTTCCCTGGATGCCGGTCATGGTCAGGATCGGAAAAAACACCAGCGCGACGATAAACGTGGCATACACCACGGCGCTGCGGACTTCGAGGGAAGCATCGAGGACAACCTGAAAGAGCTGACGTGGCTCATGGAGAGCGAGATTCTCCCGCACACGTCGAAGGATGTTTTCCACGTCAATGATGGCGTCATCCACCACGACACCGATGGCAATAGCAAAACCGCCCAACGTCAGCGTGTTGAGGGAGACACCGCAGCGGTCGAGCACAACGACGGCCGCCAGCAATGAGAGCGGAATTGAGCTGAAGGAAATGAACGCTGTCCGCCAGTCCAAAAGAAAAAAGAACAACACGACGGCCACCAGCACGCCGCCGATCGCCAGCGATTGATTCACATTCTCAAGGGAAGCCTCAATGAAATTGGCCGGACGAAACAAACGCGGCTGCACGTTGATTTTTTCCGAAGCGAAAGCCGGGGCCATTTCCGCCAGGGCACGTTCCACCGCTCGCGTCACCTCCAGGGTATTCGCGCCGTATTGGCTGAACACCGGCAGAATGACTCCGCGCTGGCCCGTGATGAGAGCATCGCCAAACCTGGGCTCCGGGCCTTCGACAACCTGCGTCACGTCCTTCAAACGCACGCTCACGCCGTCATGGTGCGCCAGGACCACCTCACCCAGTTGCTCGGGGGTGAGCGATTGGCCTTCCGTGCGCAGGACGATGCGTTGGTTCGCGTTCTCCACGAAACCCGCGCCGCGGACAGCGGTGGACTTCCGGGTGGCAGCCACCACGTCTTCCAAAGCCAGCCCATAATCCACCAGGCGGTCTGGCTTTACCTGAACCTGCATTTGCCGCACCTCGCCTCCAAAAACATCCACCTTGGCGACGCCGGGCACGGCCAGCAGCCGAGGCCGGGCCGTCCAATCGGCGAAGGCCCGCAGTTCCATCGGTGTGCGGTTGGTGGAAGTTAGTCCAATGGACAGCGTCAAGCCGGTCGAGGAGGTCAGCGCCCCCATCTTCGGGGCCTTGACATTCCGGGGCAGCACGCCGGCCACTTGGGTCAGGCGTTCGCTCACCATCTGCCGGACGCGATAGATATCGGCACGGTCACTGAATACGGCGGTAATCGCTGAAAGTCCTTGTATAGATTGGGAGCGAATGACGACCAGGCCAGGCGCGCCGTTGATCCTGCTCTCGATCGGGCGGGTCACCAATGCTTCGACTTCCTCTGGTGATAACCCTGGCGCTTCGGTTTGGATGACCACCTGCGGCGGCGCAAATTCCGGGAAAACATCGAGCTTGGTGTGCACAGCAACGTAAAGTCCGTACGCCACCAAGACACACGCCAGCACGATGATAACGCCACGAAACTGCAGGGAGAACTGAACGAGGCGCTTGAGCATGACGGCGTCGAAGGAAAAAGGTTCAAACTCCAAACTCCAAGCACCAGGGGAGCTACAAGCCACAAGCTCCAAAACACCGCATTAAGGCTTGGGGTTTGAAGTTTCCCTGAAGCTTAGTGATTGAAGCTTGGAGTTTACATCAGGTTCGCACTTTCAAAACGATTACTCGAGCATCTTGATCTGATACTTCTGCTCCTCGGAAAGCAGCTCGTGAGCGCCGCCTATAACCACACGGTCCCCCCCTGCGAGTCCGTCGGCGACGAACCAGCCGCCTTCCTGCGGATGGTTGAGAGAGACTTTGCGCCGCGTGAAAGTGTCATCGCCCCTCTGGACGTAAACCCACCCCTGTCCGGCCTGCCTCACCACCGCGGAGTCCGGAATAGTGACACCATTCAGCGGTTCCTGCCCAAGTGGCATATAGCCGCCCACCGCCATTCCGGGAACCAGCCGCGCGGCATTGGTTTTCACCAAATAGAGGAACCCTTGGCCCTGCGTCTGTGGGTCCACGTTCGGGGCCGGCCCCAGCAACTGCGCTGAAACCGGGGTCTTCCCGGCGGATGCCGCCACAATGCGCGCGGTGGAAGGAAGGGCGTTGAGCACCTCGCCCGCCTGCAGATCAATGCGCACCAGTGCGTCTTCGAGAGAGGCCAGCGAACTGATGAAAGCGGTCAGGTTCGGCTGGTCGGCGATGGCTTTGCCCCAACCGGACACCAGCCGTGTGCGAACCGATTGGACCGCGATTTGGTCGCGCCGCGCGGCGGCTTCTGCGGCTTGAAGCGCCCGGTCGGAAGCGTTCTTTTGGTCGTTCAGCAGCTTCAATCGCTCAAATTCTTTCTCAGACGCAGCCGACGCGGCTTGCGCCGCAGCCAGTTCAGCCGACAGCGCCGCGAGCGGAGCGGGGTCAAGCACTCGGCCATATCCTCGCAACTCCGGGACGATTGTGCCGGAGGCGACCCGTTGCACCTTGAGAGCAATTCGCTTTTGCATCTCCGCATCCAGCGTCAGTATCGCTTCACCATTTGTTCCGATACTGACCCACGATTTGGCCGCAACTGGTTTCTCGCGCCCGGCCTCCAGCTTCCGTTTGTTGCTCATCTCCCGGTAGGCGACAATCAACCCGCTGGCGGCAATGAGCGTGACGAGAATGATAAGAATCCCTTTTACTTTTACTTTTCCGCGGGTATTCCATTTCATAGATCTGGCCTCGCTGCTCCAACGTCATCTTCGCAAGCTAGTGAGCCTGCGCGATGGCCGGATCAGCGGGTGGCGCGATAAAGACTATGGCGAAGAAAAATAACTGTGCATCAGGTTAGAGCCAAACCAAAAACACAACGCTGGCACGAAAGCATTCCCAACGGTCAAACCACTGCCAAAGCACAACGTATGAAATTCGCCCGTTATCTGGCGACGGCTGCATTGTTGACAGGCGTGGTGGCCGATGCGCTCAACGGGTCTGGGGGCGAGATGATTCTCACACGAGTTCCTGAGGGCGGGCTGCAACCACAGGCTCTGGTCGGTTCAGATGGGACGCTGCACCTCGTTTATTTCCGGGGAGATCCGAAAGCGGGCGACTTGTCTTACGCGCGAAGGACAAATGGCTCGGGCGAATTCACCAAGCCAATTCGTGTGAACGCGCAGCCCGGTGCGGCCATCGCGATAGGGACAATCCGCGGCGCGCAAATGGCGCTCGGCAAAAGCGGCGGCGTTCACGTCGCCTGGAATGGCAGCGGGAAGGCTTCCACCCACCCAGGGGCGCCCATGCTCTACACCCGTCTGAACGACAACGGCACGGCCTTTGAGCCCGAACGGGACGTGATGACCTTCACTGGTAGTCTGGACGGCGGTGGTTCCGTCGCCGCTGCCGAAAACGGGAATGTATATGTTGCCTGGCACGGGAGCGTGACCGCGACGGAGGGAAAGGAAACGGAACGGGCTGTGTTCGTCGCTATCTCGACGAACGAAGGCCGAATGTTCGGGCGCGAGCAGAGGGTAAATCGGGAGCCGACCGGCGCCTGCGGCTGTTGCGGCCTGAAGGCGTTCGCCGCTCCGGACGGCAACCTGTATCTGCTCTACCGTGCCGCCCGCGGCGGCGTTGACCGTGACGCAGTGCTCTTGGCTTCAAGCGACCGGGGCAAGACTTTCCGCAGCCTCTATGTTCATCCGTGGAAAGCAACGACCTGTCCGATGAGTTCGGCATGGCTCGGCTCTGCTGGAACGAACGGTACCATTGCCGCTTGGGAAACCACGGGGCGCGTTTGGTTCAGCACGATTGACCGGCGCGATGGCTTGGTCCGCGCGCCTGCTGCACCCGCTGGCGGCGGCGGGCAAAAGCATCCGGTCGCTGTTGTCAACGCTAACGGGGAAACGTTGCTGGTCTGGGCCGAAGGCACCGGCTGGCAGAAGGGTGGGGCGGTTGCCTGGCAGCTTTTCGATTCCCAGGGGAAACCCACGGAGACTGTCGGCCGCAAAGAAGGGCTGCCTGTCTGGAGTTTTGCCACCGCTCTGGCTCGAGGTGATGGTGATTTTGAAATCCTTTATTGAAGACTGAAATGCTGAAATGCTGAAAATGCAGCCAGGCCCAAATTTCCAATTTCAGTGTTTCAGTGTTTCAGCATTTCAGAGGATTGGAGGATTGAGGGCTTCTTTTTCAGCGTCAAGTTGATGCACGGGAGGTTGCGAGTCTTGGCGGGCGAATCGCAAGCACCAGAACCGCTCCGGCCAATGACAACGCCAGGCTATAGCCAAAGGCGCTAGTTGTGCCAAACCCCGTCCAGAGCGCACCGACGACGATGCTGGAGAAGAAGTCGCCAATTCCATTGACGGTGGCCATTGCGCCGAAGGCAATGCCGTGATGTTCTTCGGCTACGAGTTCCGCGCCTTCCAAGGTCTCTTCGAGCGCCACGTTGGTTCCGCCCAGGATGAAAATCAGCGCGAACGCGCCGATGCCGGCTGGCAACGCGATGATGCAGAGCGACATGATGCAAGACATCAAGTAGCCACAGGCCAGAAGCCAGTTCTTCGGGAAACGGTCTCCCAGCCAGCCGCCGATGAAGGCGAAGGAGGCATAGAACACGTTGTGCAGCACGTAGAGCGCAACGGCCATGCTGGCCGCTTTCGTCGCTCCCAACGTCGGCGTCAATTTCTGCGTCGCCAGAAGAATGAGCAGTGTATGAGCAAACGCGCCCAAGCCGAACAGCCCGACGGCGACCAGCAGTTTGCGGTAGGCCGCGGGTAATAATCGCAGCCGCCGGCCAAACGAAACGTGCGGCACGGGAGCGCGTTCCTTTTCCTTGACCGCAAAAACAATCAGCCCGGCCGCGATGAGGCTGGGAATGAGCGTTAGAGCAAACAGCGGCGGATAATGATAGTTCAGTGCCTGCAACAAGATAAGAGCGCTTGCCGGCCCGACAATCGCCCCCATCGTATCCATCATGCGCTCAAATCCGAATGCGCGGCCATAGGTGTCCTTCGTTACGGCGGCAGCCAGCAGCGCTTTCCTTACGGGAGTGCGCACGCCCCGACCAAGCCACGCAGAGGCCCGAGCGATCAGGACATGCCAGGCAGCGGATGCCAAGCCGAAGGAAGCCGTGCCCAGGGCCGTGACCAGGTAGCCAACGACCGCGATGGGTTTGCGGCGTTGCAGTTTGTCGGTGTAATATCCCGACGCCATCTTGGCGAAACTCGAAAGGCCATCGGAAACTCCTTCAATCAGTCCGAGCCACGCGGCTGCCACACCCATAGTGGCCAGAAACGCGGGCATGACGGTTGTGGCGATTTCGTGCGACCAGTCGCTGAATAGGGAGGCCAGCCCGATGCCGAGTACGGTGCGATTGAGCCAACGCTGGGGCGCGTTCCTGGGAGTGAGGGCGTCAGGAGGCTTCATCGAGTGGTTCTTGCCAGTTTGGCGAACTGATGACGCTCATGGCGCAGTCAAGAGAATCTCGCCCATCACCTTTGCCTTTGCGCCGGGGAGTTGCCATCCGAGCAAGCGCGCGCTATTGGGAGCAATGGCGATATTGTCCACCATGCCGATTTTGTACAAACAGCCGCGAGCGACAGGACAAGGCTTGTGCGAAATCTCTTCACAAGACCCATCAAAGCCGTTGACACCTTCTGGTCTAAGGCTTCATCAGCCAGTAAGCCAACGCACCAACGGTCGCGGCGCACGGCACGGTGACGAACCATGAAAGCAGAATGTGGCGCACGACCACTAAGTCCGCCTGTCGGCTCGTCAATCCAATGCCGAACAGTGAACCAACGGAAACATGCGTCGTGGACACGGGCTGCCCGAAAAGGGTCGCGGCGGTCACCAACATCGCAGTGGCGAGGTTCGCGGTAAGGCCCTGTCCTTGATTCATGCCCGTTATCTTGTGGCTCATTGTCTCCGCCACGCGCCGCGCGCTCAATAAGCCGCCCACGGCGATGGAAAAGGCCACCGCTGCCAGTGCCCAACGGATGTCGAGGGCAGGTAAGACCAACAGCAACGCTGCCATCTTGGGCGTATCATTCAGGCCACGCGCAAAACTGACTACGCCGGCACTGAGGAAATGCGCTGCATCCATCGCCTGCTGGCAGCCGACACCCCAAAACCGTTCTGCGTAACGCTGGGCGCACTGACGTTGTTCGTCCACGCACGCCGCCACAGTCGGAGCCGCCGCCTGCAAAGCCAGCGCTGATGATGCCTGCGGGATGGGTACGACGCGCTGCTCATGGCCGACGCAGATACACCACTCCTTTGTGATCCCCAGCCGCAGACGCAACCATCGGAATGCCAGGTGGAGCGACGCACCCAACGCCACCGCCAGCAGAGGGCTCAGCAAGAGTGGCAGAAAAAACGCCCCGCCCAAAACCGCCAGATGGACCTGTGCTGGTCCCGCCACCAAACCGCCGCCCAACATCGCGCCCGTCAGGGCGTGTGTGGTGGAAATGGGAAATCCGGTAAGGGTCGCGATAATCACTGTGACCCCCGCCCCGAGCGCGACCGCCAAAGGAAAATACTCCGACCCGGCCAAAGAATCTGGCACCAGTCCCGCGCCTGAGAACCTCTTGAGCAGCGATTGCGCGAAAAAGAGGGCCGCCACCGAACCCGCGAACGTGCTGACCGTGGCCCAGCCGATAGCCGTGCGGTAGCACGTGGTCTTACTGCCCAAGAGTGAGGCAACCCCTTTGAAGTTGTCGTTGCCGCCGTTGGAGTAGGCGAGGAAACAAACGGCGAGGAGCAGCAGCATGGTCATGGGTTGTTTCTACCTTTGATGCACACTGCTGGCGAGTCGAAATTGCAATACGGCGGAGATGCTTACTCAGTCGCATGACCGAAGGTCGGAGGTCGGAGGTCGGCCCGACCTCTGCCCTCTGGCCTCCGACCTCCGCCCATGTCCCCGGCCAGGAACCGCGCTCAGCCGAAGTGCTCCCATTCTCTTTGTTGCACTCCAGGTGAGCCGGACAGTTCATACCGAGGTATTTTGTCCCCCGGCCCAATTCCCTAAGATGCGAAGGTCTTCATCAGTCTGGGCCGGGTCCAGATCGCCTTGTGACGAGGAGATCAATTGCTCGATTTGCGCCTGATAAACCTGAGCCCGCGCCGCAAAGGCGGCCTGGAGGTCGAAAGAGGTCTGCCTGACCCAGGTCCGCATCCGCGTGCTGTAAAGGGCCAGCGACTGGCGCAGGTCCCTGGCGAAGCGGCCTTCGAGTTGCCTTCGCATCCGCCGGCGGGCCACAGCCTTGCCCAAAAAACGCCAGGCGCCGACAGACCGAATCTGAAGTGGGTGCGTCACGGCGGCGGCGTCGAATATTGGCTGGCCCGAAGGCCGAGTGAACTCGTCGGGGGCATCGCCGGTCTCCGAAAGCGTTTGCTTTGCAGCCCGCAACAGATCGGACAGTTGCGCTTCGGCTTCTGCAATGCGCCGGTGAACTTGGGCCGCAGCCTCATTCACAAGCCGGGCCACGGTTCGAGAAACCGTGGCAGCGGCTTCAGCGGCCTTTGCCTTTCGACCACTCAGAGTTTCGACAAGTTCAGAGGCGGTGATGTCGATGATTTGGCCGGTTACCGAAGGGAAATTGCGCGCCATTTCTGCGGCTTCATTTCGGGCCGCTTCAAGGATTAGGTCGCTGCGGCGCAGGGCCTGGGCTACCTCTTCGAGCCGACTCATGGACTCAGCGGGCACGGGTGTTGTCTTCCCTTTGCGCCGGGTTTCCAGGGTCCGGACGACGGTTTCCCGCAACGCGCCGACCTTGCGTTTCAAGGACCGGGCGGCCTGCTCCCGGTGCGAGTCCAGCAACGGTTTTAATTCCTGCTCCAGCCAGCTTTGGCACAGGGCGGCATCTGCGCCGACAACACTAACCAGGTGCACAGGCAAGGTGAGATTGACTTTGGCCGCCAGTTGCTGCCGCACATAATCCGCCAGCCGTTGGCGGTCGCCTGGAGTGAGCAGGTCGGCTTTGCTGATAAGAACCGTTGCGGTCGCGCCCGAAGTGTAGAGCGCATGGAGCACGGTGAGGTCTTCATGGGTCAGGGCTGAACCAGCGTCAATCAAGACCAGGCCAAGATCGCAACGTGGCAGGTAAGCCATGGTTTCCTCAGCGCCGGTGGTCGCAAGCGATCCAAGTCCTGGCGTATCAACCAGCGTCATGCCCTCCTTGAGCCTGCGCGCGGGCACCTGCACCCGCAGACGCGTGACGTGCTTCTGGTTCCCAGGATTTTGTTGCTCGGTCGAAAACTCCGCCAGGCGCGAAAGCTCAACCTGCAGTGGGCGGTCTTCGGCAAATTCAACCATCGCCAGAGGCGGTGAGCCGAAACTCACATGCGTCGGGATCGCCGTCACGGGCGTCACGCCCACGGGGAGATAGTTGTCTTCAAGAAGATAGTTGAGCAGAGAGGATTTGCCGCAGCTCACGCGACCGAAAATGCCGATTTCAAAGGTGCTGGCTTCGAGCTTGTCCAGCAGTCGCGTCAGAGCGCCGCGAAACTCGACCAAACCGTGCGTGGTGATAATGCGCTCCAATTCGCGCAGCAGCTTGCTCTCGTCGGTCGTTTTTGCCAGGCGCGCCAGCCGAGCTTGCAGATCGGCCGACGCTCCTGCCGCCAGAAAGGCGCGGACGCGGTCGATTAACGCATTCAAGTCTGCGACGATTGCACCGACGGCCTGGCAATCGGCATCGGTCAGTTCTCCGTAACCGCGCAGGTGGTTGGGCTCCAGTTCGGCGACTGCGATGCTGGCGAATGCGAAGTGATTTTGCGCCGCCCACAGCGCCCCGGAAACCGGCGCCGGGCGCGGAAGGTCTTGCTCGGCCATGATGCGGGCCATCGCCTGGCGGATGCGCGCGCTGTAGTCCTGGATGACTTTACGCTGAACGGGAGTGGAATCCGGCGAATACTCCTGGAAGGGCGAAGGCGAGCCGGCGTTCACCAGAATCTGCTCAGCCTCCGCCAGCAGCTTGTCAACGTAACGGAAGGTAGCGATTAAATGGCGTTGATGGTTCTCGTTCATGGATGCGTCGGTGTCGGCGAATGTTATGACTGGACGCTCGATGGAGCGCCGGGCACAACTCACCCCGGAAACACCTCGTGAATGCGCCGGTCCAAGTCCAGTAGACGAAGCGAGCGCGGATTATTCACGTCGTATCGGCTCGTCGCCAGTTCCTCGAACAATTCGCGCAGCACCAGCGGACTGCCATTCGACCGCTGGTGCAGCCACGCCGCGATGCTCATTGCTTGTGGCGGAATCAGGCCGGCCTTCACAGCCGCGTCCACGAGCGCTTCCGTTTCTGCAAGGTGGAACGGATGTAATTCCACCCGCGCGAATTTCCAAAGGAAAGGCCAGAAGTGGCCAAAGTCCCAGCCATGCTCGGCGCGGCTGGCAATCCACACCGGCACACGCTCGCTGGCGCCATCCAGAAAGGAACTTAGCTTGGGCGTCGTCCAGCTCACACCGTCAAAAACAACCGCTTGGCCGGCATCAGCCAGAGCTTTGAGCACCCGGTTCTTGCGCTTGACGAGCCGCAGGTCTTCCGAGGCCAAGCCGAGTTCGCGTTCCAGACCGTCACAAACCTGTGCCAGTGTCGAAGACTGCGCACACAGGAATAGTGGCCGCAGCGTCCGCAGATGCGCAATCAGCGCGGACTTGCCGATGCCCGGCGGTCCGATGATGAAGGCGTGCTTCTTTTGCGCGTGCAGTTTGGTGAGCTGTCTGACTTCCGCCTCGCGGCCGACGAATGGAAGCTCCAGGCTCACGGATACAAGCGGCCTCGATACAGCCAAAGCGCCGCCTCGACCATGCACCAGCCCGGCAACGCGTAGCGCCAAAGGCAATACACGAACCGCGCGCCGAACCCTCTCCGCGCCGGCTCAATGGCGGGATTGAGAGTCAGCAAAGCCGATGCAAATCCACAAACCAGCGCGGTGTAGAGCAATAGAGAAACTGCGGATTCAGCTTTCACTACCATAATCTCACACGATTCTGGTAGGAGTTATCAGCGGGCAAGCGGTTCGCCCCGAAAGCTTTCGGGGCAGGGCAAACTCCATTGCCATTCTCCAAGATGGACGCCAACGGCTCGGTGGTCAATCACTCCGCTGCGCGAGGGACGCTGCCCCGGATCCCAGCCACATCCCAAAGGCCGACTAAGAAAACCGCCAGCCTTTCCTACCGAGGAACCTTCGACGTCTTGCGGGTTCCTTGGCACAATTCACGCCCCCACGGTGGTTGGTATCTCCTGCCGGGTCGTGAGGTATTCGGCTGCCGGTTCGGGGTCATCCGGGTTCTCTCGCAGATGCAAATCCACAAACCAGCGCGCCAAGGAAGAAAACTCCAAACCATAAGCCCCAATCACCAGGGGAGCCCCAAGCATCAAGCCCCAAGCGCGGCCTTTGAGCCTTGGTGCTTGAAGTTTCCCTGAAGCTTGGAGTTTGGAGTTTGAAGCTTTGTCCTTTATTCGTCTCCATGAATAGCTTTCCTTGAACTGTTGGCATAGCGCGCCTTCTTGCCCAGCTCGTGTTCTATCGCCAGCAAGCGGTTGTATTTTGCGATGCGCTCCGAGCGGCAAAGTGAACCGGTTTTGATTTGGCCTGCGCCGGTGCCAACCGCAAAGTCCGCGATGAAAGCATCCTCGGTTTCCCCGGAACGATGCGAAATGACCGCGCCATAGTCGGCTTCTTGTGCCATCGCCACCGTCTCCAGCGTTTCGGACACTGTGCCGATTTGATTCAGCTTAATGAGGATTGCGTTGGCGATCCCGTTGTTGATGCCTTGAGCGAAAATTTGTGGGTTGGTAACGAAGTTGTCGTCGCCGACCAATTGCAGCCTATCGCCGAGCGCATTGGTCAATTCCTGCCAGCCTTCACGGTCTTCTTCACCCATGCCGTCTTCAAGAGACACGATGGGGTATTGCTTCGCCCACTGGGCGTAAAGCCCGACCATCTGGGTGGGCGACTTGCGCGAACGATCCGATTTCTTGAACACGTAGTTGCCGGCATCGTAAAACTCGCTGGCGGCCGGGTCGAGCGCAATGGCGATGTCCTTGCCGGCCTTGTAGCCGGCTGCACGAATGGCCTCGACGATCAACTCCACCGCTTCATCGTTGGTCTTCAGGCTGGGCGCGAACCCGCCTTCATCACCCACGGCAGTCACCAGGCCGCGCTTCTGCAAAAGCTTCTTTAGCGTGTGGAACGTCTCGGCGCCGTAACGCAGCGCCTCGGCAAAGGTGCGCGCGCCGATGGGAAAGAGCATGAATTCCTGGAAGTCCACGTTGTTGGTCGCGTGCGCGCCGCCATTGAGCACATTCATCATCGGCGCGGGCAGGATGAACGGAGCGCCGGCCTTTTTGCTGCCGTGAAGCTTACGGATGTGCGCATAGAGCGGGACGCCCGAATCCAAGGCGGCGGCGCGGCAAACCGCCATTGAAACGCCTAGAATTGCATTTGCGCCGAGCTTGGATTTATTTTCTGTGCCGTCGAGCTCGCGCATCAAATCGTCAACCTCCCGTTGCACGTGAGGTGATTTGCCTTTCAACTCTGGCGCGATGATTTTGTTGACGTTCGATACCGCCTTGAGGACGCCTTTGCCGCCGTAACGTTTCGCGTTGCCATCGCGCAATTCCACCGCTTCGCGGATGCCGGTGGATGCGCCGGAGGGCACGGCGGCGCTGGCTTCGATGCCGTTCGACAGGCGCACAGTGACGGACACGGTGGGATTGCCTCTTGAGTCAAGGATTTCGAGGGCGGTGATGCTGGCTATGTTATTACTCATATCGGAGTGTGGAAAGTTTTCGGCCCTAAGGTTGTAGTCCCCGAGGGACGTAACAGCCTGCAAGATTAGCGGCTGACAAGTTTGCGTCAAGAGCAGGCGTAGTCGGTCTGGGATCAAGCCTTCGACAAACGCTGATGATCCTTGACCACCAGCACGCTGCAATGCGCTTGGTCGGCGATGCGGTCGGCGGTGTCACCCAGCAGCCGGCCCCACAACTCGGAGTGGTCGCTGTGGCCAATGACAATTAAATCGTAACCGCCCTCGTCCGCGTGTTGCACAATTGTCTTGGCCGGGTGGCCGGCGCGAGAGACGCAGTGGATGTCAATGCCCTGGGTTTCGGCCAGCTTTTTAATTTCCTCACAGCGTTGCTGGAAGTATTCGTCGGCTGCTTCTTTTTCTGCTTCAGATTCGCCTGGCAGGTCGGAGTGGCGCGGCAACGGCTCCCGCACCCACACAGCGGTGATTTGGGCATTGGTTTCGCGCGCCATCACCGAGGCGCGTAGGAGGGCGGCTTTGGCCCCTTTGGAGCCATCATAACCCACGAGGATCTTCTGGAACATAGTTGCCTCACTTTCTGGTTGGCGCCGGTTTAGCCTTGCTCTTGTGGTTGATTCTTTCGCTGTAGGTTCGCCCCCATTCGATCATTGTTTCGATAGTTGGCTGGAAGAATTTCTGCGCGATGAGGGTTGGCACGAACGCGCTCAGGATAACGACCGTCACCAAGATGGTGTATTGCCTCTCATCAATGATCTTGTTTTGCAGTCCGAACAACGCAGAGATCGTGCCGAAAGTCAGGCCAGTAGCCATCAACAGGGTCGTGTAATTGGCCTCGCGCGTCCGCATGTAGAATACTTTCGTCAAAGGCCAAACGCCGACGAATTTCATCACCAGTTTCATCACCAGCAGTATAGCGATCACACCCAGCGCCGCCCACAACGCCGGCAGCGAAACGAAGAGACCGGCTTTGATGAAGTAAAACGGGGTGAAAATCGTGAAGGCGATGCTGCGCATTCGATGCACAAGTGTTTTGTCGCGGAGGAACACGCCTGCGACGACAAGCCCTACCAGATATGCCGGCAGCACCGCTTCGCTCTTGGCCGTGGACGCCAACCCGCCAAGGAAGAACAACACGAGGAAGATAAACTTTACTTCCGGCTCACTGACGCGCGTCGCGCCGAGTTTGGCGATGATGAATTTGGTCCACTTCGGCATGAACCACAGCATTGCGGACATGACGGCTACGAAGACCAGCAGCCAGATGTTGAAGTCAGCAAACAACGTGCCCAGCGCGAAGACGGTACCGAAATCGGTGATGAAGCACGCCGCCAGAATCATCTTGCCCATAGCCGTGTCGCTTAACTTCCCTTCGATCATCACCGCATAAACCACTGCCACCGAAGTCGTCGAGAGCGCGATGCCGGCGATTTGGGCTTCGTGCAAACTCCAGCCGAGCACGAATTGGGCGAATAACCAGACAAACGCGAATGGAAGCAGAAATGACAAAACACCAATCGTCATGCTGGCTCGGAGGTTGGCGCGGAGCGAAGCCGGGTCAATCTCCGCGCCGGCCAGAAAGGTCAGCACGCCGCTGCCGAGCATCGCCAGAAAGTTTGTCCACTCCGTCGTTTTCAACACGTGGTGGCTCGCGCCGAAGTGGATGTTCCCAACAATGACCCCGACCAATATTTCGATAAGCGCCACCGAGATGCCGGTTCGGATGGAGATCAAACTGGCTACGAACGCCAGCGCCATCCAAATCGCCGCCACATACCAGATATTTTCCATAATCTTGTTTTGACTCAAATCTTCGGTGATCCCGCGAGGACCTCATCCGCCCGGTAGTCAATCACTCGGGCCTTTTCCAGCGTGACCAAACCGCCTTTCATCATCTCGTCCAGAATCGGCAGGAACGCCTGAATGTTTTCTTCGCTGTCCACGATCTCGATGACCAGCGGCAAATCGAATGACAGCCGGAGGATTTTCGCGGTGTGCAACCGGCTGGATTTGCCAAAGCCCAGTGGCCCACGCAACACCGTGGCGCCGGCCAGGTGCCGCTCGCGCGCTTTGAGCACAATGGCTTCATAGAGCGGTTGCTGATGCCAGCGGTCCATTTCCCCTATGAAAATCCGCAGCAGCATTGCGTCATGAGGAAGGCGCATTTCAGGGGAGTGTTGTAGCGGAGTGATGGAATACCAGACTGACGACCATACAGTTGAACATAAAAATCCTGCCGATGCGAATTGTTTCGGTAGGAGTTATCAGCCTGGATCTGATGCGGCAGTTTTCCCGCCTTGCGGCCGGAAGGCAAACCCCATTGCCAATAAACTACCTACCTGAGCAGCCGCCGCAAGGCAAGGAGCGTTTGGACAGAAATCCGCGCAGATTGTGAATATTTGACAGAAAAGAGCTCGCGGCTGATCGCCGATTTCCAATCCCATTCCACTCCAGTTCTTGATCAACGCAACTAATCCTGTTATTTGGTAACCAATGACGACCAAAATACTGGACAACCGGCCTTGATGAAGTGCCGCATCTGGACATCCTTTGTTATTGTGCTGTTTGTCGAAGTTCTTGCCTCTGGGCTGAACCCAACGGCATTCGCCCAGACGAATAACGCGCTGGACACGAGCGACTTGGCTGCAGAGGAGAAGGCTGCTTGCATCCAGAATTTGAAGATCATCTACGAGGCCATCCGGACCTATCAAACCGACCACAAAGACTTGCCCAATTGGCTTTCCGACCTGGTGCCGCAGTATCTCCCCGACGCTAACCTGCTGGTCTGCCCGGTTTGCCGGCGGACCGGTGGCATCGAGTCTGCTCCCTTGGCCGATCCCAAAATCGCCAGCTCCTATCTTTTCGAGTTCTGCCCCGTGCCATTGGGAAGCGCTGCAGCCGGGGCGCCGACGCGCACACGGCGGGATTGGAAGCGCTGGCAGATGGGCCTGGTCGGTTCCGCCGTGCCGATCGTGCGGTGCCGGCAACATCCCTCAGTCCTGAATCTGGCTTTCGACGGCCGGGTCTATGAGAGCCCATCCTTGTGGGAAACCATTATCACCAACGGCGTGAACGCGTCGGAGCTGACGCCTGCCCGTTTTTTCGCCACTGAGTCCGGCTTGGACGCAAGCGCATTGGAGAGAACCGCTCCGGCCCCGCAATTTCTTCCACGCGACCCCAATGCTCGAAAGGAATTGATTGATCTAACTGACTTTTACAACGCCAAGTTCACCGACTCCTGGCATGGCGGCACTGGCAACGACCTCGCCGCGCTGCCAACCGGTCTGCAGTCCTTCGCCGGCGTCGAGTTCGATGTGCGCGGCATCGTCCAACTGGGGGGCAGAGACCGTTCCGCAACCAGATTTCCTCCGGAGATCAAAGGCATCCAAGTCCATCAGAAATGTCAACGGCTGCATTTTCTCCACTCAGCCGGTTTTGGCAAGATTGCCGACGAGGGCAAACAGATCGGTTCCTTCATCGCCCATTTCGCCACCAACACCATCGCGACCAACATCATGCGTTTGGAAATTCCCATCTATTACGGATACGATGTCCGGAACTGGCATGTGCTCGCCAGCGAACCATACCCAGCCAGGGAGTTGACCGTCGCATGGTCGGGAGACAACGCCGTCAGCAAACGGGCCGGCAGTTCCATCCGCTTGTTCGTCACCTCCTGGACCAACCTCGCGCCGGCCCTCGAAATCGAGAGCATTGACTACCTTTCCAGCATGACTCAGGTCGCGCCATTCTTAATCGCCATCACCGCAGATTAGAGTTGTGGACGCTCAGCACCATGGCCTCTCGAGCGCAATGCGCTTTAGCAAAATCTGCGCGCTAGGGCTGGCGCTCCTGGCCCCTCATTGCCTGGCGGAGACCATCCAGGTGACCGCTTGGAATCTGCAGGCACCGCTCCGCGATTCCCCGCAACGCTCCACGGCTGCCACCACCCAGCGCCGCATTCGAGACGCCGCTGCTACCCTGCAGAAGCTTGACTCGGACTTCATCCTCTTGCAGCAGGTTGGCGATTGGCAGATGTGCGAACAGCTTGTCCAAGCCCTCAAGCCGGCCGATTACAACGTGCTCGTTTGTTCCTCCTTTCGCGATCCTCGAAAGGAAGGTGCAAGCCCGGAGCAGGTCGCCATTCTCTCCAAACGACGCGCCTACTTCTCCTGGTCCCAGCCCTGGCACGATCAAGGTGACGCTACCATTCCCGGCGGATTCGCCTTTGCTGCCATTCAGATCGGCAAACAAAGAGTTGGGTTCTTTTCGGTCCAATTGGATGATGGCTTGGCGCGAGCTGTCGCTGGCTCGCAGCGTTCAGCGTCCACACAGGCGCGCGTCGCGTTCATCCGGCAGTGGGCAGAACAACTTGAATCGTTCAGGAATTGGACGGCCAACCGAATCGAGGCCGTTGTAGTCGCCGGTGGGTTCGACGCCACCACAAGCCTTTCCAAGGCCCGAGGCGCGCCATCAACCCGAGCTCTGGAAGCGGCAGCGACCGCTTGTTTGGGCACACCCCTGGAGCGACCGCTGGCGCTGCCCGTGCCAGGTAACCTGCCCAATTCGGCGCCCGATTCCGTGCATCTGACCGTCAATGCTGAGAGCCCGCCCTCTGTGATTTTTGCTCATTGTCCAGCAACGTATATCTTGGAGTTCAGTCCGGAGGGGCCAGCCGGAAGTTCACTAGTTCGCGCCGACATCCCGCCGGCCCAACAGGGCCAGAGCGATCACCAGGATACCAGCAGGCTGCTCCAGTTGTCGGTGGCAGCAATGCTCGCAGCGGCTATCGCCCTGGCCGTCGCAGTGTGGGCTCTGGCGAAACGCCGCCCCGCCCTGGCACTGCCACCGCCAAGAACCCTCATTATGCTCAGCGTGGACGATGGCAGGCGCCTTCCTTTGCCCGATACGGTCGTGGTCGCGCCGCAATCGGTCACCGGCTCCGGCCAAAACGATGCGCTTGCGCTGGCTGGCCCTATTGTCCGCCTTGAGCCGTCGGCGCACCCCGATGTCTGGCAGCAACGGGCCCTGGCAGCCAGGCAACGGGCCGAGGAGGCCAAC
>WNGL01004507.1_pt1 | contig 16716 bp, 16 predicted proteins | sample 5400591 | NCBI WGS metagenome assembly WNGL01 (sample SAMN13153377, study PRJNA577476) | soil metagenome | isolation source: 80 cm soil or saprolite under Garry oak tree replicate 1 | place: USA:California | collected 2016-06-15
CCACCACGAACAAGGGAGCCGGCATTGTCCTGTTCAGGATTAAGACGCTGACATTGACCACCAACACCTACCAGATCGACACCGGCACTTCCATGGCGACGCCCATGGTCGCGGGGCTAGCCACGATGCTGCGCGCCTACAACCCGCAGTTCACCTACGCCGACACCATTAACGCCATCAAGAACGGCGGCAAACTCGTCCCCGCTCTCACCAATAAAACCACCACAGGCAAGGCGATCGATGTCATGGGGTCTCTGGCGTACATCAGTCCACCCACGGGCCTGGCGGCCACGGTGCAACCGTAAGGCATGCGATACGGGAAACGGCGGCGCATAGTACTGGTGGTGGCCATGACGGGACTCGCCGCGGGGTCGGCCTGCAGCCAGACGCCGCGCGACCCGGTTCCGGCGCCTTCGGACTTTTCATCGCGTCAGATCCGGGTACCGGGGGAGTATCTCGTCACGCTCGCCGCGGGAGCCGATAGCAAGGCCATCGCCGACCTCTACGGGCGTTTCGGGATCAAGGGCACCCGGGATCTGGGGCGCAACCTCTTCCTCGTGACGCTCACACAGGATCCGGGGCCAGCCAGGATGGAAGAGCTGCGCGGGCAGAACGCGCAGATCAAGGCCGTTCAGCCCAACTTTGTTTACCGGATCAACGAGCGCGGGAACATTCAGTAGACGAAAGCCCTCTCACTAGACGCCTTCGTCAAGGCTTCTTTCGCGATTCATCGACATCGCGGACCTCGGTGTTCATCCGGACGTCCTTGCGCCGGCGCTTTGCGAGGAGCTCGCCGGTCTCGAAGTAGTCGCCCTTGACGGCGAGTTCGGCCGCGCGCTCGAGCTCGTCGGGCCATTCGCCGAGCGAGTAGCCGTACCAGGGCGACTCCGGCTTCAGCTTCGGCAAGCCCAGCTCTTCCCAGATTTCTTTGGCGCGCTCCATGTACTGGCGCTTGGGCAGGGAGATCGGCGGGAAATCCTCCTTCATCGTGGCGTCGATCAGGACGGAGGCGTCCTCCCCGCTGTTGCGCTTGCTGCGCGGCCCGTGTCCCTGGTCGCGGTGGCGCAGGATCTGCAGGTCGAGGTCGGGATTCGCGCGATAGGACATCGCCCACAGCAGCGCGTCGGCATTGTCCGGGTCGATGTCCTCGTTCACCGCGATCACGTACTTGCCCGCCGCGCGGTTCCACGCCGCTGCGCCGTAGAGCGCGCGCCAGATCTCGGTGGCAGGAGTCTTGCGGTCCATGATGAGCACGACCACCTTGCGCAAGTTGGTGAGCGGCTCGTGCATCGACACGCGCGCCACGCCCTGGATGCCGAGCGTATTGCGCAGGTGATGGAGGAAGAGCGGCTCCAGGGCGACACGCTTGATCAAGCTCGACTCGCTCGGGGTCACCTGCGAGATGATCGAGGTGAGGATCGCATCGCGCCGGCGCGTGATGCAGCTCACCTCCATGTACGCATTGAACTCCTGGAGATTCACGTGGCCGTGCGATTCGCCGAACGGCGCCTCGGGCTCGAGGAATTCGGTGTCGATGTAGCCCTCGACCACGATCTCCGCTTCGGCGGGAACGAGAAGGTCGACCGTCTTTGCCCGTACGACGTTGATGGGCGCGCCTATCAGCCCGCCCGCCACGTGCAGCTCATCGAGCGTCTCGGGCACCTTCTGCGCCGAGGTGAAGGCGACGCAGGGCGGGGCGCCGAGAATCACCGCCGCGGGCAATTTCTCGCCGCGCTGGCGCATCTTTTCCCAGTGAACATAGATGCCGGGCCGCAGCTCGAGCGAGGGATTCATTCCCAGGCGCCGCCGCGCCTTGACCTGCCCGCGGTAGATGCCCATGTTCTGGACGCCGGTGTCGGGATCCTTGGTGATGTACTGCGAGAGCGTGGTGAAGGGCGCGATGTCCCAACCCGGGGTCGAAATCGGGATCGGCAGCGAGTCGAGGCCTTTGCCGGGCTCGTCGAGCTCGCGCCCCTCGATCACGACCTCATGGCAGGGCGCGTTCTCGACGACGCGCGGCGGGATCGGCTTGGCTATCGCCTTATTCCAGGTTTCGTTGATCTTGTCGAGCGCGCAACCCATGCCGATGCGGTAGATCTCGCGGCTCGCGGCGAGCGCACCCACCGCGACCGGGATGTCGTATTTGCGTTTCTTGCCGTCGGTTACATTGGTAAACAGGAACGCTTTCCGGTCGGGCTCCTCGATCCCGCCGCGGAACTGCCAGCGCACCAGCGGGTGCATCTCGGTGTCCTTGTTGATCGGCCGCTTGACGGTGACGAGCAGTCCCGCCTTGTCGAGCGCCTCCAGGTGCTCGTGCAGATCCGGGTAGCGCCGCCCGGGCTCGCCCGATTTCTCCGCCTCCGTCCCGCTGCGTCCGGCCATGTCCCTCTCGTGCTCAGTCGATCGCGATTTTCTTTTCACGAATGATCCTGCTCCACTTCGCCTGCTCGCCGCGCAGCAGCCGTGCGAGCGCCTCGGGCGTGCCGGCGACGATCTCGGCGCCCTGGCCCTCGAAGCGCTCCTTCATGCCGGGGTCGGCGAGGATTCTTGCGAGCGCGGCGTGCAGCCGTTCGATGATCGGCTGGGGCGTGCCGGCCGGCGCGAACATCGCCACCCAGGACTGCGTCTCGAAGCCGGGATAGGTCTCGGCGATCGTCGGCAGCCCCGGATGCAAGGTCGACGGCGCGAGCGAGCTGACCGCGAGCGCAACGAGCTTTCCCGACTTCACGTTCTGCTGAATCGTGCCGCTGCCCTGAATCAGCATGACCTGCACCTGGCCGGAGATCAAGTCCTGTATCGCCGGACCGCCGCCCTTGTAGTGGATCGGCACCGTCTCGATGCCCGCGACGTCCTTGAACAGTTCGTAGGCGAGCCGGCTCGAGGAGGCCGGCCCTGCGGACCCGAAGTTGAGATCCGCGCCTTTCCGCTTGGCGAGCGCGACAAACTCCTTCACCGTATTCACTCCCAGGCTCGGGTGAACGAGCAGCACCTGCGGATAGCGGCATACCTGCATGACCGGCGCGAAGTCCCTGACCGGATCCCACTGCAGGTTCCGGAACAGAAAAGGGTTGATCGCAAAGGTGTCGAAGGTGACGAGCAGCGTGTGGCCGTCGGGCGCCGACTGCGCAACTTGCTGCGTGCCGATGATGCCGCCCGAGGTCACCCGGTTCTCGACGATGAAGGGCTCACCGAGCATCTCGGCGAGCGGAGCGGCGAGAACGCGTGCGACCAGGTCGCTCGCGCCCCCGGGGCTGGAGGGCACGATGACGCGCACCGTCTTGCTCGGATAGTCTTGAGCCGCGGCGTAGCCCGGCCCCATCAGAATGGCGGCAAGCGTCAGAAAAATCGGCGAAGTCACGCGGCTGTGCGACATGGGGTCTTATCCGATTCTAATTCACGGACGACTCAGGGGCTGCGTTAACTCGACGCGAACATCGTCGCGCCGAGCCGCTTCGCGAGGACGTGCAGCTCGTCGAGCACCGCGGGCGGAACCGGAATGCCTTCGCGGCTGCGCTTCGCGAACGTGCGCTCGCCGCGCTCGCCCGGCACGAGGATCTCGCCCACCTCCGGATCGACCGGCAGCCCTTTCAGCGCTGCGACGAGACGACTGACCTCGCGGCCGAACGCCGCGGCGTCGCCGAACCGGGCCACATCGATGGCAATGGCGAGTCCGTTTTGCCGGTGGCGGCCGCCCGCGAGGGTTCCTTCGAGCGTTTCAGCGAGCAAGGGGTTCGACACGAGGAGGCTCGTGATGCATTCGATCATCAACGCGAGGCCCGAGCCCTTGGGGCCCGCCATGGGGAGCGGAATCTGCGCCGCCTGGGGGTCGGTCGTCGGGTTGCCGTTCGCATCGAGCGCCCAGCCTGCGGGGATCGCCTCGCCGGCTTTCTTTGCCTGGACGAGCTTGCCCATCGATACGACCCCGGTCGCCATGTCGAGCACCACGGGCCCGCCATCCGCAGGGACCGCGATCGAGATCGGGCTGGTCGACACGCCGGCCGCTCGCGCGCCGTGATACGCCATGTTCGGCCAGGACGCGGAGAGGGCGATCGCCGCCATGCCCTCGCGGACCGCAGCCAGCGTGTAGTAGCCGAGCGCCGCCGTGTGTGTCGTCGCCCGCACTAGGGCAAGACCGATCCCGGCCTCACGGGCCTTGCGCACCGCGGCGGTCGTCGCCGTCGTCATCGCGACCGGTCCGGGGGCGCGATCCGCTTCGATCAGCACCGAGGCGGCGGTTTCGGTCCGGACCGTGATGGCGGGCTTGGGATTCATGTCGCCCGCCTCGATCAGATCGACATAGCGCGGAATCCTCGTTACGCCGTGGGTGTCCACTCCCCGAAGATTCGCCCAGACGAGGACCTCGGCCACGAGTCCGGCATGAGCCTCCGACATGCCGGCGCGAACGAAGATTTCGGTCGCGAAGCGCTTGAGCGCCTCCGCGGACACGCTCGGCGTGGCCTGGCCTGCGGCGCTGCGGTTCGTAGGGGGCATCGCGGCGCTAGCTCTGCGGCGGGAAATACTTTTCGAGCCAGTTGCGCACCAGGTTCACGACCAGCGCATTGCCTTCTGAAAACATGAAATGGTCGACATCCGCCACGAGATGCAGGTCGCTCGGGCGGCCCGCGCGCTCGAAGAGCCCGATCGACTGCTCGGTGGGAGTGACCGAATCGTTCGCCGAATGCAGGAGGAGCAAGGGACGCGGCGCGATCTTGCCGACCACCTCGTTTGCGTTGAAGGCGATCATGCTTTCGACCACCTCGAACGGAAACTCCATGATCGAGCCCTCGGCGAGATTGCCGCGCAGTCCCGGCGGGATCGGAACGATGTCGTAGCGCGGAACCATGATCGATTCGCCGGTACGCTCGCGCTGCCGCTTCCCCCTCTCGAGCATGGACGCGAACTTTTTCCAGGCCTCGGGGGAGGCATGCTGCTTGCGGAATTTCTTTTCACCGTCGCCCCAGCCGCCCGACGAAATGCAGGCGGCGATCCTCGGGTCCACGCCCGCCGCATAGACGGCGACCGCAGCGCCGAAGCTTTGCCCCGCCACGCCGACACGCTGCGGATCCACTTCCGTGCGGGTGGCGAGGAACGAAAGGGCGCTCTTCGTGTCCTCGACCTGCTCTAGACATATCACCCGTCCGCGCCCGCCCTCGCTTTCGCCGCAGCCGCGCATGTCGAAGCGCAGCGCGACGTAGCCGAGCCCGGCGAGCATCTTGGCGACGGCGATCGTGCCGCCGCCGTCCTTGTTGCTGCCGAATCCGTGCAGCACGAGAAAGGCGGGCCGGCGCTCGCGCGCCTTGCGCCCCTTGGGCAGATGCAGTACGCCCGAGAGCTTCAGGCCGTCTGAAGCAAAGCTGACGAGCTCTTCCATTTCCGATAATCGCTTGGTACTACGATCCGACATTCGGGGGCGGCGCTGGCCGAGGCCGCAGATTATAGGATTTCAGGGAACTTCGAAAGTCGCCGGCGCGGTAAAATCCTCGGGAGAGGCCGAATGAGCGAGAGCCGCGAACATCGCGCGATCGACATCCACGCGCATTACTTTCCCCAGCCGTTTCTCGACATGATCGAAAAGCACGGCCCCGCGCACGGCTTCGAATACAAAATGGTCGAGGGCAAGGGGCCGCAGTTCAAGCACGGCCACGTGACGACCGGCCCGGTCGGGGCGAAATTCGTCGATCTCGACGCGCGCCTCGCCGCGATGGACGAGCAGGGCGTGCAAGCCCATGCGCTGTCGCTCTCGCAGCCGATGGCGTACTGGGCCGAGGGCGATCTCGCCCGGCGCGTGAGCGAGACCTACAACGACGGACTGGCGAAGGCGCACGAACGGCATCCGGAGCGCCTGTTCGGGCTGGCGACGCTGCCGATGCACGAGCCGATGCCTGCGGTGAAGGAGGTCGAGCGCGCCGCGAAGCTGCCCGGGGTGCGCGGCTTCTATATCGCGACCCAGGTCCGGGGCAAGGATCTGTCCGATCCCGCGTTCTTGCCGGTGTACGAGCGTATCGAAGCTTCCGGCCTGCCTTTGTTTCTGCATCCGGTCGAGGTGATCGGTCACCAGCGCCTGAGCGCCTATTACCTCACCAATCTTCTCGGCAACCCTTTCGAGTCGGCCATCGCCGCCGCGCACCTCATCTTCGGCGGCGTGCTCGATCGCTTTCCGAAGCTTGTGGTCTGCCTGCCGCATGCGGGCGGCGCGTTCCCGTGGCTGGTCGGGCGGCTCAACCGCGGCTGGGAGAAGCGCGCCGACCTGAAACACATCGAGCAGGCGCCGCTCGAGTATCTGCGCCGGTTCTACTACGACACCGTCGGCTACTCCGATCACGTGCTCGAGTACCTGGTCAAGGTGATCGGCGCCGACCGGGTATTGATGGGAAGCGATTACTGCTTTCCCATCGCCTACGAGAGACCGGTCGATATCGTTACCGCCCATCCGCGGCTGGACGACGAGGCGAAGCGGAAAATCGTCGATGGCAACGCGCGTCGCTTGCTGAAACTCTGACCTGGCAGGGGCGGCCGGTCCGTCACTTCCGGAAAAGCCAGATCAAGATGCTGATGACCAGCGAAATGACGAGGCCCGTCGTCAGAGGAAAGTAGAAGGTGAATTCCTCGCGGCTGACCAGGATATCTCCCGGCAACCTGCCCAGACCCAGCTTCGAGACTGCGGGCCAGAGCAGGCCCGCGGCGACCAGGATGAGACCCAGGGTGATGAGCCACTTGGACACCGGGACGCTCCTTTTCATCCCCGACCTCCGATTAGGCTGAAATCTGTCAAAATAGTTGCACCGACCCGGAATGGCATTCCCGGGAGCACGTTGACCGGACGCCGCGAGGAGTTCGGGTGGAAAAGAAATACGACATGTTGCGGGTGGAAGAGCGGCCGGGGGGCGTTCTCCTGGCGACCCTCGACCGCCCCGAGGTCGCCCACGCTTTCAACACGCAGGCGGCGCTCGACCTCAATGCCGTTTTCCGGCAGCTCGAGAACGAGCGCGCGCTTCGCTGCGTCGTGATCACGGGCTCGGGCGACAAGGCCTTCTGCGCCGGCGCCGACCTGAAGGAACGCAGCTCGTTTACCGACGAGCAGTGGCTCGCCCAGCACGAGGTCTTCGAGCGCATGTTCAGCTCGGTGCGCGAGTGCCCGGTTCCCGTGATCGCCGCGGTGAACGGCGCCGCGTACGCGGGCGGCCTCGAGCTGGTTCTGTCCTGCGATTTTGCCTATGCGTCGAAACGCGCGCGATTTGCGCTCACCGAGGTTTCGCTCGGCATCATGCCGGGCGGCGGCGGAACGCAGACGCTGCCGCGCGCGGTCGGCGAGCGGCGCGCAACCGAGCTCATTCTCGCCGCAGTTCCGTTTTCCGCCGAGCAGGCGCTTGCCTGGGGCGTCGTCAACAGGCTGTGCGAACCGCAGGAACTGCTGAAGGAGGCGCTCGGCGTGGCCGAGCGCATCGCCTCCCACTCGCCGCTCTCGGTGCGCCAGGCGAGGCAGGCGATCCGTCAGGGCTTGCAGAGGGATCTCGCTTCGGCGATGAAAATCGAGATCGAGGCCTACCGTCGCCTGGTCGGGACCGAGGATCGCAGGGAAGGCATCCGTGCTTTCAACGAGAAGCGCAAACCGATTTTCAAGGGGCGCTGAGATCGCGCCCGGAGGAGCAAGCATGAACCGCGAACCCGTTTTCCTCGCCGCAGTCGCCTGCGCGGCCTGGCTTGCCGGATGCGCCGGCATCCCCGCCCAAGTCGCGCCGGATTACCGCGCCATCGTGGCAAGCCCCGACCGCATCGAAGCCGACCGCCAGACCGATCGGCGGAGAAATCCGGAGCTGCTGCTCGCCTTCACCGGCGTGCGGACGGGAATGAAAGTGCTCGACATGGGCGCCGGCGCGGGCTACTCGACCGAGCTGCTCGCGCGCGCGGTCGGCCCGGGCGGAACGGTCTTCGCGCAGGATTCGCAGGCTGCTTCGCCGCGCGCAAGGGAGGCCTTCGACGAGCGAGCGAAAAACCCGGCGATGAAAAACGTGGTGCGCATCGCACGCGATTACGACGATCCGGTGCCGTCCGAGGCGCGGGGCCTCGACCTCGTCACTTTTTTCTTCGCCTATCACGACACGGCGTTCATGAATGTCGACCGCGCGAAAATGAATCGGGCGCTGTTCGAGGCGCTCGAGCCGGGCGGAATGCTCGTCATCGCCGATCATTCGGCGCAGTCCGGAGCCGGGACGAGCGTGGCGAAATCGCTGCACCGGATCGAGGAGGCGGTGCTGCGGCGCGAGGTCGAGGCGGCGGGATTCCGCCTCGTCGCCGAAGCCGATTTTCTGCGTCACCCCGAGGATCCGCGCGACGCGATCGTGTTCCGGCCCAAGGTCCCGGTCGACGAATTCGTGCTGAAGTTCGTCAAGCTCCGGGAAGCGCCGTCGCCTAGCGGCTACTAGCGCTGCGGGAAGTCGAAGGCGTGGGTGAGATCGCCCATGCTCTCTCGCGCGCCGGGCAGCGGCTCGAGCTCGAATCTAAGCGTGATGAATTTCAGGATCGAAGTGGTGTCGTATTGCGTCGAGTCGACGTAGCCTTTCCTCGCCCACGGCGAGACGATGATAGTCGGGATGCGCGATCCCGGCCCCCAGCGGTCGCCCTTGGGAGGCGCCACGTGGTCCCAGAAGCCGCCGTTCTCGTCGTAGGTGACGATGATCGCGGTCTTGTTCCAGAGCGGGCTCGCCTTGATCTTCGAGATGACCTCGGCGATGTGCTCGTCGCCCGAGAGCACGTCGGCGTAGCCGGGATGCTCGTTCAGGCTGCCCTGCGGCTTGTAGAAAGCGACCTGAGGCAGCGTGCCGCGCTCGATCGCGGCGAGAAAATCGACGTAGTCCTTGAGGTGCTGCGCGCGATCCGGGGTGCCGGGGGCGAAGCGCTCGAAATAATTGAACGGCTGATGATGCGGCACGAAATTGGGCGAGCCCTTCTCCGTGTTGTAGATCACCTCGTGCTTTCCCGAAGGCTGCATCCCGTCCTGCAGTGCGCGGTACCACGCGCCCGAATACCAGGCCCAGGAGATCCCCTTCGCCGACAGCGTATCGCCGACGGTCTTGAGAGTCTGCGGCGGCAGGGGATGCTTCGCCGCGTCGGCGAAGCGCGGGTCGCCGGCCGGCGCCGGGCGGATGCGGCTCGGCTGATAAGGCGGTTGCGCCGTGTTGACCGAGTAACCGTCGGGCGTCGCCTCGCCATCGAGCACGAACCGCGGCGGACCTTTCGATGCCGAGGCGGGCGAGTCGGGACGCCGCTCGAGCCTGCCGCTCCCGCCGAGTTTCGAGCGGATCGCATCCGGCGCGTCGGCGTCGCGAGGCGCGCAGGCGCAGACGAGCCATAGATGGTTCAAGTAGGAGCCGCCGAATGCGCCCATGAAAAAGTTGTCCGCGAGCACGTACTCCCGGGCCCATTGCCACATCGGCAGCTTCGAGCCGTCGTAGTAGCCCATGACCAATCCGCCGGCGTCCGAGACGGCCGCAAACAGGTTGTTGCGCCCGCCCGCGATCTGCTCCTGGTTCTGGTAGAAGCGGTGCACGAGATCGGGCGTCTCGACCGACAGCGGCAGGTTGATGGGCGGAGCATCGATCCTGAACGGCCGGTTCGGCAAGTCCTCCGGGAAAGCCGGATCGGGCTTGCCGGCTTTCCATACCGGCGGCAGATAGGGCAGGGGCTTGCCGTCACGATCGAGTTGCGTGTAAGTCCCGGGCGTCGCGTTGGCGATGCCGTTTGCGCCGGGGAAGAGGCCGTAGAGATTGTCGAAGCTGCGGTTCTCCGCGTAGATGACGACGATGTGCTCGATTTTTGCGAGATCCTCGCGGCTCGGGTGCGGCTGCAGCGTTGCGCACGCGCCGAGCAGCGCCGTCCCCGCGAAAATCAGAAAACGTCGAAATCCCCGGTGCATCGGCGAATATTCCTTGGTTGATCCGGCACGAATCAGCTGCCGGGGATGATTCCCGGCGTCAGCGAACAGCAGTACTCGGCAATTTCCCCCGGGCGCGTCCACCACACGCGCTCGCGCTGCTTGTGCTCGACGCAATGCCTGAGCGCCAGGCGCAGCGGGCGCAGCCTGAACGGCTGGCCGAAAACGTAAGGGTGGACGGAGATGTTGCAGACGAGCGGGTGTCTCGCGCACTGCTCGGCCATCTCGTCGAACTGGTCCACGAGCATGTCGCAGAATTCCCTGGCGCTGTGCTTGCGGTGCACGACCGCGGGTGAGTCGTTCACCTCGACGGGGTAAGGCACCGAAAGAATAGGCCCCGAGCGCGTCCTCATCCAGATCGGCTGGTCGTCGCAGGGCCAGTCCATGAAATAGGTATAGCCCGCCTCCTTGAGCAGGTCGGGAGTGGCCGACGTCTCGTAGGCGCCGGCTCCCATCCAGCCCGTGGGACGCTTCTTTTCGTTCTTCGCGAAAGTCTCAGTGACCTCGCGGATGAGGCGCTCCTCGTCCGGCTCCCACAGCCCGCGCAGGTTCTCCGAGTTGCTGCGGCCGTGCGCGACGATCTCGTCGCCCCGCGCGCGGATGCGCGTGAAGATCTGCGGGGCGTAGTCGTAGAGAAGGCTGTTGACGTTGTGCGCGAGCGGCAGCTTCAAGTCGTCTGCGAGGTCGAACAGCCGCCAGATGCCGACGCGGTTGCCGTAGTCGCGCCAGGAGTAGTTGCGCTGCGTCTGGGGCTCCCCCGTCTTGGCGTTGTCGTGGCCGAGCCCCGCCCCGAACGCGAAGCACTCGACGTTGGTCGTGACGCAGAATGCCAGCCGCTTGCCGCCCGGGAAGGAGTAATCCTTCCGCTCGGTGATCGGGACGTAGTCGTAGCGCGAGTGCCGCGGAAGAAAATTTTTCGCCACGCGCGCTCCCTCAGTCGGCGTCGCGGCCGAACGCGGCGAGGACGGACAGAGCCAGGATGCGGCGGGACACGAAGTCTCCTGAGGGCCGGGGACCGGGCGAATATAGAGTAAAGGCATGTTGCTCGCAACGCGGTCGGTCTTGCCTGCCGCCTTGGCCGTAGCAGGCGCTCGGCGGCGTGGCACCGTCGACGAGGACAAATATGCGTAGAATAAGGCCCTCCCAAGGCGCGCGTTCGCTCTGTCGGCACTATAGAAATGGCGGAAAACTCAAGTCGCACGCTCGTAGGCAGCGTGTTGTTCCTCGACATCGTCGAATACTCGAAGAAGCCGGTCGCCGAGCAACTGCAGCTGAAGCAGGCGTTCAACGCCATGCTGACCGCTGCACTGGAGCAAGTCGAGCCGCGCGCGCGGGTGCTCGTCGATACGGGGGACGGCGCCGCGATCACCTTCCTCGGCGATCCGGAGGACGCGCTCTTCGTCGCGCTCGCGATCCTCGACAAGGTGGGCAGACTGCCGGTGCGCATGGGAGCCAACCTCGGCCCGGTGTGCCTGGTGAAGGACCTCAACGGCCAGATGAACGTCATCGGCGACGGCATCAACGTCGCGCAGCGCGTGATGAGTTTTTCGGAGCCGGGCCGGCTGCTGGTCACGCGGTCGTTCTACGAAGTCGTGTCGCTTCTGTCGGAGAACTACGCGACGCTGTTCAGCGACGAGGGCTTGCGCACCGACAAGCACGCGCGCGCGCACGAGGTCTACGCGGTCGCCGAGGGCGTGCGCGTCGGGCGGCGGGTGGCCGAGGTCCAATCGCGCCTGAAATCGCGTCGCCGCGCAAGCCCGCAATCCCCCGATCCGTCCCCTGCGGAAGGCCGATCCACGGTCCATGATTTCGATGCGGGCGCTTCACCTCAACCCGCACAGGTTTTCGATGCAGGCTCGAACCTCGTCGTTTCGGGGCATAGCAAGTCGAGCGTCCAGGAGGCGCTGGACAGGCTTGCCAACGGGGGATCCCGCGTGATTTCGCCGATCGCGCAGGTGGGCGACAAGTGGGTCGCCGCATGCGAGCACCCCAAGGTGCCGGTCAGCGCGTGCAAGGTCGAGGAGCTGGGCTTCACGCGTTTCGTAACAGGACCGACGCGAGAAGCCGTCTCCGCCAAGGTCGAGGAATTCGTCCGGTTCGGGGCCGTCCTCGTCGGCGACATCGAATTTGCTCACGGAGTTTGGACAGCCGTTTGCGACACGGGCAGGCTCGGGCGATGATCGCGGATTGCCGGGGGTACGGGCCGGACTAGGCCGGAGCCGGTTCGCCTCCGCCGCTCACCTGATGGAAATACGCAAACAGGATGGCGGCGGCAATGATGAGGCTCAGCACTCCCGCGAGCCAGAACCCCGCCGCGCCCATCGGCGTGGCTAGCCCCAGCGCGTCGGCGGCGCCGGAGTGCGTCAGGCCGAGAAGGTAGCCTCCGCCCAATCCGATCCCCCAGAGAGCGACCGTGTAGACCAGCATCGGAATGAAGGCGATCTTGTATCCGCGCAATGCGTTGACGATCACCACCTGGGCGGTGTCGAACAACTGATAGAACGCGACGAAAGCCATGAGCTGCGTCGCGATCGCCTGCACCGAGGCGTCGTGGGTGTACAGGAACACCACCCTCTTCGCCGCGAAGAAGATCGCCACACCGGCGCAGGCGGATATGGCGAGCATGATGCCCATCCCGGTCAAGCCGGTATGCCTCGCCTCGCGCCGATCGCCCGCGCCGACCGCCTGCGCGGTCAGGACCGCGGTCGCGTTTCCCACCGCGAGCCCGAACATGTAGACGACCGACGTGACGTTGGAGGCGATCTGGTGGCCCGCGGAAGTCGCGGCGCCCAGGCGCGCGAGGAACAGCGCCATGAAGGTGAACGAGGTCACTTCGACGAAGAAAGCGAGCCCCATGGGCACGCCGAGCTTGAGGTGGTTCCAGATCGCGCGCGGATCGGGCCACGACCATCGGGAAAATACGAGGAACGGCCGGTAGAACGGGTGTCTCGCGCAGTAGACCCAGGCGATCGCACAGATCAGCCAGCTCGCGATCGCCGTCGAGACCGCGCAACCCGGGCCGCCGAGCTCGGGTGCGCCGAGCGCGCCGTAGATGAACAGCGCGTTGAGCGGCACCTTGGCGGCGAAGTAGACGAGGTTGATCGCCATCACCGCCCGCGGCCGCGACACCGCGGTGGTGAGCGCGAAGAACACGCGAAACAGCAGCATCGCCGGCAGCGCCCAGGCAATGCCCTGCAGGTAGGCGCGCGTGCGCGACTCCACCTCGGGCGGCGCGCCGGAGAGCCGCATGAAAGGATCCGGGAACGCGAGCAGCAGCACGCCGAGCACCGCGAGCCCGGCCCCGAGCCAGGCCGTCTGCCGCGTTTCCTCGCCGATCCTCTCGTGCTGCTTTCCCCCGTAGAGCTGCGCCGCGATCGGCGAGAGCGCGTTGACCACGCCGAGCAGCCCGATGAAGACGCTGAAATAGACGCTCGCGCCTATGCCGACCGCGGCGAGATCCACGGCGCTGTAGCGGCCGGCCATCATGGTGTCGAGCACGCCGCTCGCGATCACCGCGAGCTGCGCGACGAGCACCGGCCAGGCGAGCCGGACGACCGCCCGGGCGATGCGGGGAACGGAAGATGTCGTCACAAAATTGACTGCGGCGCAGAACCGTCATTCTATGTTGAGACTCGCCCCGCGCCCGTTACTGTCAAAATAATCCCTTTCAGATTCGACCCAAACAGGAAGGACTGCCATGCGCGAAGAGACCCTCGTCGTCCATTCCGGACTTCATCCCGAGCAATTCCGGGGCGCGGTGAACCCGCCCGTGTTCCACGCCTCCACCATCCTGTCGCAGACGGTCGACGAGTACCGGCGCAAGCGCAAGGACTGGATGCAGGAGGCGCCGGGCACCTACTACGGGCGCTTCGGCACCCCGACGGTCGAGGCGCTGCAGGAGGCGATCGCGACCCTCGAAGGCGGTTATCGGTGCGTCGTCTATCCTTCGGGCCTTGCAGCCTGCGCGGGCGCGCTGCTCGCGTTGCTCGCCGCGGGCGACCACTTGCTCATGAGCGACAGCGTCTATGGGCCCACGCGCAACCTCGCGAAGGGCGTCCTCAAACGCTTCGGCGTCGCGACGACTTTCTTCGATCCGCTCGTCGGGCGCTCGATCGAGCCGCTCATACAGCCGAATACGCGCGTGATCTACCTCGAATCACCGGGCTCGCTCACTTTCGAGGTGCAGGATGCGCCGGCGATCGCGGAAGTCGCGCATCGCCGTGGCATCACCGTGGTCATGGACAACACCTGGGCGACGCCGCTCTACTTCAAGCCGTTCGCGCACGGCGCGGATGTCTCGGTTCAGGCCGCCACCAAATACATCGTCGGGCACTCCGACGCCATGCTCGGCGCAATCACGTGCACGAAGGACGCATGGCCGAAGCTGAGGGCCTCGACCTACGAGCTCGGCCAGACCGCGGGCCCCGACGACATCTATCTCGGGCAGCGCGGCCTGCGCACGCTGGCGGTGCGGCTCAAAGCGCACTGGCAAGCGGGCGTCGCGCTCGCCGAATGGGTCGCGCGCCAGCCCGAGGTCGAGCGCGTGCTGCATCCCGCGCTGCCGGGCGACCCGGGACATGCGATCTGGAGGCGCGATTTCACCGGCGCTTGCGGCCTGTTCGGCGTGGTGCTGAAGAAAGGCGTCACCGACCGCGCGCTCTGCGCCATGATCGACGGCCTGGAGCTCTACGGCATCGGCGCATCCTGGGGCGGGTTCGAGAGCCTGATCGTGCCGTTCGATCTGCGCGAAGCGCGGACCGCGACGAAGTGGCCTCATGCCGGGCCTTGCTTCCGCATCCACGCAGGGCTCGAGAACGTGGATGATCTGATCGCGGATCTCGAAGCCGGGTTCAAGCGGCTGCGCGCCGCGCTCTGAGTCGGCTACTCCAAGAATCGGTCGGACTGGCTCGCACCCCTTGAGGTCTCCGCACGCGACCCATACAATAACAACCTCCCCATGGCTGTCGTCCCCATTCGTTTCGATCCCGAACGCGCGCTCGAACTGGTTTTGTATGTCGCCAATCAGTTGCGCTATCCGACGCTGCATTCGGTATCCAAGGTGGTGTATTTCGCGGACCGGGAGCACCTGTCGCGCTACGGCAGCCTGCTCTCCGGCGACAACTATGTCGCCATGCGGCACGGCCCCGTGCCGAGTGCGATCTACAATCTGCTGAAAGCCGCCGCGGGGCGTCAGGAACCGCTGATTCCCGCCGAATTCTACGAATTGGTTGGCCAATCGCTGAAGGTCGAGGACAGGAGCCGCGTTCTACCCTTGCGGCAAGCCAATCTTGAGCTTCTCAGCGATTCGCAGCGCGAGTGTCTCGACGAGTCGATCAAGGCCAACGGGAAACTCAGTTTCAAGCGTCTGGCCGACAAAAGCCACGACGCAGCGTGGAAGTCCGTTGACGAAAACGACCTGATCGAGGTCAAGGCAATCGCCAAGACGCTTCCTAACGCCAAGCAGGTCCTCGCCTACCTGGAAGAGTAAAGGCTCGCGGAGATGGCGAAGCTCGGCGACGCCTTCTCAGATGACGAGCGCCGGGAGTCGGTAAGGCGCCAGCTCCAGCCTGCCGCCGTTATCTACATTGACGTCGTGTTCCCGGAGGGCCGGAAACCAAAGTATCTCGTCATCGCCCACGTGGACCACGAATGCTGCACCTTCGTCGTCAACTCGCGGGTACACCCGTTCATCGAGGCAAATCCTTCCCTTGCGGTTTGCCAGGTCCGTATCGACGCGGCCAGACACGCCTTCCTCAGGCGAGACTCGCATATCGCCTGCCACCGGGTTCTGCGGCTGCCGACTGCGAATGTCATCACAGAGCTAGCCGCCGACATGAGCCGAATCAAAGGCCGGCTGCACGCGGAGGTGTTGGTGGAGGTCATCGCAGCCGTCAAGCGGGCACCGACGTTGTCGCTGGCGGAACAAACGCGGATTGCCAACGCGCTGAGTACCCTTCAGGATAACGAGGGCTCCAAGAATCAAGCTTGAGGGGGACAAGCAACCATGCGCTGGGTCGCGCCTACCGAAAAAGACACAGCCAACCAGACGCTCGAAAAGCGCCTGTGGGACGCCGCGGACCAGTTCCGCGCCAACTCAGGCCTCAAGGCGGGCGAGTACTCGGGCCCTGTCCTTGGCCTGATCTTCCTGCGTTTCGCCGAAGCGCGCTTCGCCAAGCGCCGCGCCGAGCTGGAGAAGGCCGGTGCTTCCCCGCGTCGCGGCAGCTCGCGCATCGACGATCCGAAGGCTTACGCAGCCGAAGGCGTCCTCTACCTCACGCCCGGCGCTCGCTTCGACTACCTGCTGCAGCGGCCCGAAGGCAGCAACGTCGGCAAAGCGGTCAACGAAGCGATGGGCGACGTCGAGAAGCACAACCCGCAGCTCGCGGGCGTGCTGCCGCGCAACTACCAGATCTTCAACGGCACGCTGCTGAAGGAATTGCTGAAGAAGGTCTCCGAGATTCCCGTCAGCCTCGACTACGACGCCTTCGGGCGCATCTACGAATACTTCCTCGGCGAGTTCGCCCGCACCGAGGGGCAGAAGGGCGGCGAGTTCTACACCCCGGCACCCATCGTGCGCCTCATGGTTGAGATCCTCGAGCCCTTCCACGGACGCATCCTCGACCCGGCCTGCGGCTCGGGGGGCATGTTCGTCCAGTCCGCGCGCTTCGTCGCCGAGCACAAGAAGAACCCCTCGTCCGAGCTCTCGATCTTCGGCGTCGAGAAGACCGACGATACCGGGCGCCTCGCCCGCATGAACCTCGCCGTGCACGGGCTGGAGGGCGACA
>WNGL01017770.1_pt1 | contig 16714 bp, 19 predicted proteins | sample 5400591 | NCBI WGS metagenome assembly WNGL01 (sample SAMN13153377, study PRJNA577476) | soil metagenome | isolation source: 80 cm soil or saprolite under Garry oak tree replicate 1 | place: USA:California | collected 2016-06-15
TGCAGAGCTGATTGATCTCACTTCGCAACAAGGTGTCCACCCACGCATTGGTGCGGCCGACGTGATTCCCTTTGTGCCGATCACGGCAATCAAGCTGGAACAATGTGTGATGCTGGCTCGGCAGGCGGGACTGGAGATTTGGCGGCGCTTTGGTGTACCGGTGTACTTCTACGAGGCGGCAGCGTCGCGGCCCGATCGCGCCAACCTCGAGGAGGTTCGTCGGGGCCAGTTTGAAGGGCTCAGGGATGCGGTGCGCAAGGAAGCATCTCGCCGGCCCGACCTGGGCGGCCCAGGTTTACATCCGACGGCGGGCGCATGCGCCGTGGGGGCACGGAAGTTCCTGGTGGACTATAACGTCTACTTCGATTCGTCGGACGTGGCTATCGTTCGGGCTATTGCACGGGAGATTCGCGCCGGCGCCAGCGGCCTGCGCGGCGTAAAGGCAATGGGCGTTCTGGCTCATGGGCGGGCGCAGCTTTCCATGAACATCACCGACTTCGTGGCCACGCCGGTCTCGCAAGTCTATGGTGTGGTGTCCCGGTTGGCTCTTCGCCACAAAACGGCTCCGGTCGAAGGCGAGATCATCGGGCTGGTTCCCGAGGCGGCTTGTGAGCGGGAAAGTGAATGGATGCGTCAATTAATAGAGTTCGACGATCCAACCAAGATTCTCGAGCGGAGGCTCGCTGCCCCACTGTCGTGGCCTGGCGAATAGTAACGGTACCGAGACCAAGGAAGCAAACGCCCTCAACCGACACGGGGGTACAATGACAATGCGGGTTTACGGGCGTTTCAGCCCTTCCACTGCACTGAAATCGGTTGGCTTTTGGGCCTCCCGGAGGATGAAATTGCTTAGAAATATTGTAAGAGTTTCGGTTCCTGCTCTATTGCTTGGAATGGTGGTTTCGGCCCCCGCGGCACAGTTGTCTGGGGACGCGCGCGCGGCCATTCCACACGAAGTGCAGCAGTTGGTCGTCATCGACTACCGGGCCATGCAGAATTCCAATGCAGCAATGGAGTTGCGCGACCGAGTGATGCCACCCGATCTCAAGCAATTTGACGATGCTCTTCGCAAATCGGGCCTCAACGACAACCACGACGTCGATCAGCTCGCTTTCGCGCTTTTCCGCACCGCTAATGCCTCGGATCAGCTCGATACAGTCGGAGTTGCACAAGGTCAATTTGACGTTGCGGGTATCATGGCCAACTTCCGGAAGCAGAAAATTACAGGAAAACTTATTCGGACGAATCGCACCTATCCGCTGGCCAGGACAGGGCTCGTGCTCTGTTTCGTCGACCCTTCCACCATGATCTTTGGAAGCCCGGAGGCGGTGAAGGCCGCGCTCGATGTTCGCGATGGATTGTCTCCCAGCTTGCTGACAAACGGCCCCATGATGGATGCGATGAGGACGGTGGATTACCAGCCGCTGTGGAGCGTCCTCGACAAGAAGGGAACTCAGATCATGATGAAGCAGGTTCTCGGCGAGGCTGGCTCTGTGACCGATTATGAATCAGTGCGCAAGCGCCTGGAGTCGTCCTGGTATGGCATGGACTTTCAGCACGGAGTGAAGTTCGATCTCACCATCGCGACCGGCGACACTTTCGCGGCGGCGACTGTTTCTTCGCTGCTGTCCGCGGCGATTCTCTATAAGAAGATGAGCGGGACCGATACGGAGAAGCAGGCGTTGGCTGCCACGGATATCAGTTCCAACTCGGGGCACCTCACGATTCATTTCGCCACGTCGGACAACGACTTCAATGCTCTTCTCAAGTCCTCGCTCTTCCAGAGCATGGTGCATTGAGAACTCGCAAGTTGTCGTCACGGCAGTAGGGCACCGCACGATCTTTCCTCGTTGAGTACCCGGGATTAGCGTCAGAGAATTCTTATTCAATGCTGCGGATTCAGGGCGGGATGGAATTCAGCTTTCGCGTTAGGGAGCAACTCGATTTCTAGATGTCCTTCCTGCCGCTCGTAGAGCGTTGGTCCGCTTATCTTGACTTGCTTGCCATTTGCGGCTGTGTATTGGACGGACAACGGTCCGTCGCCGCGCGTTTGAAAGCGATAGTGGAATGCCGCGTTGGCCGCAAGGGTGTCGGCTCCGAAACTGGCGCTGGGGTAGTCAACCTCGAGCAGTGTAATTGCGCCGCCGGTGTGGTTTTCGACCGTCGTTTCAATGTGGTATGAATGGCATCCGGCAACGAGCGCGAGGACGGGGAACGCGGCAATGAGAACTCGAAGGAAAGACTTCACCCCTTGTCCCCGCTGTCGTTCGAAACATCCGTGCGCGTCTCTTGTGCGAGAAGTTTCTTCTCTACGCGGTCGAGCCGCTTGAGCAGTTCGGGTAAGCGCTGAAAGATGGTGACGGCCCGAAGCCAGACGCGATTGTCGAAGCCAGGCGAACCGGAGATCATCTTGCCGGGCGGAATGTCATGGCTCACGGCTGACTGTGCCGTGAGAATTACGCCGTCGCCAAGGCTGCAATGTCCCGCAACTCCCGCCTGACCGGCGAGGATCACATTGTTGCCAATTACTGAAGAACCGGCCAGACCTGTCTGCGCGCAAACCAGGGTATCTTTGCCGATTCGGGAGCCATGGCCCACTTGAACGAGGTTGTCGACCTTTGTGCCGTCGCCGATTTCGGTTGCACCCACGGTGGCACGGTCGATGCAGGCGTTGGCCTGGATGTCGACCCGGTCGCCCACGCGCACCGGGCCGGATTGCGGAATCTTTTCCCACTGGCCCAGGTCGTTTTTAGCGAAGCCGAAGCCGTCGGCGCCGACAATTGCACCATTTTCGAGGGTCACGTGGTCGCCGAGAATGCAGCCTTCGCGGACTACTGCGTGCGCATGGGCGAAGAGATGGCTACCAGCTTTCACACCGGGGTAGAGAACGACGTGGGGCAGGAGGGTTGCGTTTTGGCCGAGGCGGACATTGCTGCCAACTACGACGTAAGCGCCAACATGCGACCCCTCGCCAATTTCGGCCGAGGGGTCGATGACCGCGGTGGGATGGATGCCTGCGGGGTAGGCTGGTGGCTGGTAGAACAAGCCGAGCGCACGTGAGAAGGCGGGGATTGGCGACGAAGGTCACTTCGGTGGGTCCGGCCTCTTCAATGCCTTTTACGCCTGTGACTTCCAGCTCCGCGTCGCCGTGCAGCTCCGCACCCAATTGCTTTGCCAACTCGCCTAGTTTCATCGAAGCGATTGTACCGGAGTCTGCAATCTTGCATTCCAACTGACGTTCACTGCTTCTAGTGTTGGAAGGTTCTACGTCCGACTTCATACATCGGAGACGGCGCCAGGATGCCAGGGATTGTCGGAACGACCGGAGTGTGTCAGAGTTTGACTATGGATCAAGACCGCGTAATCGTGATTTTGCGAGAGCACGCGCCGGAGCTTATGGCTGCGGGTGTAGTCCACCTGCGTGTATTTGGATCCGTATCCAGAGGAGAAGCGACTGCAAAGTCGGATGTGGATCTGTTGGCCGATTTTGACAAAACCAAGCGTGTCACGCTTGTAAGCGTGGGCAGGCTCCAAAGCCGTCTTACCGACCTACTCGGCACGAGGGTCGATTTGTCGTCTCCCGAATGGCTCCGGGAGCCAGTCCGCAAGCGGGCTCTCCGGGAGGCTGTTCTTGCCTTTTAGGGACGCGAAGACTCACTTCCTCGATATTTTGGAGAGCATCGAACACATCGAGATGTTCCTCGAAGGAATCAGTTTGGATTCATATCGGGGAGACGTAAAGACCAAGTCTGCAGTTGAACGGCAGATGCAGATCATTACCGAAGCTGCTTACCGACTAGGTGATGAAGCAGAGACTCTGTGTCCGGGACCTGATTGGAAGGGCCTTTGCGGTATGGGTAACATCCTTCGTCACGCCTATCACAGGGTTGATGACAAGATCGTCTGGGATACGGTACAGGTCGAACTCCCTTCGCTCAAGGCCGCTGTTCAAAAGACACTGAGCGGTCCTCGTTTTCAACAGTCGGAATTCGATGAGAACGAGGATGACCGGTAAGCCAAGAAGGTGAAGGGTCTGCCACCTGGCAACTAATCCAACTCGGGCTCACTTGGAAACAGGTCTGGCTGCCCTTCGCCGGGGCCCGCTTCGCCTCTTCTCTTCTTCCTTGCACCCCCAATCAGACTCACCACCTCCAGCGTCTGAATCGCCTGACGCGGTAGATAGATCCTCTGCGTATTCGACCGGGTGTCGGGGGGAGTGAGCAGCAGGCCGGCACCCTCCACCAGCGACCGGTCGTTCGCAGCCAGTCCCTCCAACTCATCTCCGTCGGCCAGGGTCATCCGCAGCCAGAGCCCGGCACTCCGGGGGCGCACCGCAAAACGCTTATGAAGAAGACGTTCCGGGTTGGACTGATCGGAGGAAGAAGCAGGGAAATCGCGGACATAGCAGACCCACTTCACCGCGTCCCAGCCGACGGTAAGCACCTTTCCGTTCAGGTCGAGCACTTCAAGGGCGGCTGCATCCTGGCCGAAGATGGTGTCTGCATATCCCGCGCACCACTCGCGGGAGAACTTGCGCACAATCACCGGCTTACGGAGCGAGCCCATCGCTTGGATTGTCGCACGGAGCGGCTGCGGCAAGGGGCCGAAAGTCGCAAAACCGGTGCTAATCGCACTGGTCAAGCGGGGTTGATTGTGATAAGGTACTGGTTTGCAACCTCTGTCGTATTGTCTTGTAAGATTAACAGCATCAGGCACTTGGCATGGGGTCAGCATGGCGGAAGCAGGAACGAAATGCCCGACTACATTTACCTTCTTGAGCACCGGCTCTCAGCCGATCAACGAAATGCTTTGCGCCTGCTGCGCGAGGCCGCTCGCGAAAACAGCATGCTCCTTTTCCTCGCGGGAGACGCCGTCCGTGACTTAACCAGCGGCCATGCCGTTCGCGACATCGAGGTCGCTGTCCACGGCAACGCTCTGAAACTAAAGAAGATCGTTGAAAAGCAGGGCGCCAAGGTGTGGGGGGAGGATGAATCTTCGCGGTCCCTTTATTTGTGTTTCCCGGGAACCGTCCGCATTGACTTGGTCAGCACCCATCGCTGCGAATACCCCAAGCCCGGCAAGCCCGTATTCCACCCCACATCGATCCAGGAAGACTTGCGCCGCCGTGACTTTACGGTCAACGCGATGGCCATTTCGTTGAACGAAGGCTCTTACGGGCTGCTGATGGACCCCCTGAATGGGGCCGCTGACATTGAAGCTCGCACACTACGCCTGGTTTCGAATTACGGATTTCTCGAGGAGCCGGCACTTCTGATCCGCGCAACCCGCTTCATTGCGCGTTTGGGGTGGGAACTCGATCCGCGAACCCTGCAGCGCTACGAGAACGCCAAGGCTGAATCAGTCACCGACTACCTTTCGGCCCACGCCCGCAGCCAGGAGCTGGAGCAGATTGGCCATGAGGATGACGGGCTGAAAGTGCTTCATGCGCTCGAAGCTGAGGGTTGGATGAAGGTTCTGTTCCCGGCATGGACTGCCGCGAAGGCGGACGAAGAGAAGCTGAAGGCCCTGCACGCGCTCGCCGTGGATCTGCTAGTCCATGGGGTTCACCCCGACATGTCGGCCGCGCAGATGCAGTTGCTGACAGCGAAGCTGGCACCCAAGGATTTGTCTGCGCTCAAGAAGGCAATGCTCCGCCCAGGATTTGTTGAGGAGTGGAACAGCCTCGATTCGCTGGCTGCAGGGTTCGCCAAGGTTCTGCTGAACAAAGCGAACGCAACCCCGTCGGTGAGCTACAAGCTTTTCACGACCTATGATCCTGAGGCAGTTTTGTGGCTCGGCTTCACCAGCAAAGACAAGGCGGTCAAAGAGCGATATGAACTGTTCCTGAAGACGTGGCCCGAGGCGCGCCAGCGCATTCCGCACGCGCAGATGCAGGAGATGCGTATTACTCCTGAGCTGGCGACGTACAACGACATCGTTCACCAGGTCTTTTTGCAGTTGATCGATGACGGTCTCAATACGCCGGAAGAAATCAAGGCTTTCCTCGAGCCGTATTCGCCGCCCGCTCCGCCGCCGCAAATCACCATCAAACGCACGCGCGCCAAACGCGGCGCCGAAGCCAAGGTCAAGGAAAGAGCCTTTGACGAGGAAGACGAGGCAGAAGAAGGTCTCGACGACGAGGAAGACCTGGACGATATTGGCGGAGATGATGAGGAAATCGATCTTGGGATACCCATTCCCAAAGGAGACCTTGAGGTTGACCTCGGCGATGAAGGGGAAGCAGAGGACGAAGAAGCTGAGGAATACGAATCGGTTGCGGCACCTACCAAGCGTGGCGGCAAGCAGGCTGCTGCAGCAAAGCCTGTGAAGACCGCGGTCGAAAGGAAGCCGTCCAAGGCGTCATCGGGCAAGTTGTCCGCAGAACCGCCTGTGAAGGCTCAGCCCGACGCTAAGGGAAAGCCACAAGTTGCGGTCAAGTCCGAGGCCAAGCCGGAGAAGGCGAAAGCTGTAGCCGCACCGCCCGTGACGGCGAAGAAGGCCGTGCCCCCTCCTGCAGCGAAACCAACCAAACCTGTGCCTCCAGTGAAACCGGCTCCCAAGGTTCCTGTAAAGGCAGTCGCGAAAGTTCCCGCCAAATCTGCTGGGAAGGTACAGCCGAAAGCGCCTGCGAAGCCTGCCGCCAAAGTTCCACCGGCAAAGAAGAAGCCGACACTGCCCGCCAAGGCAGCCAAAACGCATCCGGTTGCGAAGCATGCTACGAAAAAGTCGGCGGCTAAAAGCGGCAAGAAGCGTTAGAGTCTCAATGTGCGGGCCGGTGCCTATCCGGCTCGCGCGACCCCTGATTCGTCGTCTTCAATTCATATCAGCGCGTTCTGGAGGAACCTCATGGTCCGCCTGCTTCTCGGAGCCTTACTTTGCTGTCTGCTCTCCGTTTTTGCTATCGCCGCCGGCGCGCAGGCGAAGAATTCTGTCGAGCCCAGCTACCGCATCGATCACGGTGGCTGGGCCTTCGTTCATCTCGAAGGCACACCGGCGCAAATCGGCTACCAGCACGGCCGCTTGCTCTCCGCTGAAATCGAAGACATGTTCAACGTGATCAAGCTCGAGAGCACACACAGCACGAAACGCGATTGGGAGTTCTTCCGCGAGGCCAGCCGTAGGATGCTATGGCCCCACATCGACGCGGAGTACCAGCGGGAGCTCGAGGGAATCGCGAAGGGTGTGCAGTCCAAAGGCAGCAAGCTCGATGTGTGGGACATTGTCGCTCTCAACAGCGGCATCGAACTGCCGCAGTATTATGTTCCGTGGCTCAACAAGCGCGAACACGCCGCCAATGCTCCGCACATCAGCCCAGAGGGCCGCTGCTCAGCCTTTATCGCGACCGGCAGCTACACCAAGGGTGGAAAGATTGTAATTGCGCATAACAATTGGTCAGGCTATGCGGAGGGCGAGCGATGGACTGTGATCTTCGACATGAAGCCCGCACAAGGGCATCACATGCTAATGGACGGCGCTCCGGGGATCATCACAAGCCAGGATGATTTTGGAGTAAACGATGCGGGCCTGATGATTTCCGAGACCACGATTACGCAGTTTGTGGGCTGGAATCCTGACGGCGTGCCGGAGTTTGTGCGCTCGCGCAAGGCACTTCAGTACGGCGCCTCCATTGACGAATATGTAAAGTTGATCAAAGACGGCAACAATGGCGGCTACGCGAACGACTGGCTCATTGGCGACCGCAAGACCGGCGAGATCGCTTACCTCGAGTTGGGCCTGAAGAACACGCCGCTATGGCGCTCGAAGGACGGGTATTTTGTGAGCTCGAACTTTGCCCGAGATCCCGCTCTCATCAAGGATGAGACCGAGGGCTTTGATCCAAACAACCTGTCGACCTCGCCGAATGCGCGGCGCGTGACGTGGGAAAAAAGAATGCGGGAAGCGAAGGGACGCATTGACGTGTCGATGGCTGAGCAATTCATGGCTGACCATGACGACAGCTTTACCGGCAAGACGAACGCTGATGAACGCTCGCTCTGTGGCCATGTTGACACGGTAAAGGCCGGTATTCCTGAATGGGATTGGGCACCGTACTATCCTGGCGGGGCGGTTACTGGAAAGGTGGCTGACTCGGATATGGCTGCGAAGCTTTCGCTGACTGCGCGCGCCGGTCATCCCTGCGGAGAGGACTTCATCGCCGCGCCGTTCCTTGCTGCGCATCCTGAGTACAGTTACTTGAAGCCGGTGCTAAAGGACATGAAGGCAGGGCCATGGACCGAGTTCACCGCAGGCGAAAAGTAACGGCCCTTCGCGGCTCTATTTGTATTGCAGGTGAACGTTGATCTCGGTGATAGGGCAGGTGACGTGGACAATAGCCGCCCCGAACGATGGCGCCGACAGTCTGACGTGAGGGTTATTGGCGAAGCCGAAACCTTCCTTGGGAATTCCGATGAAGTTTCTATCCAGCTTGTGATTGCTGTTCTCGTCGTGGATGACGGCCACACCGTAGTTGCCTGGCGGCAGGTGCTCCCAGACCGCCGTCGCTTCGCGCTTGCCCGACGGAATATCCGTCGGCCAGTGGTGCAGCGATTTCGCGGTGTCTTCCGGCCATCCGGCGGGAGAGGTAAAAATCACCGTTCCCACTTTTCCGGTTGAATTGCGCAGGCCGTCGACGTGGATCCAGAGCGTGCACCCCGCCTTGCTCTTTTCATTCTGGCTATTCGTTCCCGCGGCTTGCGGAACACTCAGCCCTGACTGTGAAGCGGCGGCGAGAGCGAAGATGCATGCGATCAAGCAGGGAATCTTCATAAGAGATGTGCCGTGGCGAGTTGCGTTCCGCGGAAAGAATACAGTAGATGGCGCCCTCTCACAGCTTGCAGTAGACGGGAAAGAGAAAAGGCAGCGGGGTTACGCCTGCTGCCTTTTCGTAAATCGTTTAGCTGTGATTTCTGCCAGAGGGCAGAGCACGGGTTTAAAGAAACTTTGGAGGCGGCCCGAGCCGATCCAGCAGTCTGCAGTGTGCCTTTACTTGAGCTTGCTTTCTTAGAGAATGTCCGGTCCGATACCTTGCTGCGGGCACCCGGCCGATTCAACTCTAGTAACGGCCACCACGTGAGCTGTCCACAATCACTGCAAGTAAGTTGAATATCTCCGGCCATGGGTCTCCTCGTGCAGATTGTACAGCCCACCCTGTCATTTTTGCATAAGAATCTGTTGACAGCTAAAAACTTATCTTTCGGTTGATTTTGTCCTAACCCTGTCGGCGGAAGATGGTTGTCAAGGTATAGTGTCCCTGAGTGACGCGACAACCGTCGGCCCTTGGCTGGGTTGACCACAAATGACAGCAGGCAATCCAGAATTCGAGGCTGACTGCATTCGCCGCATCCTGGCAGGCGAGAAGCATCTATTCCACGAACTCATCCGCCCTTGCGAGCGTGCGATCTATTTTCTGCTGCTGTCGCTGCTCAAGAATGAAACAGAGGCGGAAGACGCTGCCCAGGACACCGTCATCAAGGTCTACCTCAATCTGCAGAACTTTCGCGGTGAGGCGCAGTTTCGCACCTGGGTGCTGTCGATCGCGCGCAACGAAGGACTTGGCCGACTGCGCAAACAGGCCACGCGCCGGGAAGATTCGCTCGAAGCCGACACCGACGAGCAGACTGGCGACTACACCCCAGCCATCCTCACAAGTTGGCGCGAAATTCCCACCGAGGCGTTAGAAAAAAAGGAATTAGCTGCGATTCTCCGCAAGGCGATCGATAACCTTCCGGGGATTTACCGTAACATTGTGCTCCTACGGGACATCGAAGAAATGGATATCCGTGAGACGTCCGCAGCGCTCGGCATCACCGAGGGCGCGGTAAAGGTCCGGCTGCATCGAGCCCGCGCTATGCTGCAGCGGGAGTTGGCTCCGCAATTGAAGGGATTTGCCCCCCAGCGAAAAGGCTGGTTTGGGGGGCGCGCATGAGAATCGACTGCAAACACGTGTGGGAGCATATCTCCGCCTACATTGACGGTGAGGTGGATGCGCCCTTGCGTGCCGATATCGACCGCCATCTTGAGACTTGCGAAATCTGCTCTGCCGTGCTGGATTCGACACGCAACGTGGTCATTCTCATAGCTGACGATCGCGTCTTTGAACTTCCTGCTGGATTCAGCCAGCGGCTGCACACGCGAATCGACAGGGAACTGGAGTCGAACGAGCTTTCCTAGGAATTGCGGGTGGTTAGATCGCTTGGATGCACCGGGGGAGGACCGATTCGGTGCACCATCGGATGCGTCCAAGTCTCAAGGCCAACCAGGATTAGCGTAATGATTGCCAGCACCACCTGCAGGCGCTCTGACCGCTTCTCCTTCGAGCTGATCTCGCGTCGCCGCCACTGTGCTGAGGGCCGTGACCTGAGATGTCTGATCCACGTCAGCACAGCCAGGTTCACGACGGCGCCTAAGGTCGCCAGCCCCAGCATCGGAATGCGAATTGCGTCCTGGTGCCAGCCGCGCGCCGGCGCGTAAATTCCGCTTGCCGCAGCCAGGGCTGTAAGCCCAATTGCGACGCGAATGCCGCTAATCGTCAGAACTGCAGTACAAAGGCTCTGCAGCAACGCTACCAGCAGGCTGGCGCCGCTGAGTGCACTTAATTTCTTTGCATCCAAGGGCAACCTCCGCTCGAAGGCTCACTTTCGGTGGCCATGCACTGGGACGCCCAAGCCAATCCAGTTGACGCCGGGACCCGTTCATCTATCAAAGGGTCCAGTGTGAAGAATTTCATTTTCACATGACCCCTTTTCGCTGTAACCTTTCGCGCATGCCCGCACTCTTAGGGTGCGTGCCCAAGAATGTGCGACACTGGCTTCCTCTTATCGGTGCCGCGAACGATAACGGCGGCTTCCCCCGCCCCAAACCCCAGCGAGGTCAATCACAAATGAAGAACCAATTGAATGCGCTTCTCTTGTCTGCAGCTCTCTCAGGTCTTATAGGCGGAACCTCCGTAGCAGCTCACGCAGCGACTCAGGGCTCGAAGGTCAACTCCGCCAAGGCTGCCAAAGCCGGGCTGCGCTACATCGCTCAGGACAAGGACACTTCGAAGCACTCGTGTAAAGGCAAAAACGACTGCAAGGGCCAGGGCGGCTGTAAAGCCAGCGACAACGGCTGCAAGGGCAAAAACAGCTGCAAAGGCAAGGGCGGCTGCGCCACCGACGGCTCCAAGAAGCCTTCCCTCGTCTAGCCACAACAGGGATCGACGACTGCCCTGTTGGGCTACAAGGCCCGCGGCGTTCGCCGATCCCATCTTCATCTCGCTCGCAATTTGGAATTGAACTCTAATTTCTGACCCCTAACCACAGTCCCCTGAGTCCCGTCTTTATGCCCGGCAATCGCTTCAACGCGTTTCAAGACCACGGTGTCGGAATCGGCCTCCGTATTCCGCATTACCAGCACATTTTTTCGCGCAAGCCGGTGGTCGACTGGTTTGAAATCATCTCAGAGAATTTCATGATCGACGGCGGCCGCCCGCTGGCCATGCTCGATCAGATTCTCGAGCAGTATCGCGTCGTGCAGCACGGCGTATCCATGTACTTCGGCTCGGTCACCGCTCCCGACCCTGAGCACTTGCGCAGGCTGAAAAGCCTTGTTCGCCGGACAAATACTCCGTGGTTGAGCGACCATCTCTGCTGGGGAAGTGTTGACGGCACTTACACTCACGATCTGCTTCCGTTGCCCTACACCTGGGAAGCTGTTGAGCGCACCGTTGAGCGCGTTCGCATGGTGCAAGATTATCTCGAGATTCCCGTAGCCGTGGAAAACGTGAGCTCCTACGCTGCCTTCACCGGCTCGCAGATGACCGAGTGGGAGTTCCTGAACGAAGTGGTGGAACGCGCCGATTGCGGAATTTTGCTCGATGTGAATAACATCTATGTTTCGTCGGTGAATCACGAATTCGCGCCCATGGATTACGTAAACGCTGTTCCAGCGCATCGCGTGGCGCAGATCCATATCGCTGGCCACTCGCGCTACGAGAAGTACATTCTCGACACGCATGACCATCCTGTGATCGATCCGGTGTGGGAGCTTTATGCACGAGCGATCGAGCGCTGCGGTCCCACGCCCACGCTGCTCGAGTGGGACGACCATATTCCGAGCTTCGATGAAGTTCACGCAGAGGCCAAGAAGGCCGAGCGCTACCTGCACCGACACGCGGGCGCACTGGCGGAGGCCGCACAATGAGTCAGCAGTCTTCGAGTTCGCCGTCAATAAGTCTCGCTCAACTGCAGCGCGAGATGGCAGCTGCCGTGATGCTGCCGCTTACCGCCGACGAAGGAATGCGCCGCGAGGCGCCTGATGGCCGCTCCATGAATGACGTCGCTGGATCGTTTATCGCACCGAACAGCCGTCTCAACGCCTTTGAACGCCTCGAGATTTACAACAGGCAATACTGGTTTCGTGTGCTTGGCGCGCTGGCGGACGACTTCCCCGCGCTGCGTAGTGTCGTGGGAGATCGAGTGTTCGAGGCTCTTTCGATTGCGTATTTAACCGCTCATCCCAGCCGCTCGTTTTCGTTGCGCAACCTGGGATCGAAACTGGCGGAATGGCTTGACGCGAACCCGCATTGGGCTGGCCGTCGCCACCGGCTTGCCCTTGACGTGGCTTGCATCGAGTGGGCGTTTATCGAGGCCTTCGACAACGGCGAGCGCGATGCGTTAACTCTCGAGCAGATTTCAACGCTCGACGGCGACTCGCGCCTCGCATTGCAACCGCATCTGCAACTCGTCGCGCTGGAGTACCCCGTCGACGATCTTGTGCTCAACTTGCACCACACTGAGAAGCGCCAGGCCAGCGAAGCTGGAGTGAAGCACGAAGACGAGAGCCATGCCCCCGCCAAGTTGCCAACCCTGCGCCGCCAGCCTACTTGGCTTGCCGCGCACCGCGTCGATCTCTCCGTCTACTACCTGCGAATCAAGCACGAAGAGTTTCAAACGCTCGCTGCCATTCGGCGGGGCCTGCCGCTGGGGCAGGCAATCGAGGCGGGCATCACGACCTCACGTGTGCGAAGCGCCGGTCGTCCGCAACTGGTGCGCCAGTGGTTCACCACATGGGCGGAACTGGGCTGGATTTGCGCGCCGGAACTTGAATCTGTCATTGCTTGACTACGTAAGAAGTCAAATCATTTCTCTGTCATGTGCAGAGTTTGTAACGCGGGTCCCGGTCAGTGTGTCTTAGAGTTGTGGAGACAATGACACAGCAAAGCACATTTCTGACCGCGGAGTGGAAGCATCTGCTCATGATGAATTACGTGGTCGATCCGGCGCTGCTTCAGCCTTTCGTTCCCGCAGGCACCAGTCTCGACGCATTCGACGGCAAGACATTTGTGAGTCTCGTTGGCTTCCTGTTCAATGAGACGCGCATCTCCGGAGTTGCAATTCCTTTTCATCGGTCCTTCGAGGAAGTCAATCTTCGCTTTTACGTGAGGCGCGACTCGAAGAGAGGCGTTGTGTTCATTCGCGAACTGGTGCCGAAGGCCGCTGTGGCGGCCATCGCGCGCTATGCATTCGGTGAAAAATATTCCTGCGTGCCCATGTCGCATCGTATTCACACCCGCCTAGATGGCGATGTTATCGAAGCTGAATACAACTGGGGTGCAGGAACCAGTCGTTGCTCTCTGCAGATTGAGACGAGTGGGGCAGGATTCCTCCCGGCGGATGGTTCGTTGGGTCAATTCATCACCGAGCACTATTGGGGTTACGCATCGCAACGTGACGGAGGCTGTGTCGAATATGAGGTTCAACACCCTCAGTGGCTTGTGAAAAATGCGAAGACGGCGGAATTCTCGGGGGACGCGACGAACTTCTACGGCGATGCGTTAGGGAAGGCCGTAATGCGCAAACCTGATTCAGCCTTCTTAGCAGAAGGCTCTCCAGTAACGGTATTCAAAGGCGCAAGGATCGCTTGAACTATTGCTCAGAAATCAGAAATTGAGTTGCACTTTGGAAGGAATGATATGAAAGACATCTTCAAATTCGCCAAGAATGCATACGACGGCTTTGTCTCGCTGGCCAACCGGCTGCAAAGCCCGCTGCTGCTGGCCATTCGCCTCTATTGGGGCTGGCAGTTCGCCCAGGATGGCTGGGGCAAGCTGACTCATCTCGATCGCGTCACGCAGTTCTTCGCCAGTCTCAACCTGCCTGCGCCGGGCACAACGGCACTTCTCGTTGCGCTGGTCGAGTTGGCCGGTGGCATCCTGTTCGCGCTGGGAATCGCGTCGCGTCTCACTTCATTGGTGCTCTTCGTCAACATGACCATGGCTTACCTCAGCGTCCCTGACGACCGCACCAACTTCTTCCACATGTTCTCCAAGCCCGAAGACTTCTACGGCGCGACCCCCTACACCTACTGGTTCGCCGCTTTGTTGATTCTGATCCTTGGGCCTGGTTTTGTTTCTGTCGACACGTTGTTACGCCGCTGGTTTGCGTCCGAAACAGCCTAGTGACCCAGAGCGCTATCATCGAACCACTACGATTCTCGATGGAGCGCCGGAAAAAAATGCGAATCGCATACATGCTCACTTCGCTTGGCATCGGCGGAGCGGAGCGACAGGTCGTGGCGCTGGCAGAGCGCATGGCGGCGCGTGGCCACACTGTGGCGCTTCTGGTGCTTCGGCCACGCGTGCCGAGCGAGTGGCCAACGTCAGTCGATGTTGTGCGCCTGGATATGAGGAAGACATCGGTGAGCATCTTCGGCGGCTTGTTGCGCGCACGCCGCTTCTTTCGGGAATTTCGCCCTGATCTCGTGCATAGCCACACTTTCCCTGCCAACATGGCTGCGCGGATGCTCCGCCTCATCGGCGCGACGCCTGCAGTTCTCTCTACCATCCACAATATTTACGAAGGCGGATGGAGCCGCACTCTCGCTTACCGCCTCACTGACGGTCTCAGCACGCACTCCACCGCCGTTAGCGAAGCAGTTGCACTGCGCCAGATTCATTCCGGTGCTGTGCCGCAGCGGAAATGTTCCGTCGTAACAAACGGCATCGACATTGCCGAGTTCTCGCCGAGCAGGGACAATGGAGCGCGCCTCCGAGATTTGATGTTTGCGAAGGACGATTTCATTTGGCTTGCAGCTGGACGCATTGTTCCGGGGAAAGATTACAACAACCTTCTCGCGGCCTTCAGACAGGTTCGCGCCAGCTTTCCGCAAACCCAACTGTGGATCGCCGGAGAACCGGCGGAGTTTTGGACCTCTCGGATTGACGGCGTGATCGTAGGGCGAGAACTTGATGGCGCAGACAATGTCCGCTGGCTGGGTCCTCGTGACGACATGCCATCGCTCCTTAACGCTGCGGATGTGTTCGTTCTTTCCTCTGCGTGGGAAGGAATGCCACTCGTGGTCGGCGAGGCCATGGCGATGGAGAAGCCAGTGGTCGCTACCGATGTGGGTGGTGTTCGCGAACTCGTCGGCGACACGGGCACGCTCGTCCCTGCGAAAGACTCCGATGCTCTCGCGGCGGCAATGCTGGCCGTCATGCTCTCGTCTCCGGTGTCTCGTCAGACAATGGGTCGGGCGGCACGAGCGCGCATCGTGGAGAGCTTCAGCATGGATTCGAAGGTAGACGCGTGGGAGTCCATGTATAGCTCACTCCTGGGACAACGCTTGTAAACGAGCTCCCGAATCACAGCGTGATAACCTTATCAGCGGATTTTCTAGAATGCCTGAAAGGGAATCGAATGCGGACTCATATTGGATCGGTTGTGTTCTGCTGTGGTTTGGTGGCGGCGATGGTGAGCTTAAATAGTAGTGAAGCGATTGCACAATCGAAATCAGGACAAAATGCGGTCTTAGTGCTTGATCATGGTTGGCAATTCCGCCAGGTTGCAACCGCACAGGATTCCGAAACCGGATGGCTCCCGGCAACAGTTCCCGGCGATGTTCACCTCGATTTACTTGCCAACAAGAGGATCCCCGATCCCTTCTTCCGCGACAACGAATCGAAGCTGCAGTGGATTCAAGACGAGAGCTGGGAGTACAGGCTAAGCTTCGACGTTACTCCAGGATTGCTCTCCCGCTCAAACGTTGACCTGGTCTTCGATGGTCTCGACGCCGTTGCGCAGGTTTACTTGAACGGGGTGCAGGTGCTCAGTGCCAACAATATGTTCCGCGTCTGGCGCGTTCCAGCGAAGGCCAATCTTCATGCAGGCAAGAATCAATTGCGCGTCGTATTTCCGTCGCCGATTAAGGCCGCTGCGGCCGTCGCCGCTCTCGACCCATGGCAGGCCAGGACAAAGGTAGCCTCGAAAACCTACGTGCGCAAAGCAGCCTACGAATACGGTTGGGACTGGGGTCCAACCTTTGTTACCAGCGGCATTTGGCGTGCGGTGCGGATTGAAGCGTGGGACAAAGCTCGCATCGCTGACTTCGCCATTCGGCAGCGCGACGTAAGCAGGGAAGTGGCGCATGTTGACGCTGAACTTCGGATTGAAACCGCACATACGGGCGCCGCGACCGTGAACGTGCGGTACGCCAACAATGGTAAGCCCATCACTGTTGTCGAGACGTTGAATCTCCATGCCGGAACAAACACTGTCAATGTTCCTCTCGAAGTGCGCCAGCCCAAACTCTGGTATCCCGCAGGCTATGGCGATCAGCCGATATACGAATTCACTGCACAAGTAAGCACCGGCGCACAAGGCAGTGCTCAGCTAAATGATGAGCGTAGGACCAAGGCCGGACTACGTTCTATCGTCCTTCGCCGCCAGCCGGATAAGTG
>WNGL01005967.1_pt1 | contig 16713 bp, 19 predicted proteins | sample 5400591 | NCBI WGS metagenome assembly WNGL01 (sample SAMN13153377, study PRJNA577476) | soil metagenome | isolation source: 80 cm soil or saprolite under Garry oak tree replicate 1 | place: USA:California | collected 2016-06-15
GCCAACCTCTACGCCTGGGTCGTCACGGTCTACCTTCTGACGTCGACGATCACGGTGCCGATCTACGGCAAGTTCTCGGACGTCTTCGGCCGCAAGGTGATGCTGATGATCGGCGTCGCCCTTTTCCTGATCGGCTCCTGGTTGTCGGGCGCCTCGCAGAACATGACCGAGCTGGTTCTGTTCCGCGCCATCCAGGGCCTTGGCGCAGGCGCGCTCTTCCCGATAGTGATCGCGACCATCGCGGACCGCTACAGCCCGCGCGAACGAGGGCGTTTCCAGGGATTGTTCGGAGCCGTGTTCGGCCTGAGCTTCATCGTCGGTCCGCTCATCGGCGGCTGGATCACGGACAACATCAGTTGGCACTGGGTCTTCTACGTCAACGTGCCGCTTGGAATCGCCTCGCTCATCGTGCTCTCGATCACGCTGCCTGGCATCGGCCGCCGGACGGCCTCGGCGCGGGACCTCGACTACCTGGGCATCGTCGTGTTCACGGGCGGCGTCGTGCCGCTGATGATCGGACTGAGCAACAAAGGCTACGTCAACAGCCAAGGCCAGCTGCCCAACTGGACCGACCTGACTGTCGGCGGCTTGATCATCCTCGGCCTGGTGATCCTGGTCGGCTTCGTGTTCGTCGAGATGCGCGCCAAAGAGCCGATCATCCCGCTCGACCTTTTCCGGGGTCGCGACTACTCCGTCAGCATGGCGGCGGTCTTCGTCTTCGGCATCGCCATGTTCGCCGCCATCCTGTTCATGCCGCGGTTCTATCAGACCGTGCGCGGCATCAGCGCTACCGCCTCCGGGTACTACATCTGGCCTCTGCTACTCGGACTGACGGGCGGGAGCATTGGATCGGGTCTGCTGATCAGCCGGGTCGGCCGCTACAAGTGGCTTATGGTCGGCGGCGGTGTGCTGATGGTGATCGGAGGCTACCTCCTCACGCGCCTGACCGCCGACATCTCCGACTGGACGCTATGGGCTTACATGCTGATCCTCGGTTTCGGCATCGGGCCGTCACTAGCGGGGTTCACTGTTGTCATCCAGAACCTGGTTCCACTCAAGAGCCTCGGAGTTGCCACCAGCACGCTGACCTTCTTTCGCCAGATCGGTGCTTCAGTCGGTCTGGCCGTGGCCGGGACCGTGTTCTCTACGCAATTTGCAAATCGCCTACCTAAGACGCTTGCCGCTCACGGAGTGCCCGAGCAGGCGATCCCGCAGCTGGTCAACCTCTCGGAGCTGCTGCAGAACGTGGGCAACGGTCAGACGATCCTGGACCGCATTTTCACCGGACCCGCAGTGGGCCTCATCCCCAAGATCATTGAGGCCGCCAATGAGGCCTTTTCGCTCGCGATCGGGGACGTGTTCTGGGTCACGGTGATCGCGGGTGCCGCGGGCCTGGCCTTCACGCTGGTTCTGCAGGACCTGCCCCTGCGGTCTGCGCGCGAAATTCGTGCCGAGGTATCCGGGGCTCAAAGGGAGCTGCCGCAGCAACCCGCTGTTGAAGTCGGGTGATGAAGTCCCGCCGCCCCGCCCCGACGGCGTCGTAGATGCCGCGAATAAAAGTAGATAATTCTGCTTTTATTACGGTGACGAGAGCCTATGAGCACAGCAGTCGTGACCGGGGCTTCCAAAGGCTTGGGCAAGGCGCTCAGCGAAGGCCTGGCCCGCCGGGGCTGGTCCTTGATCGTCGACGGCCGCGAACCGGCCCTCCTGGAGCAGGCTCACGATCGCCTTTGGAAGCTGATCCCGCCCGGCAGCCATGTACTGGCCATTCCCGGCGACGTCGCCGATCCTGAGCATCGGCGGGCGCTCGCCGGCGCGGCGCATGCGCTGGGAGGCCTTGACTTGCTGGTCTGCAACGCCGGCGTGCTGGGTCCGAGCCCGCTGCCTGAGCTGGCCGATTTCCCCCTGGCTGCCTTGCGCGAGCTCTTCGAGGTCTACCCGGTGGCCAGCCTGGGTCTGATCCAGGAAGTCCTGCCGCTGCTTCGAGCCGCGAATGACGGAGGCCGCGTGGTGCTGATCAGCTCCGACGCCGCCGTTGAAGGCTACCCGGGCTGGGGCGGCTACGGCGCGGCCAAGGCTGCCCAGGACCAGATCGCCAAGGTCCTCGCCGTCGAGGAACCAGAGCTGCGGGTCTGGGCAGTCGATCCGGGCGACATGCGCACCGACATGCACCAGGCGGCGTTCCCGGGCGAGGACATCTCGGATCGACCCCTGCCCGAGGTGGTGGTGCCGCGCCTGATCGAACTGTTCGAATCGCGTCAGCCCAGCGGCCGGATCCGGGCGGCTGACCTGGCGGAGCGTGTGAAGTGATCGCCACAAAGTCGAGCCTCGAGTTCACCCTGCCGCGGGCACTCGAGGCCACCGAGCCGCCGGAGGAGCGGGGCCGGGGCCGCGGCGACGTGCGGCTGCTCATGTCCCAACGCTCCAGCGGGAAGATCGAGCACCACCGCTTCAGCGACTTGCTGGCGCTGCTACGACCGGGTGACCTACTCGTCTTCAACCGCTCGGCAACCGTCAACGCTGCGCTGGAGGCGACAGTCGGCTCCCAGCCGGCGGTCCTGCATATCGCCCGCCGGCTCAGCGACGCCGAGTGGATCGTGGAGCTCCGCCACGCCGAGCCGGACAGCCTCCGCACAACGCCCTGGCTGGACGCTCGTGCCGGCACCGAGATAACGCTGAAAGGCGGCGGTCGGGCTAAGCTGCTGCGGCCGGTTGTCGACGCCGATGCCGTCCGTCTGTGGGTGGCCGAGGCGATTCTCGAACTGTCAGCCGATGAGTACCTGACGCGCTGGGGACGGCCGATCGTCTACGGCCACATCACCAAATCGCGGGCGCTCAGCGCCTACCAGACGGTCTTTGCCGACGTGCCCGGCAGCGCGGAGATGCCATCGGCGGCGCGGCCCTTCACAGCCGACCTGGTGACGCGCCTGCTCGTGAAGGGCGTTGACCTGGCGCCGATCGTGCTGCACTGCGGAGTCTCCTCGGTCGAGGCTCACGAACCACCGCAGCCCGAGCCTTTCGAGGTGCCGCCGGACACCGCGCAGCGCGTCAACGCGGCTATCCGGGTCGGCGGCAGGGTGATCGCCGTGGGCACCACCTGCGTGCGCGCCCTCGAGAGTTCGGCAGTCGGTCCCGGGCTGGTCCTCCCTAGCTCAGGCTTGACCAACCTGGTCGTCGACGCGGCCTACACGCCACTGGTCACCGCCGGTCTCCTAACGGGCTGGCACGAGCCGATGGCATCCCATTTGGCGATGGTCGAGGCCTTCGCCGGAAGAAGGCTGCTGGAAGTGTCCTACCGGGCAGCGCTCGATGCTGGTTACCTCTGGCACGAGTTCGGCGACAGCCACTTGATTCTGCCGTGAGCCAGCCTTCGGAGCCGGTCGAGCTCGCGCCGACTGAAACGGCGGGCGCCGCTGTCGGCCTCAATACCCAGAGCGAAGGCCGGCGCGGCGTCCTCTCGGCGATCAAGGAGGCGGGCGAAGGGTCCGCCGAGCAGATTGCCCGTAGCCTCGGCGTGACCGTCGGCGCCGTCCGGCAGCACCTGGCGGCCCTCGAGGGCGAAGGCCTGGTCGCCCACCGCGACGAGCGCAGCGGCCCGGGCCGGCCCCGCCGCCGCTACTGCATCACCCCCGCCGGCGAAGCGCTCTGGCCCAAGCGCTACGGGCAGCTCACCAACCAGCTGCTGGACTTCGTCCGCCAGGAGAGCCCGGAGTTGGTGGACAAGGTCTTCACCCGGCGAGGCGAGGCGCGCGCCGAGCGCGCCGCCGAGCGGCTGTCGGGCCTTGGCTTCGACGCCCGCATCGAGGAGCTGACGCGAATTCTGGACGAGGACGGCTACCTGGCCCAGTGCCGGCGCGAGGCAGATGGGTCATGGCTGGTCGTCGAGCACAACTGCGCCATCCTCGACGTGGCCCGACGTTACGGCACCGCTTGCGCCAGTGAGCTGGCCTTCCTGCGCGCGGCGATGCCCGACGCGAGCGTCGACCGCATCAAGCACAAGATGGCGGGCGACTTCGTCTGCGCCTACCGCATCGCAGCCAGAGCCGGCATCACTCGCTGAAACTGACCGGCAGTCATTGAGCGAGCGCCGGCTTACAAGTCCGCGCTAACCACCTAGCCTCGCTCTGTCAAATCCCTGACCAGCTGCCAGCGGGAGCGAGCACCCCGGACGGGTCACAGCCGGGCCACAGTTTCCCGGCACCTTGCAGTCATCAGGGGTTACCACTGAACGCAGAGGTTCCTGGAGGTCACAGCCGTGTCACGCATTCACGGAACGAGGCGGATACACGAGGTCACAGGAGGACACGAAGAAGATCCAATTCGAGTACAGGAGGAACCGCGCGGACACCACAGGACACGAGGGGACACGCCATTGCGCCGGTTCGGGACCGTGAGGCCCCGGGTTCAAATCCCGGGCCCCCGACTTTCTCAGACCAGAGGTTCCTTATTTAAACTCGTTTCGACAAACTCAACCATTGAGCGCCCTACACCTCCCTGCGATATAGCCGGCACATCCGATCGGACCGCCACGCGCGAGCGCACGAGCATCCAGATACCAGCAGCTACGAACCAAGGAGCTGCCAGCACTTCGGGGCCTGCCGCACCAGTCACGCCAGCGACAAGCGCGAGCGCAGTGACGCCGCCGAACACACACAGCCAGCGCGGCATGGCCTTGTGTTGCCAGCCGGCCCAGCTGATTGTCAGGATGCACGCGGCGGCCAGGAGATCGAAAGGTCCCAGAGCCTCAAAAGGGGGCGGATTGGGGTTCGTGCCCAATGATCAGTTAGCCCATGTCGAAAAGGCGGCCTGTCATTCGATGAGTGGCTGAGGTCTCAAAGGGCCGAGCCCAAAAGGAAGCGGAAGTCTTAATAAGAGGAGATAGACATGCGCGTGCTGATAATGGCAAAAGAAGGCGAGCAGAACGAGGCGGCAACTCCCCCAACGCCGGAGGCTATGGCGGAGTATCAGAAGTTCAACGAAGAGTTGGTCAAAGCGGGTGTGGTACTCGAGGCTGGCCGCCTCTACCCGAGCTCGCAGAGTAAGCGCGTTCAGTTCAACGGCAAGAAGCGGACCGTAATCGATGGACCATTCGCGGAGACCAAGGAGCTCGTGGCCGGATATTGGCTGTGGCAGGTGCGCTCGATCGACGAAGCCCTCGAGTGGCTCAAGCGGGCACCGTACGACGGCGGGACCTTCGAGGTCCGTGAGGTCCTCGAGTTCGAGGGCATGTGAAGGAGCTCGCGTCATAGGTCCGCGATACAGAGACACCGCCACCGGCCCAGGTCGGCGCCAGACAGACGCCACTGAAGTGCATCGCGCGATCGAAGCGATCTGGCGGATCGAGTCGGCCCGGCTCATCGCCGGGTTGGCTCGCGTCGTCAGCGACATTGGGACGGCTGAGGAGCTTGCACAGGACGCCCTCGTCGCCGCGCTCGAGCAGTGGCCCGCCGAAGGCGTGCCGGAGCGGCCGGGCGCCTGGCTCATGGGGACCGCGAAGCACCGCGGGTTCGACCTTATCCGGCGCCGCAGGACGCTCGACCGCAAGCACGAGGAGATCGGACGCAGTGTCGAGCGGGCTCAGGAAAGCCTGAACTTGGACATGGCAATCGACGAGGAGGTGGGGGACGACCTCCTCGGCTTGATCTTCATGGCGTGCCATCCAGTCCTCTCGAAGGACGCCCGGGTCGCGCTCACACTCCGCGTCCTCGGCGGGCTGACGACCGAGGAGATCGCGCGGGCCTTTCTCGTCCCTGCCTCGACCATCTCCCAGCGGATCGTCCGCGCGAAGCGCACCCTCGCCGAGGCGCACGTCAGGTTCGAGGTCCCGGGCGGCGCCGAGCGCGTAGCGCGCCTCGCCTCCGTCCTCGAGGTGATCTATCTAATCTTCAACGAAGGGTATTCCGCGACGGCGGGCAAGGACTGGGTCCGACCGGCGCTATGCGAGGAGGCGCTCCGTCTGGGCCGCATCCTGGCTGAGCTCGCCCCGACCGAGCCTGAGGTCCATGGCGTTGTCGCCCTCATGGAGATTCAGGCCTCTCGGCTTGTGGCTCGCGTCGGACCGGCCGGGGAGCCCGTCCTCCTGTTCGATCAGGATCGAGCGCGATGGGATCGTCTCCTCATTCGGCGCGGCCTGGCGGCACTCGAGCGCGCTGAGAGGCTCGGGGGCGCCTTGGGTCCCTACGCCCTGCAAGCGGCGATCGCCGCCTGCCACGCTCGGGCGACGACCGCGGCGGAGACGGATTGGCCGCGCATCGTGGCGCTGTACGACGCGGTCGCGCAGCTCGCGCCGTCGCCAGTCGTCGAGTTGAACCGGGCGGTCGCAGTAGGGATGGCGTTCGGTCCGGCTGCAGGCCTCGAACTCGTGGACGCGCTCGTGGCCGAGCCCTCGCTCAAGTCGTACCACCTACTGCCGGCCGTCCGCGGCGACCTCCTGAGGAAGCTCGGCCGGCCTGAGGAGGCGGGCGCCGAGTTCGAACGTGCCGCGTCGCTGACCGAGAACGTGCGGGAGCGCGAGCTCCTGCACAGACGAGCCGCAGAATGCGCCGCGGAGGGGATGGCTGGCTAGAGGCTTGCCTATGGCTCGGCGTGCCCATATTCCTGGGGTCGGTGACTCCTAATCAGGTCAAGCACGCGGATCTCGAGTACGGATCGGGAGTTCAAATAGTGTCCCCTCCCCCCGACCAGATGTCCCCGCCGGTCAAGTGCAACACGTGACCTTGGACCTCGATCCTTGCGCGCACCGATTACGGACGGGCCACCGTTTGCGCCTGCTGCTGTCCGGGGGTGCCCATCCCTGGTACGCACGAAATTTGGGGACAGGCGAGCCACTGGCGACTGGCATGTCTATGCGTTCCCAATCGGCGGTCCACTGCGAGATCGCGTCATAGAGGTCGAGGGCGCGGCTGAAGCAGTATTGAGCGCGGGGCATCTCACCGCGACGTTCGCGAATCGTCCCCTCCTCGACAAGGAGAGCGGCATACATGCGGACGCGGTCGAGGTCGTGCTTTCCGATCAGATCGACGACGCTCGTGGCATCGAGACGTTCGAACACCGGCCGAAGATTACCGAGCATCAGGTCAGAGGTCTTGCGCACCACGACGAGGGCGAGGTCGAACTCCCCCGCGCGGATGAGCACGACGATCTCTGCGATGGCCGCGGCGGTTTGCTCGATCATCCGCATGAGATAGTCGCGCTGAACGATGCTCACGCAGCTCTCCGGCGGCGCATCGCCACAGCGAGCGCAACCGTCAGTACCACGATCAGCCCCGCTGCGACGGATCCCACCACGAGCGCGGCCGGTGTCGGAGGCGTCGATGAACTGACAGCCGCTGGTGCTGGACCAAACGCTGCGCTGGTGGTTCCAATGGCCACCACGATATGGCCTTCGCCGTGGCTCGTCCCGTTGTCGGCGATGATCGACGTCACTCGGCATGACGTGAGGTCACACCTCACGGCCACCAAACCGGCGCCGCCCTCGGTCCCGACGAGCAGGTCGCCCGCCGCGCCCCCGGCCCGCGCGAGCTCGGCTCCGCTCAAGGCCAGAAGGTTGTCCGTCCCGGGATGCGGGTTGCCAGGCGTCGCACGATCGGCGAAGTAAACTGTCGCCCGAGCCAGCTCGATGTCGGGGATGAAACCGGCCGCCTCTACCCCGACATCCCCGCCATGTGCCAGGTCCGGTGTCGCGACCAGCTGCGAGCTGCCGTCCGGTGCGATCGCGTAGATCTTGCCGGACAGCTCATCCGGCGCGATCAGGTCGCCGGCGAACTTGCCGAATGTCGATGGGGCCACGGCCAGGCCTCCCTCGACAGTCGGCGCCTGCGCCGTAATCACGGTTACCCGGCCGTCTCCGTCGATCGCGGCAACCTTGCTGTGATGGGCATGCGCGCCCGTCACCAACAGGCGATAGCCGAAGGCGCCGGTCTCGTCGAACGTGATGCCGTTCATCAAATCAACACCGGCTACATTCGCGAACGGGTGGGCGATCCCCTCTGAGTCGATCCTCAAGATGCCCCCGGTGGGCTTGAGCTGAAGAACGAACACGTCATCGGCACGGAAGGTCGTATGCCCCGGCACTGCAGCCGGAACGACCGCGATGTATGGCTCCTCGCCGCCGGCGCCGGGGTAACCACCGGGGCCGCCGGCAAAGCGATCCAGGGCACCGGTGGCCTGATCCATGAGAAACAGCTTTCCGCCGGCTGCAACTACAAGGCGTCCATCGGAGCGCGGCCCGGCCACATCGAAGACATGCGGAATCGGGTCTGCCAACGGCCAGACGATCGGCCCGGATGCCACGCCGATGACCATCGACATTGCCGCAATCAGCAAGATCACGTGCTCACCGGATGAAACCCCGATACTGGCGCATCACCAGGGTCTGCAGCTGCCGCATCGTGTCGAGGGCGACGCCGACCATGCGACGGCCAGTAGGCCGCCGGTGAGAAAGTTGCTTGCGAAACAACAGCCAATCTCTCAGAAGCACCCACATGCATTCAAGACTCTTACGAATCGGCGTTACAAGCGAGGCTCACGTTGTAACGCAGAGCGTAGTTGTCTATCGATAAACCCGACTAGCCCGGATGAGATCGGTCCCCGCTAGCACAGCAGCCGATCCGATCCACAAGGAACACCATGCTCACCATCGTCCTCGTGATTGTCGCCGCCGTCATCCTCCTCTTGCTTCCGCGCTCTGTTCGAATCGTTCAGCAAGGCCTCGTCGGCGTTGTCAAAAGGCTCGGCCAGTTCCACTCCATCCGGCCCTCGGGTGTGACATTCCTTATTCCATTCGTGGACAACATGACAACTATCGATGTGCGCGAGACGCCACGTACCGGCGACCGCCAGGAAGTCATCACCAGGGACAACGTCTCAGTCGCGGTGAACGCCACCATATTCAGCCAGGTCGTCGAACCCAGGCTTGCTCTGTTCTCCGTCAGTAACTACCTTGTCGCGATCGACAACCAGGCAAGGACAACCCTACGGGCGGTCTTTGGGTCGATGTCTCTCGACGACGCCCTCAGCCAGCGTGAACGGATCAACGCCCAGCTACAGGCGCAGATGGAGGTGGTCACGGACAAATGGGGTGTGCGCATCCATAGGATCGAGATCGTGGACATCGCTCCGCCGGAGCAGATCCTGCGAGCGATGGCGCTGCAGAAGACGGCGGATCAGGAGAAGCGTGCGGCGATCCTGCTCTCGGAAGGCCAGCAGCAATCGGCGATAAACGTCGCCGAGGGGGCCAAGCAGGCCGCGATCAAGAATGCTGAGGGCGAGCGCCAGGCGCAGATCCTTCGCGCCGAGGGCCAGAAGCAGGCCGCCATCCTCGAGGCCGAAGGCCGGTCGCGAGCCATCAACGCGGTGTATTCGGCAATCCATGACGGCCACCCGGACCCAGAGCTGCTCGCCGTTCTGCAGCTGGACACGCTGTCAAGGTTTGCCACCAGCCCGAATGCGAAGATCGTTGTCCCATACGAATCGGCGGGACTGATGGGTGCGGCTCAGGCACTGCGCTCGGTGCTCGGTGGAGTCCCAAGCGAGAACCACAGGCCGGCCCTCGAGGCGATTGGCGCATAGGCGATGCTGACGACCGCCGACCACAGACTGGCTGAAGGCGTTGTACCTGATCTCGAAGACCGTGAAGTCCCACCGAATGCGATCTTCGTGCGACGACCGCTGGTCCTGGTCTGGCTCCGTCACTACGGCTGAATGTTCTGCAAAGAGCACGCGGCGCAGTTGCGCGGCGTCAAGAACGAGATCGAGGCAGCATGGCAAGGCTCGTCTTCATCGGGAACGGAAATATCGCCTTCGCTCGGACCGGCCAAAACAGTCGCCCCGCCAGAAGCGGGGCGATGGCCGGCCTTCCTAACGTGGCGGACATGAGCACAACAAACACCCCACTCACCTCTAAGCAGAGAAGGAGGTTTGTCACATATGGCAACTGAGGTTGTTGCGGTGAAGGCCGCGATTCGCGATCAGTTTGGCGACCATCTGCTGACGCCGAAAAACTCGGCGCTGGTCGTGATCGACTACCAGCCGAGCCAGATCGCGGTGGTGCGGTCCATGGACCATGATCTGTTGCTCAAGAACGTCGTCTCGACGGCGAAGGTGGCGAAGCTGTTTGGCGTCCCGATCGTGCACTCGACCATCAACGTGATGAGCTTTCGCCATGACCCAGCCGGGATATGAACCGCGATCATCGGTCCGCGCCGATGGAACCCCTCGGACGGCGGGTCGATTCGAGCCTGCGGCCAGGCTTTTCCAAGCGCTCGCCGAGGCGCCGCTACGCGCGCGTAGAGCGAAACGCTCTTATTTTGGTGGTGCGCGGATCGTCCATCAGTTGCTTGTACTCGGACGATTCAACCGCGATTAGCGCGACTTTGCCTTCGCCGTTGTTATGAAAGCCCCAGCCGTAGCGCTTCGTCAAAGCCGACACCCGAAGGTGTGGGTGGCCCTTACTCAAGAACTTCTTGCGTTCTTTGGGCCAGATGGCCTTCGGGATGTCATGTAGGACGGCGTACGTCTCAAACGCAACGTCTTCTTCCGTGTACTTATACGGATGCTTGACGAGCATCTCGTACTCAACCACCGCCTTCGTCTTCTTGCCACCTCTTGCCTGCGGCGCTTGACCTTCCGTCGCCGGACAGTCATCGGCGACCTCAATCAATGTGTCGTAGTACTTCATGACCTCTTCAAGCTCGTTCAAGCCGCAGCATCATCCTGATCTGTCCACTTCGCGGCTAGCCGTCCAGACTTCCTGTGGCCAAGTTGACGATCGTTCCGGTCATCCTCTCGGCGCGGCCCGACCGTTCATTAGGCGTCCCGAACGGGCTCGTATGTGAGGAGGGCCAGGTCGTCGACGGTCCTGGCGCTGACGAGGCGCATGGGTATCTTGTCGCTGGTTTCGCCGAAAAGGCGCTCTCCGGCCCCGAGCACGACCGGGTAGATCATCAGGCGCAGCTCATCGACCAGATCGTGCTCCATCAGCGCGTGCCAGAGCTGGAAGCTAGCCGCGACGACGATTTCCCCGTCTATCTCCTGCTTCAGCTTGGAGGCGTCGTCTATCACGTCTCCTTTTAGTACTGTCGTGTTGTTCCAGACGGGAGCTTCGAGGGTCGAGGACACGACGTACTTGGGCATACTGTTCAACCGTTCCGCCAACGGGCCATTTCGGGATGGCCACCGAGCGGCCAAGAACTCGTAGCTCCGCCGACCCAACAGAAAGGCCTCGGCGCCCAGCGCCTCGTCGAGTGCCACTTTGGCCGCCTCTTCGCGACCCTGGCTGCCAATGCGACCAAGCCAGCCGCCGAGCCTGAAACCCTCGACGCCGGCCGGGTCCTGGATGACTCCGTCGAGCGAGACGTTCTCGCTGATGACGATCCTTCCCATTGCCGTACTCCTTCCGGTTGGTCTTGCTGGGTACTCGGTCATCGCGTTAGCGACGGGCCGTCCTGGCGTCCCGACGCCTTCCTCACACTGTCCTTGCAAGCCCACCTCGATGTCATTACGAGGTTGGCCTGGAGCTCGATGGCGTCGGGGTGCCTACCAAGACGGTTCTAAGGCTCTATTCTCGCCGGGACGATGGAGCCGTCCACAAGCTCAGCTTCGAAGGCGCGGACGAGGGCTAAGACTCCTGACTCAAACGGGGCCGAGCGGTTCAAATAGTGTCCCGTCGCCCCCGACCATTTTCGCATTCCAAATCGGCGATTTCGGGCTTCGCCCAGAGCCGCCGGGTCACAGCCGGGTCACAATTTCGTGGGGAACTATCGTTATTGGCGCGTGGGTGGTGACTGTCGTCGGCCGATCTGAACTCGGTCGTAATCAATCGATTGTTTTGCGGAGGCTTCGCGCCGGAGACGCAACGGTCAGGACCGTGAGGCACCCGGTTCAAAATCCCAAGGTCGGCGAAGGCTTCCTTCCGACAGTAGCCCTTACACGTTTCAGACGCCTGTCGAGCCTCAACAGTGGTTAGCAGAGAGAGGAGACCTTGAATCCATGACCACCCCAAGAGAAGTTGGCGAATCGTATTGGCGAGCCGAGGCGCGGAGGGACGTTGAAGGCGTACTATCCCACTTCCATAGCGACGCGGTCTTTCATCCCGTAACGGGTCCCTTAGTCGGCCACGATGAGATCCGGACTTTCTACGAAGGCATGGGGGATGACTTCCCAGGCCTCGAGGTCACACTAGTCCGAGACATCACCGCAGGCGACGAAGCTGCACTTGAATGGGCCGCAGTGCTGATCGACCGAGCCGGCAACCGGTTTCCGATCTACGGGGTCAATCTCGGGCGGATCCGAGATGGCAAGTTCACGCACGTTCTTGTCTACTACGACCCGACGAAGTTCCCCCAGCCGGCGGGTCGCTGATGGATCTGAACGCACGCGCCAGGGTTGGGAAGACGAGCCTTGCCGTCCCCCGCGTTGGAGTGGGCACGGCGCCGCTCGGAAACATGTTCGAAGCGCACTCAGACGAGCATGCGGACGCGGTTCTCGCAACGGCCGTCGCGCACGGCCTTCGGTACTTTGACACGGCGCCCCTCTATGGCCACGGCCTCGCCGAGCAGAGAGTGGGCCGGGCGGTCGCCAGGCGTCCGCGTGACGAGGTCTTCGTCTCCACGAAGGTAGGCCGGCTGCTCCGGGCCAATGCGCCTCGAGATGAGAGCCAGTTCTACCTCGGCGAACCGTTCTACAAGGACGTTCCGCCGGTCGGGCCGGTCTGGGACTTCACGTACGACGGGATCATGACGTCGGTTGAAGAGAGCTGCCGGCGGACTGGGCTCGACCGGTTTGAAGTCTTGCTCCTTCACGATCCAGACGACCATTTCGATGCAGCCAGCACGACGGCGTACAGGGCGCTTACCAAGCTGCGAGAAGATGGAACCACGCGTGCGATCGGCGCCGGCATGAACCAAGCGCACATGCTGGCCCGACTCGTCGAAGCGTGCGACCTCGATGTCCTTCTTGTTGCCGGTCGGTACACGCTGCTCGATCAGGTGGCGATGGACGAGCTGTTGCCGCTCTGCGACGAGCACACGATCTCAATCGTCGTCGGAGGAGTGTTCAACAGCGGAATCCTGATCGATCCGGCGCCCGGCGCCAGATACAACTACGTTCCCGCTGATTCAGCCGTGATAGCTCGAGCGGAAAGGATCAAGTCGGTGTGCGATCGGTTCGACGTTCCCCTGCCCGCGGCAGCCCTTCAGTTCCCCCTTGCACATCCCCGCGTGTGCACGGTTCTCCTCGGAATTCGCTCGATCGACGAGTTGGAGAGGGACCTGCGGTGGCTCGACGTCCCGATCCCCGACCAGCTCTGGGCCGAGCTCAAGCACGACGGCTTGCTGCGCGGAGATGCGCCGACTCCGTCAAGCACACGGGTTGAGTCACGACACCAATGAAAGAAAGCCACCCGCGCATCGACGGCCATCAGCACTTCTGGGACCCAACCCGAACCACATATCCATGGATGGTCGGAGACGCCCTGAACCCGATCAGGAGGCCATTCACGCCTGGTGACCTTGCCCCCGAGCTCACGGCTCAGCGTATCTCCGGGACGGTGCTCGTTCAGACGATCTCGAGCGTAGATGAGACACGCGAATTCCTTGGACTCGCTGAACGCTGGGATTTCATCTGGGGGGTCGTCGGATGGGTCGATCTGACGGCCGCTCGCGTCGCCGATGACCTCGATGCGCTCATTGGCGGGACTGGCGGCGACAGGCTCGTCGGAATCCGCCATCAAGTCCACGACGAAAACGATCCCGAATGGCTGTGTCGCACCGATGTTCGAAAAGGGCTAGTCGCTGTGCAGCAGCGCGGGCTCACCTACGACTTGCTCGTGCGGGCTCGCGAGCTTCCGGCAGCAATCGAAACCGTTCGGGCCCTCCCTGATCTCCAGTTCGTGCTCGACCACATCGCCAAGCCGCGCATTTCCGAAGGGAAAGACCCTGAGTGGCAGCAACACATGCCCGCGCTTGCGGCGCTCCCGAACGTGGCAGTGAAGCTGTCCGGAATGGTAACGGAGGCAAACTTGGCTTCCTGGACGCCGGCCGACCTGCGGCCATTCGTTAGGTCGGTCGTCGGCTGGTTCGGCGTCGGGCGGCTGCTCTTCGGCTCCGATTGGCCGGTTTGCCTGCTTGCGACATCCTATGCTGGCGTGCTCGAGGGCCTCGAAGAAGCACTGGGACCCATGTCCTCTGGCGACGCGGAGCGCATCTTCGGCTTGAACGCCGTCAGCGTCTATCAGCTGCGCAGTCATCAGCAGCTTGAATCGGGCTCTTGACCCAACATCCTATTTCCTATAGCATTCGCCCGATCCCACTCAATCACACGAGCAATTGGATTCCCATCTCGTGCTGCGCAGACAAGGAGGAAGCCGGATGACACGTAGAGCCCTGGCCCGATCATTGGCCATCGCCACGGTGCTGGTCGTCGCTGCGTGTGGAGGGACCACCAAAGGCACCTTCGAGGTCCCGACCGACTGGAAGCAGGACCTTCAGAACCAGCTGCTGACCAGCCTTGTGGCGCAGGGATACGACGGCTTCGGCATCTTCCCGACCGACGGCAACGCGGCCAACGGCATCGTCACTCAGCTGGCCGCGAAGAACTACCCCGTGATCGCCGTCGGCGGCTGCATAGCGGAACCGACCAAGACCACCTTCTGCATCGCGACCGACGTGGGAAATTCCGCCTACACCGGCGCGAAGGCCACGATTGCGGCCATGGGTGGCAAGGGCGTCCTGCTGCACGGCACCGGACTTCTGACCGACCCCAACACCGTTCTGCGCGTTGACGCCGTGAAGAAAGCCGTGGCCGAAACCAACGGCGCCGTCACCCTGATCACCATCACCGACATCGACAAGGACGCACAGACCGCTGACACGGCCATCAACCAGGCGCTCGCCACCCACAAGGACATCACTGGCATCGTGACCAGCGCCTACAACCCCACGGTCGCCGCGGCCAAGGCGCTGCGGACCCTGGGCGACAAGAAAATCAAGATGGTCGGCATCGATGACGACCCCGTCGTGCTGCAGGCCGTGAAGGACGGCTTCCTCACCGGGACGATGGGCCAGAACCCGTACGGCCAGGCTTACATCGCCGCCTACGCCATCAACCAGATCCACCAGGGCTGCAAGAAGAAGAGCGGCGCGCCGTACTTCATCGACTCCGGAACGCTGGTGATCACCCCCGACAAGGTTGCGGCCTACAAGGACGACTTCAAGACCCTGACCAAGGGCATCGTCTCGAGCTTCAAGGACAAGTACCTCTCCTGCTAGTGCGACAGGCCACCACGTCAACCGACTCGCTCAAAACGCCAATCCGGCGAGTCGACACCTACCTCGTCGACCTGATTCCGGAGCGACCTCGCACCGACGCGATCCAAAGCTTCACAAAGCAGGAGACGATCTTCGTCGACATCGAGACGTCCGACGGCGTGGTTGGCACCGGCTACGCGTACACGATTGGAACGGGGGGACGGGCCGTGCTCGAAATGCTTCGGCACGACCTAGTCCCCTTACTGGCCGGCCAGGATGCGAACCAGATCGAAGCCATCTGGCAGAGGCTCTTCTGGGCCACCCACGGAACAGCGGTCGGGGCGATTACGAGCCTCGCCCTGGCGGCCGTGGACATCGCCCTCTGGGACGTGCGCGGCAAGACTCTAGGCCAGCCGCTCTGGCGCCTGGCCGGTGGCGCGCGCCCAACGGTTCCGCTCTACGACACCGAAGGCGGCTGGCTCCATCTCTCCACCAAGGACCTGGTCGACGGCGCCCTCGCATCCAAACGGCAGGGCTGGCCGGGCGTGAAGCTGAAGGTCGGCAAGCCCCGCCCCCAGGAGGATGTCGAGCGGCTCAGCGCCGTCCGCGAAGCGGTCGGGCCGGCCTTCGACATCATGGTCGACGCCAACCAGTCCATGACTTTCGCGGAGGCCAAACGGCGAACACATCTCTTCGAGCCGCTCGACCTCTACTGGCTGGAGGAGCCGCTTCCGGCCGAGGACATCGGCGGCCACGTCCGGCTGGCGGCCGCGACCAGCATCCCGATCGCGGTCGGGGAGAGCATCTACTCACTAAGCCATTTCCGCGAGTACCTGTCGGCAGGCGCCGCCGGCATCCTGCAGCCGGACGCCGCCCGTCTCGGCGGCATCACGCCGTGGCTGAAGGTCGCGCACCTCGCTGAGGCCTTCAACGTCAAGGTGGCGCCGCACTTTTTGATGGAGCTTCATGTCAGCCTTGCCGCAGCCGTGCCAAACGCCATCTACCTGGAGCACATACCGCAGCTCAGGCAAATCACGCGCTCTGAGATCGAGATCGTGAACGGCCAGGCTGTGGCCCCGGAGTCACCTGGAGTCGGCATCGACTGGGACCGTGAGGCGATCGCTAACCTTCGGATCGGTTAGCTCCCGCAGCTTGACCGGCGGCGCGCTCCTCCGGCAGGTCGCCCTGCTCGCACTGCTCATCGTCACCGCCGGCTTCTGGATCTATTTCTCGGTGGCGGCGTCCGGCTTCACATCCGACTTCAACCTCTTCTCGCTACTGCGCTTCGCTGCCATCCAGATCACTATCGGCTTCGCCCAGATGGTGGCGCTTTCGATCGGCGACCTCAACCTCGCCGTGGGCGCCATCGGCGGCGCGACAGGGATGATCGCCGGGTGGGCCATGCAGGTGCTGGGCCTGCCGCCCGAGGTCGCGGTGCTGTTCGCGCTGGCCGCCGGCACGCTGCTTG
>WNGL01004510.1_pt1 | contig 16709 bp, 16 predicted proteins | sample 5400591 | NCBI WGS metagenome assembly WNGL01 (sample SAMN13153377, study PRJNA577476) | soil metagenome | isolation source: 80 cm soil or saprolite under Garry oak tree replicate 1 | place: USA:California | collected 2016-06-15
GCGTTGAGTTCAGCGGCGGACGGCAGCTCCATTAGCAACTGCGAAACGGTATTCGTGATGCGAGGATCCGGGAGTGCGCAGAGCTTGGAGAGCTCCGATTGCCCACGCAATGGTTTCTACGAGGATCACTACTTCATCTTCCTCACATCAGGCCAGGTCATCACCGTCGCGATGAGCTCTCCGGCGATCGATTCCTTCATTGCCGTGTATAGTGCCGGGAACTCAACAGTCCTCGCGCAGAACGACGACAAAGACGGTACCACCAAAGACGCCCAGCTTACGTTCACGGCGCCCAGCGACGGATTCTATGTGATAGCTGCCACCTCTGGCGGCGCGGGCACGACGGGCGCGTATTCATTTACAATCCAGTAGCCGGACCTTAGCGCGCGTCCGTACTGCGACGTCAGCGAGGACGGCGGCGGTTATCAGCGGGTGCGCGATGACGCCGCACTGTCAAAAAAGGGCGATCGTATCACGGGCCGGTTTTGATTGTACGACCGCTTTGTGACAAGAGCGATCGTGCTGTCGCGCCCAAGCCATCTCTCCACCGCCGCTGAATCGAGCAGTTTGTACCGACGCAAAAGCTCCGCCCGATACCATTTTGCAGCGAGCAGCGGCACGGTGACCACTGTCACATCCTTTCGCGTTCCTCCGGCCTGCTGGAGATACCAGATTGGATAGGTGTCGTTGTCACCCAGCGAGAGTAAGACTCCGGAAGGCGGGACCTTCGACAACATTTCCGCCTGGTCGATACGAGCACGCTCCTCGACCTGGTCGGTTCTCCGGTCCACCGCTGTCCAGTTGAGAATCGCCGGCGCAAACGGCATCACCATCGCCAAGACGCTGAACGGCGGCTTGAGCTGGCGCGAAAGACGGATCGCTCCGAATCCTGCCCAGAGTCCCCAGCAGATGAACGCCCAGAAAAAGAAGTAATCTCGTTCCCGGGCTTCGTGCAGCGCGTTCGACGGAAGGAGTCCCGCACCGAACGACGGACCTGCTTTGAGGTTGAGGTAGATGACGACTCCGAGCGATGAGACGAGAAACAGCAGCGCCATCGCTCGCCAGCTGCGTCGATCGGCGTTCCGATGGGCGACAAATCCGTACAGACCCATCAGAGCGTAGAGAATCGTGAACGATGTTCTCCACCAATCAGGCGGTGCAGCCGGTGCGAGACCCTTCGCAAACTGCCAGTCGGCGTACTCGACGACATTTCCCAGCTGCAAATAAAAAGGAGCCTGTCGCGGCCAGAGCGGAGGCACGTCGTATTGCCGGCGGAGAATCACGTCGACGAGTGAGCCGAGCGTCGACGGGTTGCCCTGGTTGATGGCCGGATCGTGCCGCGCTCGAAACAGCAAAAACAGAATGCACGACATCCCCACGAGGGTAACGATGATCGAGCCGCGCAGGAGCTTGGCGAAAGAGTGAGCCTCGCGCCGACCATCGACGTAGCGCCTCCCCACCGGAACTGCGAAGTACCCATCGCCAGTGCTGAAGACGAGCAGGATTGCGCTGGGAACCACGAGTAGAGCAATCAGGTGCAGCGTCCAGGCTAATCCGGCAAGATATGCCGCGAGCAAAGCCCATCGTGCGTCCGAGTTTTCGCCGGCGCGATCTGCCGCCCAAAGAATCATGCAGCCAAAAAGAAACGCGACTGCATACACCTCGGTCTCGGTCGCGTTCAGCCACACCGTCGACATGAGCCCGGCAGCGAGTCCCGCAGCAGTCGCGGCGAATCCGTCATCGGTCCATTTGGCGAACAGGCTGGTGAGAATTCCGCAACCAAATGCAGTGCAGACGGCGGACAGCAGATTGATGGCGCGCGCAAATCCAAATACTGAAGCGAACATCATGCTCCACACCTTGCCGATCAGGACGTAGAGCGGCGTGCCGGGAGGATGCGGGATGCCCAGCGAGTGGATGGCCGCGAGAAACTCACCCGAATCCCAGAGCGTGACGTCCGGGGCCAGAGTGAGCATGTAGACGAATAACAGCAGTACAGCGGTCGTCCAACCCGGCGAAGGAAACCGTCTTATCGGAAGCGCCTCGGTGAAGAGTAACGAGTCAAAATTAATTCAGCGGCTCGCGAGTTGCCCGCGATTTGACTGTTGACATTGCCCACTGAATCATTCGCCGCCAGGAGTCAACACGTACGCGATAAGTCACGCCTCAGCTGCACTCGCATTGAAGAGACGATTTCCCAGAGTCGGGCTGTGGCCGCTACTGATTTCGGTTCAGCTTGTCGAGCTGCTGTGGATCGTGTTCACCTACCTGGGCATGGAACACGTTCGCGCCACGCCCGACGCCGTCCATCTGGATTTTCTGCCCTACTCCCACTCGGTCGGAACCGGACTCCTGCTCGCCACCCTCGTTTGGGCGATGGCAAAGTCGGTGCACCGTTCCAATATCGGTGCCGCGCTGGCGCTCGGAATTCTCTCCCATATTGTGCTGGACATCATTCAGCACGAGCCCAACATTACGCTGCTGCCGATAATGTGGGGTCCGCGACTCGGATTGAATCTGCAGGGCTATCCGCTGCTCGATTTCGTCGTGGAGCTGGCCTTCTGTATCGCGTGCTGGAAGATTTTTGGCGGATCCAGGGGACTGTTGGTCGGAATCATGATCTTCAATCTGATCAATATCCCATTGATGTTTCCGAGACCCGGGTCTTTTACACCAATCGTCGAACGCCCGGTGCTGTTACCGACATTGATTCTCATTCAGGTCGTGTCCACCTGGCTCCTGGTGTGGTGGTTCGGTGAGCGCACGAGTCATCTGGAGCGATCTTCCTCGGCGGTACCGTTCTGACTATTCCGCCAGAAGCTCGGACTCCTCCGGAGTAAGCGCCCACGCGGCATCGAGGGCGAGCCGATTCGGACGGACGCGATGCACGCGAAAAATCCGTGCGCCGGAAAAAAAAGCCACGACGTTCACACCAACGGTCGTCATGTCGCGATCGTCATTGGAAATCGTGTGCGGAGCGAGCGTCGTACCGGCGCCGTTGCCGGTACCAGACGTGTAGCGAATGAGCTCGGCGATCACTCGCTTGCGCGACGCCCCGACGAAAACGGGATATCCAAGCTCCACAATGCGTGGCAGCTCGACGAGGACAGCCAGTGAATGTCCGGTTCGTTTGGAGAATCCAATCCCGGGGTCGACCGCGATGCGAGCGGGATGTATTCCGGCACGCTGCGCCGTCTGGACACGTTCCTCGAGCTCGCCGATGATCTCTCCCACTGGATCGCTTCCATAATTGGCGTTGTCGTAGCTCGCCATGTCTCCAACCGTTCCGCGCGAATGCATCAACACCACACTGCAGCCTGCTTCGGCGCACACGCGTGGCATTTCCGGATCGAGGGACATTCCCGATACGTCGTTCACTATCGACGCTCCTTCAGCCAGCGCCGCACTTGCGACCTCGGCCTTCACCGTATCGATGGAGATCGCAATGTCGCTCCAGCGAGACCGGATGCCGCGGATGGCCGGTAGCACACGCTTCAACTCTTCCCGGGCCGATACCGGTGTTGCGCCGGGCCGGGTTGATTCTCCGCCAACGTCGATCGCGTCGGCCCCTTCGGAGATCATTCGATCGGCTTGAGCGATCGCCGCTTCGCTCGAAAAAAAGTTACCCCCGTCGCTGAAGCTGTCGGGGGTAACGTTCAGAATTCCGAAGATGGTGGGCCGCTGTGACTTTGACGGCCAGGCGAATGTCACGCCGGAGCTACCTCCGGGCCTCCGAAGAGAGGCGGCTTGGACGGTTTAGGATGCATAACCGGCTGCGCGAGTGCTGGCGCCGACGGCGGAGGACTGATCGGGCGAGGCGGCAGCGTCTCCCCGCGGGCGAGTGTCGCGACTTCGTCACCGGTCAACGTCTCGCGATCCAGCAGCGCCGCGGCAACAGTGTGCAGCAGCTCCATGTTTTCCTGCAGCACCTGCGTCGCGCGCATGTAGGCTTCCTTGATCACCCGCGAAACCTCGGAGTCGACCAGCTGCGCCGTGCGCTCCGAAACCTCGCGCCGGGTCTGGATCTCCCGGCCGAGGAAGAGCTCCTGCTCGTTGTCGCCGACGAGGACAGGACCGATCTCGTCCGAAAGTCCCCACTGCGACACGTACCGGCGGGCGAGGCCAGTTGCCTGCTGGATGTCGCTGGCTGCGCCGGTCGTCACGCGATCGCGCCCGAACACGAGCTCCTCAGCCACACGGCCACCGTACGCCTTCACGAGATTGGCCTCGAGCTGCGCGCGCGTCACCGACACACGATCATCCTCCGGGAGTGTCCAGGCAACGCCGAGAGTGCGTCCACGAGGAACTATCGTGACTTTGTGCAGCGGATCATTGCCCTTCACCTTGATCGCGCAAATCGCATGGCCACCCTCGTGATAGGCCGTGAGCTTCCGCTCCTCATCCTTCATCACCATCGATTTACGCTCGGCGCCCATCATCACCTTGTCCTTAGCGTCTTCGAGGTCGGCCATGTAGACCTTGTCGTGGTTGCGGCGTGCGGCGAGAAGAGCGCCTTCGTTCACCAGATTGGCGAGATCGGCTCCCGCCATTCCCGGAGTTCCGCGCGCGAGCAGCATCACGTCCACATCCTCAGCCATTGGCTTGTTCCGGATGTGCACGCGAAGGATTCCCTCACGGCCGCGGAGGTCAGGCGAATCGACGACTATCTGGCGATCAAAGCGACCTGGACGCATGAGCGCGGGGTCGAGTACGTCGGGGCGGTTTGTCGCGGCGATGAGAATCACGCCCTCGTTCGACTCGAAGCCGTCCATCTCGACGAGCAGCTGATTCAGAGTCTGCTCTCGCTCATCGTGACCGCCCCCGAGTCCAGCTCCACGGTGACGACCAACGGCGTCGATTTCGTCGATGAAGATGATGCACGGAGCGTGCGCCTTGCCCTGCTCGAAGAGATCACGCACCCTGCTCGCGCCTACTCCGACAAACATCTCGACAAAATCAGATCCCGACATCGAGAAGAAGGGCCGGCCGGCTTCGCCGGCAACGGCCCGGGCCAGAAGAGTTTTGCCCGTGCCAGGGGGACCGACCAGTAATGCACCTTTCGGCAAACGTCCACCGAGCTTGGTGAACTTCTGCGGATCTTTCAGGAACTCGATGATTTCCTGCAACTCCACCTTCGCTTCGTCAGCGCCGGCAACGTCGTCGAACGTGACTTTGGGCGTGTCGCCAGTCAGGAGCTTCGCCTTCGATTTGCCGAAGCTGAACGCCTTGGCTCCACCCGCCTGCATCGATCGAAACAGGAAGAACCAGATTCCGAAGATGAGCAGGTATGGGAAGAGGCTGATCAGAATCGTCGTGAACGACGGACGAGCATCCTCCGCCTGAATCTGCACGCCGTGCTCGCGGAGTCGCGTGACTTCGTCGCTCGAGTTTTCGGTCGGCAGAAGAACCTTGAATTTCGAGACGAGGCGCCCCTTCACCGGCACCTTCTGCTTGAACTCCCCAGTGAGAAGTCGGCCGGCCTGGATGGTAACCTTATCGATATTGTTCTTCTGCAGCTCCTGATCGTACTGCGGAGTGTAAGAGATCTCGGGCGCGGACTCCGATCCTTTCCCTGAGAACTGGATGATCGCGACGGGCACGAGTATGACAAAAACCCAGAACGAGAGCTGCTTCGAGACCTTGCTCCAGTTCGTAGGCTTCTTGGGCGTTTTATTAGGCATTTGTATCGGCATTACTGCAAGCTCGCTATGTACGGCAAGTGGCGGAAGTTCTCCGCGTGATCCAACCCATATCCAACCAAAAACTCATTCGGCGCATCGAAACCAACGAACTTCGTATCGTACTTGAGACCGCCGGCGATTCGTTTGTGGAGCAGAGCGCATATTTCCAATGATCTTGGCTTGCGCTCCTTCAGTATAGTCATGAGACGATTCAACGTGCGGCCGGAATCAACAATATCCTCTACCAACAGGATGTCTTTCCCTTCAAGCTTGGTTTCGGGATCGTAGACCAGGTTTACGGATCCCGTTGAGACCATACCATCACCGTAACTCGCCGCCACCAGAAAATCGACCTGGAGCGGGCGAGTGATCTGCCGCACGAGGTCGCTCAAGAATATGAAACTTCCTTTGAGCAAACCCAGCACCAGAAGATCGCCGTCAGGATAAGCGGCGGTGATCTCTCTGCCGAGCTCGGTGACTCGCTTCGCGATCGCAGCTTCGTCGAACGCGACTCGTTTGATGGCTCGCCCGGAAAGACGTGGATCGGAATTCAACCCGAGCGGTCTGACCGTACTGGTCATGTCCGCGCCTCCGACCCCCTGCGCTCCGCACCCGCGGGCGCCACCCGCCCGCTAGCGGGCACCCAGCGACGCAACAACATGTGATCGCGCCGCATCAGGATTTCGACACCCCCAGAGAGCTGAATCGCGCCTCCAGTTGCTCCCCTAATAGTAAACTCGGCGGCGCGGTGGGTTCCTCGACGATCCATCACGACGCTCGCGCGGGCAGCTAAGGCGGGCCAGACCACTCTGAGCGAGTCGGCGTCATATCCTTCGAGACTCGACCGGCTGACACGAAGCGTACCATCCTGTCCGGCTTCAGCCTCGACGCTTCCGACGAGGTCGTCGAGTGAGCGCCGCCATTCCGCGGCATCACGCGCCAGCGAAAGAAGCTCGGCCGGGAAATTGGGATGCTGCGCGACGATGCATGGCAGAATGTCCAGGCGAATGCGATTGCGCAGATGCTTCCGATCAAAGTTGGATGGGTCCTGAACGAAAGGCACCCGACGCTGCTGCGCATAGCTCGCCAGCATCGCGCGATTGATGTTCAGGAAAGGCCGAATGATCTCGGATTCGGCATAGAGGCCGGCAATGCCCCGCGGTCCGGCGTTGCGGAGAATCCGCATGAAGACGGTTTCGATCTGGTCGTCGAGCGTGTGGGCGGTCACGATGCTGGCTCCCCGCTTCGCTGTCACCTGCTCGAGGAACTGCCAGCGACTGCGACGCCATTCGTCTTCCCGCGTCCCAACCGTCGATGCACGTCCACTGACACAGAGAAACCCGCAGCGCAACGCCTGGCGTGCAACGAGCGCGGCCGCGCGTCCTGCGGCTCTGCCTGTGCCGTGGTCAAATGTCGCGACCATGATTTTTCGGCGTGTGCGCACGGGAAGCCGCGATGCGACCATGAGCAAAACCATTGAATCGAGGCCGCCCGACACCGCGAGGACAGCGCGTTCGCAGCTCTCGAGTGCCGACTCGACCGCGCGCTCTACTTCAAATCCTTCAACCGCGGCATTGGTCATGATACTTTTAATCTACCTATTCACGGGGGAGTTCCGCTTGGAAACGCACGGTCCGCTCGGCACGCTCTGGGTATCGTTCGGCCTTGTCGCATTCTACATCGCGTTGATCTGGCTGAACTCGCTGCTCGGAATCTTCCTTACACCGCTGTTCATCATTCCCGGGACGTGGCTCCTCGACTGGCGCAAGAGGAGAAGAGGAGAGCTGGAAGAGAGTCCGGAGTAAAACCTCTTACCGGTAGTAGAGAGCCGCCGGAGACCGAGCGCTACCAGGAATAAAGCGCCTGGTAATAGGCGTGGTTTCGCAGGACGGTGCGCACGTAGTCACGCGTCTCGACAAAGGGAATCCGCTCCGTGAACAGCTCGGGATCGCCAGCGCCCGTTTTGCTGGACCATTTCTCGACGCGTGACTCGCCGGCGTTATAGGCGGCTAGAACCTTTACTACTTCCGGATACTTGTGCACGAGACCGCTCAGATGGGCGGTGCCGAGCTTGATGTTGGTCGCCGGCTGGTAGAGGAGATCCGGATCCCACGGTCCGATGCCTTTGCTGTCGGCGAGCGATTTGCCCACAGCTGGCATTAGCTGCATAAGTCCTCTCGCACCAGCAGGTGATGTCGCCAGCGGATTGAAGTTTGATTCCTGGCGGATCAGAGCGGCGACGAGGATCGGGTCAAGGCCATTCTCCCTCGAGCTGGCGATTAGCGTTTCCCGCTCGAGTACAGGAAAGTAGAGTCGGTAATTTTCCGCGCTGCGGCCGATCTCATCCAAAGCGCGTCGTCCAAGCGCGATCGAACGGGATGCCTGATCGCCTCCGGCGAGAACGTGCGCAGTTGCGACCAATCGCGCTTGATTTGCCAGTGCCTCGCGAAACAGCTTGTCGTTCTCGAAGGCGGCTTCAACATCCATTCCCACATCCTTGAGCGCAACCACGCGGCCAATCGCGCTGTCGACAGCGGGGATCTTTCCATAGTTCGGCGGCGAACGATCAGGGGCGACGAGCGTCGTGTCGAGGCGCTTTGCCGCCATGACCGCGTAATAGCTAAGCGGTTCTTTGGCGATTATGGATCGCCATCTCGCTTTGCTTCGCGTTTTGTCGCCAAGTGACGCGTAGGAACGCCCCGCCCAATAGGCAGCGGCGAGTGCCTCGGTGCTGTTCGAGTCGCGGGCAACGAGCGAGTCGAACTCCGCCGCAGCAGCTCGCTTGTCGCCCTGAATGTAGGAGATCAACCCGACTCTGAAGCGCGCATTCGTGGCGTGGCGCCCGGACGGAAAGCGCTTCAGCAGTGCGGTCAGCGCTTGCCGGGCATCCTGATCCCGATTGTCGTCCGTCGCCAGGTCAGCGAGCAGCAGCAGTGCCGATGCCGCGCTCGTGTCTCTCGCATAGGCAGTCGTAATCGCACGCAGAGTTGTCCGCCCCGCTTCCGTGTTCCCGAGCGCAATCTGAGCTCTCGCGCGCTGGTATTGCGCCGCGGCGGCAAGGTTGGGCGGAGCGCGGACCTTTGCAAACTGAGATGCTGCATCCGCGTATCGTCGCAGGCGGAAGAGCACGGATCCATATCCGATATTGTCGGTCGCGTCGCCCATTCCGGCAGCGAGAGCTTTTGCGTACGCGGTTGCCGCACGATCAGGTAATCCCGACTTGGCTGCGGCGCGGCCAATGACTAATTCCTCGGATGGAGTCGTTGTGGCAAAAACCTTGTCGAAGAGATCGATGGCTTCGCGGGTGTCGGCCGAATTCCCGGAGCTGGAGATGTACGAAATCAGCTCGCCGCGAGCGGCTGACCTGGACGCATCGTCAGCCGGAGGGTTGATGCGGAGCCTCAGAGCGTCTAGCCTGGCCCCTAACGCAACGTACGCGCGGACCGCGCCAGCAAAATCACGCGTCCGCTCCCTGGCGATCGCATCAGTCCAACGAATGCGATCGCGCGCAACGTCAGTTCGCAGCTTTCCGTAATATGCTGCTCTCGCGAGGCTATCGCTGGTGACGCCTGCCGCTCTCAGATAGAGCCAGTCGGAGAGCTGTGGGATTTTCTGGGCGGCTTGTTCGTACTCGGAGCGCGCCGCCTCGAGACTGTCGGCGCGATCCAGCTCCCGCGCGTGAAGCACGAGCGCTCTGTCTTCTGCCAAGAGCACGTGCTGCGTCGTATCTCCCGCGAGTACGGCGGCTGAATCCGTGTAGCTGGGTTTTGGATTTTGACAGGCGGTCGACGAAAGGACGAGCGCAACAAGCGGCAGGAGAAGCGGAGCTAGCGCCAACGTGTATGATCTCCGTCGAGAATCTTGTTCGCCTCCTCGGGTCCCCAGCTACCCGAGGAATAGGTTGGAAGCGTGGTTGCGGGATGCTTCTCCCAGTACTCGAGCACTGGGTCGATGATCGTCCAGGCCATCTCCACTTCGTCGCTGCGCGTAAACAGCGTCGGATCGCCGATCATGCAATCGAGCAGCAGTGTTTCGTACGCCGGGTGAGCTTCGTTTCCGAACGCCTCGGCGTAGGTGAAATCCATGTCAACGGGAGTAATCTCGAGACCGGGCGTCAGTTCGTGCATTGCTCCCGGAGTCTTTACCTGGAATCGCAACGAGATGCCTTCGTCGGGCTGGACGCGCAGCGTGAGCACACTTGGCGACATCTCTTCGACCGCTTTCTGTCCGAACAGCAAGAGCGGCGGCGAACGGAACTGAATAGCGATCTCGGAGATGCGGCGCGCCATCCGCTTTCCCGAGCGCAGGTAGAACGGAACTCCCTTCCATCGCCAGTTGTCGATAGCGATTCGCATCGCGGCGTACGTTGGCGTGAGCGACCCCGGCGCGACGTCCGGCTCACTTCGATATGCCGGAACCGATTTGCCGTCGAGGGTGCCGACGTCGTACTGCGCGCGCACCACCGGCGGTTCGCACCCATCGTGAACCAACTGCCGCACCGAATGCAGCACTTTCACTTTCTCGTCGCGAACCGCGTCGGCAGTGAACGAGCTGGGTGGCTCCATGGCCGCGAGCGTCAGCAGCTGCAACAAATGGTTCTGGAACATGTCGCGCAGGACACCCGCCTCCTCATAATATTTGCCGCGTCCCTCGACGCCAACTGATTCCGCGGCCGTGATCTGCACGTGCGAGATGTAATGACGGTTCCAGAGCGGCTCGAAGATCGAGTTTGCGAAGCGGAAAACGAGGATGTTCTGAACACTCTCCTTTCCGAGATAGTGATCGATCCTGTAGATCTGATGCTCGCCAAACTGATCGAGGACAAGCCGATTGAGCGCCATCGCCGATTCGAAGCTCCGCCCGAACGGCTTCTCGATAACGACGCGGACCCATGGACGCTCCTCATAGGAGTGTGTGCGCCATGCGAGACGGCTGCTGCACAAGTGCTTGAGCGTCGTCTCAAAGACGCTAGGCGGAATGGCGAGATAGAAGAGGCGGTTTCGATCGTATTCGGCAGAGCGAGACTCGATCTCTTTGAGTCGGTTCTCGATGTTCACGTAGGCATCGCTCTTCGAGAAATCTCCGCCGGCATAGAAAGTCCGCTCGCAGAGCCATTGCCAGACGTCGTCGTGAACTTTGTGAATCTCGTCGGAATGAGTCATCGCCTCGCGCATTATGGCGCGATACCCCTCGTCCGTGTTCTGATCGCGTGCGACCGCCAGCAGCGCGAAGTTGTCGGGCAAAAGCTTCTGCTCGGCGAGATAGTAGATCGCGGGAACGAGCTTGCGCTTGGTGAGATCACCGGCCGCACCAAAGATTACGAGTGTGCACGGGTCTGCCTTGTCACGGTTTCCCCTTCGTCTCGGCGCTCGTATCAGCGGAACCGCGTGCGGAGTCTTCATGATTTCTTTACCGCGTGACCGCCGAATTCGTTGCGCAGGGCGGCGATGACCTTCGCCGAGAAGGAGTCGGTCTGCCGCGACCGCAGCCTGGCCAGAAGAGAGAGCGTGATGACGGGCGCCGGCACATCGAGATCGATCGCCTCCTGCACCGTCCAGCGCCCCTCACCCGAATCCTCTACGTATCCTCGCAAGTCACCGAGCTCGCCGTCTTTTTCGAACGCCGTCTCGGCAAGCTCGTTGAGCCAGGAACGAACCACACTGCCGCGATTCCAGACCGCTGCAATCTTGCGCAGATCAAGCTTGAAGTCCCTTGATGCGTGGAGAATCTCGTAGCCCTCCGCATAAGCCTGCAGCATACCATACTCGATCCCGTTGTGAATCATCTTCACATAGTGACCCGAGCCTGGCGGACCCATGTGGGCATAGCCATCGAGCGGCGCGAGCGTCTTGAAGATTGGCTCGCAGAGTTTGAAAGCCTCAGGCGACGCACCGATCATCAGGCAATATCCGTTCGCCAGGCCCCAGATTCCTCCGCTCGTTCCGGAATCGACGAAGTGAATTCCCTTCGCTTGCAGATCGGCGGCACGCCGCATCGAATCGCGATAATTCGAGTTTCCGCCGTCGATGATCACATCGCCTTTGGTCAGACCCGGCAGCAACGATGCAATAGTCTCTTCAACCGGTTTGCCTGCAGGTACCATGATCCAGACGATGCGTGGAGTCTTGAGCTTGGACGTAACGTCGCTCAGACCGCTCGCTCCGGTTGCACCCTTCGAAACATAGCGCTGGACTTCCTCAGCCTTGCGAGCGTAGACCACCACCTCGTGGCCGCCCTTAACTAACCGCTCCGACATGTTGCCGCCCATACGGCCGAGGCCGATCATCGCCAAGCGCATTATCTAAGCTCCGGGAATCTCGAGGTGGAGAAAACGCTCCAGGTCGGAGCGAAGCTGTGACGCGGACTGAAATAGAATCACGTTCATGCCGAGAGTAGTTGCCGGCGTAAGATTCTGCTGTCGATCGTCGATGAACAATGTTCCGGCGGGCTCACAATGCGCGATACCGAGAGCACGGTGGTAGAATCTGCGGATCGGTTTGCGAACGCCTATCCAGCACGAGCTAATGAACGCCTCGAAGATCTCGGAAATTCCGAATTTTTCTATCCGGTGAATGTTCAGCTCCTCCGCCTCGTTATTGAGCGTCATCAGAGTGTACCGCGGGTCATCCGAGAGCGCACGCGCAATACGAATGGTGGCGTTGTCCGGCACACTCTGCGAGTACATGAAGTCGACAAACTCCCCGCGTGAAAACGGGCGTCCGGTATAAAAAACTGCGATATCGAGATACTCATCGAGAGTAATTCTCCCTTCTTCCCACTCCCCGATGACTTCTTCGTGCCGCCACTGAAAGTCTTCCGGATCGAGATCAAATCGCTCCACGGCATGTTTTCGCTGTTCCCGGTCCCAGCCATTCGAGCCGAGTACTCCACCGATATCGAAGAAAATGTGTCTGATTTCCGTCATGCAATCAGCACCGCGCGCGCGGGCGCGCCGTCGCAGCCCTCAATCCGCAGCGGAAGGCAGATGAAGTGATACTCGCCCGACGGCGGTGCGGATAAGTCGAGGCCTTCAACGATCACCACTGAACGCTCGAGAAGCGTGCGGTGGGTGCGATGGTGTCCGGAGTGAAACTGTTCAATCGACAGATAATCGATCCCGACAAGTTCCACGCCCTGATCGACGAGGTACTGCGCGCCGTCGGGAGCCAGGTACGTGTAGTCCCTGACGAAGTCGTTCCTGGATAGCAGCGCTGAGTTGCGTGTGCGAAGGAGAACTCGCTTGTGCCCATTCAGCTTGTGCTGCCGCAGTTCCGCAGCGCCGACTGAGCGAACATCGTCGCTGAAGCTGACCAGCCGCGCCGGCCCGATCAAACGCTCGAGCGGAATCTTGTCGACCGGTTGCCCATCATCGAAGAAATGCCGGGCCGCATCAGCGTGAGTGCCGGTATGTGAGCCGAACCGGATCGTCGACACGTTAGCACTGGCACCTTTGGCCACCGCCTGTTGCAGCGTGATATCGATCTCTGGGTTTCCCGGATAGACGAGCCCGCCCGAGCGGATCGGCACGGAGATGTCGTAGATGCGGCTCACGGCCGGATGCGAAGCAACTGTCGTGCGCGGCTTACGATGGCAGGCTCGTCGACTCGCTCGCGCTGAGGATGAAGCGCGGGATCGCGGCCTCGAACGGTGTTCCGTCCTGGCGGAGAAAGCCGTAATGACCCTCCATCCAGCCCTCTCCCGACTTCAGGATACAGAAACTCTGGTACTCGTGAACTGCGCCAGGCAAGATGGTCGGCTGTTCACCGACGACGCCTTCGCCAATCACTTCGGTGTCGACTCCCTCACCAACCGAGTCGTGAATGAGCCAGCGGCGAGTAAGAAGTTGCGCCGCCATCGCACCAACGTTCTCGATGCGCACGAAATAAGCGAAGACATAGTGGCTTTGCGAGGGCTCCGAATGATCGCGGAGATAAACTGGTCGCACAGTAACGCGAATTCCGTCTGTCTCGCGATAGAAGAAGCTGCGCGCGGTCATGACTGCAACTTAATCACCAGATCACGGGCCTCACCGAATCCGGCCGAACCATCGGATCTCCTGCCCTGCACGAAAACGCGGCGGCGAACTGGGGCATGTTGGCCAAGGGCCCGTTCGTCCGCCATTGCCCCGGAGAGTGCGGGTCGGTGTTGATTCTCACACGCTGGGCTTCCGGCGTGATGTTCTGCCTCCAGATCTGCGCCCAGGCGAGGAAAAAGCGTTGTTCCGGCGTGAAGCCATCGATCAGTGGCGGACGTCCTTTCTCCGCGAGCGCCTTCTCCAGGGCGGCGTAAGCGATCGACAAACCACCGAGGTCGGCGAGATTCTCCCCAAGGGTCAGCCTTCCGTTCACGTGGAGGCTGTCGAGGACCGTGTACGCATCGAACTGCGATGCCACGAGTCCAGTACCGCGCTTGAACTTCTCGAGATCGGAAGCGCTCCACCAATTGCGGAGATTCCCCCGGGCGTCGAATTGGGCCCCCTGATCATCGAAGCCGTGCGTCATCTCATGCCCGATGACGGCACCCATGCCTCCATAGTTCACCGCGTCATCTGCGTTCGGGTCGAAAAACGGCGGCTGCATGATTCCAGCCGGGAAGACGATCTCGTTCATCGATGGGTTGTAGTACGCATTGACTGTCGGCGGTGTCATTCCCCACTCGGTGCGATCGACCGGCTGACCGATTCTGGCCAGGTCCCGACGGCGCTCGTACTGGCGCACGGCGATCTGATTGTTGAGGAACGGTCCCGGTTTGATGGTGAGTGTGGTGTAATCACGCCACCTGTCGGGATATCCGATCTTGTTGGTGAAGGCTGCCAGCTTTGATACAGCCTGCGCTTTCGTAGTGTCGGTCATCCAACCGAGGGTCTCAAGTCGATCGTGGAAGACAGACTCCAGGTTGCGAACCATCTCGAGCGCCCGCTGTTTTGCCTGGGGACTGAAGTATTTGGCGACGTACGCCTGGCCGAGTGCGTCTCTCAACCCAGCGTCTGTGGCCCGGGCGCAGCGCTTCTCGCGCGGCAGCATTTCCTTCGCACCGCTCAATGTGCTGGCGAAGCGGAAATCTTCATTCACAAACGCCGAGCTGAGGCTCGGGGCTGCGGCGTCGACGATTTTCCAACGGAGGTACGCCTTCCAATCGTCGAGCGAGGTGGAGGACAGTAGGCTGTCGACCGCCTTGAGGAACACCGGATTCTGGACATTGATCGTTGAAATATCGGATCGCCCTTCGCTGGAAAAGAAACCGGGCCAATTGAAGCCGGGTGCAAGCTGAGCGAGCTCCGCCGTCGTCATCCGGTGATAGTTCGCGTTCGGGTCGCGCAACTCGACGCGAGACTTCGCTGGTCTCGCCAACGCGGTCTCGATCGCGAGGACCTTTTGTGCGTCCGTCGTCGCCTGCGGCGAGCTTTCGCCGAGGAGCTGGAACATGCGCGCAACGTGATCGGTGTAGTTGGCGCGGACGTCAGCGTATCGCTTATCGGGGTTCAGGTAATAATCGCGATCCGGAAGCGAGAGCCCACCCTGGCGAACACCAGCGATGACCTCGGTGCTGTTCTTGGCATCCTGCTGTGCGCCGAAGCCGAACAGCGCCGGTAGGCCTTGCGAGTGAAGCCTCGCAACTTCTGTCTCGAGTTGCGCGCGATTCCGAATGGCGGCCACCCGCGCCACTTCGGGTGCGATCGGCTGCGAGCCCGCCCTCTCAGCGCTCGCGGAATCCATGCACGACGCGTAGTAAACGGCCAGCTTGCGAAGATCCGCACTTGCCTGCGAGTCCCCGCTCGCGGCCGCATTGCGCAGGATCGTCAGGAGGTTGCTCTGATTGTTCTCGGACAGCTCCGCAAAGCTGCCCCATACAGAGTACGCTGGTGGTACCGGATGTGACTTTATCCAGCCACCGTTGGCGAACTGGTAAAAATCCGTGCAGGCCGGCACTGAGCGGTCCAGGTTTGCTGGATCGAGCGGCTTCGACTGCATCGGCACGGCGTTCTGTGCGGTTGCCGAGGCAGCAACGGCGAACACAAGTGCGAGAGCGCGTAAGACGACACGCATACGGATACTCCGGGGAAAAATTTTGAGGTCCTCACCATAACGTCGATGCACTGATCAAGTCCAGAGGGGTCAAATCTGTCAGCTTCGCGTCATTAACGCTTTTCGCTTGGGTCTCGACACAGACGGAAAGCTCCGAGAACCGGTCCGCCGGCGAAGCTTCTTCGTCGCCGGCTTCATGATGCTGCCGCGACAGTTGGGCGCGCCGCACTTGCAGAAATAGAATTTCTCCAGCTCGTCGTCGTTCTTTCCGGTTCGCTCGTATTGGTAGTCGTACGCGAGCTCTTCTCCGGGCTCGATGGTGCGCTTTGCGTGGATGTGGATTCGCTTCGCCCGGATTATCGCTTCGCAATTGGGGTCGCAGGAGTGATTGATGTAGCTCGCGTCTCCTCCGCCGGCGGAAATCGCGCCATCGACCACCGTTTTCTTGTCGAGCGTGAAGAGAAAGGTGTGGTGGCGGTTCATCCTGCTATCGTCGTACCGCCGATCGGCCTCCCTGTTGCTGATTCGCTCTCCCTTGTACTCGACAATTCGGGTGCCCTTTCGAATGCGCCGCGCGGCGAACACACCACGCCCATGAATGTGCGAGCGGCCAACGACGTATAGAGGCTCTCGCCTGTTGTCTGACATCGAAATTTTTTGAGAGTTACCGCCGATGAGACGCGACTATGAGGCCAGAACACTCACCGAGCCCAATTCGCGCGGCTCCTTCGCGCTGCAGGTAAGCGCGAAGGATGATCTCATCTCCATCGTGGAGGAATTTCCGTTCCTCTCCAGTCGGAAGAACAACTGGCTCAGCACCGCGACGGGTCAGCTCGAGCATGCATCCTCGCGACCCAGGCTCGGGCCCCGAAACGGTCCCGCTGGCGAAGAGATCGCCGGGTCGGAGATTGCAGCCGTTGCTGGCGTGATGCGTGAGCATCTGAGCGGGGGTCCAGTACATGTCCGCCAGCGAGGCTGAGCTGAGTCGCGATGGGCGCAACCG
>WNGL01007795.1_pt1 | contig 16708 bp, 15 predicted proteins | sample 5400591 | NCBI WGS metagenome assembly WNGL01 (sample SAMN13153377, study PRJNA577476) | soil metagenome | isolation source: 80 cm soil or saprolite under Garry oak tree replicate 1 | place: USA:California | collected 2016-06-15
CTGCCGCACGCGGGACCTCGGCGGCGCGCTCTCGACCACGCAGATGGCGGACGAGATCCTGAAGCGGCTCTAGCGAGTCGTCCCGACCGCGAGTCCGTCCTTCCGCGCGGCGTCCCTCTGGGGGCGCCGCGCGTCGTTTTGATGCTCCGAAAGCGGCATCCTCGCGTCGTGTCCTGCCCATTTCCGGCTAGCCCCGGCGGTTCCTCGACCGATGTCCTCCATATTGACCGGATGCATCCATGAACCGGGACGCACGTCGGAAAGTTCACCCATCGTTTCTGCCTACATTGATCGATGTCACGAGCGACGAGAAGCTAAATGGATGAAATTACTGAGTTTAGCGACCAACTGTCGCATGGCGGAGCCCTCTGCGAGCGCGTATCAATGAACGCATCAACCTGGCGCCGGCGCGAGCGGCGCCGCCGAGGAGGACGAAGATGGCCGACATCAGCGCGATCCCGCTCCAGGCGAGCACCGCCGCCGTGTCCACGAGCTCGGTCGAACACGTCCTCAAGCTCTTCACCGGTGCGCTCTTCACGGCGGCCGTCGTCGCCGGAGGCGCGCTGCTCGCGCTCGTGGCGCTCACGCTCGGCGTGGTCGGCGCGCCGGTGATCGCGGCCGCGCTCGGCGTCTGGGTGATCCGCCACCGCGAGGTGCCGCTACACGCCCGCGCCACCTGACGCCGCCGGCGGCCGGGTCTTCATCGACCATGGAGCGCCGCCGGGACGGGCCGGGGAAGGCGCCGTCCTCCTGCGCCGCCGCCAGAGTCGCGATCGGCGCCGGACTGACGCGAGGGCCCCGAAACGCAGACGCCGGCGCACGCCCGGGCGCGCCAGCGGCACACGGGCGGCGCCACCGGACTGCGGTCGGCGCGGCGAAACCAATGAGGGCGCCGCCGAGGAGGATCGGGTCTGGCGTGTGCCGCTGTCACGCCGCGTGCACGCCGGCTCCGTAGAACAGGACGGTCCGACCGCAGCGACTGCGGCGTGCTCGTCGGAGGCGCCTCCCCGGGCCTTGGGGGCGGCTGCCGAAGTGGCTACGAACGAATCGTGCGCAGCGCCCCACGCGCTCATGCGGCCGGCGAGCCGGAAGAATCCGGACCAGGTGCATTGCCGCCGCGCCTTCGGAAGCGTACCCGGGCCTGGGCTGGCCCCCTCCGACGAGCACGCCGCCGTCGCTGCGAACGGACTCGGTCGACAGTACGCAAGCCGGCGTGCACGCGGCGTGACAGCTTCGCGCGTCGGATCCTTCACGCTTCGGTGACGCGCCCAGTGGTTGCGCCTTGCCCGCCGCCGTACGGGGTCGCTCTCGCGCGTAGCTGGCGCGCCCGGGCGTGCGCCGGCGTCCACGTTTCCGGACCCGCTCGACCGTCCGGTGCCGGGCGCGACTCTGGCGGCGGCGCAGGAGGACCGGGGGCCAGCCCAGGCCCTGCGGGAACGCTCGCCGACGGGGCGGACGCCGTCCCATGCACTAGCCTTCGCAACCGCTCGCCGCCTCACCGCAGCCCTACGGCACCGCGTCGAAGCGGTCGAAGCGCATCGTGAAGACCGCGCGCCCCTGCGTGGCCGAGCGAAGCTCGGTCGCGTACCCGAACATCCGGCGGAGCGGCGCCTCGCACTGCACCACCTTCGCCGCCGTGCCCCGCTCGGCGACGTCGAGGATCGTCCCGCGCCGCGCGTCGAGCCCGTTCATCACGGCGCCGAGCGTGTCCGAGGGGGTGAGCACCTCGAGCCGCACGATCGGCTCGAGCAGGACCGGGCCGGCGCGCGCGGCGGCGGCTCGGACCGCGTCGGCCGCCGCGACCTTGTACGCGAACGGCCGAGACTCGCCCTCGCGCCACTCGACCGCGGTGACCTCCACGTCGACGTCCTGCAGCGTCCAGCCCTCGAGCACGCCGCCCTCGGCGGCCTCCCGCGCGCCCTCCTCGACGAGCCGCCGCACGTCCTCCCGGAGGAAGGGGAGCGCCTCCACCTTCGGCGCGACGCGGAACCGGGACCCGGTCCCGCGCGGCAGCGGCGCGACGCGGACCGTGACCCGCCCGAAGACCGGCTCGTCGTCGATCTCGCGCTCGAAGGTGCCCTCGCCCTCGGCCGCGACGGTGAGCGCCTCGCGGAGCAGCACCTGGGGCTGACCGGTCCGCACCGCAAGCCCGAACTCGCGTCGCAGCCGCTCCGCGACGATCTCGAGGTGAAGCTCCCCCATCCCCGAGACGAGCAGCTGGCCCGTCTCGGGGTCCTCGCCGTACCGGAAGCTCGGATCCTCGTCCGCGACCCGCGCGAGCGCCTCGAGCAGGAGGTCGCGGTCCCTGAGCGAGCCCGTCTCGATCGCCTGCGAGAGGACCGGCTCGTAGGCCGAGATCCCCCCGAGCCGCATCGGGTGGGCCGGGTCGGAGAGCGTGTCGCCGGTGCGCGTCTCCTTGAGCCCCACCACCGCGAAGATCTGCCCGGCGCCGAGCGACGGCATGCGGCGCTTCTGGATCGCGTGCATGAGGAGCACGCGGGCGACCTTCTCCGGCTTCCCGAGGTCGGCGTTCCAGACCTCGTCGCCCTCCGCGATCCGGCCGGAGTAGACGCGCAGGAACACGTGGCGGCGCTTCTCGTCGAGGAGCGAGACCTTGAACGCGAGGGCGAGGAGCGGCGCCCGGTCGTCCGCGGGATGGATCTCCTCCGCGCCGGTGCGGAGGTTCACGCCGGTCGCCGGCGGGAGGTCGAGCGGGGAGGGGAGGTAGTCGCAGACCGCGTCGAGGACCTGGGGGACGCCCTTGTTCCGCAGCGCCGAGCCGCACAGGAGCGGCACGAGCCGGCCCGCCACCGTCGCGCGCCGGACCGCGGCGCGAAGCGCGGTCTCGTCCGGCTCCCGGTCGGCGAGCACGTCGTCGGCGATCGCGTCGTCGAGGTCGGCGAGCGCGTTCACGAGCGCGAGCCGGTCCGCGGCGCCCTCCGGCGAGAGTCCGGGCTCGACCACCGCGGCGCGCGGGTCCTCCGGATCGGGGAAGCGGACGCGGCGCCGCGCCACGAGGTCCTCGAGCCCCTCGAAGGCGGCCTCGGCGCCGATGGGGCGGTGGACCGCGACGATCACGTGGTCCGGGAAGTGGCTCCGCATCGACGCGAGGGTCGCCCCGAAGTCCGCGCCGACGCGGTCCATCTTGTTCGCGAACGCGATCCGGGGGACGCGCCAGCGATCCGCCTGGCGCCAGACCGTCTCGCTCTGCGGCTCGACGCCGTTCACCGCGTCGAACACCGCGACCGCTCCGTCGAGCACCCGGAGCGAGCGCTCGACCTCGACGGTGAAGTCGACGTGGCCGGGGGTGTCGATGAGGTGGAGCTCGTGGCCGCGCCACTCGAAGCTCGTCACCGCCGAGGTGATGGTGATGCCGCGCTCGCGCTCGAGGTCCATCCAGTCCATGACGGCCGCGCCCTCGTGGACCTCGCCCATCTTGTGGGTGCGCCCCGCCGCGAAGAGGAGCCGCTCGCTGAGCGTCGTCTTCCCGGCGTCGATGTGCGCCATGATGCCGAGGTTGCGGATCGCGCGGATCCGCCGGGTCTCGGCCGGCTCCCTCCGGGTCTCGGCCGGCTCCCTCCCCTCCTCGCCGGTGCGCTCGCTTCCGCTCACGAGCGCGAAGGAAAGCATCGATCCGGCGGCGCGTCCATGACGTCCGCGGCGCCCCCTGATGTGCGCCTAGATGCCCTGTAGGTCGTACACACGGTGCGGGTTACGCACGTTCCGCTTGGAGCAGGCGAGCGGTCGTGCTTTCATCTGCTACTCTCCAGCCGTCCCCATTCCCCCCATCGGAGGGCAGCACATGAAGATCCGCAATTTCTTCGCCATCGCGCTCCTCGCGCCCGCCGTCGCGCTCGCCGCGCCGGCCTCGAAGTCCAAGTCCCAGCCGAAGCCGGCCCCCGTGGAGTCGCAGCGCTCGGGCGACCTCCAGGGCCTCGAGGTCGGCGGCTTCGTCGGCTACGAGACCTCGGACTTCTCCGGCCTCGCGCTCCGCCTCGACGCCGCGATGCCGTTCCGCGAGCTCAGCCCGCAGGTGAAGCTCAGCTTCGTCGGGTCCGTCGGGTACTCGCACCTCACCTACGACTACTGGTTCGCGAAGTTCACGTCGAACGTGTTCAAGATCGTGCCGGCCGCGCGCTTCACCATCCCGGTCGCCCCCCAGCTCGACGTCTTCGGGGACGTCGGCATCGGCCTCGCGCACATCCGGGCGTCGTGGGATCTGCCCTACGGGTTCGGCTCCGCGTCGAGCAACTCGACGAACCTCATGATGCGCCTCGGCGTGGGCGCCTGGTATCAGGCGAACCCGAAGATCAAGGTCGGCGCGATGATCGACCTCGACCCGATCTTCGGCAACTACGGGACGGACGACGCCCCGGTCGCTCACGCGGCCGGGGCGTCTTGCGCTCCGAGCACCGCTTCACGCACCTCGACCGGAGGCCGAACCATGAAGATCCGCACGCTCCTCGCCGTCGCGCTCCTCGCGCCCGCCGTCGCGCTCGCCGCGCCCGCGTCCAAGGGCGCGAAGCCCCCGGCAAAGGAAGCGGCGGTGGAGGGGTCGCAGGGCAGCACCGACGGCCTCTCCCTCGGCGGCTTCCTCGGCTACGAGACCGACTCCCTCGCCGGCGTGTCGCTCCGCGTGGACGGCGAGCTGCCGTTCCGCGAGCTCAGCCCGCAGCTGAAGCTCTCCTGGGTCGGCTCGATCGGCTATTCGCGCCTGACGAAGGACGTGAGCTTCTTCGGCATCGGGCTCTCCACCACCGCGAACATCCTCAAGGTCATCCCGTCCGCGCGGTTCACCCTCCCGATCAACTCGGAGCTCTCCGTGTTCGGGGACGCAGGCCTCGGCCTCTACTACGCCCGGGTCTCGTCGGAGACCTTCGACATCTTCCTCGGCGAGAAGGTCAGCGGCACCGACAGCCGGGTGAGCCTGCTCATGCGTCTCGGCGTGGGCGGCTGGTACGCGGTCAACCCGAAGCTCCGGGTCGGTGCGATGCTCGAGTTCGATCCGTACTTCGGCGACTTCGACCAGAACACGTTCATCTTCCAGATCGGCGCGATGTTCGGGATGTAGGCATCGCATCTTAGTGGGGCACGGGTGCGCCCGCGCGGGGCACGCCCGCCGCGGAGCGTCGCGCCCCCTTCGCCGCGTGGCGATCGTCGCCTGGGCCGTCGGGCGGGCCGGCCCGGAGCGGTGGCGATGGAGCGCAGGCGCAGGTGGGCGGCGGTGGCGGTCGGGCTCCTCGTCGCCGGGGGGCCGGACGCCGCGCGCGCCGAGGGCGAGGCGGCGGCCCCGCTCGCGGACGACCCGACGCTCATCGCCCTCGCGGTGGCGCTCGCCTGCGCCGAGCCGCTCGTCCCACCGCAGGCCCCGGCCGGCGGACCCGCGCCCTCCGGGGCGGAGCTCGAGCTCGTCACGACGGTGCGAGCCCGCTCGCTCCGTCTCGACGCGATCCCGCGGCTCGACGGCGTCCTCCGCGGGGTCGCCGGGCGCCGCACGTCGTGGCGCGCCGAGCGGGTGAACCTCCCGGCGCGCCCCGAGCCCGGCGCCGTCTACCGGGACGTGGAGGTGAGGCTCACGCTCTCCACCGACGTGGACGGGCTCGCCGCCCTGCTCCGCGAGGCGAAGCAGGCCGCGCGGGGGCTTCGCCTCGAGGAAGGGGACGGTCCCGCGCAGGACGTCGTCGCGCAGCCGCTCGTCGTGCCCGAGCTCGTGGGCAGCGTGGAGTCCGCGGCCGCGACCGCGACCGCGACCGCGGCCGCGATCCCGATTCCGACCGTGCCCGCACCCCCGCCCGTGCTCGACGACGGGCCGGCCGCGGCGACCACGACCAGCGAGGCTCGCTAGCGCCCCCGGTAGCCGAGCCGAACGATGTTTCGTCCCGCGAGCCGGAACCGCTCGGCCAGCGCGTCGATCCCGCTCGCGCGCGCGAGCGCCAGCTCGTCCGGGGAGAGGAAGACCGCCGCCGAGATCGCGAACGCGTCCTCCTCGAACCGGACCGCGTCCGGCAGCTTCGGGAAGAAGCGCGTCGCGGACGGCGGGAGGAGCGCGATCCCCGTTCGCCCGTTCTCCGAGAGGTAGGGGTCCGGGAGCGGCAGCACCACGTCCGCGGGCGAGGAGGGATCGGCGGGCACCTCGCGCTCGACGCGCGCGAGGAGCTCCGCCACTCGCGCCGGGTCGCCGTCGGTGAGCGTCACGAGGATTCGCCCGCCGAGGTTCCCGAGGGTGAGCACCACGGCGGCGCCGGGGTCCACGGTGAGCGGCGCCGCCGCGACGACCTGCGCGGGCGCCTCCGGCGCCGCGCGGAAGGTCCAGGTCCAGCCGTTCTCGGCCGCGGGGACGCGCTCGAGGACGTACACGAAGATCCGGGCGTTGAGGCGGCCGAGCGACTCCATCCGGCGAGCTTCGCATGGCCCGCCGGACGCGTCACTTCGGGACCGGCCGCTGGAACTCGCGGACCTCCTGCTCGCTCGGCTCGTCGGCGGGCGCGAGGGGCGCCGGCGCGAGGGAGGGGCGGGCCGGCGCCGGGGCGGCGAGCGCGACGGCGGGCGGGACGACGCGGGTCGTGGGCTCGTCCGTCCGCGAGCTGGAGCAGGCGGAGAACGCGACCACGGCGGCGAGGACGGGGAGGGGGAGGAGGGGCAGGTAGACGCTGCGCATGGGAGACCTCGGTTCGGCGGGTTCTCCCGGACGAGTTGCAGCCGGCGTGCCCGCGCCGGATCCCGCGCCGCGCCGCGGATCTCGCGCGCGGCGTGGACGGGCGGACACGCGGGGCGTGGCCGGCGGGACGCGGCGACCGGACGGGCCAGAAAGCCGCGCGGCGGGGGCGGGCCGGGTATCATCGCGCCGTGTTCGTCTGGCTCTCGAAGGTCCTCGACTGGCTCGCCGCCCCGCTCACCTGGGCGCTCCTGCTCCTCCTCGGGGCTGCGCTCCTCCGCGCCCGGCCGCGCCGCTCGCTCGCGCTCGGCGCGTTCGCGGTCGCCGTCCTCGTCGTCTTCTCGGTCGAGCCCGTCACGAACCGTCTCGACCGGCTCGTCGAGCGCGGCGCCGTCTCCACCTACCGGCCCGAGGTGGTCTACGACGCCGTCGTGGTCCTCGGGGGGATGGTGGACTCCGCCGCGACGCGGACGAGCGGCGAGCTCGAGCTCGACGCGCACGTGGAGCGGCTGCTCCGCACCTGGGAGCTCCTGCGCGCCGGGAAGGCGCGGATGGTGGTCCTCTCGGCGGGGGCGCTCGATCCGCAGCCCGGCGACGTCCCGGAGGCGGACCGGCTCGCGGCGAAGCTCGTCGCGTGGGGCATCCCGCCGTCGCAGGTGGTGGTGGAGGCGTCGAGCCGGAACACGCGCGAGAACGCGATCGAGTCGTCGCGCATCGCGGCAGCGCGTGGCTGGCACACGATCCTGCTCGTCACCAGCGCCGCGCACATGCCGCGCGCGCTCGGCTGCTTCCGCGCGGTCGGCCTCGAGCCGGACGCGCTCCCGGTCGACCACCGGGCCGGGGACGGGCAGGGACAGGCGTGGCTCCCGCGCGCCGGCGGCCTCGCGCGCTCGACCGACGCGCTCCGCGAGCTGCTCGGGCGGTTCGTGTACCGCGTCGCCGGGTACAGCCGCTGAGCCGAGTCGCGGACGCCCGGGTCAGCCCACCTTCCAGTGGTCGCGCTCGCCCTCCCAGAGGGCGGCGACGTCGGCGGGCGGCTTCGCGAGGAGCGCCTCCGCGCGCGCGGCGACGGTGCCGTCGGCGAGCCGGACCTCGGCCTCCGCCTTCGCCCGCGTGCCCGCGCGCTGGACGAGCCGCCCCACGATCGTCACGGGCGTCCGCGTGGGCGTCGGCCGCCGGAACGCGATCTCGAGCTTCGCGGTGACCATGAGGTCGTCGAACCCACCGTCGAGGAGGGCGGTGCGGACCGCGGCCTCGTCGAGGAGGGCGGAGAGGACGCCGCCGTGCACGACGCCGGGGAACCCGTTGAAGTGCTCGGGGATCTCGAGCGTGGCGCGGACCTCGCCCTTCTCGACGTCGCTGTCCCACCGCGCCGCGAGTCCGAGGGGGTTGTCGCGTCCGCACACGAAGCAGGTTCTGGAGCTGGGCTGGCGCATCTCCCCAGATTACCGGCTCGCCGACGTGAACGTGAACGTGAACGTGAACGTGAACGTGAACGTGAACGTGAACGTGAACGTGAACGTGAACTTGGACCTGGACTTGGACCTGGACCTGGACCTGGACTTGGACTTGGACCTGGACCTGGACCTGGACCTGGACCTGGACCTGGAGCTGGACCTGGACCTGGACCTGGACGTCAACGGATCAGCGGATGCAAATGATCCGGGATCCCCCGGCCGCGTCCCACCGCGAACGAGCGCCGGAGGCCCTCCGTCAGGTACTCCTTCGCGCCGCGGACCGCGTCGAGGAGCTCCGCCCCGAGCGCGAGGCGGGCGGCGATCGCCGCCGAGAGCGTGCAGCCGGCGCCGTGGACGTTCGGCGTATTCACCCGCGGACCGGGGAGCTCGACCAGCCGCTGCCCGTCGAAGAAGACGTCGATCGGGTCCCCCGCGAGCGCGCCGCCCTTCACGAGGACCGCGCGCGGCCCCCGCGCGCGCAGGTCGCGCGCCGCCTGCCGCATCGCCTCCAGGTCGGCGACGGGTCGGCCGAGGAGCGCGGTCGCCTCGTGGAGGTTCGGCGTCACGAGCGTCGCGTGGGGGAAGAGCGCCTCCACGTACGCCCGCTCGGCGGCGTCGTCGAGGAGCCGGTCCCCGCTCTTCGCGACCATCACCGGGTCCACGACGAGGGGGGCGAGCCGGAGCCTGGACACGGTGTCGGCGACCACCCGGATGATCGCGGCGCTCGCGAGCATCCCGGTCTTCACGGCGGCGAGCGGCATGTCGCTCGCGACCGCCTCGATCTGCGCGATCACCATCGCGGGGTCGAGCGCGGTCCAGGCGGTGACCCCGACCGAGTTCTGCGCCGTGACCGCGGTGAGCGCCGAGGTGCCGTGGACGCGGTGGGCCGCGAAGGTGCGGAGGTCGGCCTGGATCCCCGCGCCGCCGCCCGAGTCCGAGCCCGCCACGGTCAGCACGACGTTCATGAGCCGAGGATAGCGCGCGGCTCGCGCCCGCGCGCGGCGATCAGCGCGGATAGAGCGGCGCGACCGCCTCGGCCCACATCCGGCTGACCGCGATCGAGCCCCCCGCGTCGGGGTGGAGGCCGTCCTCGAGCCGCTCCGGCCGCGCCCGGAACCAGGCGTCGAGGTCCGGCCCGGGCAGGAGGCCGCGCGCGGCCACCACCTCGTCGAGGGCCCGGTTCTTCGGCGTGACGTAGTCCTCGCCGTACTTCGTCTGGTAGAGGAGCCGCCCGACGACCGCGATCCGGCCCGCCGCCTGGATCCGCGCCACGATCGCGTCGAGGTCCCGCCGGAACGTCTCCGGCTCGCCGTCGTTCGCGCCGAGGAGGATCGCGAACACCCGCGCCTCCGGATTCCAGGCGAGGACGTCGTCGATCCGGGCGAGCACCTCCCCGGTGCGCGCGGCGCAGAAGCCGGCGTCGATCATCGCAGGCTCGTAGCCGGGGTGCGCGGCGGCGACGGCGTCCGCGAAGCTCGGACGGTGCGCCGGAGCGCGGTCGAACACGCCCGCCCCGATGCTGTCGCCGAGGAAGACCCAGACGTCGTCCCCGCCGAGGGAGAGGTCGTGGACGTCGATCTCGTCGAGGAAGAGTCCCCACCGGTTCCGCTCGGGCGCGAGCGCGGTCACGACGAGCCGGATCCAGACCTGGCCGGCGAAGTCGAGCGCGTGAGCGCGCGACCGCACCGGGTTTCCGCGCACGGTGACCGCCGTCCGCCACGTCCCGTTCGCGCCGTCGGTCGAGTCGGCGGAGGTCTCGATCCGGTAGTCCACCGGCGCGCCGTAGAAGCGGTCGCGGTAGTCGTGGTTGAAGGAGGAGGTGAAGGACAGGAGGACGCGGGTCGGGCCGGCCCCGATGCGGATCGCCGCCCACGCGGGCGCGGCCTCGGTCGGCACGCCGCCGGCCCACGCGTCGGCGCGGTAGATCCCGTCCACGAGCACGGCTGCGCCGGGTTGGCTCGCGGCGACCGGCCGCCCGCGCGAGATGAGCGGGGCCGGGCGAAGCGGGCCGCCCCATCGGTCGCGCGGCGTCCGGACGACCCGGACCGCGGCCTCCTCCGCGAGCGCGTGCGTCCGCAGGGCCGCCTCGAGCAGCGCGGGGCTCCGCCGCGCCGCCTCGAGGATCGCCGCGGGGCCCCGGCGCGCGAGGACCGCCCCCGCGAGCACCACCGCGACCGCGGCCAGGGTCACGGCCGCCGGTAGAAGGCGGCGCAGCTGGGGAGGCGGGACCGGCATCGGCCGGTGCTACCACCGGCGCCTGCACCGCGTCCAATCGGGGGGGCCACACCGGCGGACCACCACCTCGCCGGCCTGCGCGGGCACCTGCTCGGTTAGAACGAGGAGGTGGACCCTCCCGTCCTCGCCTTCCGCGGGGTCTCGCGCGACTACCGGAGCGCGGGCGGCGCGGTCCTGCACGCCCTCCGCGGCGCGTCCGGCGAGGTCGCCGCGGGCGAGGTGGTGGCGGTCACGGGCCGGAGCGGCTCGGGAAAGTCCACGCTCCTGCACCTCGCCGCCGGGATCGACACGCCCTCCGCCGGCGAGGTGCTCCTCCTCGGCCGGCCCCTCGCCGCGCTGCCGGACGGGGAGCGGACCCGCCTCCGTCGAGACCACGTCGGCCTCGTCTTCCAGTTCTTCCACCTGCTCCCCCACCTCACGGCGCTCGAGAACGCGCTCGTCCCCGCGCTCGTCGCGGGGGATCCGGGCGAGGCCGCCGAGGCGCGCGCCCGGGCGCTCCTCGCGAGCGTCGGGCTCGGCGATCGGGCCGGGGACCCCGTGGACGGCCTCTCCGGCGGCGAGCTGCAGCGGATCGCGCTCTGTCGCGCGCTCCTGCGCCGGCCGCGGCTGCTCCTCGCCGACGAGCCGACCGGGAACCTCGACGAGGAGACGGGGCGCGTCGTCCTCGAGCTGATGCTCGCGCTCGCGCGCCGCGAGGGGAGCGCGGTCCTGTTCGTCACCCACAGCGCCGAGCTCGCCCGCGCCGCCGACGCCGTCTGGACCATGCACTCGGGCGTCCTGGAGCGCGCCGCGTGAGGCGCTCCCTCCTGCGCGCCGCGGCGAAGGAGGTCCGCGGGAGCCGGGTCCTCGTGGCGCTCGCGGTCGCCGGCGTCGCGCTCGGCGTCGGGTCGGTCCTCTCCATCCAGCTCCTCAACCAGGGCGCGCTCGGGACGTTCGCCGGGACGGTTCGCGCCGTCTCGGGTGACGCGGATCTTTCGGTCCTCCCGTGGGCCGGCGGGCTCGACGAGGCGATCCATCCCGAGGTCCTCGCGACGCCCGGCGTCGCCTGGGCGGTGCCGCTCTGGCGCGCGGAGGTCTCGCTCGACGGCCGGCCGGGGGAGGGGCTCGAGCTGGTCGGGACGGACCTCCTCGCCGCATCCCATGCCGCGGCGTGGACGCTCCCGTCCGGGCGGCTCGGCGAGGCGCTCGCCTCGCCGGGCTGGGTGGCGGTGACGCCCGAGCTGGCGCGCGAGCGCGGCTGGACGGAGGGGAGCCGGATCGGCGTGTCGCTCGGGTCGCGGCGCGCGACGCTCACGGTCGGCGCGCTCTTCGATCTGCGCAAGGTCGCGCCCCTCGCGAGCCGCCGGCTCGCGGTGATGGACCTCGCGCAGGCGCAGGGGCTGCTCGGCGTGCGCGGGCGGATCCACCAGATCGACGTCGGCGCCCGCCCCGGCGTGGCCGCCCCCGACCTCGCCCGCGCGCTCGAGGCGAGGCTCGGCGAGCGCGCCCGCGTGGCGACCCCGGAGCAGCGGACCGTCGAGGCCGAGGGGCTCCTCGCCGCGTTCCGCCTGAACCTCACCGCCCTCTCGCTCGTCTCGGTGCTCGTCGGCGGGTTCCTCGTCCACGCCTCCGTCCGCGCGTCGCTCGCGCGGCGCCGGGAGGAGCTCGGCGTGCTGCGTGCCGTCGGTGCGTCGCGCGGCCAGGTGCTGCGGCTCGTCCTCGCCGAGGCGGCGGCGCTCGGAGCGGCGGGGACCGTCGCCGGCATCCCGCTCGGCTGGCTCGCTGCGCGTGCGAACCTCGCCGCCGTCTCCGGCACGCTCCGCACCGTCTACCTGCTCGAGGGGATCGACCGGGTGACGCTCGGGCCGGGGGTCCTCGTCCTCGCGATCGCCGTCGGGGTCGGGGGGGCGGTCGCCGGCGCGGCGCTCCCGGCGCTCGACACGAGCCGCGAGGACCCGCGCGCGCTCCTCTCCTCCCTCGCGGTCGAGGAGCGCTCGCGCGCCGGCGCGGGTCGGCTCCTCGCGGCGGGCGCGGCGGCGCTCCTCCTCGGCGCCGCCGTCCGGGCCCTCACCCCGGGGATCCCCGCGTCCGCCTTCGCCCTCGCGCTCGGCGTGCTCGCGGCGGTCCCGCTCGCCGCGCCGGCGGCGCTCGCGGCGCTCGCGCGGCTTCCGCGCCCGGCCCGCCTCGGGGCGCGCTGGGGCCTGCGCACGATGGGCGCGCGGCCGAGCGGCGCGTCCGTCGCGGCGGGGGCCCTCGCCGTCGCGGTGTCGATGCTCGTCGGCGTGACGGTGATGGTCGGCTCGTTCCGCGGCACCGTGGAGCGCTGGCTCGACGCGACGCTGCGCGCCGACGTCTACCTCTCGACGCCCTCCTGGCGCCGGGCGCGGAGCGAGGCGGTGCTCTCGCCCGCGGTGCTCGCGCGGCTGCGCGCCGAGCCCGGCCTCGCCTCGCTCGACGTCCTCCGCCAGGTGCAGGCGCGCGCAGCGGGGCGTCGGATCTCGGTGAGCGGGATCGACGCGGCGCTCCCCGGCGGCGAGAGCCGGGTCGAGCTCGCGGACGGCGACCCGCGCGCCGCGATGCGCGCGCTCGCGGAGGGCGCGGCGCTCGTCTCGGAGCCGCTCGCGCGGAAGGCGGGGCTCGGGCGCGGCGCGACCCTCGTCCTGCGCGGCGCCGCGGGGGACCTCGCCCTGCCCGTCGCCGGCGTCTACCGGGACTACGGCGCCGAGGCCGGCGCGGCGCTCGTGGACCTCGCCACGTTCGCGCGGGCGTTCGGCGAGGGGGCGCCCTCCAACGCGGCGCTCCGGCTCGTGCCCGGCGTGGATCCGGACCGCGCCGTGGCGCGGCTCCGCGCCGACCTCGCGGGCGAGGCGCTCCAGGTCCGCTCGAACCGCACCCTCCGTGGCGAGGTGCTCGCCATCTTCGAGCAGACCTTCGCCGTCACCCGCCTGCTCCAGGCGATGGGGCTCGTCATCGCCGCGGCGGGCGTGACGCTCTCGCTCCTCGTCCTGGCGCGGGAGCGGCGCGCGGAGCTCGCCCTCTATCGCGCCCTCGGCGCGTCGCGGCCCGCGCTCGCGAGGCTCTTCGTCGGCCGCGGCCTCGCGCTCGGGCTCGTCGGCCTCGCCCTCGGCGCCGGCGGCGGGGCCGCGCTCGCCGCCGTCCTCGTCCGGAGCGTGAACCCGGCGTTCTTCGGCTGGACGCTCGGCGTGCACGTCCCCTGGGTGCTCCTCGCGTCGCAGGCGGGCGCGATCCTCGCCGCCGCGGCGCTCGCGAGCGTCCACCCGGCCCTCGTCGCGAGCCGGACGCCGGTGCGGGAGCTCTCGCGCGATGCGCTCTGAACTGCTGCGAGCGTTGCTTCTTGGACTTGGTCTTGGACTTGGTCCTGGTCTTGGTCTTGGTCCTGGACTCGTCAGTCCAAGTCCAGGTCCAAGTCCAGGTCCAGGTCCAGGTCCAGGTCCAGGTCCAGGTTCGGCCGGCTCGCATGGCTTCCTCCCCGCCGATCCTGCCCACCGCTGGTCCTTCCCCGCGGACTGGCGGGCCCACCCGGGCTACCGGAACGAGTGGTGGTACTTCACCGGGACGGTCGCGGAGGACGGGGAGGGGGCGCGCCGGCTCGGGTTCCAGGTCACGTTCTTCCGGGTGGGCCTCGCCGCCCGCGCTCCGGCGCTCGACTCCGCGTGGGCGACCGGCGACGCGGTGATGGCTCACGTCGCGATCACCGACGTCGCCGCGGGGACGCACCGGTTCAGCGAGGTCCTCTGGCGCGCCGTGCCGCTCCTCGGCGGCTTCCCCGCTCCGCCCGACCCGGTCCTCGCCTGGGCGCGCGCGCCGCCCGGCACGGACGGACGATGGGAGGCGCGGCTCGACGGCGAGCGGATGCGGGTGGTGGCGCGGGACGCGGCGCAGGGCCTCGCGCTCGACCTCTCGCTCCGACCGGCGAAGCCGCCCGCGCTGCAGGGGCCGAACGGGCTCTCTCGCAAGGCGGAGGCCGAAGGCTACGCGAGCCTGTACGCGTCGATCACCCGGCTCGAGGCCGAGGGGACGGTGGAGCTCGGCGGACGCCGCCTCGCGGTTCGCGGCGAGGCGTGGATGGACCGGGAGATCGGCTCGTCCCAGCTTGCGCCGGACCAGGCCGGCTGGGACTGGTGGAGCCTGCGCCTGAAGGACGGGCGCGATCTCATGCTGTACGTGCTGCGCCGGAAGGACGGCGGCGTCTCCTGGCGGAACGGCACGATCGTCGATCGCGCCGGGCACGTGCGCCTGCTTTCGCCGAACGACTGGTCGGTGCGCTCGACCGGCTCCTGGCGCAGCGACGCGACCGGCGCGACCTACCCGTCGGGCTGGGAGGTGTCCGTGCCCGGGGAGGGAATCCACCTCGCGGTCTCGCCCGAGGTGCGGGCGGCCGAGAACCGGTCCACGCTCGTGCCGGGGCTCTCCTACTGGGAGGGGCCGGTCGTCGCGACGGTCGCGGACGGGGCCACGGCGGGCGAGGGCTACGTCGAGCTCACCGGGTACGGCGAGCGATCGCGCCCGCGCCTGTGAGCGGCCCCCAGCGCCTGCGGCGATGGGACGGTCGCGGTCCTGTCGAGCTCCACCTGCCGCGGAGGGGCGGGGTCGATTCGACTCCGGGTCGCGCGCTCCGTCGCGTCGTGGCACCTTCGCGCACCATGATCGAGGGAGCGGCGGGCCCTCTCGCCCCCTCGGCGCGGGACAGCGGCGTGGCCTTTGGTGCTCGCCGCGGCTGGAACCGGAATTGCTAAGGATCCGGGCATGCTCGACGTGGACGCCGCCATCGAGGAGGTGCTCGCCCGGGAGGAGCCGGTCGTGCCGCTCGCGCCCGCGACGGCGCGTGCACTGTCCGAGCTCCTCGGGCGCGCCGATCACGAGCTCGAGGCGCTGCGCCGGCACGCCTTCGCCGATCCGGCGGTCGCGGCCGCGATCCTCTGCGCCGCGAACGTCGAGGGGGGCGAGCCGGTGGTGTCGCTCCCGGACGCCGAGGCGAGGCTCGGCCCCGACGCCTTCGTGCGCGTGCTCCGGGAGGCGGCGGCGGCGCCGCTCGCGGTCGGCCCGCTCGCGGACCTCCGCCGCAAGGCGTGGCGTGGGTCGGTGGTCTCGGCGGTGCTGTGCCGGGAGCTGGCGCGCGCGCGCGGCCTCCCGGCGGAGGAGGCGTACACCTGCGGGCTCCTTCACGACGTCGGCCGGCTCGCCGCGATCTGCGCGCTCGAGCGGATCGCGGCGGCGGCGCGCCAGGGAAGGCTCCCCGCGCCGGAGCGGTGGGAGCGGCTCGCGGACCGCTGGCACGTGGCGCTCGGCGCCGCCTTCGCGGAGAGGTGGCGCCTGCCCGCCATGATCCGCGACGCGATCTCGGCGCCCTTCCCGGAGCGGGTGCGCCCCGTCGGGCCGTCGCCGCTGCAGCAGGTGGTGCGGAGCGTCGACCGGCTCGTCGCCGTGCTCGTGGGCGGGCGCGACTCCAGCGAGGCGGTGGCCGGCGCGGCTCTCGCCGAGCACGAGGCGGCGCGGCTCTCGCGCACGCTCGAGCGGCTGCAGGAGCACGTCGCCTCGCTGGAGGGCCCGCCGTCGGCGGCCGCGGTCCGCCACGACGCCTCGGGCGGCGGCGCGCTCCGCGAGCCGAAGGGGCCCGGGCTCCGGCTGCGGCTCGCCGGGCGGGAGTACGCGGCAACGGGCTTCTTGCGCCACCAGCTCTTCGTCTCCGGGCCGGCGCCGCTCGGCGAGGGCGCGCTGCTCGAGGTCGAGGTGCTCGACCGCCGGCAGGGCCCCTTCCACGCGCGCGTCCTCTCCTCCTGGAGCGACGGCCCGCGGTTCGGGGCGATCCTCCTGCCGCTCGGCCTCGGCGGGCCGTCCCTCGCGGAGCTCGGCGGGACCCTCCCTGCGGGCGGCTTCGCCTAGCGCTCCCGCAGCGCTCCCGCGAATCCCTAGCTTCCCGCGTGGCGGGGCGTCGAGGCAGGCTCGCGCGGGCCGGTGCGGACGCGATCCGTGAGGCCTTCGGCGCGTACCTCGCAGAGCGCGCCGCCGTCACCGCGCGGGCGCCCGGCCGGTTCGCGGCCCGGGCCTGGGCCGAGGGGCAGCGCGACGCGCGGGAGCGGCTCGACGTCCGGGACCGTGCCCTCGTCGCCGCGCTCGAGCGGGTCCGGGCGATCCTCGGCGCCGCGGCCGGGGACGCCGCGCTCTGGCGCGAGGCGCGGGACCGCTTCGCGGCGGACGTCGCGGCAGGCCCCGCGGAGGAGGTGGCCCGCTCGTTCTTCAGCTCCGTCTCGCGCCGCGTGCTCGGGATCGTCGGGACCGACCTGGAGGTCGAGTTCCTCGCGTCCCCGGCGGCGGCTCCCGCCGACCTCGCCAGCGTCCCCGTCCGGACGTTCGTCCGCGA
>WNGL01004512.1_pt1 | contig 16703 bp, 17 predicted proteins | sample 5400591 | NCBI WGS metagenome assembly WNGL01 (sample SAMN13153377, study PRJNA577476) | soil metagenome | isolation source: 80 cm soil or saprolite under Garry oak tree replicate 1 | place: USA:California | collected 2016-06-15
TTTCCCGGCCGAACCAGTGAACAAGCCGGAGGAGAGAAGTCGGGCGTCAAGGTGCGATTCACCGAAGAGGATGTGGATCGATTGTCGGCTGCGGTTCCGGGCATCATTCATATTTCGCCCACGGTGAACAAAGACGTGCCGGTGCAGAACGATCTGCACACTTACACGTGGCCAGTGAACGGAGTGCGCTCCTACTTCAACGAGATTTGGGCGCTCGGCGTAGATCAAGGGCGCTTCTTCAACGGCGCCGAAGATCAGCAGCGGGCTCATGTTTGCGTGATCGGCTCCGAAGCAAAGACCAAGCTTTTCTCTGGCGGCTGGGCCGTCGGCCAGAGCATTCGCCTCAACGGCGTCCTGTTTACGATTGTCGGCGTGCTGAGCCCCAAGATGCAGGAGGGTGAAAACAACGATCGCAACCGGCAGATCTATATTCCGTTCAGCACGATGAGCGACATCAAGGACACAAAATACCTTGACGGAATCTGGCTCAATTATCACGGCGACTACCAGTTGATCGAGAAGCAGATGCGCGACACGCTGGGCGAGGCGCATCATTTCCGGCCGTCGGACCACAACGCAATTTATGTCGCCAACCTGATGACGCAGCTTCACCAGTTCAGCATTCTCTCGCTCGCGCTGCAAGTGCTGCTTTCGCTGGTGGGAGCGCTGACGCTGGGCATTTCAGGCATCGGGCTGATGAACATCATGCTCGTCGCCGTGCAGCAGCGCACACGCGAGATCGGCGTGGAGAAGGCGCTGGGAGCACAGAGGAAACACATCCTCACGCAGTTCCTCGCCGAAGCCTTTGTGATCACCAGCGTGGGCGGCCTGAGCGGAATCGCGCTGGCCTATGCTGTTTCCATCGGGGTGGGACGCATCACGTTTTACAGCGCCATGGCCAAGAACGCCGAAGCTGCGGATATCTACCTGAGAATCTCGCCGGCGTCGGTCATCGTGGCCACGCTGATTCTCGCCGTGACTGGCCTGGTTGGCGGAATGATTCCCGCGATACGCGCCGCAAACCTCGATCCGATTGAGGCGCTGCGGTACGAGTAGGAGCAGGGATCAGGGGTCAGGGATCAGGGATCAGAATCTAGGGGAATAGGGGCGTAGGGACGAGGGACATAGGGTCTGGTAACCCGCCGCTACCCCCCACCCATATTCTGTACGCAAGTTCCTTATTTTCATGAACCTGCAACGAGGGTGCCGCCGCAAAATCCTCTTATGATTAGACTTGGCTGCAGAATCCTCTCAGGAAAGGAGTTACGGCACTTTTTCGGGTGTTTTCATCTCAATCGTATCGCATTGCGGGATTGCTGTTGAGCAGCAAAATCGCATGTGGAGGTGGCTTTCGTCGCCGATGAAGGCGGTTGTGTTTCTCAGAGCTGGGCTGGACTGGCGGAAGTTGAGTAGCTTCGCTCGCCTTTGAATCTCTATTGTGCGCCGGGGGCTGTTAAATATCTGCAAGCACCTGCGGTGGGGCGGATCGCCTTCGGCGGAACCCAGTCGAGACCTCTGGACATGAATCGACCTGCGAGCGGGTTGTAGTACCGTGCGCGGAGGTAGTAGAGGCCGAGGTCGGAGTCATATTGTTCGCCGCGATAGAGGTAATTGTCTGGCGTCGTTCCGGTTGAGTTGACCTTGTTGCCGAAGGCGTCGTAATCGTAGGTAACTGTGGCCGCACTGCGAATCGACACCTCGTCGATCACAACTTCGTCGATCACACATGTCGCGGACACCGTCATGGATGTAGACCTTGCATCGTGCCTTCAATTCCCGGCTTCATCGTCTCCCACCCTTCGCCAGAAAAAAGCGAAGGATGGGGCACCCGCAAATGAACCAAATGAGCCCCCTTCAGGATGTCCAAAATGAGAGGGCGGCGCAAATAGAGGAGGAGAAATGAAAAAGACGATTTTGAGATTTGCAGTCGTGGCCCTAGTTCTTAGTGGCGGGTACGTTTCAGCTCAGCAGACGGGCGAAGAGACGCCTAGGTTTACATTGAAACTGTCGCACGGGAAAGAGAACGCGTATTTCAAAGGAGTGTTTTCTGTGCTGTTGACTGAGACCAACGTTTCAAACCGAGAGTTACATGAAAGCACCTGCATACCAGCCATGTTTGATCCTAAGATAAAGATCTCCATTATCTTTAATGGCCATCCTCTCGAAATGGACGCCTCAAAGCCGGCAGCTCAGGTCCGAAGGACAATTGCTGAAGGAACAGGCCATTGTTTGAAGTCAATGCTCCATGTCGCACAGCCAGGTGGAGGTCCAAAAGGAGCATTCGAGGATAAAGTTAATCTCTCAGCGCTTTACGATATGTCTAGACCTGGGTCATACAAAATCGTTGTTTCGAAGGAAAGTAATACAAACGACCCGAAGAAAAGTGTCACGATCAAGTCGAATGAAATCAACATAAATGTGCGTGCTCCCGCTAATGGTGAATCTCAGCCGTAAGCCGTGAAGTAGATCGAAGTGAGGTGTTTTCGTGCCTGAGATTCCTCGGCGTTCCCTGACCTGACCCCATGAATCCGTCCATTTTGGAATACGATCTGGACGAAGGAAAGGGGAAGGGGCGGGTTGCACACCACCAGACGGGCCACGCGCCGAGACAGCAGGTCGTAGAGCCAGGCCGAATGCGTTCCCTCTTCGAAGGTGACATGCACTGCGCCGCGTATCCCGCCGATGAAATCCAGAATCGCCGCGGCCCGCGTAGCCAGGATGGACTGTTGTATCAGGCGGCCGCTCTCATTCAGCACCGCCGCTGAAATCGTGTCCCGGTGGACATCAAGACCGACATATCGCACACTATTCATCTGGGTGTTCCTCCCTGTTGGCTTTGGTTGTCTGCTCAGCACAGCAACCGCAGCTTACAGGAAAGGGGCGCCCTTTTATAATGCGTGGCCCACCCTCCCGGCATCTATACCCTTCCCTTCAACAACACTGTGGGTGCCCCATCCTTCGCGCATTTTGCGAAGGGTGGGCTGTACGAATGTCCACTTACCAGCATTTTGTTGGCTTCCCGTCTCCGCGCCGTCCAATTAGACTCGATTTCAATCGTGCCCACAGCGCCCGTCGCGTAATGCCATAGCGATATGCCTTGCGTACCTCGCATCGTAGACGTAATTCGGAATCCGCTAAACGGGCGGCATCGCATCGACGACGGGCACGCCGGCTGGCGGGTTGAAGTGGAAGGTGCTTGGGGGGACTTGGGCATTTGGTTCTTCGCCTGTGAACGTGAACCGGGTGATCGCGCCGTCGGTCTCCTCGAATTCAATGGCGGTGATCGCTCCCTCCGCGGTCACGGTCAGGTCGAGGCGGGTGACTCGTTTCTCCTGGCCCTTTGGCTGGCCCCGCAGCTTGAAGCGCCCGTCGGGCGTGGGAGCGACGGCGAGGTGGTCGATTTCCTTTTCAAGTTGCGTGTGCCCCAGGAGAAAGCGAAGCGGCGAGCGCAGGTCGTCGAGTTGCTTGGCGGGAATGCGCTGTACCTGCTGGTCTCCGCGCATGTAGGACCAGGCAAATTTGCCATCGAGCAGAAACAGCTTACCGGGCGGCACTGCGTAATCCCACTTCATGCGGCCCGGCTTGAGCAACAGCAGGGTGCCGGTTTCGGTGCGGTTCATCCCCAGGCCTTCATAGCTCTCTGTAAACGCTGCCCGAAGCGAATGCAGTTGGTTGTAGTGGCGATCGACGCGCTGTGCGAGGGCATGCGCGGAGTCCTTCGCGGACGGCGAATGTTTTTGAGCGCTGAGGCAGGTGGAGAGTAAAGCGGCCGCGAGAAAGATGGGGGTGACCCGGTGAAGCCAAGAAGAACTTTCGTGCTTTCCCACCCTAAACGCAAAATGCGCGTTTAGGATGGGGCACCCGGCTCTCAGGCTATCGAAGGTGCGGTTAAAGCCGCGCCCCTTCAAAACTGTGTCTGCAATTCGGCTAAGGATCATTGCACCATCTGGGTGCAGTTGGTGCCGCCTGCCGGATCGGCCTTCATCGCGCCGCCCGACTCCAGGCAGAAGCCGCGGTCGCCGGTCTTGCCCGGCGTGGCGGGAACGGCGGTTGCCGTGTAGCTGGTGATACGGTCGCCGTTATTGATCGTCACCTTGGTGCAATTGGTGATGGTGAAAATGTAGCCCGACTTGATGCCAGTGGCCAGCTCCCCGTTAATGACTTGTGCCGCCGTTGCGCTGGGTGGTCCGGCGCTAGTGTCGCCCGCCAGAGCCGGCAAGGAGCAAGCGAATCCGCTGGTCGGATAAGTGGACTCATACATCGACTCGGCCTGCTCGATGGTTTGCAGAGATTTCTGCGCTGAAAGCTCATTAGCATGCTTGCGAATCTTGCCCGCGGTAGGAATGGCAACCAGCATCAGGATGAGGATGATGGAAATAACGATCAGCAACTCCATCAGCGTGAAGCCGTTTTGCTGCGGCTTCGTTGTGTGTGGATTGCGTTCTACCTTCGCTGTTTCCCATCCTTTCCGCAAAAAGCGCGGAAAGGATGGGGCACCCAAATTGACTTTCGAGAACTTGCGCTTCATGGGATTCCAATGCCTCGTGACACAGGCCGGATACACCGACCCTTCCGACAGAATGCTACAACGTACAGACGCAGAAGGGAAATGGGGCGCTCGAAGAGCAGCTCTCAGCTTCTAGCTACTAGCTTCTAGCTCCTGACTTCCTATGCTAAGCGGTTGAGGTGTTTTCCACCCAAGGCCGTCAGCAACGGTTGAGAAGGCTGGCAGATACGAGGCATAGCTAGAAGCTAGTAGCTGCTTTTCAGCACACCAGCTGCTCGCGGTTCAGCTTGATGCCGCTCAGCCGCCCCAGCAGCGTCACCGCGATCCGCTCGGGGATGAAGAGGCGCTGGGCCATTGCCTGCACCTGCGCGGCGTCGACGGCATCGATGCGGGCGATGACTTCTTCGACGGTCATGAAGTTGTGGAAGTACATTTCCTGGCGGGCGAGGTTCGCCATACGCGAATTGGAGCTCTCAAGACCCATCAGGATATTGCCCCTCAGCTGATCTTTGGCGCGGGTCAATTCCTCGTCGGCAAGCGGAATCTCCTTGAGGTTGCGGAACTCCGCCAGAATCAGATCCACGGTTTCAATCGCCTTGCCGGCCGAGGTGCCGGCGTAGACGCAGAGCGTGCCCGTATCGCTGTAGGGGCTCAGGTCCGAATAGATCGAGTACGCCATGCCGCGCTCTTCGCGGATGGTCTGGAAGAGCCGGGAGCTCATGCCGCCGCCGAGCACCGTGTTGAGGATCAGCGTGGCATACCGGTTGTCGTCGGTGATGGGCGGCGCGGGCACACCGAGACAGAGCTGCACCTGCTCGAGTGCCTTCTTATTTCTCAAAAGGATGCGCGCGTTGGCCAGCGGAGCCTGCATCTCGTGCACTGCTTCGCCTGCCGGCAGGCCTGAGAACTTGTGCGACACAGCCTCGACAAACTCGTCGTGGTCAAGAGCGCCAGCCGCGGAGAAGACCATGTTGCCGCCGAGGAAACGCCCGGTGTGATAATCGAAAAGCTTTTGCTGATTCAACTGGCCGACCGTGGCGGTGGTGCCCAAAATCGGCTTGCCCAGTGGATGGTCTTTCCAGAAATTCTGCGTAAAAAGCTCGTGCACCAGCACGTCGGGATTGTCTTCGTCGATCTTGATTTCTTCGAGAATCACACCGCGTTCGCGCTCAATGTCAGTCGAGGCAAACACAGGATTGAGCACAAGGTCGGCAAGCACGTCGAGCGCGATCGGCACGTGGTCGGCAAGCGATTTCACATTGAAGCAAATGGTTTCCTTGCCGGTGAAGGCGTCGAGGTTCCCACCGATCGAGTCCATCTCTCGCGCGATGTTTTGCGCCGAGCGAGATCGAGTGCCCTTGAAGAGCATGTGTTCCACGAAGTGGGAAATGCCGTTGATGTCTGCCGGCTCGCAGCGGGAGCCAGACTTGATCCAGACGCCCATGGCGACCGATCGCAGATGTTCCATGCGCTCGGTCAGCACGATCAGGCCGTTTGGCAATACGGTGCGGCGAAGGTTTCGCTCGTTATTCATCGTCATCCGTCGTTTTTCGATTGTAGGTCAAGCGGGCCGACACGGCGCCCCTCAACCGGTTGCGCTCGTCGTACAGTGTTAGGAAGCAATGGACAGCAAGCCCGCGAACGGCTGCGAAGGGAAGTAGAAATGCTCTATGCTAAAGCCCAGCCATGACCGCGAACTCAAACCAATTAGTTCCATTAGACGCCAATAATCCGCTTCGCGGAGGCCTGAAATATTTTTTTGGTTTGAACGCTGCCGGTCTGACGTCGCGAATGACCGAGGCCGGCGAGCCGGCCTGGCGTGGTCGGCAGCTGGCAGAAGCGCTGTATCGTCAACGACTTGCCTATCTTGAAGCTATTACGACACTGCCCAAATCCTTGCGTCAGCGGCTCGGTGCTGACGGTTGGCAGGTGGGCCGGCCGAAGATCGCGCAGGTGTTTACGTCAGTGGACGGGACGGAGCGCTACCTCGTCCAGGGCCAGGGGCCTGACGCTCTGACCGTGGAGACCGTCTGGATGCCCGAGGGCGATGGAGGTGAAGCCGGGGATGATGGTTCTGACTCCGCCGTCGCTGCTTCGGACCTCGATGAACCCGATGATCGCAATGATGCGAAAGGCTGGCATCGGGCCACCATCTGTGTGTCGAGCCAGGTGGGCTGCGCCGTCAATTGCCAGTTTTGCCTCACTGCCAAACTTGGCATGCAGCGCAATTTGAATGCGGGCGAAATTGCGGGTCAAGTCGTATCCGTGTTTGAACGCCACGGCGTCGAGGTGGGGCGCGATCGCGTCAACCTCGTTTTCATGGGAATGGGCGAGCCGTTTCTCAACTACGAGAACTTCATCGCGGCGGTGCGACTGCTGGTGGACGAGGTCGGATTGAGTCCGCAGCGGATGACGGTGTCGACGTCGGGAATCGTGCCCGGCATTGAACGCTTCGCCGAGGAGCCGCCGGAAGTGCGGCCGAAGCTTGCGATCAGTTTGAACGCGCCCAACGACGAGATCCGCAGTGAGATCATGCCCATCAATCGCAAGTGGCCGATTGAGGCCGTGGTGGATGCGGTGCGGCAGGTGCGGTTGCGCTCGCGGGAACGAATCACATTTGAATACGTTCTGTTGAGCGGCGTGACAGATCGGCCGGAGCATGCGGCCGAAGTAGCGCGGCTCGTTCGGCGGACGGGGCTGCCGGCGAAGGTGAATCTGATTGCGTGGAATCCCGGGCCCGGCATTTCTTACACCATGCCGCGGGCGGAGGCGGTTGAGGCGTTTCGGCGCGAGCTGGCTGGCGAGGGAATTCCGACCTACGTGCGGCGACCGCGCGGACGGGATATCTATGCGGCTTGCGGGCAGTTGAAGAGAACGGCCGAGGGATGATGGGAGCCCACGCACAGTGGGAGCCCGGCGATAGCGCGCCGACCTTCATAAATTTTGGGCGAATTGGCCGAATTGGCCGAATCTGTTATGGTCCGTCCTGAATATTTATGCCTCACCCCGCCAAACCAAAACAGAAGCCACCGCACGCATTTGTACTGGATGCGCTCGCCCCGTTGAATCCGGAGGTGCGCCGGATGTTTTCCGGCTTCGCTGTGTACCTGGCCGACCGCATCGTTTGCATGCTCCGGGATCACCACAAATCTCCTCGGGATAATGGCTTTTGGCTCGTTCTTTCAGACGGGACCGATCCCGCAGATCCAAAGCTTCGCCGGGAATTTCCCTCCATCCGATCTATCGAGCTTCTGGGCAACAAGATTCGCCATTGGCTTATCATTCCCAGCGACAGTCCGACCTTTGAGACGGAAGCTCTGCACGCATGTGATTTGCTGCTGCATCACGATCCACGCCTGGGGCGAGTCCCTAAATCGAGGCGGTGAGGGCCTTTTTTGGGGGGGGAATTCCGGAGGGCGGTTATCCGACCGGAATTCAATCGCCGCTCGGAGTGACCGTCGAAATGTTGCCGGTTTGTGCGTCGACCGCGAAGGAGCAGTCAGAATCAGAAGAGGGATCGTAACCCGCGCCTTCGATTCTGTCTCCAAACATACCTGTGATCTTTAGCTAACTTCTAAAAGTCGAATATGTCGGCCATATGATTAAACAGCGCGATCGCTGCACGACGACTGTGGTGCTCCGTATACGAGGAGAGCAGGCTTCTTGACCCCGGGGCACTTATGGTTTCGGTGTGGCTAACAGCGAAGGTCATTCGCCTTTCATTTCCTTGCTTGGTTGGGTGCATATGTTCCAGGTCGCTATCCAGATTCCTGTCACTGAGCACCCCGTCACCCGAGATCAGGAGACCGAGGAGAAAGACCGCCTCACTCGGAGTGCAATTGGTTCCATTGCGATCGGCCGAAAACAGCGCGGGGAATGCTTTGATCGCTGCTGCATGCTCTCTGAATCTCCGCAGGGACTTCTCGTCGGTCCTCAGGGATGACGGAGCTGCAACCTCTTTCATCAAATTATTGAACGCCCGAACAACGTCGCTCTCGGCAATCAGCTTTCCTTTGCCTGTTCTAGCGGTTTGTTCTGCCTGCGCCAATCGGTCGGCGAGTTTGGCGGCATACTTTTCGCCCAGAAACTCGTTTTCGTACTGCTCCATTCGCCCGGATGGAGATCGTCCATAGGTCCATTGATTAGGCAAGATTAAGTCGACTACATCCCTGCTGTATTTGTGGATTCCCGCAAGATCGGAGTCTGCGGCTTCCTGGTCGAAGAGACAGAAGAAGATTTGAGCGCAATGGGCAGGTCGCTGTGCCGCCATCTGACCGCAAGATAGAAGGACAAAGAACAATGTAGGGATTGCTGTTGCCGCTAATCTTGCTCGCATGGTTGCTTCCTCACCTTCGCTGGCGTTTGCTGTGGACAGGAACACATTTAGAAGGTTACTCCTCGCGCTGACCGATTCCGAGTGGCTCGTGGACTAAGTGGACATTGCTCAGTTTTGGGTTATGTTCGGCGGCCACTCGGCAATGTGAACTCTTCAGCAGAATTTCGCGGGATGTCTTCGCAAAAGATCGGCAGGAGCTCTTGCGATTTAACAATGCTCCGCAATGGCGGCTATTCGGAAATAATTTGGAAAAGCAGATCCTTCACTTCGCATACCCCCATGAACGCTGTTCCTGGGGCCCCAAACACGCTCCGTTCTGGATGACAATTCTTGTGGATGCGGGTTTGGGCGGGCTGCGGAATGAAGGCGTTTCTCGAGACGATATGCTTGGAGAATGTCCTGCAGGGGTTAAAACCCGCCGTTGGTCTTAGTGCCCGTATGCGGCACGACTGAAGTCGTGCCCTGTTACAGAGCCGAGTCCGGATGGAGTTCTTTCTCAGGCTGTAAGGCCGTGCCCTGTTACAAAATCGACTCCGGCTGAATTTTTCCGCAGGCTGTTGGGGCCATGCACTGGGTCACGAGCGATTGCGTGAGACGCTGTTCCCCAACGCCAGCAACGCCCCTGTGACGCGCTTCGGACCGTGGCGGACCACATTCTCCTCGCTGGCAAAATCGCCGGCGATGCAACGCACGCCGAGCGCCTCGATGCGCTCGATGTCCGCCACAATCGGAGTTGCGCGTTCGACCGCATACCGAGCCAGTGTCTCGGGCGAAAACGGTGCCATATTGACGATGGCGTAGTCGAAGATCGGCGCGTGGGTGTGTTCGTAGATGCGCTCGATATGCTCCGACGCCGTCAGTCCGAGGCTCTCATTGGCCTGGGTCATCAGGTTGCAAACGAAGACGCGCAGCCCGCGCGCCTTGGCCAGGGCCGACGGGATGCCCTGCACCAGAAGATTCGTAATCAGCGATGTATACAAAGACCCCGGACCCACGGTGATGAGATCGGCGCGCTCGATGGCGTCCAGCGTTTCGGGCAGGGCAGCGGCATCCGGTGGATCGATCATCAGCTCGGCGATCCGCTGCCGGCTAGCCGTGATTTTGGTCTCACCGCGCACCAAAGAACCGTCGTCCATCCGCGCTACGATCGTGGCGTTTGCGGTCGTTGCCGGATAGATGCGTCCGCGGGTGGCCAGAATCTTTGATGCCAGTTGGATCGCGTGCGCGAAGTCCCCGGTAATGTCGGTGAGCGCTGCCACAAAAAGATTGCCGAAGCTGTGTCCCTCAAGCCCATCGCCGGAGCTGAAGCGGTATGCAAAAAGCCTGGCGAGCAGGTCCTCTTCCGCGCTGAGCGCGACCATGCAGTTGCGCAGATCGCCCGGCGGCAGCATGTTGAACTCCTTGCGCAGCCGGCCTGAGGAGCCGCCGTCGTCCGTCACCGTAACGACCGCCGCCAAATCGGAGATCTGAGAAAATTCGCCGGCGGGCCGGTCAGGATCGCTCACGTGTCGCCTCAACCCGCGCAGCAGCGTGGAAAGGCCAGTGCCGCCACCGATTGCCACAACGCGAAAGGGCTTCACAGGGGTATGACCCTCAAACTCCTCCGAGGTGAGCTCGGAGGAGGCCGGGTTTGGAAACGTGGCACTCGCGGGGAAAACTGGGTTCACGGCAATCCTGAGGTCAGACAGCCAGGCGACCTACGGAATCTCAGGATACAGCAGCTCAGTAAACCGTGGGTCGTCGACCATGCTCTGGAAGTCGTTGTCCGACCGCGCCTGGATCCGGTTCTTGGGATTCCGCTCGATCGCCTGCGACAGGGTGTCGAGGCAATCCTGCGTTCGCCCGGTAATGGAGTAGAGCACCGCGAGTCCGTAAAGAGCGAAGTCGGCGCTTGGGTCATCCGACAGGATGCCCTTGAATTGCGCGGCGGCCTCTTCGAAATATCCGGAATTCAACTGCGAAATGGCATAGTCATAGCGCTCCTCGGATGAGAGGAATGCTAGCCCACGCTTGTCGAGTTGTTTCTGACAGGTGGTGATGTACATTTTGCTGCGTTCCACGATCTCAACGGGCGCAGTGGGCAACAGTTTCTCAAAGGCGGCGATCGCCTTTTCAAATTTGCCCTGCTGAACCAGTTGTACGGCGGCCTGGTAGTGCTGAAACACAGGCCCCGTTGCCGTGGTCGAGTGGTTGCCGGGTTTATTGGCAACCGGTAGGGGAGTTTTTTTGCGGCTTGATGCCGCCGTACGGGCCTCTTGCGTCATGGATTCATTGGGGGAGCTGTCACCCAAACCTGCACTCGAGCCGGACTCATTCCGGTAGGAACTCAGGCTTTGAGCTTCGCATCACTTAGGCCCTCTTTATACCCATAACCCCGTTTCCCGTCAATGGGGAGGATATAAAGACGCAAATCACTGGGTCGGCTTTTGGGGCGTTTGGCGATAAATTGCGGGGTTCAAAGATGGGTCGTTGTACATCTTCAACTGGCGGTAAAGCTTGAAACGGCGCTTTCTCTTGAGCGTCTCCTTCCACAATGAATCCAGGCATCCCGCGAGGTCGGCGCGCTGTTCCTCGAGTATCTCCAGGCGGTCGCGATTGCGCTCCGCGTGACTGTCTGAAGCGTCTTTCCGCACCGCCTCTTCGCGGGTGTGGAAGATTTTCAATGCCAGGATCGAAAGCCGGTCGATGATCAGCCCGGGCGACTCTGAATGCAACGGCACCATGGGATCAGGCAAACCTTGCGGAGCGAGCCATTCAAGAAGTGTCCGGTCCAGCGACTCGGCCAGGTCATTGCGCAATTGATTGGTGCTGTCGACGCGCCGCTTCACCGCCGCCAGATCGGCGTCCGTAGCTCCCGGCGTGCGCGCCTCATCTTCAATGTGCCACAGGTCGAAATTGGCGCGATGCTGGCGGGCCACGCGATCAAGCCAGTCGCCGGCGTCGACCTTGGCTGTCTCATCGTCGCGGCTGTGCCAGGCGCCGGTCAGCCGGTCGTGAAGACTTACGATTTCGTCCGCTGAAAGCATCTTTGGATCGGTCCATTCGCAGTGTATGGGTATCTCTCGCTATGCCTCGTTGCGCCTGCGAAGCAATTTTCGAATGAGCGCGCCCGCTGTCCAGCATAGCAAGAAGTAGAAGACGAAGTTCACGATTGCCGCGACGCCCAACGGGAAAGCATGGACATTGCCGGCGATTGCCATCGATGCGATTAGCCCTGGCACCAGTAAGGAAACGGCGAACCCCACGTCGTGATGCTCAAGGGCGATTGTGAGTGCCGCGGCTGAAGACGCGACTACGAGAGCAACAATCAAGTTCGTTCTTCCGCTAATCTGCGCCATGATTCGGTATCGGCCTTTCGTGACAGTTCGAAATGGGTTGAGCGGCTGGTTGCAGCGTCTATGGTAGAACTATCCACACAGCAGGGTCCAACACCGGAGCAAAGATGGCGGACGACATCCAGCGGTTTCTCTGCATCAGCAGCTACGAAAAAGGTCAGGACTTCATGCGCCAATGCGCTGAGATGGGCGTGAAGACCACGCTGCTCACCGTCGAAAAGCTCCACGACGCTCCCTGGCCCCGCGAGATACTCGAGGACGTCGCCCTGCTCCCCGACGACCACTCCCGCGAAACGCTCATCAACACCGTTTGCTGGATGTCTCGCGGTCGCCGCTTCGACCGCGTCATTGCGCTCGATGAGTTCGATCTCGACGCAACCGCGCAGATTCGCGAGCGCACGCGCATTCCCGGCATGGGCGTCACCGCCACCGCCTACTATCGCGACAAGCTCGCCATGCGTACCGGCGCCAGCGAATCCGGCTTCCTGGTGCCTGAGTTTTGCCGTGTCTTGAACTACGACCAGCTCCGCGCTTACATGGCGTCTGTGCCTGCGCCTTGGCTCCTCAAGCCCCGCGCCGAAGCCTCTGCGCTGGGAATCCGTAAGATTCAAAATCCCGAAGAGCTTTGGCGCGCACTTGACCAACTCGGCGATCTGCAAACAAATCACCTGCTCGAGCAATTCGTTCCCGGTGACATTTTCCACGTCGACTCCATCGTCAGTGAACACAAAGTCGTCTTCTCCGTGGCGCACCAGTACGGCCGGCCGCCGATGCAGGTCATGCACGAGGGCGGCGTCTTCACCACGCGCACCGTCGATCGCGGCAGCCGCGACTGGCAGGATCTCACGGCTCTCAACGCACGCCTCGTGCCCGACCTTGGCATGGCGCACGGCGTGACTCATGCGGAATATATTCGCGCCCATGCCGACGGCCGCTTCTACTTCCTTGAAGTCGCGGCGCGGGTCGGCTGCGCATTTATTTCGGACCTGGTCGAAGTCGCGACCGGCATAAACCTGTGGCGCGAATGGGCACGGCTCGAAGTTGCAAATCTACGCGGTGAAACCTATTCGCTGCCCAAGACCTTTGAGAAATATGCGGGCAGCGTGCTCTGCCTCGCAAAGACGGCCGAGCCCGACACCGCCGGATTCGACGCTCCAGAAATCGTCGTGCGCATGAAAAAACACCACCACGCCGGCCTCATCGTCTGCTCTGAAAAAGCCGGCCGGGTGAGGGAATTGCTCGACCAGTACAGCGTCGAGTTTGCTCATCGCTTCCTCGCCGCAATGCCGCCCCCTGACAAGCCGACGGCTTGATGCGCGGGGCGTCGTTTCGATTGCGGAAATTGAATCAATTGCCGGGCGGGAAGTGGGGCCTGCCTCAAGAACACGATATATGTACGACGTTGGCAAGAAAAGATTTGCGAGACGCTTAACCAGACGACTGGACAGCCGAAAGCCTCGCGCTCTTTACGCAGGGTGCGATCCAGGGTGCGTTTATCCTCGCCAAAGCGAAAAGCGGAGCGACCGTAACTGCCGAATGCATCGACCATCTGCGCAGATATCTCGAACTGCTCTTTCACTCATCAAAACTACGGCCCTAATCCAAATCGCGGAAGGAGAAACCATGAGCCTAAATGAACATCCCGAGATTGTCTCTTGGCCTGAGACGCATTATGTATTCGTCGAAAAAGTCGGCCCCTTCATGGAAAACGCGGGAGCGGCCTGGCAGCAGGCGCACACGCTTGTCCCCAGGCTCACTGAGAAAAACAAAATCACCGGCTACATGAGCCTCTATAAACGAGGCCCCAAGATTTATCGCGCCGGCTTTTCGCTCGCCGCGCCTCCGGTCGAATTGCCCGACGCGTTGACCTACGAAAAGTTTCCCGGCGGCAAATATCTCCGCTTCGTTCTGACCGGCCCATACACGCAGCTGCCTGAGGCTTCAGGGCGTGCGTGGGCCATCGTCGCCGAGAAGAAGATCGAACTGCGCGACGACTTCGCGATTGAGAGCTACACAAATAATCCGAACGTCACGCCCGAAGATCAGCTCATCACGCATATTCTCATTCCAACCGTCTGACGCTCGGCTCCCCACCGAGTGGCCGCAACAAGATCGAAGGAGGTCCAAATGTCCACCGCAACATCGCAACCCGCATCGCCCGCCGCGTCAAGAGCCATGCTCTGGACAGGACGCGTGCTCACAACCCTGGTAATTCTCTTTCTGCTCTTCGATGCATTTGGAAAATTCGTCAAGCCCGCTCCTGTCGTAGATGCGTTCACGCGCCTCGGAATTCCCATCGCACTGAGCGCGAGCATCGGCACGCTCTTGCTGGTCTGCACAATCCTCTACGCCATTCCGCGAACATCGGTGCTGGGCGCGACCTTGCTCACAGGTTATTTCGGCGGCGCAGTCGCTATCCATATGCGAGCCGGCAGCACTCCGTTCGAAATCGTCTTCCCGGTCATCTTCGGAATTCTGGCATGGGCGGGGATCTATGTGCGTGATTGCGGCCTGCGCAAGGTGTTCCCGCTTCGCCGATAGCCCCTGATAAAAACCAGCTTTGAGTGCCGGCACGTGGTCGTGCCGACAACAACCAGCTTTGTATCAGGGCACGATTTTAGAGTCCGCGTCCCCCCTGGCTTTCTTTTGATGGAGGGAGCGAGGGGCTTCAGCGCCACGAATGGCATCCAAAGAATTAGAGGGCTTTACAGGCTGCGGGAAAACGCGATGTTTTGAAAGGGCATGGCTTCAGCCGTGCCGTAACTAAGCCGCAAAATGATCGCGGCTTTAGCCGCTGAGGAGTGTTTTTCGTTCCGGCAGCGACTTTTTCCGCAGCCTGTTTGGCCCCTGAGGTCCGCGTTTCAAAAGCACGTCCCATAAGACCTCGAGGAGTATCCTCATGACTACTACGACCTTGAAACACAACCCCAAATCACAAATATCGAGCGATGAGTCTGAAATCCGCAAACTTATCGAATCCATTCACAAAGCGCACCACGACAAGCGAGCGACGGCAATCGTCGCTCTGTATGCCAGGAACGCGGCCGTCTTCAATCTCGCGCCGCCGCTTGAACACAGGGGACGGGATGTTCAAGAGGTGCAGGCATGGCTCAATACCTGGCAAACGCCGGTCGATCTTGAAATGTGCAACCTTGAGGTTGCGGTAAGCGGCGATTTAGCGTTCTGTCATTGTCTCCTGCACATGAGCGGAACGAAGAAAACAATCGAGGGAAGGGTGCAATTTTGGATGCGGGAGACCCTATGTCTCCACCGCAAAGCAGGGAACTGGCAGATCGTTCACGAACATACGTCGGTGCCCTTTTACATGGACGGCACTCTCAAGCCCGCATTCGATCTGAAGCCGTAAGCCATTTTTGAACCAAAGGGCTTTTGGGGCCAAGAAATCAGCCGGCGGATGACCCATTCGCGCATGAATTGGGTGCTTGGGTGCCCACTCATCGCGGCTTTATCGCGATGATCCCGCCCGAGCGAAGAGGACGGGCACCCCCATTCCGAGGAACGAACGTGAAGACTGGCACTAAGGCGGGCCACCCGCCATTTCAGACAAAGTCGAATTTAGGTGCGCGGTAGGTGCCACTGCGCTCGGGGTCGAAAAACGCTTCCGGCCCGAGGTGAACTTTAACTCTGGAACGCGCCTCATTGAAGACAGGGGGATTTCTCTCAACATCGGTGAGCTGATCTGTCATCTGCAAGAAGACCATTTCGTCCGAAAGCGACTCCGCAACGTATGCAGGCGCGGATAACAGGCGATCCCGACCAAACATTTCTGCATATGGTGCTCCAAACACAGTCGCCCAAAGGAGATTAGGAATCCTTCCCTGCAGGTCCTTGCTATAGATCGAAAAGAAGAACTTTGTGGCTCGTTTATCCAACTTGTGAGCCATTCCGCTTGCGCGACCTTGCTCTAATTCGGCTGACGTTATAAGGTGCAAATAGCTGAAATCCGCCTGAAGTGCAACCGACGCTTCCTTGAGGAACATCACTAACACTGTCTGCTTTGCGGCGTCAGAATCCAGATCAAAATTCCATGATGAATGCAGCCGTTGGCGTGCTCCCTTTCTCATCCAAATGCTGGCATCAACCGCTGGGTTCTTCTTAGTTGAAAGAAAAGGCCATTGCCACGCATCAAGCGCTGTTTCGATATGCCGTGGGTCAAAGAGACGGTCGATTGGCTCCCAGTTTCCAAATTTGTCTGGAAGTAAGTTCGGCAGATATTTCTGCCACAGATCAAGAATCATTTTCCCGTCCTCGCGTTTAGTCAGCGGTAACGGGCTAAGGATTTTTAACGCGACTTTGACCATGGTGTAAATGTTCCTGTTGCGGGATCGAGGACTTGAATTGTCCCGCCTGATTCTTGAACGGCATTTTGTTATGGCGTCGAAATATACTGCGTGCGCGGGCTCACTATCAGATTAAACGAGGCGGGTGGCCCGCCCTAGTGTCAGTCTTCACGTTCGTTCCTCGGATCTGGGTGCCCCGTCCGAGCTTCGCTAGGGCGGGAGAA
>WNGL01009438.1_pt1 | contig 16701 bp, 23 predicted proteins | sample 5400591 | NCBI WGS metagenome assembly WNGL01 (sample SAMN13153377, study PRJNA577476) | soil metagenome | isolation source: 80 cm soil or saprolite under Garry oak tree replicate 1 | place: USA:California | collected 2016-06-15
AGAATCGCAGCTTGAGTACAACGCGATGCAGATCGGTCCATTTCAACTTCTGCAAGCGAAGCAGGAGGAAGTAAAAACCGGCGCGGAATCTGTCGAAGCGTTGCGTGACTACTGGGTCGCGCGCGCAGAATTGGAGAAGGCGGTCGGTGGCAGTTTGAGTGGAAAGTTCATTTCACTTCAAAGCGAATCGAAGGAAGCAACTCACTAATTATGATTACACGACGAAAATTCCTAACAAGCGCAGGCGTGCTGGCGGGCAGCGCTGCGGTTTTGCAAAAACTCGGCTCTGCCCAGGAAGTAAAAACACGCGAGCCTAACAAGCCACGCGAAACGACCGCGGCGGCGAACAGGAACAAACCGCTGATTGAGCGCGTCGATCCGAAGCCGACGCTGCCGCCCGGCGAAGCGGGTAAGGATTACACGCCGGTCATTACGCCTAACAACATTTCGCTGCCGTGGAAGATTGTCGATGGTGTGAAGGTGTATCACCTCGTTGCCGAGGAAGTCGATCATGAGTTCGCCCCAGGCATGCGCGCAAAATGCTGGGGCTTCAACGGTCATGTGCATGGCCCAACGATTGAGGCAGTCGAAGGCGATCGCGTGCGGATTTACGTGACGAACAATCTTCCCGAAGCCACCAGCGTTCATTGGCACGGTATCCTGCTGCCGAACGGAATGGACGGTGTCGCCGGGTTGACCCAGAAGGCGATTCAACCCGGCGAGACGTTCCGCTACGAGTTCACCCTGCGTCAGCACGGGACGCAGATGTATCACTCGCATAGCGATGAGATGACGCAGATGGCGCTGGGCACCATGGGACTATTCATCATTCATCCACGCCGTCCAAGGGACCAACGGCCAGATCGTGATTTCGCGTTTATGCTCAGCGAATGGCGACTCGATACTGGCACATCACGGCCGAATCCCAACGAGATGACTGATTTCAACGTCTTCACTTTTAACGCGAAGATTTTCCCGGCCACGGAACCGATGGTGGCAAAGCTGGACGATCGCGTGCGTATCCGCATCGCGAGTGTCGCGGTGATGGAGCATCATCCGATTCACCTGCACGGTTATCAGTTCCGAATAACCGAAACCGACGGCGGCCAAATTCCCGAGTCCGCGCAGCAGGTTGAGACGACCGTGCTCGTTGGAGTGGGTCAATCGCGCACGTTCGACTTTGTCGCCGATGCGCCGGGCGATTGGCCGATGCATTGCCACATGACCCATCACGTCATGACACAAATGGGAGACAAATTTCCGAATACGATCGGCGTGCAGCCGGGGAAACTGGACGAGAAGATCCGCGCCAGTTTGCTGCCCGGTTACATGACAATGGGAACAAATGGCATGGGCGAGATGGCAGAGATGCACATGAAGGTGCCGCACAACAGCCTTCCGATGGTTGGGGCGCCTGGTCCATTCGATGTGATCGACATGAGCGGGCTGCTGACTTTGCTCAAAGTGCGCGAAGGGATCACGAGTTACGAAGATCCCGGCTGGTATCAGCATCCGGAGGGAACTGTCGCGACGGTTGCCAGCGGCGATCAACTTTCGCGCGATGGCATTGATGTCAACGTTTCACCAACAAAAGAGCAACCCTCTGAGCATCGACACTCCGGTTGACAACTGATGAAGCGAAAATCGTCCAGCCGCTCAGCACAGGAAGTTCTCTCGGAATCGCAGATTTATCGTGATTTCGAGCGCGCATTTACGCGGGGGACGGGCTTACCGCTCAGTCTGCACGCTCCCGAGATGCTGAATGTGGTCAAGTATGCACGCCGCAAGGAGAACCCATTCTGCGCGCTGATGGCGAAAACGAACACGAGTTGCGCGGCGTGTTACGCCTTGCAACAAAAGCTCGAAAAGGAAGCACATCTCCAGCCGAAGACGCTAAAATGTTTTGCCGGTCTGTGCGAAACCGCGGTACCGGTGCGCGTGGGCGACAAGTTGATCGCTTTTCTCCAAACGGGGCAAATTCTTTTGCACCATCCAAAGAAGCCTGAGTTCAATCGCATCGCTGAAACGCTCATCAAATGGGGCACTGAGGTTGACCTCAAAAAGCTGGAAGAAGTCTACTTCAACACGCGCGTTCTCTCGTTGCCGCAATATGAATCGCTTATCCGCCTGCTCGCGATTTTTGCAGAGCACCTTGCGGCTTGCGCAAATCAGCTTGCCTTGCGGAGCCAAAAGACCGAGCCCGAAGCCGTATCACGGGCACGCCGGCACATCGATCAAAAATTTCGCGAAGAACTCTCGCTGCCGGAGGTTGCGCGCGTTGTAAACATGAGCGCCAATTATTTCAGCGAGAAATTCAAAGAGGCCACGGGCCTCAATTTCGTTGAGTACGTCGCGCGCACGCGCATCGAGAAAGCGCGCAATCTTTTGCAGAATCCCAATCTACGCATCAGCGAAGTTGCATTTGAAGTCGGTTTTCAGTCGCTTTCACAGTTCAACCGCGCGTTCAAAAAAATCGTTGGTAAGTCACCGAGCCATTTTCGAGCAGGGTTGGTCGCCGCGGCGAATTAGTACTGCGAAAAAACGCGCAGCTTTTCCGAAAGGATGCGTAGCCGCCTTTTCTCGCCTCTCCAATGTTGATTTCGGAAAAGGCAATGAAACAAAAAACGGCAGGCGTCAGTAAAGCAGTCCACTCGCCGAACGGCGTTTTTGTCGACCTCATGACTCCGAAAGGGAAAGTCTTTTCGGGGCGCGCTGCCGCCGTAAGATTTTCGCCGGCCAACGCAGTCGTTCAGCTAGAACCCGGGGCTGTGTCGTATTTTGGGCTGATCAATTCTGGCGAGCTGGTTTTGCGAACCGGCAATAGGTTTCGATTTTTCGAGCTCTTTCGCGGTAGCGCGAGCATTGTTCATCGTCGTCTGACCGTCTTGGCGGAAACTATCACGCCTGTCACTGCGCCATTCGAAAATTGCGGAAATCCGACGTGTGACTGTGGTGACACAATACTGGATCAGCCCGGCGCGATTCCACGTTCAAACGTTTCATCGATATTTCGGCCTCGACGCGAGCGTCAAAAGGGCTCCTCCGCTGAGGCCTTGCTGCGAGCGACGCGGCAGAAGAAGAAAAGGAAACAGTGAAACCGGAAAATATGGAACTCAAATGGGACGAGCAGTGCGTCGTCTGCGGAAAATCAGTCGGACATGGCGAAGGCTTTAGCCATCTCAACATCAAGGGCGAGATGATTGCGCTTTGTTGTCCGCTCTGTTTTGAGACATTCGAGAAGGACCCACCCAAGTACCTGCGTCACCGCGCCGTGCGCAAAATCTCCGATGACACACACCCGCCCGGTTCGTTTTCGCCTTTCGACTACTAAAGCGAATTCTCAGGCCAGTGCTCCTGGGGCTTTTCAACCGCCAGGCTCCCTACCAGATCAAACCGTCTTCCGAAAAAATGCGCATTCTTTCCGGACGGATGCGTAGATCGGCTTTTCTATCCTGCGATGCTATCGCAAGAAACCACAAATAAAAAATCATGAAATCGAATATCAACCTGTCAGTCTGCGCGCTCGCAGCGGCACTCTTGCTGCCGTTTGAGGCGCATGCAAAACCGCCGCTGTATAACTACGAATTTCCGATCGCCAGCCGCGAACAAGCCACCGGTTTGCCGCCTGGCGCGAAAATCGCGATGGCCTGCACGAAATGCAAGACCGTGCAAGTGCGTGAGGTAGATAAGAAAGGCGGCTTTCTCGATTGGTTCACACCGGGCACCAAGCACATCTGCCCCGGCTGCGGCGGCACATGGCAGTATGTGAACGCTGCCAAAGGCACGCGCGGCGGCTACACGCACACCTGCTCGAAGTGTGGCGACAAATCAATGTTTTGCTGCGCGACAAAAACAGGAAAGAAAACTCCAGGGATGTAGGAATCTTGTGAAACCCCATACTAAGGTCACGCTCTGCGTGCTCGGACCCGCGATGTTTGCCGCGGTAGCATCGGCACAAACCGCACCGCGGGCGCTCCCGTTCACCGAGCCAATCAGGAGTGCGCAACAAGCGCAAGCGGTGCCAAAGGGAGCAAAAGTGGCGATGGCCTGCTCAAAATGTAAAACAGTCCAAGTAGCAGATGTGGACAGGCAAAAAGGTTTTCTCAGCTGGTTCGAGCCGAAGACCAAACATGTTTGTCCCGGCTGCGGCGGCTATTGGGGCTACGTCGTTTACGGAAAAGGAAGTCGCCATGGCGACTACAGGCACACCTGTTCGAAGTGTGGCGACACGTCAATGTTTTGCTGCTCCACGCAGCCGGGCAAAAAAAGGGAAGGCATGTAACGGTTTATGAAAACAAAAGAGAAACGTCCCGCCATATCTCGCGGCGCCGTCCAATCGCTGCTCTCGGTGACTGCACTCTTGCAAGGATGCTCTTCGGTCGCGTCCACCGGCGGAACTCAGCAGGCACTTGTCTGCCCGCAATGTAAGATGGTTGAAACTGTGGCGTGGCTCCCGGGCGGGCCATCATTCTCCAGGGCAGGAGTCAGCGCCTACGGGGTGAACGGCCTTTATCCGAGCGCTACGCTCACTAAACACAGTTGCCCTGGATGCCAGGGCGCCCTAACCACGTTCACACGCGAAGGAAAGTGGGAGCACAAATGCTCCATTTGCCGGGAGCGTGCGTTTAGCTGCCCGATAATCCATCCAAACCAATCGGCACCGCGCAACACGCGATCATGAACGGCGGAGAACAGAAGCTGATCGAGGCGATCAGGAGTCTGCAACACTTCGCTTGGAATGACTGCTGGAAAGGTGGCAAAACCCACGGTTCGATGTGGAGCGAGATGCGGGAGCATCACCGCGCGGGATGACAAACCACGAGTAAGCGTTTGTTCTTGTCTCCAACCGAGGACGAGTCAAAACAGCGCGATCAGCCGAACGGAACTACGCAAGCGGCTCACAGGAAGCCCGAAGAAATGCGCAATGATTCCGAAGCGCTGCGGAGACATGCAGGCCGCTGCGCATAGGTTTTGCACCAAGCAGAACAACTCAAAATAAATCAACCATATGAAAACCAATAAGTCAGTTCACATCGGACGAGCGCCTGCCGGCGTGCTCGCGATCGGCCTGATCGCAACATTGATTACTATCTCACTCGCCCAAACATCTCCGCCGACTCCTGGATCGTCTCCAGGCGACGCCACTCTCCAGCAGCAAATGGCTGATCTCCACGCCAAGATGGCAAAATTGGAAGCCGCAATGTCGTCGCACTCGCAGCAACCCGGACTGTCCACCATGGGAGGCGGAATGCGCATGGGCGGCGGAATGCAAGCTGGCGGAGGCATGAACGGGATGGGCAACATGCAGGGAATGCAAAACATGCAAGGCATGGAGGGAATGGAAAACATGATGGGCCAAATGATGCCTGGAATGCCAAACATGCCACCTAGTGGCATGGGTCCCATGGGTCCCCCGCAATCTGCGCTCCCCGGCTTCCCCGGCGCGTCACACATTTACCACATTGGCGCGACTGGTTTCTTCCTGGATCACGCGGAACACATTGGCCTCTCCACTGAACAGCAAGTCGGGCTGAACAAAATCAAGGAACAAGCGCTTCTCTCGAAAAGTGCATCGGATCGTCAGATCGAGCAGGCCGAACAGGAACTGGCAACGTTGACTTCTTCCGATCAGCCAGACCTTAAGAAGATCGACAATAAGATTCGCGAGATCGCGAAGCGGGAGGCTGACGAGCGCATCGCGTTCATCAAAGCAGTTGGCGAAGCAGCGAAGCTTCTCACCGACCAGCAGCGCAAAGTTCTCACCGGGTTTGCCACGCCGGCGGCATCGCCGGCGCCAAGCATGAGTCCGATGGACCACATGTAAATCGCAGCGAAAGGAAAGGAAAACATGATCAACAGCAAACATCTTCTCAAACTCATCGCGGCATGGACCACCATCGTGTACGTCGTGTGTTTCGGCGGCGTGGCGCTAATCCCCGGGGTGTGGGCGTGGTTCATGCATTACGCCCTTCATACGGACATGAGCTTGGGCGAAAACGTCACGACCTTAACGACATTCATTTCCGGCCTCGTTATATGGAATGTTATCGGGGCTCTGGGCGCATGACTTTTCGCATTTCTACACAATCAAATTAAACAATAAGAACCGCACGGAGGTAAATTTATGAAGCTTGGGCCGACATTGGCGATCGGGATCGCAGCTGCGCTTTTCAGCGGTCCTGTTTTCGCACAGGATCAACATTCAAACATGGACGGCATGCAAGGCATGGAAAAGGAGAAGCACCGCCAGATGATGCCAGTCCATGACAAACTGCAAGAGCTACAAAAAACGCAGGATGCCGAGATCGACAAACTCGCTGCGGAAATGAACGCCGCTACGGGCGAAAAACGCGTGGATGCCGTTGTCGCCGTCGTGAACAAGTTGATCGAGCAACGCAAAGCTATGCACGCGGAAATGACGGCGCACATGGACAGATGATAGCGCGTCGGCCCTAGCAGAATGCATCGCGACCGGAAAAGTTCATCTGCTGCGTTGGCGTGTGGAGCAGCACTAATAATCTTCACGACAGGGCCGTTGCTCTTTGGACAAGTTTCGCCTGAAGAACACGCGCGCCATCACCCGGGCCAAGCCGCGATGCCTGGCGCTTCGCCCACGTCGTCGGCTCCCGGTGCGATGGGCGGAATGATGGAGGGAATGGGCGAGATGATGAAAGGGATGGGCGGAACTCCGCCGAAGGAACTTTATCCGACTTTGATGTCGTTGCCCACATTGTCAGCTGAGCAACGCAAGCAAGTCGAACAGAAAGCGGACGAGAGAATTCGCGGTGGGAATTCGCTCATGGTGGAAGCAGTTGACGCTCTCGCGCGAAGCGCCGCATTGCAGGATTACGCCGCGATGCACGAGGCGACAGTGAAACTTCACGAAGGCATGACGCAGCTCGAGAGTGGCATCGCCGCGCGACGCGCGCTGGCCGAAGGACGTGCGCCACCCGAGGTCGCTCTCGAATGGTTTAAGCGCGAAATGAATCTGCCGATCAGTGCGCTTCCCGCGTCGCCCAGTTTGTTAGGCGGCATGAGCTTTCACTTGTTTGTGATCGCGATTCTCAGCGCTTTCGCCGCCGCGATGATCTGGATGTATTTTTTCAAAATGCGGCGGGCGGCGCACCTGCTCCAAGATCTGACGGGAAGTACGCCTTCGGCGCTCGCCAAAAGCACGACACCGAGCCCGCAAGCCGCAATTTTTTCAGTGCCTCCACCGACGGCTACTGCACCGGTGACTCAACCGGCCGGCATCAAGAAATGGTCGGGCAAATTGCGAGTCGGGAGAATCTTTCAGGAAACATCAGACGTGAAGACGTTCCGGCTTATGAATCCGTTAGGCGGCCCGCTGCCGTTTACGTACCTGCCTGGGCAGTTCATCACGGTCGCGCTAGCGCCGGATAACCAGCCAGTGAAACGCAGTTACACCATCGCCTCGTCCCCGACGCAGCACGATTACGTTGAAATCACCGTCAAGCACGAAAACGAAGGAATAATTTCTGGTTTCCTCCACAATCGCGTCAAAGAGGGAGACCTATTGGATTTCTCCGGCCCGTCCGGTTTCTTCACTTTTACCGGACGCGAGTGCAAATGCATTCTGCTCATGGGTGGCGGCGTCGGCATCACGCCGCTGATGAGCGTTCTTCGTTACCTGACCGATCGCAGTTGGCCGGGTGACATCTTCCTCCTCTACTGCATCAAAACTCCTGGCGACATCATCTTCCGCGAGGAGTTGGACTACCTTCAGCGCCGAAATCCAAACTTGCGCGTCGTCATCACGGTCTCGCGTCCCGAAGGCACCGACTGGAAAGGGCCCATCGGACGCATCACCAAAGAACTGATCGTCCAAACGGTACCGGATGTTGCGTCGCGTTACGTGCACATCTGCGGCCCGGTGCCGATGATGGAAGTCGCCAAGAAAATGTTGGTCGAGCTCGGCGTCCCAAGCGGGCGAATGAAGACGGAGGCGTTCGGCCCAGCTTTGGGCAAGCCAGAGCCGATTCTACCGACAGTTCCCACTGCGCCTTTGCTCGGAAGTGAAATCTCCCTTCCCACTGTGACTTTCTCAGTGTCGGATAAATCCGCGCCATTGCCGCCCGACAAATGCATTCTCGATGTCGCGGATGAAATTGGCGTTGAGATCGACAACTCCTGCCGCGTCGGCACCTGCGGAACCTGCCGGGTAAAACTGTTGTCTGGTCAGGTGACCATGGCGGTCGAGGACGGATTGGAGCCTGGTGACAAAGAACGAGGAATGATCCTCGCCTGCCAGGCCAAAGCGACGGCAAACGTGGAAGTGGAAGCCTGAGATGAAGGAGCGTAACGAGCTTGTTGTTACCGGTCTCGTTATCTTGCTGCTAATTCTCTGGCTCGGTTTTCCATTCCATCAATCGCCACGATTCGCGGGCAGTCTTGCCGGCGGAATCCTCGCCGTCACCGGTTCGGCCCTGATGCTCGTGCCGTTGGCTTACTCGATCGTCAAACGGATCAAGCCACTCAAGAGTCTCGTCACTTCCCGAGTGCAAATGCGCACGCTCCTGTCCTGGCACATTTACGCGGGCGTGCTTGGACCGATTCTTGTTCTCATTCACACAGGTCATAAATTTCAAAGTCATCTTGGAATCGCACTCACCACGATGACCATCATCGTCGTACTGAGTGGATTCACCGGGCGTTATCTGCTGAGCCGGTTCTCGCAAACCATAAACGAGAAAAAGAAAATGCTGACCGAGCTGGAGTTGGCCTACCGCCAGACGGCTATTGAACTGGCGGCGGAACCCGAACAGGTCGCAGTCATGCAACCTTTCTCCGGATTTTTCGGGCGACTGCTAACGGGAATGTTTGTGCGGGCGGGTGGGGAAAATCGGGGTGCAATGCCTGCTTCGATTCGGGCGTTGCGATTGTCCGAGTCTATTGCCGATGTCGAGTACGCAATTCGCACGCACGAGACGTTCAAGCGCGCGTTCTCGGTCTGGTTGAAATTGCACATCGCGCTTTCATTCACGCTCTACGCCCTCCTCGCGCTGCATGTCTGGGCGGCACTGAGTTTCGCATTGAGATGGTTCCCATGACGCTGCAAAAAATGCTTCTGCTTGCCGTCCTCGCTCTCGCGTTGCTCGTCCTCGCTTTCTTCGTGCTATCGCCTCGACATCGAGAGAAAACAGCGAGTGCGATTCTCTCGCCCGTGTTCTGGCAGCACATGGTCAGTCCCGGCGATCTCTCGCAAGCGCACGCATCTCTGGAGAACAATTGCACCGCGTGTCACACGCCAATCGCCGGAGTCGAAGCTAGCAAATGCATCGTCTGTCACGCGGACAATCGAGCGCTGCTCCAGCGGCAGCCGACCGCGTTTCACGCGAACATTCAAAGCTGCACGCCCTGCCATCTCGAACATCGTGGACGAACCGCGCGCCCGACCGATATGGATCACGCCGCGCTCGCACGGATTGGTTTGCGACAATTGGAAAAATCCTCCAAGGACGCACGCACGCAGGCGGTGCAGATCAAAAACTGGCTGGAGCAAACGAACCGCGTCGTTCTTTCGGGAGCAAAGCTTCAGCGAGATGAACAAGCGCTAAACTGCGTCACCTGCCACCAGACGAAAGATCGACATCTGGGTTTGTTTGGGACCGACTGCGCCCAGTGTCACACGACAGCTAAGTGGACGATCACTGAGTTCCGGCATCCGTCAGCGGCTTCGCAATCATGCGCGCAATGTCATCAAGCGCCGCCTAGTCATTACATGGAACATTTTCACATGGTTTCGATGCGCGTGGCTGGCCAGGAGCACGCGAACGTGCAGCAATGTTTCCTTTGCCATCAAACGACATCGTGGAATGACATCAGAGGCGTCGGTTATTACAAACATCATTAACTAAACACTAAGAGAAACGCTGGCGCACCCGATTCTAGCGGTTTGGCTTGCCCTCGATCACGCGTGCGGCTTAATTTTAGATCCGGAGTCATGGCTCCGCGCGGGTTTAAAAAATTCGAGTGACTGACCAGTTCCAGCACGTGATGGTGCTCACGTCGATCATCATTGGCCTCGGCATTACGCACATCCTCGTGGGCATCGGCTCGGCGATCGATCGGCTAAGCGGCCATGGACAACGCTTGCAACTCAGTTGGGCGCACGGTGCCTGGCTGGCCGCTTTGTTCGTGTGGATGGTGTTGTTTTGGTGGTGGCAGTTCCGCCTGCTCGGGCTCTTGAAGGCCTGGACCTTGGGACACTACTTTTTCATCATTCTGTACGCTGTTCTTCTCTTCCTTCTCGCCGTCATTTTGGTCCCAAGCGATTGGGCGAGCACCGACAGTCTGAACGTTTACTTCCTCTCAAAACGCTGGTGGTTCTATGAAACGGAGCTAAATTCTTATCGGCAGTCGAAATCGGTAGCGTTTTTGGTAACGTCGCCATTTATGCATCGAGGCCATGATGGTTAAGAGTCACTTGTTCCACGAGAGAACACGATCGTGGCCGAACATCTCAAAAAGCGCGCTTCGAGCATCGGCATTGAAAACCTTCAATTGCAGATGCATTTACGCGGTACATAGCAAGTCCAATCGGGCCGATAAGATTGGTAGCTTATTCGATAACGTCTCAGAAGCTCAGGGGGTTTCGTGTACTAGAAATTGTGCTAGAATCACAACGTTTTTACTCGCTGGTCGTGAACGCGACGCTGATCGTGAAAAACTGGCGTTTTCCTCTCATAAATCGATCGTTTTTTGAAACGAAAAGGAACGTTTTGAAATCAATGATTTCGCAATCCTAAGTCTGGCGCGTCTGCCAATCCGCCATCAACACGATTGGACGGCGGCCTAATTACCAGCGAAACGACCCCGCTCGGCGGCGCACGATCGAAAAAGTTAATGTAGGCAGGGGTAGCCCGCCTTACGCAAGTTGAGGCGCGCTCGACCTCGCTCAGCCTTTGTCCGGCTGTTTTATCCGGCGATGCCCGCTTTGTTGGATCACGAGAGATTACGTCAGAACATCGGCAGTGCGCTTTTACCTATGAAAAAGCGCGTGAGATCAAATCAGAACAAATGGGAATACTCGCTAGGCAGCGATGCCATTGAGGCGCTCTACCAACTGAGCTAAGACCCCGCGAAGATTTGCCAATTTCCAATTTCCAACGGTGAATTGCAATCAGGAAAAACCACCGCGTGATCTTCGCGTTGACTGACCGTCAGCGTTTTGACAGAGCGAATGTGAAAAGCGAATTTTGTTTTCGTCCAACTGAAAACGACTTTGCAAAGCTGACACCACCGCGGTTTTCCGGTTACTTCAGCAACAACGATGCCCGGCTCGTCGCCCGGCTCACGGCGGAGATGGCTCGCCTGGTTCTGAATTGCGACGGAGTTGATCTCGTAACGCATAAGTTAGTTGGCGGCGTTACCACGATTGGCCGTGCTTCGTTGAACCACATAGTCATTGACAATCCGGCGGTCTCAGCGCAGCACGCGATAATCGCGAGATTCGAGGACTCCTATCTGCTGAAAGATTTGCATTCAACAAACGGGACACAGGTCAATGGCGTTCCTATTACTGACGATGACGCTGAGTTGAAGGATGGCGACAAGATTCGATTCGGTTCTGTCGTAGCGATCTTTACGGGATGTTGCCGCAAAGGTTGATCAAACAGACCGAAATTTTCGAACGTCCTGCGAGAATTGAAGCAAGTGGGGGTGCCAGTTTGGAACAAATACCGGTTGTTGGATTCTCCCTCGGCGGGGTAAAAAATCTGCTTGCCTCCCCTCGCGCGAGCGGCAAAAAACGCCGAAGGTTTGCCTCCATCTGCCGCGTCTTTAAGCCATCGCGACGATCTTCCGATCAGTCCCGGCAACCGGTTTGATCGACCAATACTCGCGCGCTGCCCGCGCATTGACATCGTAAACATAACGCCGGGAGCCGTCGGCTGCATCGCTTGATTAGGCCCATAGATCAACGGCTGATGCTGCATTCGGCCTCTACGTCAACAAAGTCTTGCCTCGCTCGGAATAACCTCTTGCGGGATAGGGGGAAACTTTGCAGCGCGAAGCAGTCGGATAGTCGTCTTTTCAGCCCATCGACTGCCCTTGGTGGAGACAACCTTAAGGCTTATGATATGGCCTTGCCGATTATAGCAATCAGGCGGACTCTGATTCTTGCCTCGGCAAATAATCTTTGCCTCGTAGCGACAGGACAAGGCCAATGATGCTCAGGGCGAAAAGTGCCGCGGTTACGAAACCTCCAGATGGCGTCCCGACGCGAACAATGGGTTTCATCAATAAAATTTCTTTATGGCCGAGGTAATCGACCACGATCAGCACATACATGAGCGGAATCATTGCGCGATAGCGAAACAACGCCAGTGCAAAGAGCGAGCCCAGTAAGAGCTTGGAAAGCCCCAGGAGCGCGACAACCGCGAGCACAGTCTGTGCCCCGCCAGAGCCAAAGGTGTCGAGGGGGATTCCGTCGGCTGATGCCCCGCCATCTTTGGAAAAAATGGCGACCAGAGCTATAGCCACGTTCATGAACGTGATCGGATAGAAGAGCCAGAGCGCGAACTTGTGGCCGCGATAGTGATTGTCGATGTGCTCGGGGAAGATGCGGTTCAACACGGGTGTTTCCTCAATTGTCGAGGCAAACTTGTAACGGGCAGCCGTTTCGCCGGGCAAGCCGAAAAAGCTCCTTGATCGCCTGCCTGACGTGTTGCGAACAACCGCTACGGCGCTTTGAGCTCGCCCACGTGCTCGTGCGTCTCGATCACGTTGCCCGCTTCATCGGCGAATAAGCGACTGACCTGGCCTTGTGGGAAGTGGGTACCGAGTCACAGAAAAACGCTCAAAGGGCTCCTCGTGATTCTGGCCGCCGGGCATCGGGACCTGCGAATTGGTGGCGCATCCAACTAGCGTCCAAAGCGCGATTCCTGCGATTAGTATTTTCATTGTTTGTTTTCTATGTCGCACCGGAAATTAGATCAAATCCACGTTTATCTCACGACGGCCAGCGGTTGGCTGCAGCGATGGGTTAGGCGTTTTGCTCATTCAGTTTGGAGACAAGCGTTCGCGGAGCGACTAGCCGATAAGCCTCTGTGATTACTTCCTCAGCCTCTGTCCAGTCGATCTTCGGCAGGTCGAGCCAGAGACCGAGCCAGCCACGATGTCCGACGTATTTCGGAATGTGAAAGCGTTCTGGGGGAGCGTCAGCCAGCGTCTGATTCACACCGAGAGCAGTTTCGCAGTTGAGGGCCACATGGCCGTCGCCGTGATGGTCGTCCAGAAAGTAGCCGAAGCGCCTGCCGCGGACCTCGAGGCTCAAGTGGCGGTCACCGGCGGGAATAGCTGATGCTTCGGGCAACGATTCGACAAAAGCGACAACATGTCTGCGCCGCCGCGCAAGGACAGACTTGGCTATCCGTGAAGCCGTGGAAGCAAGGGCTTTGCTCATAGAGCGCGCGTCGAACGCCTAACGAGAATTATGCGAACATTCGCATTTCAAAGGCGAACATTTTTTTCGCCTAATTCGAATCCGCTTACCTTCGCTCGCGAGCGGGAAAAAAATGCACGAGAAGCGTTCACCGCATCGCGACGATTCTTCCGGTCAGTCCCGGCAACCGGTTTGATCGACCATACTCGCGCGCGGCCCGCGCATCGACTGTTGTAACATGCGCAGTAGAGCTGTTGGGCTGGAGCGCCTTGGTTAGGCGTTTCGGCGATTACAAAAATTCGAAGAAAGACCGGATATGGCAGTGCGGTATCCCTAGTAAAAAGCCGCACGATTCGCAGAACCGTGCGGCTTTTATTCGTGATATCCGAGGCCGCGCTGACTCAGTCTGCAAGAACCACGTGATCAACCACACGCGAGGCGCCTGTGTTCATGTAATAAACACGCACGCGAGTGCCGGGTTTGATCGACGTTTGGACGACCTTACCCGCCTTGTCCAGAACGTGGCCAGGCCCGTCGAGAACGTAACGGCCGGGACTATTCGACTTGTCCTCGCGAACGACGAGCGTCTTGAATGGCTGATAACTGGCGGCCGCGCCTTCCTCAGTTATCATTTTGATGATCGTTCCGGTTACCGTTATTGGTTCTTCTGTTGTTATTTGTCTTTTTTGCGTCGAACTCGTCTGCGCAAATGCCAGCGGCGCAATCAGCAGGCAGACGAGAGTGACAATTGTTTTCTTCATGATGCCTCCATTGAATGTTTTACTGCGTAAATTTCTGGCGCCCGTTTGGATTAAACAAGAGCCACTTCCTGTTTTTGCCATAGACCACCTTCACCTCGCTCGCAGAGCGATCGGGTCCCGCCAACGTTTATTCGAAGCAACGTCAAACTCGAATGATCGAACTTGAAAAGAGCGATTTTACCACTCTTTGAAATCGCCCGGGTGGTCGTGGGTTTCGATCACGTTGCCCGCTTCATCGTAAACGCGAATCACGGCATCGTGCGACAGGCTGAAAAACTTTGCGAAGCCGGTTGCGTTGCTGACTGCGCTTGGCTCGCCATACCAAAGCCGGCCGAATGGCAGCGCATCGGAAATCAGATCAAAGCCCCGCTTATCGTTGCGCGGGCGCACTTCGTAAATGTACATAGTCTCGTTTCGGTGAATGACCGAAACACAACTAGAAATTCCTCAGTCTGACGTAGAGCCGGAGCACTGGATTCTCGAATTCGTAGACGCCCTGTTTCTCGCCGTGTCGAAAAAGAATCGGGCCGTATTTTTTGTCGACGAGGCGCGGGATAAGCTGATCTATGTAATCGATTCCCATGCCTTCGACATCTTTTCTAAGCTGTTTCAGTAGGACTTTGCCGAGTTCCGCGTCGAAAATATCGGTCGCGTCCTCCTGTTCCGCCAAAAAGTGAAGTAAGACCTTACGATCCGGAGAGTCGCCGATGGCTCGTTGATATTGCGCATTAAGAGTCGGAAAGGCTTTGCCCTGACGAATGTCTTGCATGACTTCATCGTAAATCTTACGATCCGCTACATTGCTGCCGGTTCTGTTCATAACGTGAATGCATTCCTTCCCGATCAGTTGTGCGAGATAAGGATAACCTCCTGAAACCCGCGCGACGTCTGCTATCACCTTGTCGTCGAAGCGAATCTTATTGTTAAAAAGCTTCGTAGCTGTAGCGAATATAGCGTGGATTTCGTCAGCAGACATTGCAGGAACATGGATGGCGCCTTCTTCTAGTAGTCTTTCGACGGAGGCGTGATCCTCCACGATATCTTGCAAATCCCTGCCGATCCCGCACACGGCGAAACGCAGCTCCTCGGAAGACAGGGACTTCATAATCGATCCGATATTAGATTTGTCCCGTATCACATCGAACTCATCCAACAGCACTAGAAGGCCATTCCGTTTCATTCGTTTTCGAACTTGATGCTGGATTATAGCGCTGCAGAAATTCCGAAATGTCTGTACGATGTCACCTTCCACGATGCGTGCATACTTTGAGGTTTCGACGCCGTGCGCGCCCCAGTTGACTACCTTGAGATCGACGCCACCCTCGATCCCTTTTGCGCGTTCGAATTCCACCAACTCCTTACCTTCCCCGGGAACGAGTCGGAGGAGCCCGTCATCCGAATCCTGGTCATTGCAAAGACGCCGCAATAGATCCTGTCCATTGGCGATTGCTGAGTCACACGTGTAATACACGGTTAGATATTTGCGAGGGTGGCGAGGAATTTCAGCCGAGAGCCCGGCTTGCTTGAGAAGTCTGTAACTGCCAGTAGCCAACTGTTGAACTTGACGCAGAAGAGAAGACTTCCCCACTCCCCGTTTTCCATAAACGGCAGTCAGACTGAGAGAGGAGTTCAAGGCCTTAGTGCAATCGCGAATTTGATCGGCGCGTCCGATGAACCGAACCGGGTCTCGAATTACGTCTGAGGTGAAGCCTATGTCCGGGTCAAACATGGATGTACTTCCGCGACTGTCATCAAATAAACCTGGAGGAAACTCTGCTGCTTATCCAGCACAATCGTTCTGTTGGGACGCCGACTGTCGATTTCAACCCTCCGACGATTGCACGGGAACGGGACGCCGCGCTTGTCGTTGCGTGGTCGTCATGCTTTTGACTCGCAGGCCATCCGGCTCTCAAAGACGATTCTAGCGCGATCTGGCGAAGCGGAAAGGGGCATCGTTGTTTGGCAAGGATAAGCGTTAATTGAGGCGCTCAACCCTATCGATGTCTTTATCCACCGCTTTATCCACTGGTAAAATTTTTTCAGCGTATCTGAGCATAAGTTGAGAGAACGCAAGTCGCGTGGTTTACCTATGATTGAGCGCGTGAGGCCGGGGTAAGATTATTTGTGAATATCCCCCAGCATCGATGCCATTGAGGCGCTCTACCAACTGAGCTAAGACCCCGCGCAAGATTTCAGATTTTAGATTGCCGAATGCAATTAATGTGCGACGACCGAGATTTTCAAACATGGTGCGAAATCGAGCGAGGGACCGCCAGTTTGAAACAAATGCCGGTTGTTGGAGTCGGGCAAATCGGTTAAAGGCTTATCATTCCCGCTTCCCTTAGTCATGTTAGCCCTAGTACGCCGATGGGAGCCAATCTCGTCGCCGACGGCGCAACCTTTCGGGTTTGGGCGCCGAATGCGAGCGCAGTCCACGTCCGCGGCGATTTCAATAACTTTGAAATTCGCGACGATGCCGCGCTAATCTGCGATGGCAACGGTCACTGGCGCGGTTTTATCCCCGGCGTGCAGGAT